>Ga0066376_10001551_pt1 | contig 22235 bp, 20 predicted proteins | sample Knorr_S15_td_Bot_FD_77009 | JGI IMG/M metagenome (GOLD analysis project Ga0066376, IMG submission 77009) | Marine microbial communities from Southern Atlantic Ocean transect - Knorr_S15_td_Bottom_ad_5009_LV_A | ecosystem: Environmental > Aquatic > Marine > Oceanic | place: Southern Atlantic...
CGGTGCGGCCGTCGTCGTTGGGGGGTGTGAAGCGTGGTCCCGCAAAGGAGAGGAGGTAGATAGATAGAAAATGAAGATCGCCACGATCGACCAGTTCTTTCCCATGCCGAGGGTGCGGCTGGTAAAGGTCACCACCGATACCGGTCTCGTCGGATGGGGAGAGACCACACTGGAGGGGAAGGCCCGGAGCACGAGGGTCGCTGTCGAGGAGCTGAGCGACTATCTGATCGGTAAGGACCCACTGCGGATCGAGCACCACTGGCAGCATATCTATCGCTCCGCCTTCTTTCGCGGGGGCAATATACTGATGAGCGCTCTCTCCGGCCTCGACCAGGCGCTGTGGGATATAGCCGGGAAGCATCTTGGGGTGCCGGTGCACCAGCTGCTGGGCGGCGCCGTGCGCGACCGCATCAGGGTGTACGCGCACTGGGGCATCGGCAGTCTCACCGACGAGGGGAAGGCAGCGGCGCGAGAGCGGCTCGATTTTCTGCAGAAAAGCGGCGGTTACGACGCCTACAAGTCCGGACCTGGGGGCAAATGGCGGGCCCACGAGCCGCCGGCGGTGATCGACGACTTCGTGGAGCGAGCCTACCTGATGAGAGAGTGGGTGGGCGATGAAGTGGAGCTAGCCTTCGATTTCCACGGCAAGATGACGCCAGCTCTGGCGGTGGAGATCTGCCAGGAATTGAAAGGCATGCGACCCATGTTCGTCGAAGAGCCGGTCCCCCAGGAGAACGTGGAAGCCCTGAAGCAGGTGACCGACAAGGTGACCATTCCCATCGCCACCGGGGAACGACTGCTGACGCGCTGGGCATTCCGGGAGATTCTCGAGAAGCACGCGGCGGCCTACATCCAGCCCGACACTTCGCACGTCGGGGGGATTTCGGAGCTCAAGAAGGTGGCCAACATGGCGGAGGTCTACTACGTTCACATCATGCCTCACTGCGCCATCGGCCCGGTGGCGTTTTCGGCCTCGCTGCAGGTCGATGCGTCCGTGCCAAATTTCCTCGTGCAGGAGCAGATCGACCAGGGGTTGGGTGGCGGGCTGCTGAAGGAGGACTGGCAGGTGGTGGAGGGCCACATCGAATTGCCGGACAAGCCGGGATTGGGAATTGAGCTTGACGAAGCCGCCGCGCAACGAGACTGCGGAGAATATGCCGAGGAGCTGGGGGGCGAGTTCTACTACGAGTCGGATGGCAGCGTGGCGGATTGGTAGGTAGGAATCCGCCAGGAGAGTGGCGCGCGATTGCCGCGACTCAGCACCCTTGCTATCATAGACTGTGTATTTGGCTGTAAAGGACGGCCATGGACGACTCTTGCTCCGACCGTAGATCCTGCCCGACCGCAACCGGGCGTGGACTGTTTGCGGGATCGTCAACTGAGCTGAGCCGGCTCTGCCGGATGGCCGTGCTGATCCTGGTCGCAGGGTGGTTGGCGAGCGGCTGCGAGATGCTCGGACTGAGCGGCGACGACGAATTCGCCCAGGACGCCAAGCTGCAGGCCAAGGTCATGCAGGATCAGGCGAAGGAATTGGAAGATGGGGCCAAGGAGCTGGTGAAGCAGGCAGACCAGCTCAAGAAGTGAACATCAGCAGGCAGAGCCAGGATTTCTCCCACCGGATCGAGCACGTATCCGGTGGGGCTTTTCGTTGCTGATTGGGGTAGAACCAGCAGCCGCACCATCAGATAAGGGGGTAACCATGGCACGAAACGGCCAATGGCCCGTACTGAAGCGCTACGACCAGGATCACCTCAGCCGAATCGCCTTGCCGCTGGGAGGAATCGGCACTGGCACGGTGTCGCTCGGGGGCAGGGGGGATCTGCGGGATTGGGAGATCGCCAATCGGCCGGCAAAGGGCTTCGTGCCCCGGCAGCCACTGGGCGCGGCTCCGTTTTTTGCTCTCCGCACCAAAGTAGCGGGAGCCGCGCCGGTGACGAGGATCCTGGAGGGTCCCCTCGAGCTCTCCGAATACGAAGGTCAGTCGGGGAGTCCGGCTCCCAACCACGGCCTGCCGCGCTTCGAGCGCTGCTCCTTTGCAGCGGCTTATCCTCTGGGGCAGGTGATGCTGTCGGACCGGCGCGTGCCGGTGAGGGTGCGCCTCGAGGCCTTCAATCCCCTGATCCCGGGCGATCCGGACCGTAGCGGCATCCCGGTGGCGGTCCTCCGATTCGCGCTCACCAACCGCACCTCAGCGTCGGTGAACGCCAGTCTGTGCGGCTCGCTGCTCAACTTCATCGGCCAGGACGGCGCCGGGGGGGCCAGCAGGGACAACCGCAACAGCTTTCGCGACGGGAGCGGTTACCGCGGGATTTTCATGCAGACTCGCGGTCTAGCCGACGACGCGGCTGGGTGGGGAACCATGGCCCTGGCTACTACCGCTGGTCGCGGCGTCACGCATCGCACGGCGTGGAAGAAGGTGGGCTGGGGGAGCGCTCTGCTGGATTTCTGGGACGATTTCGAGGATGACGGCTGCCTACAGGAGCGCCAGCGGGAAGGTGAGGATGCCCCCATGGGTTCGCTGGCGGTGGCCCTGCGGTTGCCCCCTCGGACCACCCGGGAAGTGACGTTCGTCATCGCCTGGCACTTCCCCAACCGCTACACCTGGACCCCGGCCGAGGGCGACAAACCATGCCCCGAGGACCGCATCGGCAACTACTACACGACGCGCTACCGCGACGCCTGGGATGTGCTGCGCAAGACCGTCCCCCAGCTGCGCTCCCTGGAGTCGGAGACGGTGAACTTTGTGCGCGCGTTCTGCGACTCCGATCTGCCCGAGGTGGTGAAAGAGGCGGCGCTTTTTAATCTCAGCACACTTCGCACCCAGACCTGCTTCCGCACCCCGGACGGCAAATTCTTCGGATGGGAGGGCTATTCCGACAACGAGGGCTGCTGCTTTGGCTCTTGCACCCACGTGTGGAATTACGAGCAGGCGTTGGCTTTTCTGTTCGGCGACCTGGCCCGCCAGATGCGGGAGGTGGAGTTTGGCGAGGCCACCGATGCGGATGGCATGATGAGCTTCCGCGTCTCTCTTCCCATCGAACGGGCGACCTCATTTGGCAAAGCGGCGGCCGACGGCCAGATGGGGTGCATCATGAAGGTGTACCGCGACTGGCAGTTGTGCGGCGACGACGACTGGCTGCGTTCGCTGTTTCCGCGGGTGAAGAAGGCGCTGGAGTTCTGCTGGATCGACGGCGGCTGGGACGGGGATTGCGACGGGGTGATGGAGGGCTGTCAGCACAATACCATGGACGTGGAGTACTACGGGCCCAATCCGCAGATGGGAGCCTGGTACCTCGGGGCTTTGCGCGCGGCGGAGGAAATGGCGCGTCACCTCGGTGATGGGGAATTCGCCGATCACTGCCGCGGCCTCTTCGATCGGGGAAGCGGCTGGATGGACGAGCACCTGTTCAACGGTGAGTATTACGAGCACGAAATCAGGCCGCCGCAGCGTTCCACCGACGTGGCCGACAGCCTGCGCGTGGGGATGGGGGCCGCGACCGGACTGAAGGAACTGGACTACCAGCTCGGCGCGGGATGTCTGGTCGACCAGCTGATCGGCCAACTCATGGCGCACGTGTGTGGGCTCGGTTACCTGCTGAAGCGGGCCAACGTCCGCAAGACGCTGCGGAGCATCATGAGATACAACCTGCGGAACGGTCTGAGCGACCACCGCAACGTCATGCGCAGCTATGCGCTCGGGGAGGAGTCGGCGCTGCTCATGGCCAGCTACCCCCGAGAGCGTCCTGAGAATCCGTTTCCCTATTTCACCGAGGTCATGACCGGGTTCGAATACACCGCCGCCATCGGCATGCTCTACGAAGGGCAGGAAAAGAATGGCCTGCAGTGCATGCAGAACACGCGTGACCGCTACGATGGCCGCAAGCGCAGCCCCTTCGACGAGGCCGAGTGCGGTCACCACTATGCCCGGGCGATGATCACCTGGGCGGCCGGCTTAGCGCTGAGCGGGTTCCGTTTCTCCGGCGTGGAGAGGATGATGAGATTTTCGCGGCGGCCGGGAACCTGGTTCTGGTCGAATGGATACGCCTGGGGGACCTGCACCCTGAAGCCGCGGAGAAGCGGGATGGGGGTGACCCTCTCCGTCCTGCACGGCAGCTTGGTTCTGAGCCGCTTCGAGATCGCCGACGTCGGCGAGCACCAGTTTGCGCGCACCGCCCGCATCGGACGGGGCAGGTCGCGCCGCTTCGTGGTGAAGTAGAGGCGCCAAGGCGAGGGGCCTTCGGACGCGGCCCGAAGATCAGTGCAATCAAACCTCTCTCCCATTCGTCTATCAGGTGGCAGTGGAAGATTTCCCGGCGGCAATCCCAGTCAAACACCGACAGGAGGAATTGAAATGCGGTACATGGCACTGATCGCGATACTCGTGGCTTGCGTGGCGCCGGCAGCGTTTGCGGGCGACGACCCGAGCATCAAAGGGAAGCTGCGCACGGACATCCAGAAGGCGATGTCCACTCACATAGATGAGAACAGCGTGAAGTCGAAATACCTCGTCTACGACGCTGTGGCGGGAAAGCTGCAGAGACTGGTCTTCAAGGGTCTGCACGAGGGAATCGTCAAGAAGGCCGAATTCTACGTGAGCTGCGCCGATTTCGTCGACGGGTCGGGGAGGAAGTTCGACCTCGACTTCCTGGTCGTCGAAGACGGCGGCAAGCTGAAGGTGACCCAGGGGCTGGTGCACTCCATCGACGGCGAGAAACGCAAGTATCACCTGGAGGCTGAAGCTGTCGAGGGGAAGGTGAAGTAGCCTTTAGTCAGAGGAGCAGAAGTCCGTTACCGGTCGGCCGCCATCCCGGCTCGCTGGCCAGGGCGACAGCGCGACCATATGGACGAAAAAGATCTGATTCAGGCCGGGTACCGCTACGCCCTGTCTCTCATACATCGGGAGCCGGAGGCCGAAGACCTGGTGCAAGAGGCGTGGTTGAGGCTTTACCAGAGCCGCGGCTCCGACCTGAACAGATCCCTCTTGTTCAAGGCAATAAGGAATCTCTTCATCGATCAGCACCGCCGCAGCAGGCTCGTCGTATTCGAGCCGTTCGACGAGGCGACCTACGACGCCGGTGTCGATCCACCGGCGGCTGAGGTGAGCATGGCGGATCTGGAGAAGGCACTGGACGATCTCAGGCCACAGGAGCGGGAGGCGATATACCTGCACGTGGTGGAGGAGTACACGGCGCGGGAGATCGCCCAACTGACAGACACGCCCAGGGGTACGGTACTCAGCCACATCCACCGGGGGAAACAGAAGCTCGCCCGACAACTCGGCGGTACGCGGATCGATCCGCGGGAGAACTCGGTATGAGTGCCGCAGAGGGTGAGTGAGTGAGTGAGTGAGTGAGTGAGTGAGCATGGACGATTCTATAAGGGATTATTATCGAGGCAAGGCCCTGCCAGACGACCGGGTCGAGGCGATTCTCACATCGTCTTCAGCCTCGCCGAGCCGCGAACCGGCAGAGGGAGGGACCGGCCGCAGGCGAGTCGGGCGGCTCTACTGGCTCTCCGGAATCGCCGCGACTCTCGCGGTCGGCCTTTTCGGTATCCACCTGGCGCTGGTGCGGGCGACGCTGGCGGACTCGGTGCTCCGGGAAATCGCCATGAATCACCGGAAGGGCCTGGCGGTGGAGGTCGCCGCGGACCGCTACGACCTCATCCAGGAGAAGCTGGACCGACTGGGGTTCTCGGTGCGACCCGGCGATGCGGGTCTGCTGAGCGGCTACGAGCTCGTGGGGGGGCGTTACTGCTCCATCAATGGCGGGCTGGCAGCGCAGCTTAAGGTGAGGGACAGGGATACGGCGGACCTTCTCACGCTCTATGTGACCGACCTTACCGAGACTCTCGACAGCATCGGCGCGGGCGAGCGGGTATTCGAAGGTATGCGGATCCGCTTGTGGACAGAAGACAGCCGGTTCTTTGCACTGGCTACTGAGGCGATCCCCGCTTCGGGCTCTCGCTGAAGGCGCCTCGGGAGGCCCGCTGCGCCGCTAGTCGACCGAGCTGGGCCCGTGATCGAAGCCGTCGGCGACTCGACGAAGTTGTGTCTCACCCCCAGCAGATTGGCTACCGCCAGAGCGAAGCCGGCGATGACGAGCCAGGTCAGGCGGCTGCTTTGCTGGTGGCGCATACCTCGCAGATACAGGTAGCCGGCGTAGGTCAGCCAGGTGGGCACGGCCATCCAGATCTTGACGTCGCGAGCAGCCAGGTACTCGCCAGGCGCCCCGAAGAGCCAGATGACTCCCATGGCTAACCCCAGGGTGAAGAAGGAGAAACCGATGCCAGTGGCGAAGAAAGTGACGTGGGAGGAGGAATCGAGGGCGGGCAGATAGCGATTGAGTCGCCCCTTTTTTAGGAGCCGCGCCTGAACCAAGTAGATGACGGCGGCGCCGAAGGCGAGAGCGAAGCCGACGTGGCCGATCAGAGTGATGACCAGGTGCACGCCCAACCATGGGAACCGCAGCAGCATGGATTCAGCGCCGTCAAAGCGGACCGGCATGAGCATAGGATACAGGAGAACGAGGAAGGCCAGCGGCGCCAGCAGCAGGCTCAGGTATCTGGCCCTTGTCCTGCTTTCGAGGAGCAGGCCGGCCGTCAGGAAGGCGATGATAAACAGGGACAGGAGAGATACCAGGTTGGTGAGCGGCGAGAGGCGAGAGAAGGCGAAGTGCAGGATCAGCCCCATGACGTGAACCCCCACGCCTACTGCCAGCACGTTGCGCCCCCAGGTAGACCAATGGCTTTTAGCGAACAGGAAATGTCCCTGAAGCAGCAAGGTGGCGGCCAGGTACATCACCAGTGAGATGGTGAGGACGACGAGACAGGCGGTAGTCACGATTCGGCCTCCTCTGGGTTCTTGTGGCCGTCGAGGTTGAAGAGGCGGCGCACGGTATCGAGGTGAAGATACCCGTTCTCGGAATCGGCCAGTTTGCGGATTTGGACCAGCGGCTGATGAAGGAGCTTGTTGGCGTAGCCCTGCAGCGCGGCCTCGACCGTACTGCGGTCGGCCTCAGACAGGTGGGAGAGCTTCCCCGACCACCGGTCGAGCTCCTGCTGGCGCAGTTCGTCCGCATGCTGGCGTAGCTCTACGATGAGGGGCCCGGTACCCAACGCCTTGAGCCAGCGAAGGAAGTCAGCCTGTTCTTCGTCAATGAGGTCCTGGACCGACTGGATCTCATCCTCTCGCTCCTTGCGGTTGGCTTCCACCACCTGTTTGAGGTCGTCGATGTCGAACAGGAAGACATTGTCGATCTGGCGGATCTGGGGGTCGACGTCCCGGGGCACGGCGATGTCGATGACGAACAGGGAGCGGCCGCGACGGCGACGCATCGCCGTCCGCACCATGTCGGGCAGGACGAGGAAGTCGGGCGCAGAGGTGGAGGAGATGACGATGTCGACTTCGGCCAGTCGAGAGGGGAATTCGTCCAGCGGGATGGCCACGCCGCTGAAGCGACGGGCGAGCTCGACAGCCCGCTCGTGGGTGCGGTTGGCCACCACCAACTGGTGAATGCCGCTGTCGACGAGATACTGGGCGGTCAGCTCCGCCATTTCTCCTGCCCCGAGCAGGAGAACATCCCGATCTTCGAGGCGGTCGAATACCTGCCCCGCCAGTTCCACAGCGGCGGTGCTGACGGACAGGCGACCTCGGCCGATGTCGGTTTCGGTGCGGGAGCGCTTGCCGATCTTGAGCGCTCGCTGGAAAACCTCGTTGATTAAGAGCCGTGCCGAGCCGGTCTGCTGCGCCGTCTCCAGAGCGTGGCGAACCTGGCCGAGGATCTCCGACTCTCCAATGACGAGGGAGTCGATGCCGGAGGATACGCCAAACAGGTGGAGGGAGACATCGGCGTCGGAGAACTCGTAGAAACACGGCTCGATGTCGGTCAAGTCGAGATGGTGGACTTCGGTAAGAAACCGGCGCACGCGCTCCCCGGCCCCGCCGCCATCGCAGGCGGTGTAGATCTCGGTGCGGTTGCAGGTGGAGAGAATGGCGGCCTCGGCCATACCGTAACGCTCGCGCAGCTGACGGAGAGCGGCCGGCTGAGACGACTCGACGAAGGCCAGCTTTTCGCGTACTTCGACAGGCGCTGTCGTGTGGTTCAGGCCGAGTGAGTGTAAGAGCACTGGAATCGTATCTCTTCCGGGTATCAGAGGCGGGGGTAGGTGGGAGAAGGCACGGCCATGGTCCACCTCGATCTCCTGCCGGTGGCGCGCCTCGGGCGCCCTCAAAAGAACGGGAACCGAGATGGATGCGGCAAACGGCGTTGGACAGACATCGCGCCCTTCGTCCTCGGGCGCCCTTTCCCAAGGTATGGATCGTTTCTGTGCCCGATTGCATCTAACCAGCCAGCAATGCACGCCAACAGCTGATATTCAGTGCGCCGAATAGCCATATATTCGGGACGCGGCCGGGGGGAGTCTCAGCACATTCCGGTGCCTGTAGTTAGAGCGCCCAATGCCTCTGGAGGGGAATAAACAGTGCGAGCACACAGGAAGGGAATGCGCAGTTTCAGACCGACGCTCAACTGGTCGGTAGCGGCGGGATGCCTGCTGATGTGGGCCCCATCGAGTTTGACCGCCGGGGCCTGGACGCTGCCGAAGGGGAAGGTCTGGGCAAAGGCCACCTATTTTCAGCAGAACACGGACGAGTGGTACCTGGCGTCTCCCGAGTTCATCGGCGAGTTGTTCCCCGCCGGCACCCGAAGACCCTACCGATTCAACGGGGAATACGACTCCAAGACCGTCTTCCTGGAGGCGTTTATCGGCGTCACCGACCGTCTGGATCTGGGCGTACAAGTACCCTTCTTCGACCAGGTGTTCGATGACGACACGGGACTGGAGCCGCCTTCCGACTCCGGCTTCAGCGATATCCGGCTCTTCGCCAAGCTGAACGCGCTTCAGAAGCCGCTGCTGGTCACCTTCAAGGGAGGGGTCAAAATACCGACCGGCGACTTCGTCAACGAGGACGGGCTGATCCCGGTGGGCGAGGGGCAGTGGGACTTCGACTTGATTGTCCAGGTGGCGCGGTCATTCTGGCCCCTGCCGGTCTACGCCAACATCGATGTCGGCTACAGAATACGGCTGAAAAATGACGAGATCTTCCGGGACCCCGGCGACGAGTGGCTCCTCAACGGCGAAGTCGGCCTCAACGTCACCCCCCGGCTGCTGCTGGCGACAAAAGTCGAACTGCTTCGGGGCACCGCCGGAACTGACTTCGGCTTTAAGAATACCTCTCAGATCAAACGCATCACCTACCTGAGTCCCACGATCATGTACAACCTGCGCGGCGGCACGACTGCGGAGCTGGCCTACAGGTTTACTATCAACGGGCGCAACTTTCCCGCCGGCAAGCAGTTGGCGATCGGCCTGTCTCAGGACGTGGACTTCGGGAAGGTACTCCGGAGGCTCCGATAGGCCTCATGCCCATCGAGAACGCGAGCACCTGTCACGCCAACGTGTTTTTGATCGACCGGCACTCTCCTCACCCTTGCTTCGCCTCCGCGGGAGGGTGGAGGATTGTCAGCCCCTGCCGGCGCAGACACAGCTGGATCCCCTCGCCCGACTCGAGGGACAGCTCGGTGTAAGCCGAGTCCGGGAAGCGCACCTCCACCAACTGGTCGTTGGTGAGGCGCACGCTGAGGTCGTGGCCATGGTCGACGTGGTGCTGATGTGAGACTACGCGTCCCGCCACGAGGTTGTGGCTCAGGTCGTCGGCGAGCGGCGCATCCGGGTAGATGACCTTCACCTCCTCGGGGTGAATGTAGAATGTCACGGTGGACTCCGCCGCCTCTGGCGGGGCGATGGCTTCGATCGCCAATCCTTGCCAGTCCAGGTGAAGGCATTCGAAATCGGCACTGGTGACGCGAGCGTGGAAGAGGTTCCGCAGGCCCATGATTTCGGCTACGTGCCGGTCGACGGGATGGCGAAACACCTGATCCACGGGTCCCACCTGCAGCACCCTGCCATTCTGCAGTACCGCCACCCTATCGCCGACGGCGACGGCATCGTCCAGGTTGTGGGTCACGTAGAGCGCCACTAGGTCGAGTTCCCGGCGCAGCTGTCGCAGGTCCTGCTGAAGGCGCTCTCGCAGCGGCAGGTCCAGCGCCGAGAATGGCTCGTCGAGGAGCAGGATCCGCGGTCGGCTGGCCAAGGCCCGGGCGATGGCGACGCGCTGCTGCTGCCCCCCGGACAGCTGGTGGGGAAAGCGGGCGGCCAGGTGGGTGAGACTCATGCGCTCCAGTAGTTCCAGCGCGCGGGTGCGGCCGTTCCTGTCCGGCCACAAAGAGAAGGCGACGTTTTCCTCCGCCGTCAGGTGGGGGAAGAGAGCGTAGTCCTGGAAGACGTAGCCGACGCCGCGCTTGCGGGGGGGGAGGTTGCGCCTGTCGCTCCGACCTGCCGCTGGGCCGGAGTCGCGCCGAAAGAGTATCTCATCGTCTAGTCGAATTTCGCCGCTGTCCGGCGTCAACAGGCCGGCCACGGCATTGAGGGTCGACGTCTTGCCCGCTCCCGAACCACCGTACAGCACGAGGATCTCTCCCCCTACTTCGAGCTTCACGTCGAGATGGAAGTCGCTGAGCTGCCGGCGGATGTCCAGCGACAAGCGACGACCTTCGCCTTCACTCACGTCGTCGCCCTCGACTCTATTATCGTTCTGGTCAGCCCCATAGGCACCTCACCCACTCACTCACTCGGCTGCCGGAGCGGCACCAGCGCCGGAAAGACGCCTTCCCGGCTCGACGCGGCGCACCAGCCACAAGCTGAAAAATCCCATGAGGGTCATGAGCAGGACCAGGTACTGGGTCAGCTCGGGCTGGCGGCTCAGCACCGAGTCGTAGATGGCCAGGGGGAGGGTCTGGGTCCTGCCGGGGAGGTTGCCGGCTACCATCAAGGTGGCGCCGAACTCGCCCAGAGCTCGAGTGCCGCCCAGGACCAGACCCGCGATGATGCCGCGCCGGGACAGAGGCAGCGTAATGCGCCAGAGGACGGCCAGCTCCGACGACCCCAGGGTGCGGGCGGCCTGCTCGAAGGTCGGATCGACATTGGCGATGGCGGCACGAGAGGCCTGGAACATGAGCGGGAGGCCGACAATGGTGGCGGCGATGACCGCGGCCGGCCAGGTGAACAGAGCATTCCAACCCAGCCAGTGCGCCAGGGGGCCGCTCTGGCCCAGCACCACCAGCAGGTAGTAGCCCACCACGCTGGGTGGCAGCACCAGAGGCAGGTGGATGAGGGCCTCGACGACGCTCTGCCCTCGAAAGCTGCTGCGCGCCAGCCACACCGCCAGCCCACCCCCGATGATGAAGATCAGCGCCGTTGCCGCGGAGGCCACCTTCAAAGAGATCATCAGTGGCTGCCAGATCACGACGGACTCTCCGCCGTCGAAGCCGATTTCGGTGACAGCGAGGCTTGGTCCAGAGAGCGGAAGCCGTGGCGTCGCAAGATCGCCTGCACCGTCGGCGAGAGCAGAAATTCGACGAATTCAAGGGCGTGTGAGTCGAGGCGGGAGGAGGCGATTACGGCAATGGACTGATCGACGGGGCGAACCAGAGCAGATGGCACGTCCAGCCAACGCCCTCCGGCTCGAGTGGCCAGCGCGAGGGGAACGACGGCGGCATCAACATCTCCCGTCTCGGCGTATTGGAGGGCCTGCCACACGGTGCGTCCGAGCACGAGTTTCGGCTCGAGGTGCTCCCACAGCGAAGCAGCGACCAGAGCTTGCCGCGCCGCGGCGCCGTAGGGAGCGTAGTCCGGGTGGGCGATGGCGATGCGCTTGACCGCGGGGGTGGCCAGGTCGTTGAGGCTTTCCAGATGCAGCGGGCTGTCCTGTCGGACCCAGATTACCAGATCTCCGCGGCAGAAGATGTGCCGCGTACCGGGCGCAATCAGATCTCGGGCGGCGAGGCGATCGAGGTCTACCGCGCCAGCGGCGGCGAAGATGTCGACCGGCGCTCCCTGCTCGATCTGCAGGGCGAGCTGTCCGGTGGCGCCGAAGACACAGGTCACGGGAACATCGGTCTCCCGTTCGAACAGGGGTATGATTTCGTCGAACGCGAAGGTCAGGCTCGAGGCAGCGGACACGGTGAGGGCAGGCGGGTCGATTTCGCGCTCAGAACAGGAGAAACCCAACGCGGCCAACAGATAGAGCGCCACGCGGCGCGCCGCTGTCGCACGGGTGACCCGGATGTGCGCAGACTTTGGTGTCATTTTCCGCGATGCCCCATTCGCCTGCCCGGCTGATGTGCTGATCCAGGCCTGAAAGTGACGAATCCGAAATCCTCCAACTCGAATAGACACTATCCAACTCGAATAGACACTATCAGATCAACGCGGTTTTCGCAAACCGTTTCCACCTCGGGCGAGAGCTCGGATGGTCACGGAAATCTTTTTGGTTGACTTCGGCTTCCCGCCTCGTGTATATTCCCACTTGAGCCGGTGAAACGCGTCGGCTCACCGCAACTATGCCAAACTGGCTGGTCCATCGAACGACGCTGCTTCGATAACCTGTCAACCAGCCGTGCACACGAGATTACGGCTCGCGCCTGAGTACTGATTATTGCTACTGGGCTCAGCTCTCGTGATGAAAAAGAAAGGAGGTGGTCAGTGAGTAGTAGTATACCCTTAAGGAGGTCGACCACCTGACCTTCGCTTTTACCGGGTGGTTGACCACCTGGACGGACTCTGGCCTCAACCGCCAGTCGTCCCGAGGTATCCCGGGCGCATCGCAGCGGTGCGCCCGGACTTTTTTTGCCCGGCGGTCAGTGTGCGGAGGTCAGTGTGCGGCGGCGGCCCGGGCGGGAAGTGAGAGGTAGGAAATGAGGTGGGCGACGTGCATGACGAACTCGGTGGTGATGTGGATGTTGTCCGACCGGGTCGGCTTCGGCGTCCAGAACTTCGTGTTCTCCCAATGACCGTCGTCCCGTTGGTGGTCGTTGAACCAGTCGCCCATGCGGGCCGCCCAGGCGCGGTATTTCTCTTCACCCGTGGCGACGTACAACAGACCTGAGCCCCAACCCGACTTGCAGGTCTGCATGGACTGGAACTGGCACTCGTCGGTGGTCATGGAGAAATCCTGATAGCTTCGGGCCAGGGCCAGCCAGTTTTGTTCCCCTGTAGCCAGATACAGGTGCGAGAGGAAAGCGGCGGCGATGCCACCGTTAAAATGGTGCTGCCAGGGTTCGCTCTTCTCGGTGACATAGAGGAATTTCTGTTCCTCCGGGTACTCGGTGATCAGACCCCGGGCAGCGGAGTACACGGCAAATAGCCGGCGGTCCACCTCTGGCTGCAGGCTCCAGAGTCGGTCCATCCAGGCGCCGGCACGGCGGGCGGCGTCGATCTCCCCGGCGGCAATCAGGCTCATGCCGGCTTGTGCGGTGGGAAAGATCTCCTGTTCTCCCGCCGGCGTTCGGTCAGCGTATCTGTGAAAGAAGCCGCCGGATTCGGCGTCCTGCCAGGTCAGCAGACGCGCGGTGCAGCGGCGAACGATGTCGAAGCGCTGCAGCAGGGCGGCCCCTGTCAGCAGGCAGGAGAGGGGGTAACAGCCGTATCTGTCGGCGAAGGACCCCTGGGGCGTGAGGCCCTCAAAAGCGCCCTTCGCAGTGAGCATGTTGCGGTTTATCCACTCGAGATTACGAGAGGCGGCCTCGATTTCGCCTACCAGGGCGAAGGTCCAGGGGACGCGGTAGTAGTACAGATCATCCGCCACCGGGCCGATAGAGCCGTCGGCGTTGAGCTGCTCAAGCAGCCAGTCGGTACCCCGGCGACAGCAGTGCCGATAGATCTCCAAGCTCACGTGGCGGCTCCCAGAACCCGATGGATTTCGACGGCGTCGGAGACGTTCTTGAAGTTCTCGGCTCCCAGAGACTCGAGGCGATAGGCGTCGCCGAGACGGAGGGCGGTCTCGGGCCCGATGACGATCTGTCCCGCGGCTGCCCTGTCCACAAGACGAGCGGCTACGTTGGTAACCGGGCCAGTGGCAGTGAAAGTCCAGCGTGCGCCCCGGGCACTCTCGAAGCGGGACGATCCCACCAGGGCGGTGCCGGAGTTGACGCCCATATGCACGGCTATGGGCTCCCCCTCGCCATCCCCGTTGAGATCCTCGGTCAGGGCCAGCAGTATCAGCGCAGTGTCCACGGCGCGGATCGCGTGGGGGCCCCCCCCGCCTCGCTCTCCTGGAAGAGCGCCATGAAGCCGTCGCCAGCCATTTGGTTGATATCTCCGCCGGCTCCCTGGATGCGATCGAGAAAAGCGGAGAAATAGCGCTCCACCACCGCGCTGAGCTCATCCGCGGGCATCCGCTCGCTGAGGCGGGTGTAGCCGCTGATGTCGAGCATGAGCACGGAGACGTCCTGCTCGACCTTCTCGGTCAGCTCGAGCGCATCGGGATCGATACTGGCGAGCCGCTTGACGGGTTCGGGGACGAATCTGGCGAACTGGTCGCGAACGCGGCGCTCTTGTCCCAGCTTCTCCTCCATGGCGCGCTTGAGCTTGAGGGCTGTCTGAATGCGCGCCATGAGCTCGCCCGGGTCATGCGGCTTGGTGAGGAAGTCGTCGGCCCCGGCTTCGATCCCCTTAATGCGATCCTCCACCTGGTCGAGGGCGGTCATGATCAGCACGGGGATAAAGCGAGTATCGTCGTCCTCCTTGAGCAGCCGGCAGGCGGTAAAGCCGTCCATGACTGGCATCATGACGTCGAGGAGGACGATGTCAGGACTTTCGGCCTTGACCTGGTCCAGGGCCTCTTGACCGTTGGTGGCCGTGATGGTCTCGTAGCCGAGATCCTCCAGCTCCTGCTCCAGCATATCGACGTTGAAGGGCACATCGTCGACAATGAGGATTTTGGCGGACTCGGCCACGGCGGGTAGCGGGGTTACTTTTCTTCCGACGTCAAGGTCTTGTCGGCGTCTGTCTCCAGCTGTCTCAGCGTCTTTCCCATGTCGGCGCCATTCTCCAGCACCTCGACCATGGCGTCGAGCATGAGATTCCGCACCGGCTCGTACCCGGCTACGGAAGGCTCTGGTTTGCCGTACTCCAGGAGGTTGTAGGCGGTGCGGAAATAGGACCCCAGACGCCTGGCAATACTGCGCCGGACGGGGAAGTAGCTGCTCTTGCTCACCCAGCGGTCCTGCTGCTCGGGCTCGGTGAACCACTTGATGAAGAGCCAGGCGGCCAGCTGTTTTTCCGGGTTCGAGGCGCACACCGCGAGGCTGGCGCCGTACACATTCTGAATCGGACGCTCCCCTTCGTAGGGGACAGGCCCGACGTTCCACTCAAAATCGGCTCCCTTCTTCACCTCTTCGAGCAGGGCCGGCAAACCCGAAGAGGAGCGCATGGCGAAGAGACACTGACCGGCGCTGAATCTGCTGCGGTCGGCGTCGCGCTCGCTGACCAGTCCCGCCGCTTTCTCCACGATGAGGTCGCGCATCATCTGCAGCGCCGCCGTGGCCTCGGGCGTGTCAAAGGTGTAGGCGCTGCCATCGGCGGCAATGACGTCGCCGCCGCGGCTGAAGATCATCGAAGCCAGCCGACTGGCGTCCCGGTCCAGCAGGAATCCGAGGCTCGGTTCATCGGGTGAAAGAGAGCCGCTGAAGGGCTGTCGAGCGGCGGCCCGGCACATATCGGCGAACTGACTCCAGTTTCTGGGCGGCTCCGTATATCCCAGTTCCTCAAGCCAGGCCTGGTTGTAGTAGAGGATCTCCATGGACCGATTGGGAAGAAACGCCGTCTGCACGCCGTCCACATTGTCCTGCGCCAGAAAGGACGGGAAGTAGTCGGCGCGCTCCACGTCGGTGAGTCCCCACCGGTCAGAAGTCATGTACGGGATCAGGTCGATGACAGCGCCGGCCTGGTAATAGGCCTGAGCCTGGTTCTGGTAGGCGACGACCAGATCGGGCAGGCTGGCTCCGTGAATCCCCTGCAGCATGCGGTCGTACACCTCGCTGTGATAGCGAAAAGTCTCCCCGCGCACCGTTACGCCTTCGGGGTTGGTGGCGTTGAAGAGATCGATGAGGTCCTGCAGGGCCTCGCCGCGCGCGCCGGAGTACTGGTGCCAGAACAGGACCGTCTGCCCGCCGGGATCAAGCGCCGCCATGCCCTGGGCGGCTGAATCCCGGTCCACGTCGCCACAACTCCAGACGAATCCCAATGTGACAAACCCCAGCGCCACTGACAGCAGATGCGTACCGCGCATATTCGCCCTCGCGATCGGGTGAAGGTTCCCGCAACTTTAAGGGCCCCATTGCCTTGCGAGCCCTATCAGCCGTTGACAAAGCCCTTCACGCTGCATGAACCTGCGAAGCGACTTTACCGACGGGCGGCGCTGTGCTAAATGGACAGTAAGATAGACCAGCCCACAGGGAGGCACAAGAAAAGCGACTCACCAGCCCTTCGGCAACATCCGGGCCGCGATGTGACTCTCTCAACGAACTACTATGCAGCGGTCCCTGGAAGGTAGCGACCGACGACGACTTTCATGACTTCGATGGTAATCTGCGGCTGTTCGTTCATGAGCCGCCAGAAGTCTGCCTTGTCGATGCGGAGGGCGACGACGCGGGTCCGCGCCGAGCAATCGGCGCTGCGTGGCTGTTCGGCGAGCACGGCCAGCTCGCCGATCACCTCCCGCGACGACGACACCCTTTCAATACCACCTTCCATTGAGGCGATCACCTCTCCTTCGACGATGATATAGAGGCAGTCGCCTTCCTCTCCCTTCCTGATGAAGGTGACTCCGGGCTCGATTTCCACCTCCCGCAGGATGGGTACGATGCCGACGATCTCCTCCCCGGGGATGTGCTCGAAGAGGGACACGCTCTTGAGAAAAAAGACCTTCTCCAGGAGCGACAGGGCCATGGGCGATTCTCCTTGGGGGATGGCGTGGTCAGAGGCTCCTCCCGACAGCATGGCCTGCAGGCGCTGTCCCAGTCGTTGGGCAGTGCTCAGACGGTGCAGGGCAAAGAGCGCGGTCTCCCGGACGCGGGCGTCGGGGTCGGAAAGGCCCGCCTCGACGACTTCCTCGCAGCCGGGCAGCCGGCGCCAGCCGATGTCGAACAGGACGCAGGACCGGATCCAGTCGTCGGGGCTTCGAGCCAGGTATTGCAGAGGGTTTACGGTAGAGCTCGTCTCGGGGCGCCGACGGGAATGCGCGGCCTGAAGCGCTTCCGCCGGGGGACCAAAAAGGGGCAGCAGCGAGTCTCGACCGCGCCTGCCCACGACATTGTCGATGAGTTCAACGGCGGCGGCGCGCTGGCGGTCGGTTGACACCAGTGCCTGGCGCACGCGCTCGCCGGAGATCTCCGGATGAAGCATGTCCAGCAAGGCGACCAGTCGATCTCTCGCCTCGACCACCAGGCCGGTGAGCGCGTCGTTGAGCAGGAGGCGGCCATCTTCGCCGGCGCCCACTTCGGCGCGCAGCAGGTGGAGGAGGTAAGCGGCATCGGTTTCTCGTTCCAGAGCGCGGGTCAACCTCTCCGGGGATAGGGGAAGTTCCACTCCCAAACGGTCCCGCCGGTGGAGAAGGGCGTCGTAGGCCTCGCCGCGGAGGCGGTCGTCATCGTCATCGAACCAGCTCAGGAGAATCCCCATGGCTCGATTCGATGGCAATGAACCGAGTATGCGGATGAGCTGGCGGCGCAGCGGGCGGGGTTGGCCCGGGTCAGTGAGGGTCAGCTCGATATCGGCCAGGTCTTCGTCGAGGCAGTGGACGAGACCGTCAGCGGCGATGATTCTGGTAGCGGGATGCTGGAGCTTGCCGATCAGAGCCGGTACCAGAGCGGAGGAGCCCACGCGGGACGCAGCGCGGATGGCGGCCAGCTGGACATCGAGATCCTCGTGGGCGAGCAGTTCTTCCAGGTACGGGGAGGCGCGATCGGCCTCCAGATTCGCCAGGACGCGAGCCGCCTCCACTTTGACCTTTGCATCGGGGTCGTCGACCAGCGCGCGAAGGTGCTGCTGGGCAGAAACCGCGCTCCCGGGACCTGCATGCCGCATTAAGCCCATCACGGCCGTGGATCGCACCCGCGCGTCCTGGTCCCGGAGGCTCTCCAGGAGGTGGGGGACGGCGCCCTCGCCCAGCAGGACGCACAGAGCTTCCACAGCGGCGGCACGGACGAGGACGGAGGCGTCGCGCATGCAACGGAGCACCCCGTCGGCGGCGGCGGTCACGTCAGCGGCGGCGGTCACGTCAGCCGACCTGGTGTAATCGAGGGCGGCGGCGCGGACCTGTTCGCTCCTGTGCGCCAGCAGGGAGGTGACTTCAGCGCTCCAGTCGACTCTGGGCTCGCCACCACTTGCGGGCACGACCCACAGGGAGCTGGACGTGGCGGCTGAGTTGAAGGCAATTCTAGTACCGTCGGGTGACCAGCGAGCCACGACATCGCTGACACCGGGTCTGCCTGTCACCTGTGTCGCCATGCCGCCCGTGGATGGGATGACCCAAATGTGTAGCTCGCCGGATCGATCGGACTGAAAGGCGATCCACTTGCCGTCGGGTGACCAGCTCGGAGTGGCGTCGCCTGAGGGGTCGGTGGTCAGCTGTCGCGGATCGCCGCCCGCGGCCGGGAGGATCCAGATGTCCCGGTTGCCGCCGCGGTCGGATGTGAAGGCGATCGACTGGCCGTCCGGCGACCAGCTTGGCAGAACGTCGTCCGCCGGCCCGGAGGTGACGGCGTGAGAAGGGCCGCCGGTGGCCGGCACCACGCGGATGTCATGCTTGATGCCACCGTCCGCAATAGTTCCGGCGGAGCTGAAGGCGATCGACTCGCCGTCCGGTGACCAGCTGACGATACTGCCGCCCGCCCACAGCAGGGATACTGAATCTCCATCGGCGGTAACTCTGGTCATCTCACCCCCGTCGGCGGGGACGGTCCAGATATTGCCCAGGCCTCCCTTGTTGGAGGTGAAGGCCAGCTTCGAGCCGTCCGGGGACCAGATGGCATAGACCTCGGCGGAGGGCTCGTTAGTCAGCTGGATGGCCTCACCGCCAGCGACCGGCTTCTTCCAGATATCCTGGTTGCCGCCCCGCATGGAGCCGAAGCTGATCCACTGGCCGTCCGGCGACCAGGCGGCGTCGCGTTCGATAGCCGGATCAGTGGTGAACTGGGTAACCGGCGGCAGCCCGAGTGTCGCTGTCTCGGCGGGGGGCAAGGGCCCGCCACACGATAGGGCGAGGGCGGCCGCCAGTCCGGGAAGCGCAAGATGCGGTCTTGTCATGGCGTTCACCTGAGTCTCCACTCGTCGATGGCGGACGTGCGGGGGCGGCAGAGAATCTCAGACATCGGCGATTCTCTACAGGAGGCGGGTAGCATTGGGCCAAGAGCCCGTCGATACCCCGGGGAACCGCCCCGCCCTGCACGACCCGGTGATTTCCGGCGCAGAAGATAGCACGGACAGCGGCCGTCGCCTACCCATTGTTCGCCGCGGCGGTCGGCGGCATCCAACGGAGTCAAGCCTCTCGCCCGCCATGCAATGGGTCCGGCAGGCTCAACCCCCGGCGGCAGCGGCCGGCGAACGGCACTCGAGGATTTGCCGACGCCGCCGCGCATACGGAGTTTCAACGTCCTAGCGTTTGCACAGACGGCTGAAACTTCTCATGGCAACACCGAGGGCGCGGCTGGCGTCTTGATTGTTGCGGTAGATCCGTGCTACGCGTTCGATGCGATCCTGGGTGATGGCTTCCATGTGGCTTCCTTTCGGATGATAGCTGATGCTGAACGCCCCACGTGACAGGCACGCTGAAAGGGATGACGATCTCGTTAGGGGTGCATGCACGGATCACGAATGGCAGGTGTTCCGCGGGTGCCATCGCAACCTGCGTGCCACCGCCGTTTCGCCTGGGTCTCAAATTGAGTTTGATGATAACTGTAACAGATTGTTTATTTGAGAGTTGCGGCGGCAATGGCCAACGGCGCGGCAGTTTCCGGCAGGAAGTCGTTCGGTTCCAGCAAGCGTCCAGAAAGTGGACGTCAACAGTGGAATAAACGGTGTAAACTTAAGCTTAACAACAGTTTAGAATTGCAGTCAACGATGTTGTCGGCAGCGACAAGGAAGCGGTCGGTGTAGCAGCCACGGAGGAGTTGGGATCAAAGCCCCTCCGCCGCCAGATGGTTCGCAAGGGGTGGGCCAGCTTGACCTCGAAGCGCGAGCGCCGTAGTATAACCTCATTGTTAACAGGTGGATACGGTTTTATCAGCGCTGCTGGTGTCAAGTGCGTGGGCCTGCCAAGTAACTGGGAAGTGGCTAGGGTCGAGGATGACTGTGAGAGCTAATACGTTGTAAAATAACCGGTTAGGTCGAGTGGCAAGTAAATAGGCGTTTGGCAATTAACTTGCCACCCGGTTCACTTCGAAGGAGAGCTATGATAATCGACTCGCACACGCACGCCTGGGAATTCTGGCCGTACGAACCTCCGGTACCCGACGCCGAGAGCCGGGGCCGAGCCGAACAACTTCTGTGGGAGATGGACCGCAACGGGGTGGACAAGGCCGTCCTGATCTGTGCCCGGATCGAGCACAATCCGGGCAACAACGACTTCGTCGCCGAGTCGGTCAGAGCCCATCCAGACCGGCTCGTGCAGTTCGCCGACGTGGATTGCTCCTGGTCGGATACCTACCATACTCCCGGGGCGGCGGATCGATTGGCAGAAGCGGCCGAGAGGTACCAGCTGAAGGGATTCACCCACTACCTCAAGAGCGATGTCGAGTGGTTCGAATCGGCGGAGGGGAACCGGTTCTTCGAAACGGCTGATGAGCTCGGGCTCATCGCCAGCCTGGCGCTGGGCCCCGCGTGGCAGCCGGCGCTGCGCCAACTGGCCCAGCGGTTTCCCCGCATCCCCTTCCTCTGTCACCACATGGCCGGGGCCCGGGCCGGCGAAGATCCACCGCATCCAAATCTGAAGGAGATTCTGCGATCGGCGGAGGTGCCCAACATCTATATAAAACTGTCGGGCTTTCACTATGTGTCACAGGTTTCGTGGGACTACCCCCACTTCGACGCCCACTGGATCGTTCGCGAGCTCTATGGCCAGTTTGGTGCTCATCGCCTCTGCTGGGGCTCCGATTACCCGGTGGTGCGCACCAATATGACCTACCAGCACGCCCTGGAGGCCTTTCGCACCCACTGCAGCTTTATTCCCGGGCCGGACCGAGAGAGAATCCTCGGGGGTAACCTGCAAGCTTTGCTCGATCGAGCCGGCAAGTAGTCTATATTCACAGGATGGGCTGTGTCTGAACACGGGAGAAGCAAGCAATATGAGACTCGGGCGACTAGTGCATCGCGGCGTAAGTGCGGGGGTTAATGCGGCCGTCGAGGCGCCGGGATGCATCGGCGGCCGAATGCCGCCGAACTTGCGCCGCGCTGCACTGGCGGCAGCGGCCCTCGTATGGGTCATAGGATGGACTCTGACCGCGCATGCCCAGGATTACGGCTACGAAGAACAGGCCCAGCCTCCGACCTACGACCAGAGCCAGTTTCGCCAGAGGCTCGGCCAAGCCCTGATGCTGAGGGCGGATCAGGAGGATAGTCTGCGGGTGCTGCGCAGCGACTTGACGGTGCAGCTGGAGTCGTTGCGCGATCAGGTGGCCGAAGGATCTCTGGGCCTGGAGGACGCAAGAGTGGAGTACCGACGGGCAATGCGGGCTCAGCGGGCGGGTCGGGACGAGGTCCTGACCGAGGAGCAGAGGTCACTGCTGGCGCGGGCGCGTCGTTTCGTGGAAGTCGAGAGGCTGGCCGACCCACGCGAGCGGCGCCAACGGCCGCGTCCTCGACTGGCTGAGGCGCTCGAGCTTACGGATTGGCAGAAGACGCGGTGGCGAGAGCTGCTGCAGGAACAGCGGCTGGGTGTGCAGGCGATGCGGGAGGAGGGGAAGGTCCTGAGTCGGGAGGAAATCCGCCGGCTGCGAGGTGAGCATCGCAGCGCCTTCGCGGCGATCCTGACCCCCGATCAGGCCGCCAGGCTCGAAGAGATTCGCCAGGACTGGCAACGAAGGCAGGAAGAAGGTGAGGATGCGGTCGGGTCTGAATTAGAGGGAGACATATTAGAGGGAGAGATAGAGGGGCAGGAGGAAGGCTCAGCGGTGGTGGAGGAGAGCTGGGGCACCACTTCCCCTCCTGATAACTGACGTTGGGGGTATCCATTTAAGTGGACCTACTTTTGGTGGCCGTTTCTCCATGGCCGGTCCGCTGTCGGGCGTTCTAAGCTTGCCGGCCGTCCTCGTTGGGTCGGTGGCACGGGTCGCGTCTTC
>Ga0066376_10001552_pt1 | contig 22230 bp, 22 predicted proteins | sample Knorr_S15_td_Bot_FD_77009 | JGI IMG/M metagenome (GOLD analysis project Ga0066376, IMG submission 77009) | Marine microbial communities from Southern Atlantic Ocean transect - Knorr_S15_td_Bottom_ad_5009_LV_A | ecosystem: Environmental > Aquatic > Marine > Oceanic | place: Southern Atlantic...
ACGAAGAGGCCGCACAGTGCGTTGGGATATCGCCCACCGGCTCCAGAGACCATCGTGCCATTAGACCAAAAGCCGATCATGCACTAACATTCAAACTGGACCTCTCAAGGGGGGCTGACCAAGACGGTGCGCCGCGTTTTCTTCACAATTGCTTAACATTACATCAAACTTCGTTAACAATTTGTTAACCCAAAACGAATGGTTGAAAACAATCTATGGAAGCTTCGTGGGCGAGTCTGATGGAGACGTCGAAAGGCACATAATTCGATGGCCTCGAATGTCTGCTTGTGGCTGTTAACGGATATTGGCAGTCAGCGGCCAGATGCGATTCAGGGTGTCGTCAGTACGTTAGTAGCTACGCCCATACATGAAGCGGTCTTTTAGGCCGTACCAGCGAATGACGTAAGGAATAAACCAGGGGTTGCCGTGATAAAAAGGTCGGGTCGGGAAGGGCCGTTGCGAAAACAGGGTTTGCGCTTCTTGGCTGTTGCCGAGGATCATGTGCGCTGCTTTCCTGCCTAGCCAGGGCGCCCATACGACGCCGGAGCCGCAGAATCCGGTCGCGTAATGTATGCCGTCATTCACCCTGAGATGCGGAATGAAATCAAAGGTATAGCCTGTATAGCCCCACCAGGTATGGGTTAAGCTGACGCCTTCAAGTTCCGGGAAAACTTCGACAAGATTTGTATACAGATGCATGCATTTCTGCATGTCGTCGTCCGTATGCGCGCCGCGCCGCCCGCCAAATATGATCCGCGTGCCATCGGGCGAGGGGCGGTAATAATTATAAAGATTGCGCGTATCGCCGATCATGCGGCGCTTGGGCATAAGCCGTTCGAGGAGCTTAGGATCGAGGGTGTCGGTGGCGATTATCTGGCTCGGGATGGCAATGATACGGCGCCTGAGCCAGTCGGTGACCTCATCTGTGTAGCCGTTGGTGGCGACAATGCACTCCCCAACCTTAACCGAGCCACGCGCCGTGCTGAGTGTGAATCCATCCGTGTCGCGCAAGATAGCTGTCACAGTGGTTTGATCGATTACCGTAACGCCGGCAGCGAGGGCGCGTTCGTAGAGGCCCTGATGGAGCTCCGCCGGATGGACACCGCCAACGTCCGGGCGAACCCGTCCGCCCTGGTAGAAGTCCGTGCCCAATTCCGCGCGTTGATCGCTTTTCGCCACCATATAGGCGCCGAAATCGAGATGCTTGTTCAGCAAGTCCGTTTCACGGCCCATGGCGTCGTAATCGCGCACATGATTGGCGCCGTCGAAGCGTCCGACCGATTGGAAACCGCAGTCGATTTTCTCCTCGTCGATCATATTTATCAGCGCCGTTCTGGCGTCAATTCCTTCGGCGTAGATGGCTTTGGCCTGATCCAATCCGTATTTGCCGATCAGGGCGGGGAAGTTGTACTTGATGTTGCCGCTGCAAATCCCGCCGTTTCGGCTGCTCGCCCCCTCGCCTGCCCGCATGGCGTCAAACACAACCACACTGCGCCCTGCCCGCGCCAGCGTGAGCGCCGCCGTTATGCCGGCAAACCCGGCTCCGACGATCCCCACATCCATCGCGCCTGGGATGGCGATCTGATCGACAACAGGGCGCGGCGCCGACTCCCACCAGTACGGTGTCAGTTTCAGATTATCTATATTGGGCGGTCTAGGGATGGCTCTGTCCTCGGCTAAGTCTGGCTATTCATTCTTCGCAACGGCCAGAATGCGCTAAATATTCTCCACCGTCTCGAATAATTTTGGCTCCGGGAAACCTTTTATCCTGTCGAGAGAAGCTTGAATAAGAGTGCAAAATCTTGGAGTCTCAAATCCTGCAACGGAACTTAATTTCCCATCCACGAGGTCTTATCAGCACCATGGCAATACCACCCAAAAACCGCGATATCTATAGTGCGACCATTAAAATGTTCGGCTCACAACCAGAGCCGTCATTCGAAACGGCGGAGCGCCAGATTGAGGTCTGGGGGCGTGAATGGGGCTGCGACAACGATGTCGGACAAATCCGGGCGGTGTTGATGCACCGGCCGGGTGACGAGTTTAATATCATCGACCCGACGAAACGGATCGAGGAAATTGGCGCCTACGGCGACATCAAGGCCGGCTGGTACTGGCAAAGCGAGACCATCCCGGAGCTTGCCGAAATGCAGGCCCAACACGATTCCCTTGCCGATGCGCTCCGCGCCGAAGGCGCCGAAGTGATCTATTTGGAAGGCGTCGACGGCAACCGCTTTAAATCGATCTACACGCGGGATTCCTCATTCGCGGTCAAGGGCGGGGCCATCGTCACCCGCCTGGCCCCCCTCATGCGCCATGGCGAGGAGCTTCCGGTGACCCGGGCGCTCGCCAAGGCCGGCATGCCGGTGCTGCGCACCATCAGCGGCACGGGGATGGTCGAAGGCGGCAGCTTCGCATGGCTCAACAGCAAGACCGCCGTCGTCGGCCGCGGCATTCGCAACAATGATGATGGTATCGCCCAGGTTGCCGAGGTCCTGAAATATCAGGGGGTCGAGCTGATCGTCGTCGATTTGCGCGGCTACGACATCCATATCGACGGCCATTTCCTGATGGTCGATGTCGATCTCGCGCTGGTTTGGCCCCAGGGCCTGCCATTCTCCTTCCTCGAACGGCTCAAGGAACTCGGCATCCGTACCGTCGAGATGTCGCCCGACGACAATAGCTGGATCGTCAACGGACTCGCCGTGCGCCCGGGTCGCGTCCTTATGCCGGAGGGCATCTCGACAAGCACCCGTGACGCGCTGGAAGGTCACGGCGTTGAGATCGTCACGCTGCCCTATCATAGGGTGCAGCTCAACGGCGGTGGCATCCACTGCTCGACATGCCCGCTGATTCGCGACCGTGTGGCTTGAATATATCTGTTGACCTGATAGTGTTTCACCAACCCAACCAACAATACTGAGGTGACCATGACATTGGGATGAGAGCCGGCATATCATTCAAGGTTCGAGATTAGTTCCAGACACACCGATTTAATAAGGGAGTATCACCTATGCTTAAGTTATCTCATTGGAGTGCTGCTGCTGTAGCAGCCGCACTTGTTGCGGGCACGTGGGCGGTTCCAGCCCAGGCCCAAACTCTAACACTCGTCTCCTGGGGCGGCGCCATGCAGGACGCCAACCGCCAAGCCCATTGGGATCCCGCCACCAAGGCATTGGGTATCGAGTACGTCGAGGACACGCTGTCCAACGGTTATTCCGACGTCAAAGTCCAGGTAGAGGCCGGCGCGGTGACCTGGGACATCGTCCAGGGCGGCGCTGGTGATGCCATGCGCGGCGGCGCGGACGGCATTATCGAACCCATCGACTACAGCGTCATCGATGTCACCCACGTGCCGGCGAACCTGCGCAACGACTACTGCGTCGGCATGCTGACCTATTCGACCATGATGGCCTACAATACCGACACCTACGGCAACAACGGCCCGAACACATGGGCCGATTTCTGGGACGTCGAAAAGTTCCCCGGCGCCCGCTCCATGCGTGCCCGGCCGGCCGGCAATCTTGAGTTCGCCCTGATGGCCGACGGCGTGCCCATGGATAAGATCTATGACGTTCTCAGCTCGGACGGCGGTATCGAACGCGCCCTCGACAAGATGCGTGAGATCATGCCCCACGTGGCGGTCTGGTGGTCGTCCGGCGCCCATCACGCGCAGCTCATGAAGGACGGTGAAGTCGATATGTCCACTGGATGGAACGGCCGCTTCTCTAAGGCCATCGACGACGGCGCCCATGCGGCGATCAACTTCAACGAGGGCGTGATTAGCTTTGATTGCTACTACGTGCCCAAGGGGGCGCCGAACGTAGACATGGCCATGAAGCTGATCGGCGAGATGACCAAGCCGATCTATCAGGCCAACCTGACCAAGTACATTGCTTACGGGCCGACCAACATGGAGGCTTTCGAAATTGGCGTGATCACCCCGGAAGTCGCGGCTTCGCTGCCGTCGAGCCCCGAGAACGCCAAGGTACAGATGGTCAGTGACGCCGATTGGTGGCGTATCAACGGCGCCCGCGCCGAAGAGATGTTTGACGAAATGATGACCGAGTAAACACCGCAACGTTGGTGTACTAAAGAAGCGCCGGCCGGGGTGATACCCGGCCGGCGTTTTTCTTTGCGGCGGTGATGCTCTATCTTCTTAAAAACTAGAGCAATTTTATCCGATTAGATTGAACCCTACTGGTTCAATCTAATCGGATATTGCTCTAATCGCGTTCCTTGCCAAACATCTGGGCGACAACCAGCAGGATCACCGATACGGTGATCAGCAGGGTCGAGATCGAAGCGATGGTCGGATCGATTTGGTCGCGCAGGGCGTTGAACATGCGCCGGGTAATGGTTGCATTTTCGCCACCCGAGACGAACAGCGCCACGATCACCTCATCGAGCGAGGTGAGGAAGGCGAGCAGGCCGCCGGTAATCACCGAGAAGCGGATCTGCGGCAGGGTAATGGTCAGGAAGGCGCGGGCGCGTGAGGCGCCGAGACTCCGCGCCACCATCTCCTGATTCATGTCGTAGGATTTAAGGCCCGAGGCAACGACGATGACCACCAGCGGCATCGCCAGCATGCTGTGGGCCAGAACCAGACCGCTGATGCTGTTGATCATGCCGAGCTTAGCATAGAGGAAGAAAACGCCGATCGCGATCATGATGACCGGCACCATCAAGGGCAGCGACATCACGATATAAATATACATCGAGAATCGGAAACGCGAGACATGCAGGCCATAAGCCGCCAGCGTGCCCATGGGCGTCGCCAACAGAAATGTCAGCACAGCAACCGTGAGCGAAGTGCGCGTGGCGTTCATCCAGGCCTTCGAATCGAAATAGGCGCCATACCAGTACATCGACCATACTTCCGGCGGGAACTCGAGATACTTCGATTCGGAAAACGACATGGGTATGACGATCAACGACGGCAACACAAGAAACATCATCACCAGTCCAGAGACTATATAGAGCCAAAGCCGCTTGCCGTGGGTGATCTGGGTTTCCGACGCGGGTGCGTTGAGCCAACTCATCCGTCGCTCCCTCCGCTTCCGCTCTGTACCTTGTCGAGCTTGAGCAGCTTGGCGGCGACGACGAGACAGGCCAGAGTCAAGATCAACAGAACCACCGCCAGGGCGCTCGCAGCACCCCAGTTCGAATAGAGCGAGATACTCTTCTCGACGCGCATGGCGACCATGATGATGCGGCCACCGCCGAGCACCACCGGGGTGACGAAGAAGCCTAGAGAAATGACGAAGACCAGTAGCATGCCGGCGAACAGGCCAGGCAGCGAGAGCGGGAAAAACACGCGCCAGAAGGCGGCGACCGGGCTGGCCCCCAAATTCGCCGCAGCCTTCAAATAGTCGCGGTCGATCGCCTTCATCGAGGCATAGAGCGGCAGGACCAGAAAGGGCAGCATGATCTGCGACATGCCGATAATGTTGCCGGTGAAATTATGCACCAGTCTGAGAGGCGTATCGATGATACCGGCGTCGATCAGCCAGCCGTTGATCAATCCCTTGCGCTGTAGGAGCACGAGCCAGGCGTAGGTTCTGACCAGCAGCGAGGTCCAGAAGGGCAGCAACACGGTAATCATGGCAATATTCGCGGCGCGGCGCGGTAGCTGTGACATCATGTAGGTCAGGGGATAGCCGATCAGCATGCAGATCCCGGTGGTGACGAAAGCAACCTCGAATGTGATCTTGAAGATGCGGGCGTAAGACTTGCTCTGCCACAGCCGTTCATAGTTTTCCCAGGAAAAGCTGCCCTCGGCGCCGATGAAGGACAGCCAGAACAGCCAGCCGACGGGTACCACCATGACGATGATAATGAGAAATAGTGCCGGCCCACAAAGGCCCAACACCATCCAGCGTTCGCGGTTCTCGTCTGACCTCAGGCCGTGTTCGTTAGAGACGTCGCTTATTGCGTCTTGGGTTATCGCGGTCATTAATCGTCCTCGCTGACGATGATGGTGTCTTCCGGGTGGAGGCCGATAGTGATCTCGTGGCCCCTATCAGGCACCGCGTCGAGCACCTCGCGCCGTGTCGGGCTGCGCAGGGTGGCTTCCGGTCCGTCGTCAAGGTCGACATAGAGCAGGAAGCTCTCACCCTGATAGACCAGATCCTTCACCTTTCCCTTGAAGCAATTGTAGCTGTCGCTCTCACCGCCGGGCAGAATCTCGAGCTTCTCGGGACGGAGCAGCAGCAGCTGGTTGGCGCCGTCGCTGGGGGGTGCTTCCGCCAGACTGAGCGGCCGCCCGTTGATGCTCGCCCGGCCGCCCTCGACGCTTACCGGCAGGAAAGTCGATTCGCCGATGAAATCGGCAACGAACTTACTGAGCGGCCGTTCGTAGAGCTGCTTGGGTTTGTCGATCTGCATCAGCTTGCCGTGATTGACCACCACCACCCGGTCCGACATGGTCAGCGCCTCGCGTTGGTCGTGGGTGACGTAGACCGTGGTCATGCCGAGCATCTCATGCAGGCGGCGCAGCTCAATCTGCATATGCTCGCGCAGGTTCTTGTCGAGCGCAGACAGGGGTTCGTCCATAAGCAAAATCCGCGGCTCGAAGATGATCGCGCGGGCCAGGGCGACACGTTGGCGCTGGCCGCCCGAGAGCTGGCTGATGCGGCGCTCGCCGAGCCCGCTAAGCTGCACAAGTTCAAGCGCCTTCTCGACCCGCTCGGCGACCTCGGCCTTGCCCACATCGCGCAGCTTTAGCGGAAAAGCGAGGTTGTTATTGACGTCCATATGGGGGAACAGGGCGTAGTTCTGAAACACCATGCCCACATCGCGCTTGTGGGGCGAAAGGCGGATGACTTCTCTGTCGCCGAACATGACACTGCCGCGGTCAGGCCGATTGAAGCCGGAAAGCACCATCAGCAGTGTCGTCTTGCCCGAGCCCGACGGGCCCAGCAAGGTGATGAATTCGCCGCTGCGAACGTCGAGATTAACGTCGTCGAGGGCGTAGATATCGCCATAGGTCTTGGTGACGCCTCGTATGGTGATAGGCAGCGCCGTCTTTTCAGTCGTTATAGTGCTCACTCGAACTCCCCCAAATATTCCCGATGCCGCTACTAAGTCGTAACGGCACAACCGTCCCTCGCCGGTCAGTCATGGCACCGATTATTGCCTTGCTAGTCAACCAAAATTTTAGATTGGTTCATATTCATGCCTATTATTTCGATCAATACCGTCATCTTGTGCTCGTAATAAGCTATCCGCCATAGCCCTTGTTGGCGCGAGACCGAAAAGGCAAGCTGCAGAATGCCCATCACTGGGCGGCTCGGCTCGGGAGAGATTATTGAGGAGACAGACTATGCGTCCCTATTTGCTTGTTTTGCGCTTCACTGTGTTCAATGTGGCAGCATTCGCTCTGCTGGTGGTGATTTGGCTCGAAGGCTGGATCGAACTTGTTGTCGAGTCCGATATAACGCGCATCACTTCGGGTATCGCCGTGGTCTTCGCCATCGGCTGGCTGATGAGCGCCCATCGGGTTTTTCGTTGCAGCCGTGAACTCAACGCCGCCGCCGACCCGGCCTCAGCCGTGTCATCGCGCGCAATGTGGTATCTGGAAATTACCGGCAAGCCGCGCCCCGAGGCACGCGGCACCATCGCCGATTGTCTGCGGTCGCGGCTGTATGCCCGCATCGCCGTGGTTCGCACTATCGCTAACACCCTCGTCACCCTGGGACTGATCGGCACGGTGATCGGCTTCATCATCGCCCTTTCAGGCGTCGACGCCAACGCGGTGTCCGACGTCGGCTCTATCGGCCCCATGGTCTCGACCCTTATCGAGGGCATGGCTGTGGCACTCTACACAACTTTGGTGGGCTCCATCTTCCATGTCTGGCTGCTGGTCAACTACCAACTGCTTGCGACCGGCACGGTCAATCTGGTCAACGCCATCATCGAGCGCGCCGAGGCGCCTGACCATTTCATCGAAGCGGTGGCGACGACCGGCCATGTATGATCCCTTCGAAAGCCACGACGAGGCCGGCGGAACCCTATTTCGCGATGTGCTGAGCTTGGCCCTGATGGGTTTTCTCGCGGTCATCGTGTTGCTGCTGCCCTACATCAATCCGCGCGGCACCCAGGCCGAGGCGACCACGCCGCCGCCGGGCAGCGTCATCGTCGAGATCACCTGGGCGAGCGAGCTCAATGCCGATATCGATCTCTGGATCCAGGCGCCGAACGACCTGGCCGTCGGCTATTCGAACAAGGGCGCGGTGTATTTCAACCTGTTGCGTGACGATCTTGGTCAGTACATGGACCCGACAATGATCAACCATGAGGTCGCCTACACCCGCGGCATCATTCCCGGCGAGTATATCGTCAACATCCATGCTTACCGGGGCGACCACAATATACCGCCGCCCACCGAGGTGCGCTGTGTCGTCAGCGTCAAGATAGATACGGAAAATGGTCCCGTCGTAGTACCCGTCCTCGGCACCACGGCGCGCCTCGATTATGTCGGCCAGGAAATTACTGTGTTCCGCTTCACCCTCGACAAGAAAGGCGTTGTTCAAGCCGGCAGCGTCAACAGTCTGTACAAACCGCTGCGCGTCTACGGGAGTAAGTGATGGCCATGTCAATAACGGGATTGCCCCTCTTTTATGCTGTTTTCGTGGCCCTCGCCGCGGGCCTCGCCGTGATCACCGTGTGGTCGCGTCGCCGCCTGGCGCTTCGCGTCGCCAGTGTCGCCCTGTTGGCGCTTACCGCGGTGGTCGCCTATGGCGCTTTCAATGATCTGTTGAGCAGGCCTAAGCCCGCGGCCCTCGAATTCGGCGGCGCCGGCATCGAAGAGGCCGAAATTATCAGCGCTTCAATTAGAGAGGGTCATGGCATTTACCTTTGGCTTCGGCTGCCCGATATCATCGAGCCGCGCTCTTACGTCCTGCCATGGCATCTGCGACTCGCCGAGGAACTGCAGAAAGCCATGCGCGAGGCCGAGCGCAACCGTAGCGGCCTGATCATGCGCCTGCCTTTCGAAAAGGGCCTGGAGGAACGCGAAGCGCCCCGTTTCTATGCGGTTCCCCGACCCAAACTCCCCGACAAGCCCAGCGGTATTTACCAGGACTATACCCATCCGAGCCTGCGGGTTTAGGCGCAGATATGCCAACGGGTTTAGGTGCAGATATGATAGTCGGGGGTGAGGCGGCTTAACACGTCGCGGGCGTCATTTGTGATCACCAGGGTGTGGCCCAGGGACATCGCCTGGCCCGCATCGGCATCGATCAGGATGGCGTGCAGGAACAGCACCATGCCCGGTTCGGCCGGCAGGGGATTGCCTGAATAGAGCATGGGCGGCACGTCCATCCAGGTCGGCTTGTAGGTGGCGCCCAAGGAGTAGCCGCAGGCGGACATGCGATGGTCGCCAAAGCCGCCGTCGTCAAAAACCCGGCGATGGGCATCGTCGATCTCGCCGATGGGCCGCCCCGGCGCCGCCGCCTCGGTCATGGCGGCAAGGGCGTCGCGGGTAACTTCGAACATATGGCGCTGGCGGTCGTTGCCCTCGCCGATGGCCACCGTGCGCATCAGACAGGCGCAGTAGTGGCGGTAGCTGCAGGCGAATTCGAGGGTCAGCTGGTCGATGGGGTCGAGCGTTCTGGCGCCGGTCGCCGAGCGGATCAGCAGCGCCCGGTCGCCCGAACCCAAGACCGGCCCCGACGGCGGCATGTCGCCGCCCCCCTTGAGGTTGACGCTTTGTCCGACGGCCGAAATATCGCCTTCGAAGGCGCCGGGTCCGGCAGCCGCCAGCATGGCCTCCAGCGACTCGTCGGCCAGTTCGGCGGCGCGGCGTACATAGGCGATTTCCGCCGGCGATTTGACCAGGCGGAGCGATCGGACAAGATACGAGGCGTCCTCCAAGTGGCACCAGCCGTCCAGCCGGCTGCGCAGACGCTGGTGGTTGAAGCCGGTCAGCCCATAGGTGCTCAGCTCGACACCGATGCGCCCGCCCTTGAGACCCTTTTCCTCAAGGATCGCCTGGAGATCTTCGGTCGGATCGGCTTCTTCCGTGTCGTACCAAACCCGAATGTCCTCGATGATCGAGGAATGGCGCGCCTGCTCCAGGTCGGGCCGCCGGGTCAGCAAGGTCACCGGCTGGTCGTCGGCGGTCAGGATCAGGCATTGGAAAAAGACATAGCCGCTGGTGTCGTAGCCGGTCAGGTAATAGTCGCTTTCCTGAGCAAAACAGAGAATGGCGTCGAGGCCATTGTCGGACAACAGGCCTTTTGCCTTGGCGATGCGCCCCTTGAGTTCGTCAGCCGTGAAGTGAATTGCCATTCTGAAATTCCTAGCGCTCCCTGCTTAAATAGTCATAGGCCGAAAGCACATGGGTTCGGACAATATGGATGAACTCCTCGACATCCACATGCTCGTCGACCGATCCCATGCCGTAGGGGAAAGGGCCGTAGACATAGGCGGGGATATCGCGGTAGCGCCAGAGCCGCGCATCGGTGCCGCCCAGGCTGATGATCGGCTCGGGCGTGAAGCCTTTGAGAGCGGTCACGTTGTCACGCACGATATGCAGCATCTCGCCCTCCGGATCGCACCAGCTTGGTGGACTGAAGTTTATCGGCTCCATGGTGGCTTGCGGAAAACCCTTGAGCACCTGCTCTACCTCCGCCATCACCTGATCCTCGGTGACCCCCAGGGGCAGGCGAATGTCGGCCTCGATGGTGCATTCGCTCGGCACCATATTGACCTTGAGACCGCCCGTAATGAGGCCGGTGTTGAGGGTCACGCGCTGCAGGATTTCGGCCGCGCCCGTACCTTGCGCCTTGTCGATGGCTTCGGCGGAATGGGCGAGCACGGCCTCGATATTGCCGGGTGTGGCGGGTTCAATGTCGGTGACCCGCTCAAGCTCGCCAATGAGCTTGGCGGCAATCTTCGTGGCACTTTCGGAGATATGGGTATAAGCGCCGTGGGCGCCACGGGTGCGGATGGTGAATTTAAGCCACAACGGCCCTTTTTCGCCGAACCGCACCGTATAGGGGCTGCCCGGCTCGCCGTTAAGCACGGTGTCGCCGTGGACTTCCGGGTGGTGCTCCATGAGGTAGCGCGCGCCGTAGGGGCCGAAGGTCTCCTCGTCGGAAACGCAGGTCAGGGTCAGCTTGCCCTTGAGCTTCTCACGCAGGCTGTGGAGATAGGCGTAAGTGAAGATCGACGCGGTGGTGCCGCATTTCATATCGCAGGCGCCCCGGCCCCAGATTTTACCGTCGGCGACAGCGCCGCTCCACGGCGGCTGGGTCCAGGTCTCGCTCTCGTTGACCGGGAACACGTCGATATGGCCGTTGAGCACCAGATGCTTGCCCGGCGATCCGCAATCGTAGGCGCCGACGATATTGGGCATTTCGGGATGCGCCGAGATGATCCCGTAGGGCAGGTCCCGAGCGTCGAGGAAGTCGGTGATGAAACTCGCCGCCTCACGGGTATCCCCGGGCGGGTTCGGGCTCTTTTTCTGGATGAAGCTGCAGAGAAAGTCGATCAGCGTATCGCGGTCCCGGTCGATCTGTTCGAGCAGAGCCTTTTTATCGTCGTTCATGCTCATATCTTTCGTGCTGTCATGAAGGCTTCATAGATCGCTTCTTCCGCGGATCGTGGACTCAGGCAGTCGCCGACCATATGAATCTCGTGGCGGCTATCGGTGAGCTCTTCTTCCAGGGATGTTACCGGCTGGTGCCCCTGCGCCATGACAAGGGTATCGACGCCTTCGCAGATAATCGGCTCGTCGCTGGTCGAATGAAGGAAGTAGACCGTGTCGCCATCGGCCCCGAACAGGCGGGCGTAGGGAATAACTTCAACACCCAGCTTATGCAACGCACCCGCCCAGTAATCGCGCAAATACATTTGCAGGTTCTGCCCGGCATGGACGCCGTCAACACAAAGCCTGACATGGCATCCTTCGCTCGCCAGCTTTTCAGCCAGACCCACGCCGACCCAATCGCAGCGCCAGTCGGCAACCACCACGGAGGCTCCCGGATTGACCTCGCCGCGCAGCACCTGCCAGGCTTCGACCGCATGAACATCGTCGCTGATCTCGAGATCGGGGAGATAGGGGACCGCGCCGGTGGCAATGATGACAACGTCCGGGTTTTCCGCATCGACCAGCGCACGGTCAACGGTGGTTTTCAGGCGAACCTCGACGCCGGCCAAGACCATTTCACGGGCCAGGTTGTCCACCAGCACGCCGAACTCCGACCGGCCGGGAAGGGTCTGCGCCAGCAGGACCTGGCCGCCCAGGCGGGGAGCGGCCTCATATAGCGTCACCCGATGGCCCCGCTCCGCCGCCACGGCGGCCGCTTTCATGCCGCCGGGACCGCCGCCGACCACCATGACGTTCTTCACCGTGGCGGCAGGCGGCAGCTCGCCCAGTATCAACTCCCGCCCGCTGACCGGATGCTGGATGCAGGAGATTCCCACCCCCTGATGATAATGGCCGATGCAGGCCTGATTGCAGCCGATGCAGGCGCGGATATCATCGAGCCGCCCGGTGCGCGCCTTATTCGGCATCTCCGGGTCGGAAATCATGGCCCGGGTCATGCCGCACATATGGGCCTGGCCCTTGGTCAGCACCTGCTCGGCGAGCTGCGGTGTATTGATGCGTCCGGCAACGAACACCGATTTACCTACAACCGCCTTGATGGCCCCGGCTTTCGGCGCCGTATAGGCGTGCTCGATGACCATGGGCGGCACCACATGGATCGATCCGCCAAGCCCCATCATGGAGCCTACCGTGACATTGAGATAATCGAGACCGTCTTCTTCATCGAGCCGCTTGCAGATATCCAGCCAACCGTCCACATCGATGCCGTCGGGCTCGATCTCCTCGGCGGACAGGCGGATGCCGAGAACCTTGTCCTCGCCGATGACCTTGCGGGCGGCGGCGATCAGCTCGGCGACGAAGCGGAACCGGTTTTCCGCCGAGCCGCCGTATTCGTCGGTGCGATGGTTGGTCAGCGGGTTGAGAAACTGCGCCATGAGCATGCCATGGCTGGCGGTCAGCTCGACGCCGTCCAGGCCAGCCTCCATCATGCGAACTGCAGCGTCTGCGAAGGCGTCAACCAAGCCATGAATGTAGTCCGTCGACATGATCCGCGGCATGCAGTGAAAACGGTGGTCCGGCACCGCCGACGGGCCATGGGGAACAAGCCGCATGCCATTGTGGGTGTTGGAGATGCGGCCACCGTGATTGAGCTGACCAAAGACCTTAGTGCCATGCCGGTGTACGGCCTCGGCGATCTTTCTGTATCCGGTGATGCAGGCATCGTTACTGGCGTCGATATAATAGCTGCGCGAGACATCTTCGGAATAGGGCCGGGCCGATTCCGTAATCACCAAGCCCGCCCCGCCCCGCGCCCGCGCTTCGTGGTAGGCCGCCATATGGTCGCTGGGGACGCCGTCTTCGGCCAATATGGTCTGGTGCGCCGTCGAGAAAATACGGTTCCGGATCTCATGGCCGCGGATTTCATGGGGCGTAAACAGGTGCTTAAAGGGCATGATGGATTTCTTTGAATGTTGTATGAGCGTTGATTGAGTGCTCGCCAGCATGGAAGGGCAATGGAAATGATCTCACGATGGAATGGAAATAATGTCAAAAACAATCGTTATTCGAAATGCAGAATGGGTCGTTGCCTGGAACGAAGCCACTGGCGGTCACCACTATCTCAGAGACATCGACATCGCCTTTGCCGGTACTGAAATCACCCATGTGGGTGGCGGTTATCAGGGGCCTGTGGACACGGAGATTTCCGGACGTGATGTCATGGTTATGCCGGGGCTGATTAACATCCACAGCCACCCCACCAGCGAGCCCCTGCGCAAGGGCATTACGGACGAGACCCGCAGCCCGAATTTCTATCATTCCTCTCTCTATGAGTACCTCACCATCTTCAACAACGACGATGAAGGCACAGCGCCTTGTCACAAAGTCGCCATGGCGGAATTGCTGCAAAGCGGCTGCACTACGATCGTGGATTTCACCATGGCCTTCGACGGCTGGCTGGACCTGCTGGCGGACGCCGGTATCCGGGCCTGTGTGGCGCCCTCCTTTCGCGACGCCCCCTGGTACACCAAGGACGGCCATCTGCTGGAATATGATTGGAGCGATAAAGAGCGCGGACCCCGCGGCTTCGAGGCCGCCAAACGCACCATCGATCTGGCCAATCAGCATCCCTCGGGCCGCCTCTCGGGCATGCTCGCCCCCTCGCAGATCGATACGGTGAGCGAAGAGCTGCTGCGCGAGGCCCATGACTATGCGGTAGAGCGCAATGTTCCTTTCCAGATCCACGCGGCCCAATCGGTCAACGAATTCATTGAAATCATGCGCCGCCACGGCTGCACGCCGATCCAATGGATGGACAAAATCGGGATTCTCAGTGACCGCTCGATCATCGGCCACGGCATATTCCTGGATCACCACCCCTGGCTCCATTGGTCCAGCAAGGACGATCTCGCCCTGCTCGCCGAGCGCGGCGCCACGGTTGCCCATTGTCCGACGGTTTTCATGCGCCGCGGAATCGCTCTGAATACCTTCGGCGGCTACGTCAAGGCGGGGGTCAATATGGGCATCGGCACCGATACCTATCCACACAATATCCTCGACGAGATGCGCAACGTGGGAACCGTCGCCCGCGCTGTCGCCGGCACGGTGGATGATCTCAACACATCCGACATCTTCAACGCCGCCACCATCGGTGGCGCCCACGCCCTCCGGCGCGACGATATCGGTAGGCTGGCAGTCGGCGCGAAAGCCGATCTGGTCTTGGTCGATTTGAAACACCAGGCCATGCGGCCCCTGCGCGAACCCCTGCGCAGCCTGATATTCGTGGCCGCGGAACGGGCCGTTAGGGATGTCTATGTGGATGGTCTGCAGGTTGTGGCGGATGGTAAATGCCTGACCATTGATCTCGATGCCGAACTCGCCGCCCTGGAAGCGGCGCAGGTGCGGTCCATGGAACGCGTTCCCTCAATCGATTATGCCGGCCGTACGGCGGATGAAATGTCGCCGATGGTGTATGAGGTCCAACGGTAGCGTTGGTGAGGCCGTTTGTCTGCGCCGGCGGCGTTGCTTCTGAGGGTGGCATACCATCACTGTGCTTTGTGCTACCATCCGTGCAAAGATATAGGCTGTCACCAGAAGAGACTGTCATATGCTCGATTTTTATTCCGGCAGCAGCAGCGCCGTTAATACTAAATCCGCGATGCGTGAATGCCTGGACAATGCCTTCGGCGAGTGCGGCGGCGCCGACTGCATGGCCCGAGGGCAGCGCATGTTCAATCGTGTGTTGAAGAATGAGATCATCGCCAAGATGCAGTATCCGCTCAGTGGCGAGGGCGATATCGTTCCCTGGCTCGGACTCTACGGCTAGAGCGAATACTGCCGCTTCGGCGGGAAAAACCAATTCCACAGTTACACCTCGGCGCTCTGTCCGATTGTCCGCCGGGAGGCCGGTTCATAGAGATCCGGTTTGGCCTGGAGATCAGCTCGGGCCCCTTGATGTTGGGCGCTATCGGCGGTGGCGAGCGGCTCGATTCCAATGTTGTCGGCGACACGGCGAATTTGGCTTCGCGTATCGAAGGTCTGACGAAGGTTTATGGCGTCACGGTTCTCTTTACTGAATTCACCTTCGAGCGATTGCTGGAGCCCGCGGCTTTCGAACAACGGGAACTGGACCGTGTCACCGTCAAGGGGCGAGCGGCGCCAGTGACCATCTACGAGCTATTGGATGGCGAGCCGGAGGCCGCAAAAGCTCAAAAACTGGATAGCCTAGATGACTTCAGTAAGGGCCTAGAGCTTTATCGCGCCGGTGAATTCGATGCCGCCCGGCGGGTTTTCGAGGACTGCGTGGCCAGCGCCCCGGATGACAAGACGGCGCTCCTCTATGTTTCGCGTTGCACTGAATATGCCGCCACCCCCCTGCCGGCCCGTGGCAGGGCGTCTCGGTAATCGACGAGAAATGACCGTATCGAGAGGATGGCTGCGCAGCCTGTGCGCTTTGGTCATCGCCGTAAGCCTGCTGAGCGCGGCAAGCCTCCAGGCGCGGGCGGCGCCCAAGATTGCCGCGGCGTCCGACCTTCAATTCGCCCTCATGGAAGTCGCCGAGGCCTTCCGCGATGAGACCGGCGGCGATGTGCAGGTGACCTTCGGCTCGTCGGGCAATTTCTACCGCCAGATCAGACAGGGCGCGCCCTTCGAGCTTTATCTCTCGGCGGACGAACAGTTCGTCCTCGATCTCGCGAGAGACGGCTTCACCCAAGGTACGGGTGCGCTCTACGCCATCGGCCGTATCGTCATCATCACCCCCGAGGGCTCACCCGTGGCGGCGGATAGCGAGCTCGCCGACCTGCGCGCGGCCCTGGCCGACGGGCGGCTGACAAAATTTGCCATCCCCAACCCGGACCATGCGCCCTATGGCAGCCGCGCCGAAGAGGCCCTGCGTCATGCCGGTTTATGGGATAGTCTGGCGCCCAGGCTGGTACTCGGCGAGAATGTCTCCCAAGCCGCGCAGTTCGCCACATCAGGCAGCACCCAGGGGGGGATCATCGCCTATTCACTCGCACTGTCACCAAACGTCTCCGCACTGGGCAGCGTCGCCCTGATCCCGGCTTCCTGGCACAAGCCCCTGCGCCAGCGCATGGTGCTGCTCAAGCAGGCCGGTGACAGTGCTAAGGCTTTCTACGCCTTTATTCGGGGGGCGCGCGGGCGGGCCATCCTCGAGCTGCACGGCTTCACCGCTCCGGGCGAGGCGCCGTAATGGCCAGGGTGTTATTGTGATGGATTGGGAGGCGCTCTGGCTGTCGGTGCGGCTCGGCGCGCTCACCGTCCTCATCCTCCTGCCGGTGGCGGTGCTGGCAGGCCGCTGGCTCGCCGTGACCAGGGTTTCCGGCAAGAGCCTGATCGAAGCCTCCCTGGCCCTGCCCATTGTCCTGCCGCCGACCGTCCTGGGGCTCTATCTGTTGGTCGCTTTCGGCGCCGGATCCTGGGTCGGCCGGCTCTGGCAGGAGCTTTTCGGTCATACCCTGGTGTTCACCTTCGAGGGCCTGCTGATCGCCTCGGTGATCGTAAATATTCCCTTCGCCGTGCAGCCGATCCAGCGCGCCTTTGAAGCCATATCGCCCGATTTACGCGAAGCGGCGGCCTGCTGCGGCCTGTCGAAGTGGCGCAGCCTGTGGCGCATCGAGCTGCCGCTTGCCTGGCCCGGCATCCTGACCGGCATGGTGTTGACCTTCGCCCATACCCTCGGCGAGTTCGGCGTGGTGCTCATGGTCGGCGGCAGCATTCCCGGCGAAACCCGGACCATCTCGATTGCCATCTATGACCGGGTTCAGGCGTTCGACAACGAATCGGCGGGCCTGATGGCCGGCGTCCTGCTGCTGATCTCCATGGTGACGATTGCTCTCAGCTATCTGTTCACCCATCGATTGGGTCGCCGCCATGACTGAGGCAAAAGGACTAACGGTTCGCATCGAGCAGGAGCAGCCGATCCCGCTTGATATTGACCTTGCGGCCCGGCCCGGCGAAATCCTGGCCATCGTCGGGCCTTCGGGAAGCGGCAAGTCAACCACCCTGCGCGCAATTGCGGGGCTCGATAAACCGCAAAGCGGGCACATCGTCTGCAATGGCGCCACCTGGCTCGATACGGCGACCGGTATCGACCTGGCCGCCCGCCAGCGGCGGGTCGGGCTGGTATTCCAGTCCTATGCCCTGTTCCCGCATCTGACCACCCTGGAGAACGTCCTCGAAGCCCTACAGGACCGGCCCGCGGAAAGCCGCCGGGATGAAGCGCTGGCGCTGCTGGCGCGCATCCGCCTCGAAGGGCTTGAAGACCGATTGCCGAGACAGCTTTCCGGCGGCCAGCAACAGCGCGTGGCGGTGGCGCGGGCGCTGGCGCGGCGGCCCGACGTGCTGCTGCTCGACGAACCCTTCTCGGCGGTCGACCGGGTGACCCGTCAACGCCTGCAGCACGAGCTTGCCGAACTGCGCCACGATCTGCCCATGCCGGTCCTGCTGGTGACCCATGATCTCGACGAAGCGGCCCGCCTCGCCGACCGGATCTGTGTTATCCATCGCGGCCGCTCCCTGCAAACCGCTTCGCCCGAGGCCGTGATGACCCGCCCGGTGAGCCCGCTGGTCGCCCGGCTGGTCAATCTGCGCAATGTTTTCTCGGGGTCAGTGGCAGGGCACAGGGCGGATGCAGGGGTGACCAGCCTGGAATGGCAGGGGCGGACCATCGAGGCCGCACTCAGCGATGAATTCAAGCCGGGCGAGCCGGTGACCTGGTGTATTCCAGCGGACAGTATCATTGTCCACCGCCGCGACCGGCCTTCCCAGGGCGAGCGGGAAAATCCGCTCTCGGGCATCGTTCGCGAAGCCGTGCGCCTCGGTGAAACCACCGCGTTGGTGGTTGTCGTCGGCGACGATGACCGGGAACCCTTTCACCTGGCGATCCCGACCCATGTAGCCCGCCGCAACGGTATCGAGGTCGGCGCCGAGATTGGCTTTTCTATCCGTACGGAAGCGGTTCACCTGATGCCGCCGGATCCCGACGGGGCGGAGCAGTCCGCAACCGATTAGTGCGCTTGCCGGCGTGGTTTATACCGCTCTCCATCGAACGCACTGAAGAGCCGGTCGGCAAAGGGGTTCAGGATTCTTTGTGGCGTCTCCACGGACTCCAGATTCTGCTCGGCGACATAGGTCGTATGAGACGCTTCATTCACCAGCACGTGATACCAGGGCTTGTGTTTCGCAGGGCGTGAACGGGCGACTTGCTCGTACCACTCCTCCGCCCCTGAAAAGGTCGGATCGACATCGTAAACGACCCCGATGTAGTCAAACAGCTTGTGGTGGATAATCTGCCCTACTAGGAATTTTGCTTCGTGCTTCGACATGGGGACAACCGATCTCACATCAGGGTTTATGTGATGACGAAGCATGGGCGGGCGGTGGCGGTGCCGGCGGTTTGCCGGGGGGAGGCATTGGCGGCACGCCAGGGATTGGTTCCGGGGGTGGGTCTGCGGGTGGCTTGGGAATTTGGGCTTGCATCATAATGCTTCATAGATCCCGTTGATCGTCCCCGGAGTGATTACCGATTCATTCAGGGGCTGAAAGAGGCCCGGTTTCTAGCGGCAGGCCGGCCTCGACCCAGGCATTAAGACCGCCGGACAGGTTGTAGGCATCGCTCAATATGCCCTGGGCCAGAACATATTGCCTGACCTGTTCAGACCGCATGCCCACGGCGCAGACAAAGACGATTTTCTTTCCCGACTCTGTGGGTATGCGCGCCACATCAAACGTCGACATCGGCACATGGACAGCATCCGCCAGGCGCGCACTTTCCAGTTCATTCGCCTCGCGAACATCGATCAAAACAGCCTCGCCATCGCAGGCCCAGCGATGCACGGTCTCGGGCGGTATTTCAGTTGATTCAGCCATTGCGGCGGTTCCTGATATGCGTCTCGGGGGATTATACGCATATAGGGCCAAATTTTTAAACTTCGCAGAAATTCGCCGAATAAGAATTTTTGAGGTGTACTCATCGAGCTGGACGGTTAGTATTTTCAACATATTTGTTGCCGATGGAGTTCAGGGAGAACGCCAACGGGGGGGGGTATTTCGCTGTCATATGTTGTCGACTTTGACCCTGTATGGAATATGAGCCATAGTTTCAATCGTCGGGAGCCGCTTTGGCGGCTTTCTAGTTTGAGGGGCGCATATCACCGAGCCGCTTGCGCGTTGAGGATTTCGAGTTTGAATATTTAAGGGCGTCCCTGTTGAACATGCCGAGACCCATAGTTCTGTATTGCAAATACGTCGACTATGTCAGCGAGAAAGTCGGCCGGCTGGCGATGTACTCCGTGTTCCTGATGATCGCGACGCTGACGGTCAATGCCTTCACGCGGAATATCATAAACTATCCCATATCCTGGGGCGTGGAACTGGCCCAGTTCACCCTGGCCGCCTATTATTTTCTTGGCGGACCTTATTCCATGCAGCTCGGTGATCACGTGCGGATGGACCTGATCTATGATCGCTGCTCGGATCTGTTGAAAGCCAAGATCGATCTGTTTACCAGCTTTTTCCTGGTGTTTTATCTGGTCGTTCTGCTGATTGGTTCGATCTCAAGCACCGCCTATGCCATCCAATATGACCAGAGAAAGTTCTCCGAGTGGAACCCGTCCATGATCCCCATCAAGCTCATCATGGTGTTCGGGATTGTTCTCATGATTCTTCAGTCATTTTCTATTTTCTTCAAGGACTTGGCTAAGGTTCAAGGAAAAGAGATAAACATCAAATGAGTAACGAACTCGTCGCCATTTTGATGTTCACGTCGATGCTGATGATGCTTCTGACGGGGCAACGGGTGTTTGCTGCGATCGGCTTCGTGGCAACCACCGCAGCTCTATTGCTGTATGGAAACGGCGCCATTGAGATGCCCTTTATTGCGGCTTTCAAGCTGTTTAATTGGTATCCGCTGATGACCCTGCCGATGTTTGTTTACATGGGCTATATGATGTCGGAATCAAAGATCGCCGATGATCTCTATGACATGTTTCACGTCTGGTTCGGAGGTATGCCCGGCGGGCTCGCCGTCGGCACGATCGGCTTGATGGTTGTGATTTCCGCCATGAACGGCCTTTCTGTCGCGGGCATGGCGATCGGGGCCAGCATTGCGTTGCCCGAGATGCTGAAACGGGGCTATGACAAGGTGATGATTACCGGCGTGGTTCAGGCCGGTAGTTCGTTGGGGATTCTGGTGCCGCCCAGTGTTGTGTTGGTGCTGTATGGGATGATCGCCCGCCAGCCTGTGGGAAGGCTGTGGCTTGCCGGTGCGATCCCGGGATTAATGATGGCAGGGCTGTTTATCGCCTACATCGTTATCCGCTGCAAACTCCAGCCCGAGCTTGGCCCGGTGGTGGCAAAAGAAGAAAGAGACATGCCGTTATCCGAGAAGCTCAAGCTGCTTCGCGCCGGCCTGATTCCCTTCTTTATTTTCTTCGCCATGACCGGCCTGTTCATCATGGGCATCACCTCACTGGTGGAAAGCTCCGCCGTCGGTGCGACCGGGGCGACGATTGCCGCTCTGGTGAAGGGCCGATTAAACAAGCATGTGATGGAAGAGACCCTGAGAAAAACGCTGGGTATTTCCTGCATGTTCCTGTGGATTATCCTGGCGGCGCTCGCTTTTGGCGCCATCTTCGATGGCATCGGCGCGGTCAAGGCGATCGAATCCCTGTTCATTACGAACTGGGACCTGAGCCCTTGGGAAGTGCTCATCATGATGCAGCTTTCCTATATCGTCATGGGCATGTTCCTCGACGATACGGCCATGCTGGTCATTGTAGCGCCGCTTTATGTGCCCTTGATTATATCGCTTGGCTTTGACCCGATCTGGTATGGTGTGCTCTACACGATCACTTGTCAGATCGCTTATATGACCCCACCCTTTGGCTATAATCTGTTCTTAATGCGGGCTATGGCGCCAAAGGAAATAACCATTATCGATATCTACCGGTCCATCATACCGTTCGTACTCGTTATGACCTTTGGACTAATGCTTGTGATCATATTCCCTGAAATCGCACTTTGGTTGCCTAACTATGTTTACGATAAGTAAGGTAGGGAAATACTGAATTTTTATAGCTAAAACAGGAGAATGCGATGAAAGACTCTAAAACACCGATAAAAAAACAAGCCAATAAGCGTCGGGATTTTCTGAAAAAAGCAGGGGGCGCCGCCCTGGCGACTGGAGCCGCGGTTGCGACTTCAACCCTCGCCGCACCCTATGCCTATTCCGCGACGGACCCGATCAAGTGGAAGCTTCAGACATATTCTGGCGCCCCTCTCGGCGCCCATGTGATTCTGCCGTCGATCGAATCTTTTAACCGGGCAGCTTATGGCCAGATGGAAATTGAGCTTTTCTACGCTGATCAACTGGTAGCGACGGATGAGCTGTTCCGCGCCATGCAGGCCGGTACCCTCGATGCTGTGCAGAGTGATGACGCCACCATGGCCTCACCTGTCGACATTAACGTGTTCGGTGGTTACTTCCCGTTCTCGACCCGTTACAGCCTGGATCTCCCGGTGCTGTTCAAATACTACGGTCTGAACGAGATCTGGGCTGAAGCCTACGGCGAGATTGAAGGCGTTGAATGGCTTGGTTCCGGCGCCTGGGATCCGCTTCACATCTTCACCAAGGACCCGATCCGCAGCGTTGCCGA
>Ga0066376_10001553_pt1 | contig 22214 bp, 25 predicted proteins | sample Knorr_S15_td_Bot_FD_77009 | JGI IMG/M metagenome (GOLD analysis project Ga0066376, IMG submission 77009) | Marine microbial communities from Southern Atlantic Ocean transect - Knorr_S15_td_Bottom_ad_5009_LV_A | ecosystem: Environmental > Aquatic > Marine > Oceanic | place: Southern Atlantic...
AAACCGGACTCGATCATTTGCCTATGTGCAATAGAAAGGATTTACATGGACACCCAGGAATTCCGCCGTACGGGGCATCAGATTATTGATCTGCTGGCCGACTACTTCGATCAAGTTGGCGACAAACCGTTGTTTCCCGACGTCAGCCCTGCACATCTTCAGCATATCTTTGACGAACCGCCGCCGCAGGCGGGTGAATCGATGGACGAGGTCATGCGGGAACTGGAAGAAAAGTTGCTGCCGTACTGTTCTCACGTCAACCATCCCGGTTATTTCGGACTGATTACGCCCACCCCGACGCCGGCGGGCATTCTGGGTGATCTGATCGCCTCGGCGTTGAATCAGAATATCGGGGCGTATGCCATCGGTCCGTCGGGTGTGGCTATGGAACGACAGACGGTACGCTGGCTGTGCGACCTCGTCGGCTATGGGGCTGGCGCAGGCGGTAATCTGACCAGCGGCGGCATGACGGCCAATTTTATCGGTCTCAAGCTGGCCAGGGATCAGATATCCGGAGACCGTGCCCAGCACGAAGGCGTGCGCGACCGGTGGGCGGCCTATGTCTCCGAAGAACGCCATGTGTCCATCGACAAGGCGGCGGACGCCATCGGTATCGGTCGTGAGGGCTTACGGACGCTACCGACCGACGACCGGTTTCAGATTCGCCTCGATGCCCTGGAGACGGCCCTGGAAGAGGACAAACGCCATGGGATCAAACCCATGTGTATCATCAGCATGGCCGGCACGACCAATACCGGCTCTGTGGACGACATAGTGGCCCTGCGGCGTATAGCAGACCAGGAAAGTATATGGCTCCATGTGGATGCTGCCTATGGTGGGGGTATGCTGCTTTCGCAGACCTCGCCGGACCTGCTCAAAGGGCTTGAACAGGCCGATTCCGTCACCATGGACCCGCATAAATGGTTTTACGCGCCGCTCGATGCAGGCGCCGTGCTGGTAAAAAACGATGAACGACTTACCCGTTCCTTCGGATTGCAACCGGCCTATCTGACCGAACAAAAGGACACCGAAGGAGAACGCTATCAGTACTTTGTCCATAGCTTCGAACAATCCCGCCGTTTCCGCAGCCTGAAAATCTGGATGAGCTTCAAACGATACGGTTTGAAAGAAATAGGCCGATGGATCGATGCCAATGTGAAGCAAGCGCATCATCTTTACGATATGGTCTCCGCCCATCCTGATTTCGAAGCGGTTGTCGAGCCTGTTATGTCGGCTATATGCATCCGGTATACGGGCAGAGCTAGGGATGATGCTGCACGGACCGCCTTGCATCACGATGTCGTTCAACAAATCGAAGAAAGCGGCAAATTCTGGATTTCCACCACCGTGCTCAAAGGCAAAACCTATTTCCGGATCAACCCGGTTAACTTCCGGACCAGGCTGGAGCATATAGATGGGTTGTTTGATATGCTGTGTACTGCGTGTGAAAATGTTAATTGATGTTATGAAATCAAGTACGCTCCGGAGGAGCCAACATGCCCCATCCAACCTGGCATATTCATGGCCTGTTATTCGAAAATTGCAGTTGCCAACTGGTTTGTCCGGCGCATATCTCATTCAAACAGAACTGCACGAATGAGCGGTGTACCGGGCACTGGTCGCTTCATATCGATGAAGGCCGATACGATGATACCCTGCTGAACGGTTTAAACGCCGTCATCGTGTTTGATGCGCCACAGCTTATGTACGAAGGGGATTGGACCGAAACGATCTATATCGACGAGCGGGCCGATGAAACGCAACGGGCAGCCCTGGAAGCCATCCTGACCGGCAAGGTAGGCGGCCCCTGGGAGATCCTGGCACGATTCGTATCGCGATGGCAGAAGACCCGGTATGTCCCGATGCACATTGAGGATAACGGCCGACATAAGCACCTTCGTATCGATGGTCTCTTTGAGACCGACGTGAACGCAATTCGGGCCATAGATGATATCGGTGAGGCCACGCTGACAAACCTGTTCAACCAGATTCACGGCGATGTCCACGTCCTGGCCCGCGGCAAGACGACCTGCACGGACGGGGCGCTTGACTTTTCGATTGAAAAGACGCATGGGCTGTACTCAAAGTTTACATGGGCATCGAGTTGACTTCTTACATCCTGAGACGCGAACGGTGGCTCATCCTTGGTAGCATGGCCGTCGTGATCACTCTGGCCTGGACCTATACCGTGCACATGGCCGGTCATATGCCCTTGTCGGAGGCGACCGTGTCCATGCCCATAGTCCAACCATGGACATGGACAGGCGGCCTGACTGCGTTTCTCATGTGGAGCGTCATGATGGTCGGCATGATGCTGCCGACGGCCGCCCCATGGGTACTGACGCTGGCCGGGCTGACCAGAAAGGAAGAACAAACCGGGCTGTTGACTGCTACAGGTGGCTTTCTCATCGGCTATCTGACCGTATGGACCGCGTTCAGCCTGGCGGCCTCCTTACTGCAATGGTTGTTACACGACTTCGGCCTGTTATCGCCCTGGATAGGTCGTGTATCGTCTCAAACCGGTGCAGTGGTGCTGATCCTCGCCGGCATCTATCAATGGCTTCCCATCAAATACGCTTGCTTGAAACATTGCCGATCCCCGCTGATTTTCTTCCTCACCTCGTGGCGTGACGGTCGTTTCGGCGCAGCCCGCATGGGGATGCAGCATGGCCTGTTCTGCGTCGGCTGCTGCTGGACGCTCATGGCCCTGTCATTCGTTGTCGGTGTGATGAACCTGCTGTGGATGGCGGGCATCACAATCTTCGTTTTCGTGGATCATGTCCTGCCGATGGGTAAATGGTTAAGTAAGGGCGCAGGCGTGGCGCTGGTGATCTGGGGCGGGTGGAAAATAGCGGGGTGAGGACGCTCATGAAGGGCGCCCGGATGGCCGTTTGCGGTGTTGAAACGGAACATTATATACACGGCAATCATCGAACAGATATATTGCTGAGACCCCGATATACTTTATGTTATGTATTACTCGAAGCATATCGACGAATATATCGAGCGACTCAGTAAAGGTATTTTTATTTGATTTATGGAGAGCCGTGTTCTCCCAGAAGATATTTTAATCCTCTGGTATAAGCGATAGCTTTGACAGAGCCGTGTGTTTCGTCATCAATCACCTCGCGAACCAATTGCAGAGATGGATAAGCTCTGGTCTGCCATTGATTGATAAATCGGGTCCAGGCATTTTTCATTTGTTCCGTTTCCCGGCTGCCGAGCGATGTTTGTTGGCACTACCCATAAGGAATCTTCTATGCCATACATATCTTCTCTTCACGTCTATCCTATTAAATCCTGTGCGGGGCACGACCTGTCCCGGGCGGAACTGGATGTGCGCGGGATACACAACGACCGGTCATGGATGGTCGTGACCGAATCCGGTTCGTTTTTATCCCAGCGAACCCATCCAGCCATGACGCGCATACAAACTGCCCTCGATGACGGGCATCTGTCGGTGTCCGCACCGGAGATGGACGATCTGACGCTTGAGACAAAAAACGAAGGCGATACCCGGCAGGTGGAAATCTGGGGCGACCTGTGTGACGGCGTGGATCAGGGCGATGCTGCAGCGGCCTGGTTCAGCACCTATCTGAACACCACCTGCCGGCTGGTACATTTCAAAACGGATTTCGTACGTCCCGTCGATCCGGACTATGCGCCCCGGACCACCGATCAGGTCGGCTTTGCGGATGGCTTTCCATTGTTGCTCATTTCGGTAGCTTCGCTGGCGGATTTGAATGTCCGATTGCCGGAGCCGATCCGCATGAACCGGTTTCGTCCGAATATCGTCGTCGCCGATTGTCCGCCGTATTCGGAAGATACCTGGAAGCAGATTCGTGTGGGCGACCTGCTGCTCGATGTCGTCAAACCCTGCGGACGGTGCGCCACCACGCTGGTTGAACAGGAATCCGGATCAAAAGGCAAAGAACCGCTGAAAACCCTGGCAACCTATCGGAAACTGGCCGGTCCGGACCCGGTGTTCGGTCAGAACGTCGTACATCAGAGCGAAGGGGTTCTTGAAACAGGCATGGTGGTGGAGATTATCGATTAGTGTGCGTCCATGGCAACGAGTTTGATGTGGTTATCGATATACATGGACCGTTACAGTTCTATGCATACCATTGATTTCAAAGAATCCATCCAGCAACACGACGCAGCGCCGGCAGGTACACTGCGCGGGATATCGAATGCGCAGCGCCTGGAAATGGAGCAATCGTGTCTCACTGGACAGACTCAAAAAGATCGACCATTATGTCATCACAGAGATGACCAGGCGAGTTGAAGAATTGATGACGGAACAAGCATAAATCCTATGGCAGAATCCCCATCTCAAGGCGCCATTAAATATACCGAAGTCGGTAAAGATTACCTGCAGCGGAGATCGCTGAAACGCTATGCAGGGGTCTGGTCCCTCTGGGCGTTGGGGGTAGGCGCAGTGATATCGGGTGATTTTTTTGGCTGGAACTTCGGTTTGGCTGCAGGCGGATTCGGCGGTCTGCTGACCGCCACGGTCATCATCGCCATCATGTACATCGGTATGTGCTATTCCATCGCCGAGATGTCGCCAGCCCTGCCGCACACGGGCGGCGCCTATTCGTTCGGACGAACGGCTCTGGGCCCCTGGGGTGGCTATATCACCGGCCTGGCGGAGAATATGGAATATGTGCTGACGCCCGCGGTCATTGTCGTCGGTATCGGCGGGTACCTCGGGGCTATTTGTAATGACCTGTTCGGTATCGAGATAGCGGCGCCTATCTGGTGGCTGATATCCTATATCCTGTTTGTCGGGCTTAACATGATCGGCGTTGAGTTGACATTCCGGTTTACGGTGTTCATCACCTTGCTGGCGTTGGGTATTCTGATCGTCTTCTGGATCGGCGCGTTTCCGCTGTTTTCGTGGGACTATGCGCTCAACATCACCCCGCAGACCGGTCAATCGATCTGGTTGCCGCTTGGATGGACGGGTGTGGCCAACGCGTTGCCCTTCGCCATCTGGTTCTATCTGGCTATCGAGCAGCTTCCCCTGGCGGCAGAGGAATCCCACGATCCCAAACGGGATATCCCGAAAGGTATGCTCTACGGCATCATGACGCTGATCATCGCTTCGTTTCTGACCTTGTTTCTTAACGCAGGCATCGCACCGGGTAGTCAGGCGGTCGGCGCCTCCGACGAGCCGCTGTTACTGGCGTTCAAAACGATTTTCGGCGATGGCGTCGGCGCCTCACTACTGGCCCTGATTGCTGTGGCCGGCCTGATCGCCAGCTTTCACACCATCATCTACGCGTACGGCCGCAACATTTTTTCACTCAGTCGCGCGGGCTATTTCCCCAAATGGCTGTCCATCACCCACGCCACGCGGCAAACCCCGTATATCGCCCTCATCGTCGGCGCTGTACTTGGTTATGCCGTTGCCTTATTGATTAACTACAGCAAAGACCTGTTCGGCGACGTACCCGTCGGAGGCGTGCTGCTCAATATGGCGGTGTTCGGCGCCATGATCGCGTATATCATGCAGATGATCTCATTCATCATCCTGCGGAAAAATCATGCCCATATCGACCGGCCATATGTCAGTCCCCTCGGCTTGTGGGGTGCCGCTGTAGCCGGCGTCATCGCCCTGGTGACGCTCTTCTTTCTATTCATGAACGAAGACTACATCATCGGCGTGTACGGCTGTGCCGTCTGGTTCCTGCTCGGCGTCCTCTACTTCGGTCTCTATGCCCGTCATGCCATGATCCTGTCGCCGGAGGAGGAGTTTGCGATGGAACAGGGGAAGAGGAAGCGGCAGGTAGGCAAGTGGGCAGGGCATGTATAAGGTTCCGGTGATTCTGTCAACCGGATCAATCTCCAGGCCTTTTTCCTGATCGGCCTTCGAATTGTTAATTTCCCCGTAAGGCATACCGTCTTTTACCTTTGAAACATGCTTGGGCATTCCGACGATATACCATAAAGATTTCGCTTTCGGCCATACAATCTCTGCATTAGAAGCTTGACTTAACCTGTAAATAACCTTGAATGTCATCATAATTATTTCCATTTTTTAAAATACAATTAATTATACCTATTCAGAAGGAAATATCATGACCAGTACCGATTCCGTCGCATTACAGGCGCGTATCTGGCCAAGCGATAAAATGACGTACCATTTTGCGGAACAGGATCAGGGTATATTACCGGCGACGCCGAACACCGGCGTTTGTTTTTCAGGCGATAGACGGCCTGAAACAGATGGATGAGGCCTGCCTGGGAGATACTGCCACCCGAAGCCTTTTATATCCCCTTTTTGACCATCTCATTGATGGGACGCCTAAAGATCGGGTATGGATCGATGCCATCGGACAAATTTATTTCCAGCCATTCGGTCTCTACAACGCCGATAATCCGACTTATTTCAGTTTCAATGAAGCCACTGTGTCCGATATTAAACATCGCAATCCGGCGCTGGCTAAGGCATCTTTCCACACGGTTCGCACCGCCGAGCCGAGACCATATCTGATCATCAATGGAACCATGATCGGCCCGACGGCCCTATCGCCGTTTCACACCGAACCGGTCGTCAATATACAATACACGCCGATTTATGTGGGCGTACCGCATGCCATGCAAGTGACGTATCATGCGGTGGCGCGCAGCGCACAGCAAACGCTTTGGACCGGCGGCGGTTTTGTAGAACCATTTGCGTACGGAGGTCCGGCGTCCGTAGAAGCGCCTCAGAACAACCTGGTCAGCCTGCCTATGCCACCCCCTCCGTGGACACTGGCGGCCGCTAGCGGTATAAGCAGTGCGGCTTTTGCCGGTTTTGCCGAGCAGAAACATCTCGATGGCTTGATCGATGAAATCGACAAACTGGTACCGAAAACAGGCTACTGGCCCGTTAAGACAACCGGTACATCAGAGACAACCAATTTTTCTTTTGGCGATGGGGGGGATGATGGAAAATTATGGACTGATCCCCTTATGGCAACGAAAAGTGGAAACCATCATCGTGTTTGTCAACACGGTTTCACCGCTTAATACAAACGCCGGTCCGGACGAACGGTCAAAAGGCAGCGGTGTCGACGCCTACCTGCCGCCGTTTATCGGGTATCCGGTCCAGTCGTCCGGTACATTCACCGGTCATAATCAGGTGTTCGCCGCATCGGATTTTGCTGCCGTTACTCATAAATTACAAATCCGCGAAGAAAGCCGGACAACCCGTAACGACGACAACAGAGCATACCGTACAACGAAATGATTGGTGGGGGATCGAAGGCGGTCAACAAGTCCAGGTCACCTGGTGCCACCTGGACAGGGGTTCTGCTTGGGAATGCCAGTTAGCCACTGATATCCGTGATGCAATCAACCGGGGAATCATCATTTTCTGCTGCATGGTCCGTTCCGCGATTTTCCCAACAACAAGACCATGCTGGAAAACGGTCTTGAACTAGTGGAACTGACACCGGAGCAGGTCAATCCGCTCGCCGATCTGACCTGCTGGAATATCACGTCCCAGGCGGCGGCCTTAAGATCCATACTGAGCTGAGGAGGTGTTATCCTCACCCCGTCAACGCGTCCATCACGGCTGTGGCGATGACCATATGACCGGTGTGATACGGATGTACAGGTTCCGGGCAGAAGGTGTCTGCATCCCTGTGGGTTAGATGATGTTGAAAAAGATCATGCGTTTTGACCAGACGCGTCCCGTACTTTTCGCTCATCCGGCACACGACATCAATATACTGAGGCAGGAAATCGAGCACGCGACTTCGGTGGGTATCCCGGCCCTGGTCCTTGCTGATGTAAAACGGTGATATCAGCAGCACAGGACATCCAAGCGTTTGTTTTGTTTCACTCAGTATTTCATCATATAACTGTTCGTATCGTTCAGGGGTCACCGGATCGTCCCCGCCACGCAGGTCGCTATGAATATCGTTGATGCCGATTTTTATCGAAAGCCAGTCCGGTTTATGAACAATCACATCATCCTGCCAGCGCTCTTTCAGGTCCGTAACGCGGTTGCCCCCGATGCCTTTATTAACAAACCGAATCGACCGCTCGGGATACCGGATTGTCGTCATTTCCGATACCAGCTTTACATACCCGTTGCCCAGCGGCGCTTCAGCGCCCCGCCGTCCGCAATCCGTGATACTGTCCCCGATAAACAAAATCGTCTGACCGTCCTGTAAGGCAAACTCTCCCATTTCAAACCTCCCAAAGAGAAGATGACATTGTTATATCAATTTTTGATATTTGAATTATGATTTATGATTTATTTTATCGCTAACGTTGGATATAACACTTATAGTATCTTTTCAACACTGGTTTTACAATCATAATTCATCATTCAAAAATCATAATTCCAGGAATATTTCATGCTCCCAGATCTCTCCTCCTTCTACCCGATCACGCAGGCACATATTAGCGCCTTTCACCACGACGGCCATGTCTGCCTGCCCGGCGTCTGTTCGCCTGACGAAGTCGCAGCGTATCGTGAGGTGATCGTCCGTACGGCCATGGCGGCATTCGCGCCTCAAAAACCGATAGGGGCACGTGACACTTACGGCAAAGCCTTTCTCCAGACGCTGAATCTCCGTTACCAGGACGAAGGCGTCAAGAAATTTGTGCTGGCGCGCCGGTTCGGCCAGATTGTGGCGGACCTGACGGGCGTGAATGCGGTGCGGATTTATCACGAACAGGCGCTGTTCAAAGAGCCGGGTGGCGGCATCACGCCGTGGCATCAGGATCAGTACTACTGGCCGCTGGACACGGACCTGGCGGTGGGTATGTGGATGCCACTGGTGGACGTATCGATGGATATGGGCCCCATCTGTTTTGCCGGCGGATCTCATGCAGATGGTTTTCTCGGGCAGCTTAAAATTTCCGATGACTCTCAGGAAGTCTTCGACAACTATGTTCGTGAGAAAAATCTCCCGCAACAGCAGCAGCCGATGCGGGCGGGTGACGCCACCTTCCACAACGCCTGGACCCTTCACAGTGCTGGTCCCAATACCACCTCCATCCTGCGCGAGGCCATGATCGTGACCTTCTATCCGGACGGCACCCGTGTGGCCGAATGCAGCAACCCGAGTCGCGTCAACGATGCCGAACATTTCCTGGGCGGCCGCAAAGAAGGCGAAATCGCCGATAGCAAAATGAATACGATAGTGTATACACGGTAGCAGGCGTACGGCGCGCCGTGCGCTTACATCAGGTAGGGCGTTCGACAATATGATACCCATCATGTATCTCATCTCCGTTTATCTTCCTCTCTTCCTCTCTTCCTTTCTTCCTTTCTTCCCTTCTCCATGACCCCCTTCCAATTTATCGTCCGCATTGCGCCCATGTACATCATCCCCTGGATACGCGCCACCACCGGCGTGATCCTACCCGGATTGATCGCGACGTATGACCTCACCATCAGCCAGGCGGGGCTGGTGACCATAGGCCTTGAGTCGGGCAATGTGGCAACCATGCTGATTTTGAGCTTTCTCATCGACCGCTTCGGACCGGGGCGCGTTATTGCCTGGGGGCTGCCCGTCATCGGCGGTGCGCTGGTACTCACAACGGTCATATCTACTTTCAACGGCCTGCTGTTGACCCTCTTTCTGGTCGGCACGGGCATTGCCCTGACCAGCAGCGGCGTGAACGTGATGATTGCAAATACGGGAGAGCGTAGAGGTGTTTATCTGGGCATCCTGCATTCCGGATTCAGCGTGTTCGCCGTCGTAACACCGCTGGCAGCCGGCGCCCTACTGATCTGGACGGACTGGCGAACATACTACCTGTTGGTGGCTGGCCTGACGGGTGTAACCTTGACGATTTTTCTTATTTTCAGTCCAACAGAACCATCCCGAAAAATCAGACACACAGTCTCTATTTTTGATGGTTCAGGCACTTCGGTCAGAGGCATCACAACCCTTTGTCTGGGCATCTTCGCCTTGACCGGTGTCCAGGGAATCATTATCTCCTGGAGCTATCTCTATATGACCGATATTTATCAGACCGGACATGGACTGGCCACCCTGGCCCCTTCCGGCTTCTGGGCCGGCATCCTGCTGGGCCGTGCGACGACCATCTGGATCCACAAACACTGGTCGGCCCGCACTATCCTTCTTGTCTCTATCAGCCTCTCCATCCTCGTCCTCGTCCTCGAATATGTTCTGGCTTCGGTTATTGGGGCATACGTGATGCTGGTCCTGCTGGGCGCGGGTGTCAGTGGCGCCTTTCAACTGGGAACGTCCTGGGCAGCCGAACTGCTCCCCGGCCGCATCGGTACGGCCAGTACGTTGGTGATGATGTCGGCCGCCACAGGCATCGGCATCTGGCCCTGGATCACCGGCGTAGTTGTTGACGCCACATCTTTTTACGCTATGCCGGGTATTATTCTGGCCGGATTGCTTATGGCGGGGGCGATGTTTGCAGCGACGAAGGAGTAAGGTTATCAAACAGGAAACATGATGGACGAACGTGTACCCATGTTGATGCTAACCAGGATAAACGACTATGACCAAAACAACGGCACTGGATGGCCACAGAGTTTTCACGCTACATGCATTTCTGACGAGCGATGAATGTGATGCATTTGTCAAACGCAGTGAGCAAGTCGGCTATGAAACGGCCACGGTCGCTGATGGACAGGTATATTCAGATATGCGTAATAATGACCGTGTCATCATCGATGAACAGGCTCTCGCACATAGCCTGTTCTTACGTGCTTCATGAAACCTCCGGAGTGAGGATGGGACAGATGGTGGATAGATTGATAGCACCGTGGTGCGTCGAATGGGGGTTCCGGTCCGCCCAGTTGATTTCGCTTTGTTCGAGATCGGCCGTATAGACGCCCTCTTCTAAATGAACAGAAACCGGTTCTGGTTCCGGTGAATGGGCGGATTCCCCTTCGACGGAAAAACCTGCCGCCGTCCAGCCAGTCAAGCTGAACATTCAACTATTGACTAATCAATAATATGTCATCATCATTCATCGTCCAAGCAATCTCAACCGAGGAGGCCCGATCGCTCTCGGATATGCTTGATAAGTTACGAGATCAATTTGACAGATTTTCAAATGGACGAATGGAAGACAACCAGGGTGAACAATCATGAAAAATACAGGTGAGAAAGCACAGCAAATTAAAAAAGCGGGACAATTTCTGGCGCTCCATCATGATCCAAAATTGCTGGTGTTACCCAACATCTGGGATCCGATCGGCGCCCGTCTGCTTCAGGGTCAGGGATATCCCGCCGTAGCGACCGCCAGCGCCGCCGTGGCATTTTCTCTGGGGTATGACGACGGGCAGAAGATCACTCTGGCCGCGATGATAGAGGCCGTTCGCCGTGTGGCGGACAGCGTGGATGTGCCGGTCACGGCGGATATGGAAGGCGGATATGCCGAACAGCCGAAGGACGTAGCGGAAAACATGCGCCAGGTCCTGCAGGCCGGTGCCGTCGGCATCAATTTCGAAGACAGCAGGATCGGAGGCGATTCGCTGCATGATATCGATTTCCAGGGTGATCGCATCCGCGCCATTCGTTCGATGGCGAATCAGGAGGGCGTACCGTTGGTGATTAATGCCCGTGTGGATACCTACATCCGCGAAGACGATCTGTCCGACGAAGACCGCCTTGCAGAGACCATCACCCGTGCCAAAGCGTACCTGGAAGCGGGCGCCGACTGCATCTATCCCATCGTCGTCCATGATCTTGAGATCCTCACGACCATACAGGACGCCATACAGGCGCCGATCAACGTCCTGGCCCTGCCGAACGCCCCGTCGATGCGAGAGCTCGAAGCCGCCGGTATCGCCCGCCTCAGCCTCGGCCCCTTCCTCTTCAAGGCGGCGCTGACCACGATGCAAAATGTGGCGAAAGAATTGCTCGCCTACGGATCTTATGACGTCTTTTCCGAAGGGGCCATGTCGAGTGATGAGGTGCATCAGTATCTACGGGATGGGAGGATGGGTGCGTGACCGCCTCAAATACCATCTACATCGATATGGACGATGTCCTGTGCGAAACCGCGCGTGCGTTTATGGTCGTCCTGGAACGTGAATTCGGCAAGCACGTGGCCTACGAAGACCTGACGACGTTCGATCTCGGAAAAGCCTGCGGCATTACCCAGGATGAGGTGGACCGACTGTTCGAACTGGCCCATGCGGAGGAGGTCATTCTGGGTTTGACGGCTAAAATCGGCGGCAAAGACATGCTGAGACAATGGGCCGATCGGGGTTACGCGCTGGCCATTGTGACCGGTCGGCCACCCAGCCTGTACGATGTCTCCCACGAATGGCTGGTCCGGCATCAGATCCCCTATGATGATTTTATCATTGTGGATAAGTTCGGCCGCTTCAGGGCAGACGATCCGATCGCCATTTCAAAGGACGCATTAGCGGCCCTGGATTTCTGTCTCGCCATCGAGGATTCGCTTGAGATGGCCACCTACGTGGCGGACCGGATGGCCACGCCCGTGGCGTTGATGGACTGTCCATGGAATCGGGAGGACAATCTGCATCCGCGGATCACGCGGTATAGCCGGTGGGAAGATATGGAAGGAGTTTTATAGTCGCTCGTCATTTTGTCAGGCTCGTTGCTTGATCTGCTCGGGCAAGCCGTAAATTTTTTCTTGAAAAATAATGTCTTATAATGGTGATAAGATCACTTCACGAGGTCTTTTTACACTGAAATGTCCAATTGGAGAAAAGTGATAGCCCCGACCAGGTTGATCAGGGTTAGTGGGATGAAAATCGGTCGTAAGTGGAGAACTATGCTGGTTGACCAATATGGATATCTCGGTATTCATATTTCCGATGTTCCTATTTCCTGAGAAGTAGGAACTAATGTGATCACTTGATAGTCGATATATCGACCGGAGCAGAGTAACGGCCGCGATTAGTGCCTACTTTAGCTAAAGTGAACACTAATCATTGAGAGGAAAACACAACAGCCCCTAAATGGGTGATATTGCACACTTCCTCATGGTACCTTCGGTGGTGCCTCTACGGCAGCACACACTAGTCCCATATTCGTGACAATTAATGATGAAATGCCAGCTGATAGAAAAAGTGCAGAGTACATGTTAAAAAGAATCGAATTGACAAAAATATGGACTGATAAGACGGCTATATGGTCTTCTAAAGAATATAAATTGCGTGCACTCGATAGTATTAAAAAAGCACGTGGATTTTATCAAAGAGGCCACGATAGCGTTGATAAATCAAATAACAAATGAGCCGTAAGGACCCGTACAACCTGGGGTTCCAGTAATTATCGATCCTGTTGGAGAATCATTTGGTTTCCTATTTTTGAAGGGGGTACAAAGGCTGTTAAAAATATTCGATCTATTTTTCAATCACCAAATCACCAAGTCACCACATCACCATTTACCTACCCCATCCTGCCTATCTCCCGAATATCAATCTTCGTCAGACTGACATGGCCTGCCTTGATCACTTCACCATCGGAATCCGGCCGGGTGTCCGGACGAATGGACTTGAGGTTGTGGCGGTATTGATCGCCCATGGGTTCAAAGCAGGAATCGTATAGAGAATAACCTAAATACGCGTGCGTCAGCCGGCAGTCTTTGGCAGGCTGCTGAGGCAGGTTGACATTCCAGGTGACCGGCTCATCGCACAAACCGTCGAGAAGATAGTCCGTGATACGCGGAAACAGATCAGCTGCCTGATGCGCCAATTGATTCACATCTTCCGGGCGAAAACCACGGTACTCACTCCAATAGGCAAATACGTCCGAGGCCAGATCCTGGGAGAACGCGATGCCCGGAATACCGGCGATATTTCCCTCCAGACAGGCACCAATTGTACCGGAGGAGATGGCGAATCCGACCCCCGTATTCCTTCCGATGTTGATGCCTGAAACCACCAGGTCCGGCTTCTCTGGTACCAGATTATACAGCGCCAGATTGACGCAGTCGGCCGGTGTCCCGTCCACGCAAAAGGCCTGGGTATCCCCGAGCTTTATTTCATCTACATGCAAAGGCCGGAACCGGGTTATGGATTTGCCGGTCCAGCTCTGTTCCTCTTTGGGCACGACAATGGTTACGTCTCCAATCGTACGCAAATAATCAATGAGAAACCTCAAGAGCGGTGAACTATGGCTGTCGTCGTTGGTAAGTAGAATATGCATAGGCCATCCATTTGTAATTTACGCCAGATTATCTCTCAAACTTTCCAGGTGGTCGATATACGCCGGATCAAGGTCATGCTCGCGCGCGCCTTCGATCATCATATCGATGTACTGCGACGCGGGCTCGTACGGTCCGGAGGGGTTGACGACCCGGTAGAGATCGGCATGATGCCATCGGTCGTCCTCGCCGAGCACCAGAAAGGTATCCCGTCGGTACAATCCTTGGGGAATATCTTCCAGGATATCCAGCGCTTTGACTTCCTGCTCCGGAATCTCATAAATTACGCCCCGCACCATCTCCCCTGGTGCTTCCATAATGCTGCTGATCCCGCCCTGCATATCTGTCGAAAACCGACGGAACTCCACCCGGTAATTCGGCAAGTCCGCCCGCATCACCGGCGCGGCGCCCGGACAGTATTTGCGTAAATACCGGCTGGCCATATTTGAACCGTATGAGAAGCTGAACATAGTAAATCCTATTGTCTGATTTGTTGATTGCCTGATTGTCTGATTGAAAGTCAAAATCTATAGTGTTTGCATGGCAATCAGACAATCAACAAATCAGTAAATTCTTATGGTTTAATCTCCCACCCGGCCTCTGAAAAACCCAGATGCCGGGCGGCGGTGTTTGGTGCGGCGTCATGGCCGCAGGCAATCTGTGGTGAATCGTCTGTGAGGCTGTCCGGTGCTGTGGCCAGATTCGGACGGCAATGCTCGAAGGTATTGCCGTCCAGATAAATATCGTGGACGCCATCTTCTGTATACACGCCGGCTGTCATTCTCTCGCTGTGGCCGGTTATACGGTTATTCACCAGGGAGATATCATGGGCGGCCGGCTCTATCTCTATCTGGCCTTCTCCGCGCTCGGTCCCATTACCGCTGATATCGCAGTCACGGATCAGGCAGTTATGCACCTCGGTAGGCGCCGGCGTCCGCCGGATAAGGATGCCGGCTGCTCTGTTGTCCTGCATGGTGCAGTCTTCGATGAGGTTGTAACAGTCCCGCGTGCCGATGGACAGGCCGGTCCCGTTACGTTTGAATGTGCAGTCCCGCACGGTGATATAGTTTGCTCGCACGCAGAAGAAGAAACCGCTTTTTTCATTGCCCTCCGCACTGCAATTTTCGAACAGGGCGTGGGAGCTGCCGGCACCCGGATGCAGGCCGTTGCCGGTGTTCTCATCAAACCGGCAGTCTTTTATAACGACATCCCGGCACATCTGAAAGCCTAATCCCTCCCCAAAATAATCCCGCTCATAGATATCGGTGATTTCGATGTTTCGACTCTGATAGAAGTAGACCGCGCCGCCGCGGCACCCACCCATCGCCTTGGCATTTTTCGACCTGTTGCCTTCCAAACGTAGATCTCGAACCGCCGCCTGTTCGATCTGATGACCGAAAATAAGCGGATAGATCGTGGTCAGACAGGGTTCCTGATCGGCTGAATAATCCGCCTCGATACCTTGATCCAGGCCGACCCAGTCGCCGTCGATCCAGGTGATGGTAGCGAACGTCTCGTAGAACCCGCCGTGGGTGCGGTTGTCGTGGATCGACACGGTCATGCCTACGTCCAGGCCATCTGTTGAACAAAGCGGCACATCGCACATGCCGTAATTATGATAGCCGGTTAGCGGATAGATCCGTCCCGGCCCTTTACGGAGGATCGTCGATTCGCCCTGGCCACAAAGGGTCACACCGCTATGCAGCCGAAGACCGCGGTCCAGTTCCAGTTCCATCGCCGGCAGAACCAGCCTGCCGCCGGTACCGGCCATTTCGTCCAAAGCGGTCTGTATGTCGGCGGCGGATGCGGCTTCTCCAGGATTAAGGGTTCGTTCGATCATAATTTCCCTACTTCCACCGATACACCATCTGAGAATTCTTCCAGAAAAACTTCTCTCTCGCAACTTCACGCTTGCCGGAAAAGTAGGTGCGAACAATGTGCATACAATTTGCATAGGTGCCTGCCCGTTCACATACCGGCCAATTGCTGCCGTAGACCAGACGGTCTTCACCAAAGATATCCCACAAAGCATCCAGTGTCGATGTATAAATTGAGACATCGGAAGGGGCCGGTTGTATGGCGCTGTTCTCCATCAGGGCCGATACCTTCATCCAGACCTGCCGATGCGCGGCGGCCTGACTCATATGCTCCAACCATCGGCTATCCGGCTTGTTTCCATCAACGGTTACGCCGGCGATGTGTTCAATCATAACGCGTAGTTCAGGCAACCGTTCGAGCATCATAAGAAAACCGTTCATATCTTCCTTACCGAACCCCACGTCGAGTACCAGGTCATGTTCGGCCAGCGTCTCCATATCTTTCATGAAACTGCCGCGGTCGATATCATCAAAATACCGTTTCCCTCTGAACCGGACACCTTGAAATAACGGATGCGCCGCGAAGCGTGCCACACTCTCCGAAAAATTATCGGTACAGGGATCGATACGGCCGACCAACCCTACGATAAATGGTTCATCGGCGGCTAAATCAAGCACCCACTGGTTGTCCTCCAACCAGTCCGTGGCTTCCACAATAACCGCACCGGTGACGCCTTCAGGAACAGCCTCGGCTTTCGCATGTTCCGGCAAGACCGTACGGTATAACAGCTTGTTTTCCGGAGGCGGCCAGGACACGCCTTCCGGTCGCGATGGATCATAGATGTGAATGTGTGTATCTATAATCATTGTTTACCACTCCTTACCTAATTTTTGTGGAAGAGGCCCTGCCGAATGCCACCCGCTATGCCCTCTGAGGCACAGCCTCAGTCGGCCAAATCTGGGGAAAGAGCGGCCCTTCGAACAGGTCGCCGTCTTTAACGAACGGGCCTAATAGAACCGCATTGGGATGAAACCGGCCACTTTTCTTGTATCCGCAATCGCCCGCCATCATATGGACGACAAAGGATAATCGGGGCTCTCGGGACGGATTAGGCCCTGAACCATGAAACAGCAACGGATGGTGAAAGCTGGCCTGACCAGCTTTAAGAATACACGGTTCCTCGGCCCATGCCCGATCATCCCGCCGGTACTTCTTCTCCAGCGCGTCCAGATCCTTATGTCCGAAAGAATACGCGTCCTCGAACAACCCCCATGTATGCGACCCTTTGATAAACTGCATGCAACCGTTGCGCCTATCCGTATCCTGCAACGCCACCCAGGCGGTACAGAAATGATCTGTGTTAGCGCATTGCCAGTGCGCATAGTCCTGATGCCAGCCGATGTTGTTGACGAGGGCTTTGTCGCCGTCGGGGCCAAGCCCGGGCTTGTGCAGCATCTGATCATGCCATATGCGCACCGTCTCGGTCGCCATAAACGTCGCGCCGATGTGGCCGATCACCGGCGTTTTGACCATCTGCTGCATGATATCGTTGACCCACCAGCCGTTGCACACCTGTCGCATATCCGGACTGTCGGCGGCGTAGTTCGGCGTCCCCTGCCAGTGCATCGTATCAAAATCCCGTTCCCCATTGCAAATCCGCACGACCTCGTGCCGGATCGTCTCGATTTCCTCTTCATCAAACAACACCGGACTGATCCAGTACCCCTGATCACGATAGGCCTGTAAATCCGAATCCGTTATGGCGATCTCATTTGGTGACAGAGGCATGATAGCTATGCTCCTGAATTAAATTCACTGAAAAGGTAAGTTGCATCTTCAGAGTCAATAGATTTATATTATCATCCATTATTCAATCCGTCAACCACGTAAACGCTCGCTATGTGATCCTGTGGACCTCGCTGTGTGGTCCTGTGGACAGGACGTGTTCGCGTTATTTCAGAGCAGTCGTCACCACGAGAAAGATCGTCACCTCGGCGAAAGACGGGGTCCAATGGCTTTTCATATTGCTTGATACGATGACTCAGACGCTGGCAATCGCGTAGAAACAGTGTCCATGGATTTCACCATGGGCGTCACAGGAAATAGCCTGCCAGAAACCAGGGAATACATTGAACAGGTCGTCCGGCAGGTCTCCAACCAGCCCATCGTCGAAATTAATTCCCTGGCCGATGTCTGGACTGAAATGTATGACGATGAGAATCAGTCCATCTTTCTTCAGTATCGCTATATTAGTATTTCAGACCTATTGGACAGCGCAGGCCAATCCTGTCGACAAAATTTGAAGTGCGAATAAGGTATCGAACTGACTTAGGCTCGACTGCAACTTAGCAATTTATCGATCTATGATTGCTTAGTTGCAGGCGTCCCCTATTACCATCAATAACGTACAAACACAAAACACAGGAGAAGAATATGCGATGCAGCCTGAGATTGAGCGCAGTCTTGATGCTACTTCTGGGTGGCTGCGACAGCAGCGAGCAAGGTAGTACAGTGGCAGAACAAATTCCTGACCCCGAAAATCAATTCCTGTTGACCTATCCCAATCTGGATAATCCGGGGGGTGAGGTGCTGTTGGAGAACGAACACGTCGTATTGCAACGGTTCGTCGTGGACCCCGGGGAGTGGGAGGGCATTCATGCACACCCCGGCAACCAGCTCTACGTGCACATCAAGGGTGGGGAGTGGTCGGGTCGCGCCGGTGGCGAATCTACTTATGATGGCTCTATCGATGAAGACGGGGCGGTGGGCTGGATGGAGGCGATCCCCCTCAGCGAAGGACATGAATCCGGCAACACCGGTGATGCGCCCATCGACTTGATCTGGGTGACCCTGAAGGGCGACGCGCCGATTGCTCCCGATATCGACCATGCGCCACAGTTTTATCCCAACATTCCGCTGGAGTTATTGCTCGAAAACGACCGGGTCATCGTGCAAAGAGTGCAGGTTGAGCCGGGCGAGTGGGAGGGCGTCCACTCCCATGCAGGCAACCAGATCTACATCCACCTCAAGGGTGGCATGTGGTCGGTGCGCCGCGGTGGCGAGCAACTCCCTCCTTCCGATTTTTCGGAAACCGGCTCGGTCGGCTGGTATGACGCCGTCGATATTAGCGAGGGGCACGAATCCGGCAACACCGGAGACACCACCATCGATCTTGTCTGGATAACACTTAAGTAGGCACCGTGGGGACGTACCGACCGGCAATGAAGGTTCCTGTTTTTAATCTTTTGACCTTCAATCACCCAATCACCCAATCACCAATTTCTCCCATGCGCATTCTCTTCTCCCCCGCCGAACGCCAACATTTCACTTTCCAGGAATCCCCGCGCAGGCCGTTGTCGTCCGCCTATCTGGAAGCCCGCGAAAAAGTGTGGCAGCAGAAGTTAGACGATGCTCACGTACGCGGATTGGAACTGTGGAATGGGGAGATTTATGTGATTGAGCGATTTATACAGACGGATGAATCGGACCTTCTTATTGAACTAAGCACCTGTGAATACAAAGACATTACCTTCACGATTCATCACACCATACAGGGCATTGTCCGGGATTATGGGGCCGATCATTTACATCCTTACATCACCATCAACGGTATTCCCGTAACCGAAGACGGGCGCTGTGTATTCGGTCTGCGCAGTGCGCATATTTTTGCCTCGGATAACATGATCGGTCTGATCGGCGGTACGGCCAACAAAGACGAGATGCCAATCAACGCCCTCGATGAGGTACGCCGATTCATGCATATGGAAATGCAGGAAGAGACTCGGCTGATCTATGACGAGAGGGATCTTACCCTTTTGGAGCTTCATCATTATCGGGGGAAATACGAATTCCTCTACACCATCCGCCTCCCGATTACCGCAGATAGGCTTTCGGCTTAGCACAAATCGGGGGAATTCACGCAGCTTATCGGATTTACACCGGAAGAAGCTGAGACCACGGTTTACGTGGCGTGGATGCCTTCCGGTTTAATCGGGGGCATCTGCATGATATTGTGGTCGAGTCGTTGACAATACCATGATCTTCCGACATATTGCGTGCAACAAAATACGATTTTCAGAAATTCTGACAGGTGAAACAGGTGTAATTTGCCATGCGTAATGTTATTTTAGACTGTGATCCCGGCCATGATGATGCGCTTGCCATCCTCTTGGCTGCCGGTCATTTAAATGTGCTTGGCATTACTACCGTTGCCGGTAATCAGACGATAGATAAGGTTACGAGCAATGCGCTGAAGATCCTGACCGTGGCGGGCCTCACGCATATTCCGGTGGCTCGGGGTATGGCCGGTCCGCTGGTACCGACATCCCGGCAGAAGCCCGATGTGCACGGCCCGGACTTTCATGGGGAGACCGGCCTGGACGGTCCCGATTTGCCGGAACCAGCCATATCACCTGACCGTCGGCATGCGGTCGATTTTATCATAGAAACCATCCAGGCGCATGATGAGGTCACGCTGGTGCCGACAGGGCCGCTGACCAACATCGCCCTGGCACTGCGCCGTGAACCGAGCATCGTCGGAGGTATCCGGGAAATCAGCCTGATGGGCGGTGGTCTGACGCACGGCAATGTATCCGCCGCCGCAGAATTCAACATCCTCATGGACCCGGAAGCGGCACACATCGTATTCACCTGCGGCGCGCCTGTGAAAATGTGCGGTATCAATCTGACCAGACAGGTAATGGCCACCCCGGTGGAAGCCGATCGTATTCGGGCGCTCGGCAATCGGACGGGGCAGGTCGCCGCCGAATTGCTGGATTTTTTTCTGGGGACCTGTGAAACGCTCTTCGGCCTGCCGGGCGGTCCGCTCCACGATCCCTGCGCCGTTGTGCCGCTTATCGACCCGACGCTCATTGAATTTGAACCTATGCGGGTAGACATCGAGTTGTATGGCGAACACACCTATGGGATGACCCTGTGCGATCACCGGCATCTTTTGCTGGGAGATGGAGAGATAAAACGGATCGGTAAACGCATGGGCGATCCGCCGTATACCGAGGTTGGACTACGAATCGACAGGGAAGGATTTTTTGATTTGCTGACGAATACATTGGCCGCGTATCCGTGACCGACCTATGAAGGGAATAATCATGTTCCATGCTCGGAAGACCGTATCCGGAGCGACCTGGATAGATTGCGACGGTGAGATCTACGGCGCTCAATCCAACGAAGTCGGTCTGGTTGGCGGCGGCGCCGGGTATAAAGGCATGGTATCGCCGGGCAACCCGCCAATCAAAACGCTTGATGATCTGCTTAATGCGTTGAGGACAGCGCAAGCGGGCGATGTCATCCATATCGTCGGAAAAACCGTCATCGACTGTACTGAGCGTGTGTTTATAGATCAGCTTGTTCTGGAAATCCCCGAGGGTGTTACGCTGGCCGGTGACCGGGGCCGCTATGGATCTCCCGGTGCTATGATCATGAGCGACACCTTCGCCACACGCCCATTGATTCGGGCGCTGGGCCCCCATGTACGGGTCACCGGTCTGCGTATCAGAGGTCCGTACCCACACCGTGGTACGGATCATCATAGACGATCTTTTCAGGAAGGACGGGGGCACGAATACTACTATAAATTCCCCGTATCCGACGGGATAGACACCTCGTATGACTATCTTGAAGTAGATAATTGCGAACTGGCAGGGTGGGGTCACGCTTCCATTTTTTTGAAAGATGGCAAGAACCATCATGTGCACCATAATTTCATCCATCACAATCAGGACAACGGCCTTGGATACGCCATCTCCCATGTGACCGCCTATTCTCTGATCGAATGTAATCTGTTCAACCATAACCGCCATTCGATCGCGGCGACGGGATCACCGGACAGCGGCTACGAAGCCCGGCATAACATCGAGATGGACGTCTCCCTGAATCATTGCTTCGATATGCATGGCGGCAGGGACCGCGGAGACGGAACCGACATCGCCGGAAAATGGATGAACGTGCATCATAATACCTTCCGATGTCCTGAAGCGCCCGTTGTCATCCGGGGCGTACCGACAGAAGGGGCGACAATTTACAACAATATGGTTCTACCAGAAACCGGATAAACGGTCTGTACGCTCATCAGGTCATACGGCCATTACCAATAATCTCTATGGTATGAAGACGCCTCAATACCTGGCCTCGGCTGAACCGTCCCCATAGAGATCAACCATTTGCCCCATGTCCCGATTACCGATCACTAATGAGGAAGACACACTGCGAAAACCGTTCCGATCCCATCGAGGTTCACCCGGTCACCAATTCAAAAT
>Ga0066376_10001554_pt1 | contig 22210 bp, 20 predicted proteins | sample Knorr_S15_td_Bot_FD_77009 | JGI IMG/M metagenome (GOLD analysis project Ga0066376, IMG submission 77009) | Marine microbial communities from Southern Atlantic Ocean transect - Knorr_S15_td_Bottom_ad_5009_LV_A | ecosystem: Environmental > Aquatic > Marine > Oceanic | place: Southern Atlantic...
CCAAGTTCGCGTTACGCGCTGTTGGTGATCAGTTTCTGCCAGGCATTGGCAATGGCGTCGCGCTCGTCGGTTAACTCTGACCAGCTCACCTGTGAGAGTTTTTCCTGTAGTTTGAATCGATTATCCATCTGAAGATAACGTTCGACGATGTCACTCAGCGTAGCACCAAGGGTGGGGTCGAGCAGGTGATGGGAGACCAGCGTATGCAGAATAGTTCGAGTCCGACGCGAATTAATTAATTGCGGGTACTCCCCGGCCCAGCGCAGCATCAGAAATTGTACGATGAACTCAATATCAACCAGGCCACCGCGGCCCAGTTTGAAATCAAAAGTATCATCGGTGCTAGTCGATCGGGTGCGTATAATGCGTTCGCGCATAGAGACCACGGCATCGCGCAGTTCTGTTGAATTTCTTGGCTGACATAGAATTCGTCGCCGGACTTGCTCGAAGGCCTTGCCCAGGGCGGGTGAACCGACCACCAGGCGTGCTCGCACCAGCGCCTGATGTTCCCATGTCCACGCATGGGCCATTTGATAGCTTTCGAAAGCAGAGAGTGAACTCACCACCGTGCCTGCGCGACCGCTTGGACGCAACTGAAGATCAGTTTGGTAGAGGTTACCGGCGGCGGTTCGTGTGGTCAGAATATGAATTAGTCTCTGGATCACGCGACCGCAGTGGTATGGCGTTGTATCGTTTTCTGGTGAGTGGGTAGCGTCAGACTGGTACAGGAAAACAATGTCAAGATCAGAGTTGTAGCCGAGCTCCTGACTGCCGAGTTTTCCGTACGCGACAATGCCAAGGTCAACAGAGTCGAGGTCGATTTTCCCGCCCAGACTCTGTCGGGCGACGCTCATACTTTCTTCAAGTGTCGCTTCAGCGAGCGCCGACAGAGTGGCTGAAACGGACTCGAACGACAATAGACCAGCGCTGTCGGCGGCAGCGATCTGCAGCGTTTGCGCATGACGAAACTCGCGCAGTAGATCCATCGCACGTTCGAGGTCATTTGGCGGTGTTGTCTTCATACGCCGTTTCAACTCGGTGGTCAGTGTTGCTCTATCGAGACTGACTTCTTGACCAATAGGGTTGAGTAGCTCATCAAGCATCACCGGGTGACGACCGATCCAATGGGCGATCCAGGAACTTTGACTAATCAGATTCACCAGTTGAGAAAGAGCAAGTGCGTTCTCGCTCAACAGGGACAGATAAGCGGCGCGACGTCCGATTGATTCGATCACCCTGACTAAACGGGCAAACGCAGTAAATTGGTCGGATTGATGTGCACACGCTTGAATAGCTAGCGGCATTAGGCGGTCCATGCGCGCACGACCAGAGGTAGAAAATGCCGTATAGAAAGCACTGCCCCGAAGGTTCTGGCATAGGTTGAGCAAGCGGCTGGGCTCCGTGTAGCCGATGCGCTGCAATAGCCTTTCAGCGCTCGGCCTTTCTAGATGGCCCAGCCACAGGTCTGCTAATTCAGCCGTTTCGTTGTCCGCATCAGGTTCCGGTGCAAAGACCATTTGAAAGCATCCATGTACCGCTTCAGTGTGGGCACACAGTTGGGTATGGAAACTCGTCCAATTCGAGTATCCCATTGCGGTGGCAAGGCGCATCCGATGCAGATCATCCTTGGGTAATTGGTGAGTTTGTTGGTCGTCGATCATTTGCAATCGATGTTCTGTGCGCCGCAGAAATCCATAAGCCGAATGCAAAGTATCCGCTCCCGACTTTTCCATAATCCCGAGTTCCACCAGTGCCTGCATCGCCTGCCACAGTCGATTGGTTTGTAGTTGGGGTTCGCGACCCCCTCGAATCAACTGGTAACTCTGTACGATAAATTCGATTTCTCGAATGCCACCGCAACCGAGCTTCAGGTCGTCTAAACGATCATCAGTACGCAGCGCCTTTTCGATCATCCGCTTCATGTCGCGGATCGCGTCAAACGCACCGAAATCAAGGTATTTTCGATAAATGAATGGCCGTAATATTTCGAGCAACAAATCGCTGTGCCCGCCAGGGAGATCGAGTGCACGTGTTTTGATTAACGCATAGCGTTCCCAGTCACGTCCGTGCGTGGTGTAGTAGTGGTCCATGGCATCGAATGAAAGTGCAAGCGGCCCACTGGTGCCATTAGGCCTCAGCCTAAGATCAATGCGAAACACAAAGCCCTCTTCGGTGGACGTCTCTAATAACGAAACCAGGTGTTGCCCGACTTTAATGAAGAATTCGTGATTACTGATTGGCTTCTCGCTCTGTGTGTTACCTGCTTCGGCATAGGCCAACACAAGATCTATGTCAGAGGAGAAATTAAGCTCTCTTCCACCGAGTTTTCCGAGGGCGAGAACGACGAGGCGGACGGGCTTACCGCTGATGCTGCCTATTGGTTCGCCATGTCGCTGTGCGACTTGATAGTGTGCGCACGCGAGCGCTACCGAGACGGCTTGATCTGCTACGGTTGAGAGTGTTTCGACAACTTCTTCAAGTTTTGCCCAGCCTGCGAGGTCACGCCAACCGATGCGCACGAGTTCCGCACGGCGCCAGACCCGCAGAGTGGTGCCGACGTGTTGAGAATCGGCTGCGTGCCCACGTAATGCAGTGCATTGGGTTTCTATATGCCCATTTGATCTTGGTTCCAGAACCGAATCTGATCCAACGAGGGAAGCGAATAGTCCGGGTGTACGGGCCAGACTGCGCCCGATATAGTCGCTGCCCGCGAGCACCCGGGGAAGAGACGTTAGCATGCTGTCTCCGGCCTCGTTGACAACAAGGGTATCAAGAGCTCGAATTGCGTCAGGTTGCTGTCGAATGGCCTGCCACCAGTTGGTGGCGATGGCATGAAGCGGTAGCGGCAATGCGGAAAGTGCCTGATTAAACCGGTGATTTGCCGGGTGTTGCACGAGAGTAAGAGTGGTACGCGACGAGTTTCCTATCGGCTGATGGGCAGAACTGTTCGCGCCAGTTCAACCCAATAAGCAGCGCCGATATTGAGGATATCGTCGTTGAAGTCGTAGTGCGGGTTATGCACCATACAGCCGCCCGCCTCGCCTATCCCGTTACCGAGGAAGAGATAACAACCGGGTCGCTCGTGAAGCATCCAGCCAAAATCTTCCGAGCCCATGACGGGGTCGATATTGGTCAAAACACGTTCAGGTCCGACGAGATTCGCCGCCACCTGTGAACAAATGTCTGTCTGCTCGTCATGGTTAACGGTCGCGATATCGCCCCGGACATACCGATACTCAGCGTCTACGCCACAGCCACTGGCAATACCCCGAGCGGTTTCGCCCAGCGCGATGTCCAGCAGGTCACGAGTTTCACTTCTCAGGCACCGCACAGTTGCTCCCAGGGTGACGGAATCTGGGATTACGTTAATCGCGGCGCTTGCCTGGAACTGGGTGACGCTAATGACGGCAGAGTCCAGTGGGTCGACGCGCCGACTGACAATCGTATTCCAGGCATCAACAATGCGAGCTGCAGCGAGCACTGGATCACGACATAGGTGAGGGAAAGCACCGTGGCCGCCGACACCTTGTACTGTTACATGGGCGGTATCCGCAGAAGCCATAAGGGGCCCCTTTCGGACTGCGAAGGTTCCCGCTTCAAACCCTGGCATGTTGTGCATACCAAAGACAGATTCGCAGGGAAACGCATCGAACAGACCTTCATCCATCATCCGTTTAGCACCATGCCCGCCCTCTTCTGCGGGTTGAAAGATGAAAAACACTGTGCCGTTAAAACCGGGGTCAGTGGACAAATGTTTCGCGGCGCCGAGCAACATCGCGGTGTGCCCATCGTGACCACATGCGTGCATTTTTCCATCGTGGAGAGAGCGGTGCTCAAAATGATTGAGTTCCTGCAGGTTGAGCGCGTCTAGGTCAGCGCGTAGGCCGATGGCGCGATTACCGCGGCCTGCCGAGAGGACACCGACAACGCCGGTCTCTGCAAGACCCCGGTGTACCTCGAGACCCATTTGCTCGAGTTCTCTCGCAACCAGATCGGCAGTCCTCGTTTCTTGGTAAGCTGTTTCCGGGTATTTGTGAATCTCATGTCGCCAGCGCACCATGTTTGGTTGCAGCGTAGAAAGTTGTTCAATCAAATTCATTGGTTCGTTTCGGCAGTCGCTGGTGGCGGGCTGTACCCGTTTGGTCCCGGGGTAGGTGGTGTAGAAGCCACCCTAGCGCAGCCGGTTGCCTGGGACAAGAAGCGTCAGAATAAGCAGCGGTACCCTTTATCCATTGATGGCATAGGGACGCGGGTCGAGTGTGAGTGGGCGTCGATCAATCATTTGCGCAATGAGTTGGCCAGTGGCAGGTGCCATCGACATGCCCAGCATGTTGTGGCCCGCGGCAACGTAAACGTTGTTAGCAATCGGGCAAGGTCCGATTCGCGGCAAGCCATTCGGAGTCATTGGCCGCCATCCACACCAAGGTGCTTCAGCTGGATCTTCCTCCAGTTCTTGTAGGTACTGTCGTGCGCCCGACTTGAGGGCTTGCAACCGATCAGGGTTCGGGCGGTCATCATATCCGGCAAATTCCATGATTGAACCGATTCGCAAGGCAGTGTCCATTGGAGTGGCAACAACATTGTGATCGACAAAATGCACAGGCAATGCCGGGCATAGCTCTGGGCGTCGCATAGTGAGGGAATAGCCTTTGCCCGGCTGAATGGGGAGACGGCAACCTAGTTGGCTGGAAAATTTTGGGGTCAAGGCGCCGGTGGTAAATACAAAATGGTCGGCTGCCACGTCACCGCTCCGGGTGATCACATGGGTTGCAGTAGAGCCGCTCGTTGCCAGGCCAGTGACTTCGAGGTGTTCTACAATGGCCGCACCCCTCTCATTCAATGAGTCGCGCCAACTCTGCAAAAGTCGATCTGGTCGCAGATGCGCATCATTCGGGTAGTACCAGCCGCCAGCAAGACCGCTTCGCAGGGCTGGTTCAAAGTCCGTTAATTCGTCACCTTCTAGTCTTTGCCCGCTCAGTGAGAACTCCTTTGCCATCAATGCATGTTTGCGGTCGTGAGCGGCCAGCGTCTTCTGCTTTAGAAAAACCTGGAGATTGCCGCCGGTATGCCATTCGCATGCTAGGTCAAAGCGTGTTATCAGTTCTTCATAAAGGTGTCGCGACTGGTTGAGCAACGCATGGTTGGCACGACAGGCATCTAACATAGACCGCTTTGTACAGTGTCGAGCAAATTGGTAAAGCCAGGTTAACAGCGACAGATCCAAGCGGGGTTTGATGAAGACGGCTGTTTCGCCCTGTAACCAGGACAACACGACGTGTCGCACTGCTCCAGGTTCGGCCAGCGGTGCCATGTGACTTGGGCAGATGTTGCCACAGTTCCCGGACGAACATTGGCTACCAAAATCGGCTCGGTCCAGGATGGTGACTGCGTATCCTAGTTCCGTGAGGAAATGGGAACAGGCCGTGCCGATAACACCACTGCCCACAACCACGACGCGACGGCTTGGGTTTGATGTCAACGGATACCAGCCTTGAATGGATCATCCGGGTCGAGTTGCAGGGTGGATTCTGCAGTGACATAGGCCCACCCGGTAATCTCGGGCAAAACGCGTAGGCCGTCCCATTCTCCGCATACTTCAAAGACACTTCCGACGATGCTTTGCTGGCGCCAGGTTTTGCCTGCCTCGAGTTTGCCATCGGCCATCAGGCACGCTACCTTGGCACTGGTTCCAGTTCCACATGGGGAACGATCGTAGGCACCGCTTGGGCACAACACGAAGTTTTGGCTATCCGCGCCATTTTGCCCTGGCCCATAGAGTTGAATATGGTCGATTTCACCGCCGTCTTCACCCGTAAGACCTTGTCGGGTCAGCTCGGAGCGAATGTCTCCAGCAAATCTTTCCAGATTGGCCACGTTATCCAGTGCAACCCGAAGATCATGGTCGCGGACCAGGAAAAACCAGTTTCCACCCCACGCAATATCACCGGTCACACGCCCCACTCCGGCGATGGTCAGTTCGACTGCCGACTGATATCGGTAACTGGCGACGTTATTTACGCTGACTTTTGCTTTGCCATGCATGTTGATCACGACCTCGCCAACCGGCGTTTCGATACGATGCTGACCAAGCGCAATACGACCCATGTGCAGCAGTGATACACCCAGCCCGATCGTGCCGTGGCCACACATGTTAATCACTCCGGCACTGTTGAAGTAAATAATCCCGGTTGCCGCTTCGGGGTTGACGGGTTGGCACAGTAACCCCCCAACCCATACATTGCTGGCTCGTGGCTCGCTAATGACGCTTGAGCAGAAATCACCAAACTGATCGCTCAATATTTGGCGGCGTTCTGCCATCGAGCCGGTTCCAAGATCAGGGCCGCCTTCGATGATAATTCTAGTGGGTTCACCGCCCGTGTGTGAGTCGATGACTTTGACTTGCTTCCATTGTTTTTCAGACATTTGGGAGTCCTTAGCCAAGTGTTGAATAGCCGGGCGTTGCATCATCTCCGCAGTTATTGACGGATTCTGTGCGTTGCCAGGTTTTGATTATCGGATCATAGTAGGACATTGTCTGAATAAACTGAAAAATAGTTGCCCCAATTCTTTCGACTATGCCAGATCCATTTAAGTTTTCTAAGCCGCGGTCGCGCTATGCTGTTGTTGGCCATCCGGTAAGTCACAGCAAGTCGCCTAGCATCCACCGTGCTTTTGCCAAACAGTGTACTGTCACCATGGAGTATGAGGCTATCCAACTCGATTTAGGCGGGTTCGCTCAGGGTGTTCGAAATTTGCAGGCGGCAGACTTTGGTGGTGCGAACGTCACACTGCCATTCAAGGAACAGGCAAGACGTATCGCTGATCGACTTTCACCACGCGCTACGATTGCTGGTGCCGTCAACACATTGCAGTTTGCTGATGACGGTGGTATCGAGGGTGACAACACAGACGGTGCTGGCCTGGTTGTTGACCTTATTCAGAACATCGGTATTTCTCTTGCTGGGACTCGTTTGCTTGTTATCGGGGCTGGGGGGGCCGTACGTGGGATTCTGGAGCCGCTGTTGGGCGCTGGTGTGGCTGGTGTAACGTTGGTAAACCGGACACACGAGAAGGCCGAACGTCTCGTGCAGGAATTTTCTAGTCACGGTTTGGTTGAGGCTTGTGTGTTGGCAAAGGTGGGCCAGATCCCGTTTGATCTCATCATTAATGGGACGGCCGCAAGCTTGGAGGGGGAGTTACCGGCCCTTCCCAGCACAGTGTTCGCCGAAACGACACTCGTTTACGACCTTGCTTACGCGGATCAGTTAACGCCGTTCTTGTCTTTAGCTAAAAGTGCGGGGGTGGATCGTATTGCTGATGGTTTGGGCATGCTCGTAGAGCAGGCAGCAGAGTCCTTTGCCATTTGGCACGGTATTCGACCTGACACCGCAAGGATCCTGGCCGATTTGGGCAATCAAGCGCGATTTCACTGATGCGACTTTGTCGGCCAGCCCCCTAGGTGGTGTTGTACTAAGTCAGACAATGCTTGTATGTGGTCTTGGTTATCGTTGAGACACGGAATATAACGAAATGACTGTCCACCAGCGTTAATAAAGACATCGCGCAGTTGTCCTTTAACTTCTTCTAGTGTTTCAAGGCAGTCTGCGGCAAATCCAGGACAGATGACGTCAACACTGGATACGCCTTGGTCAGGTAATGCTCGCAAGGTCTGGTCGGTATACGGCTTCAACCATGGAGTGCGGCCGAAGCGGGATTGAAAGCTCAGGCGCCACGCGTTTTTTTCAAGGCCCAGTTGCTTTGCCAAGGCTGACGCGGTTTCATGACACTGACTGAAATAGGGGTCTCCCTGTTCGTGGTAGCGTTGTGGGGTGCCGTGGAAGGAAAACAAGATTAACTCGTTACGTCCGTGCGTTTTCCAGTGTGAATCGACCGATGCACTCAGCGCTGACAGATAACCTTTGTTCAGATGGTAATCGCGTATCAACCGCAGTTCGGGGATGTTGCGCCACGTCATTAATTCTTTTGCGACTGCATCGAAAACTGAAGCCGTTGTCGATGAGGAATACTGCGGATACAGCGGAACGACTAGAAGATGGTCAATACCGGAAGCAGCCATGTGGCGCATTGCTGACTGCAAAGAAGGTTGACCGTAACGCATTCCAAGTTGTACTGAAACAGCGTTGCTATAGTGTTGATGGATGTGTTTCTGGACCGCTGTTACCTGTTGATGTGTGATTAGAGCAAGCGGTGAGCCATCCGGTTGCCAGATTGTTTGATAAGCGGCTGCACTACGTTTTGGTCTGAGACGTAGAATCACACCATGAAGAATTGGACACCAAACCCAGCGAGATAACTCGATGACACGGCGATCATGGAGAAATTCTGAGAGAAAGGATCGCACAGCGCCTGCGTCCGGCCGATTCGGTGTGCCCAGATTAACCAGAAGCACGCCCGTCTTATCACCTTGATCGGTCGTGACACCCAACTGATACGCTGTCATTAAGTTTTAGCCTGATCGTCCAGTCAATTGTGTCACAGGGAGGCTACCAGGCCGAGTGGCGAGTAGCGAGTAGATAAAAAAAGGGGGTGGCAGTTAACTGCCACCCCCGATTTCCTTAGACAACTGGGTCTTAAATTCAGCCGCTGAAGTTAGCTTTTAGCCTTCTTCTTAGCCGCTTTTTTCTTCGTCGCTTTCTTTGCTACCTTCTTCGTCGCTTTTTTCTTCGTCGCTTTCTTTGCTACCTTCTTCGTCGCTTTCTTTGCTACCTTCTTCGTCGCTTTTTTCTTCGTCGCTTTCTTTGCTACCTTCTTCGTCGCTGTCTTCTTACTTGCCCGTTTCTTTGCAGCCATGTGGGCCTCCTCTATTTCAAGTTGAGTTGGGAAAGAACTGTCAAATGCAACAATGCATCGATACCTACGTATGATACTTGATCAATAATTCAATCTCATCGATTTGAACATGTGAGTGAGTGAAGGAGTTCAATTCGCCGAAAAGTTGGCTTGATCAGTTAGGGGCACACTTCAGTTTGCCCCGTACGCGCGAACTATAAGCACGCATGAGGAAAAGTCAAGCAATCGCGGTTATTAAATTATTGGGTGTTCTTTCGCTATGATGGAATTTATAAGCATGTTTTATCGTTACGATGGTCCGTGTTTGTGTTCTTTGACAAGAAGATCAGATTCAATCAGGGGCATGCACAGTTCGAGTGTTCGTTGCGTTGCGCCCCGGTTTTCTTTGACTACTTGAAGTCCATTCACTCCCATGCGGCTGCGAAGCGCATTGTCATTGAGGAGTTTTTTCAACGTATTACTGAGTTCGTTGGGGTCGTGAACTTGTATTCCCGCTTCGCGTTTGACGATGTTATGGCCGATTTCCAAGAAATCAAGGATATATCGTCCGAAGAGTACGGGTGTTGCAACGGCACATGGTTCGAGTAAATTGTGACCGCCGATGCCCTTGATTTCGATCAGACTGCCACCGACGATAGCGACATCGGCTGCAGCATAAAGCAAAGGCAACTCACCCATGGAGTCACGCAAATGAACTTCTGCCGACGGAGGAACAACAGTGGAACCATCGCCATGGCGATGCGTGTTGAATCCTCGATCTTTCACTAGGTGAAAGACCGCGTCGAAACGTTCAGGGTGACGGGGTGCGAGGATGAGCAATAACCCCGGGTAGTGTTCGCGCAACGGGTCGAGAATATCTAGCAGCACGGCTTCTTCACCTTCATGTGTGCTTCCGGCGACGATGATTAAGCGGTGACAGCCCCAGTCTTGACGCATGGATCGAGCGGTGTCCATCGTTTTCGTTGGGACCGTGACATCGTATTTGATGTTACCTGTGGTCAGGACTCGGTCCGGGTGTGCGCCCAGCGTCATCAAACGACTCCGATCCGCTTCAGTTTGTGCGGCTACAGCGGAAACAATAGCAAGCGTTGGACGTATCAATGGCAAAATGCGAGCGTACCGATGACAGGAGCGGTGGGACAATCGTGCGTTAGCGATGACAACGGGGATCGATCGTTTATGACAACCATGGATAATGTTGGGCCAGAGTTCGCGCTCCATAATGATGAGCAGTCGGGGCGATATAATGCGTAGGAAACGCGCAATGAAAAAAGGATGATCGAAAGGCAGGTAACAATGCACAACTCGGTCACCCAGACGTACAGTGACTTGATCTAACCCAGTAGGGGTTGTGGTTGTTATTAAGATGCGGCAGCGCGGGTGTTTTGTTTGAAATGCAGTAACTAATGGAGTGGCTGCATTGACTTCTCCAACCGACACCGCATGAATCCACACATCAATCTTGCCCAGATAGCGCGTGACTTTGCCGAGACGATCGCCAATGTTACGCCGATAACGATTATCGCTAGATCCCTTGATAAAAAGACGCGTCAGTAGCAATGGAAGCAGCAGCGTGAGCAGTAACGAGTATAGGAGGCGCGCCATAAAGGAATTCAGCAATCACTGATGGTAGGGGTTAGACTCGTGATATTCATGGTTACTGCTGTGTTAGCAGTATTACCCATTTTTCGTCAACGGAGGCATGATCCACGCCCGCGGTTTGAGGAATGTTAAAAGAAGCGCCTCTTCGGGTGAGCCAGGGTGAGGTTGCCAATCGTAATACCAGGCGGCCTTCGGCGGCAGCGACATCAGGATCGACTCGATACGACCACCACTTTGTAATCCAAAACGGGTGCCCCGATCACAGACGAGATTAAATTCGACATAGCGTCCACGGCGATAGAGTTGGAACTCGCGTTGTGAACTACCGTATGGCGTTTCCCGTCGCCGCTGCACGATAGGTAGATAAGCGGGCAGAAAATGATCACCGATGCTGCGGGTTAACGCAAAAGCTTGATCAAATCCCCCTTCTTTAAAGTCGTCGAAGAAAAGCCCGCCCACGCCGCGCTGTTCGTCACGGTGCGGGAGAAAGAAATATTCGTCACACCACTGTTTGAAGCGTGGGTAGAGTTCTTCACCGAACGGTTGGCAAGCTTCATAGGCTTGAGTATGCCAATGTACTGCGTCTTCTTCGAAGCCATAGATTGGTGTCAGGTCAAAACCACCCCCGAACCACCAAGTTTCTTTTGGGTCATCGGCAACAAAGAAACGAACGTTCATGTGTGCTGTTGGTACGTACGGGTTCAGGGCATGACAGACTAAGGAGACCCCCATTGCCTGATAAGGTCGGCCGGTGAGTTCAGGATGGCGCGCCGAGGCGGCTTCGGGTAGTGCATTGGCGCGGATGTGGGAAAAGTTCACGCCGACCTGCTCAAACAAGTTTCCTTCCCGTAGTATATGGGTGCGCCCATCGCCGATGGCACTAGACCATTTGTCCTCATGAAATGCTGTCTTATCTTCAGCACTGATGTTTTGACACAAGTGATTTTGAAGTTCCAATAAGTACGCTCGAACTGTTTCGGAAGGTGCAGCGGTCATTTCCTCACCATTGCTCCTGTCGAAAAATCATAAATTGAGCTAGCCGTATTTGCGTTACCGACACTTTTTTCTACGACGAAATCGAGTGCGGCGCCAAATTCAGAACGAACCTGCGTGTAGTGGCGTAATGGCGGGCGACCGCTGCGGTTAGCGCTGGTTGACACTAGGAGACCACCACTGCTGCGGCACAACTCCACTGCGGTTCGGTGAGCCGTGATGCGGACTGCGACTGAATCATGTCGCCCTCTTATCCAGCGAGGGACCCGTGTCAGTGCGGGCAGCAGCCACGTATGAGGACCGGGCCAGACTGATGTAAGGCGATCGATGTCCCTGATCTGATCGAAGTCAACCAAGCGTCTTAGTTGGACTAAGTTGGCGGCGATGATTATTACGCCTTCTAACCAGGAGCGTCTCTTTAAGTGGACAATTTTTCGAACGGCATTTTGGTTGAATGGATTACAGCCAAGACCAAAACAGTATTCTGTCGGATACGCAATGACTCCGCCGCTGCGAATATGGTCAGCTGCTATGACCAGTTGTCTCTGAGTCAAGTGCTTAACTGCCCTAGTCTGGCACGCAACGCACGATCTTTCTCTGCAACTTGTTTTGCGTTAGCCGCTCTTTCGTGGATCAGTCTTGTCGCAAGATCAGGATCGCTCAAGGCAAGAATTTGGGCTGCCAGATAAGCGGCATTGCGTGCCCCTGCCTTACCAATCGCAACGCATGCGACAGGGATGCCGCCAGGCATTTGAACTGTTGATAATAGCGCGTCATAGCCTTTAAGCGGCCCACCATCCATCGGAATTCCGATGACTGGTTTGAGTGTGTGTGCGGCGACGGTGCCGGCCAGGTGGGCAGCAAGGCCCGCGGCGGCGATAAATACGGCGCAGCCGCCTGATTCTGCTGTAGCAATAAATTCACGTGTTTCGTTGGGGGTTCGATGAGCGGAGGTGATTTTGACTTGCCAGGGAATTTGAAGTCGATCGAGAACATCGAGCGTTTCCTGCACAGTGGCGAGGTCAGAATCCGAGCCCATTAGGACCGCAACAAAAGGATGATTCATAGTTAAGATCCGGTGTTCGAAAGCCAGTAGGATTAGTTTTTCAACGCACGGTAGCCAATGTCGTTGCGATAGTACGCGTCAGTCCAATGAATTTTTCGTGCTGAGGAATAAGCCTGATTTTGGGCAGACTCGATGGAAGCACCTAGTGCAGTCACGCAAAGTACTCGGCCACCGGCGGTATAAAGTCGGCCATCACGCTCGTTGGTGCCGGCATGAAAGATTTTGACGTTTTTCTCCGGACAGTCATCTAGACCATTGATAACGTTTCCCGTCTGGTACTCGCCGGGGTAGCCTCCACAGGCCATGACAACGCCTAACGCGGCACGCTCATCCCATTCCACCGTGCAGTGCTCGAGGCGACGGGTAAGTGCCGCTTCACATAAGTCTGCCAGATCACTCTTGAGGCGCATCAAAATAGGTTGGGTTTCAGGGTCTCCGAAGCGACAGTTGTATTCAAGAACTCTTGGAACCTTGTCGTGGCCAATCATCAACCCTGTGTATAGGAAGCCGGTGTAGATATGTCCGTCCTGTGCCAAGCCTTCAATGGTTGGTCGTACGATTTCCCTCATGATCCGTTGGTGAAGTTGTTGCGTGATGACCGGTGCCGGCGAATAAGCCCCCATGCCACCGGTATTTGGCCCCTGGTCTTTTTCATCGCGCGCTTTGTGGTCCTGGGACGTAGCAAGTGGCAACGCAAATTCTCCATCAACGAGGCAGATAAAACTTGCTTCTTCACCCACCAGACATTCCTCGATAACGATTCGATCTCCCGCACTACCGAATGCTCTTTCCCGAAGGCATTGGTGAATCGCGTTTACAGCTACCTGCTCGGTTGTCGCGACGGTTACGCCCTTCCCCGCTGCCAGGCCATCGGCTTTAATTACACATGGCCCGGGGTGTTGTTTGACCCAGGCAATTGCCTCATCGGCATCATCAAAAACAGAGTAGGCGGCGGTGGGTATGCGGTGTCGTTTAAGAAATGATTTAGTAAAGGCTTTTGATCCCTCAAGTTGTGCGGCCCCGCGGTTGGGACCCAGGCAGCGTAGTCCAACCTCGTCGAAGGCATCGACCACGCCATTAACCAGTGGTGCTTCGGGACCGATCACCGTAAAGGCCACTGTATTATCCTTGGCAAAAGCAACCAATTGATCGATCTCATTAATGCCAATATCAATGTTTACCACGCCCGGTTCCTGCGCCGTACCCGCATTGCCAGGGGCGACGAAGACAGTCTCGACGCGCGGCGATGCAGCCAGTTTCCAGGCAAGCGCGTGCTCTCGGCCGCCACCACCGACCACTAAAACGTTCAAGACGGTTCCTCCTAAACTCAGTGACGAAAATGGCGCATGCCGGTAAACACCATCGCCATCCCATGCTCGTCGGCCGCCGCAATTACTTCGTCATCGCGTACCGAGCCACCCGGCTGGATCACCGCGGTGATCCCGGCTTCGGCTGCCGCTTCGATGCTATCGCGGAACGGAAAGAAGGCATCCGAAGCCATGACTGCCCCGCGCACATCAAGGCACTCGTCTGCTGCCTTGATAGCAGCGATTCGGGCCGAATAGACGCGACTCATTTGTCCGGCGCCAATTCCTATCGTTTGCTGGTTTGCGGCATAAACAATCGCATTTGATTTCACGAACTTCGCGACTCGCCAAGCAAACAGTAAGTCACGGAGCTCTTCGGCATTGGCGGTTCGTTGAGTCATAAATCTCAAGTCAGTTTCAGCAATCGTTCCGAGGTCTTGGGTTTGGACCAGTAGTCCACCACTCACTCGGCGGAGTGACAGGTGGTTAAAAGTCCGTGAGTCGGTCGGACCCGATTCAAGCACTCGGATATTTTCTTTTTCAGACAAACGTGTGCGTGCTTCTAGGGTGATTGACGGGGCGATAATTACTTCCACAAACTGGCGATCGAGGATCGCTGTGGCAGTGTTTTCATCCAATGCGCGGTTAAAGGCGATGATGCCACCGAAAGCTGAGGTAGGGTCCGTCGCAAAGGCTCGTTCATAAGCTTGCAGCGTATTGTCTGCGCTAGCGACTCCGCAGGGGTTAGCGTGTTTTACGATCACACAGCCGATATCTTCGAATGCGTTGACGCACTCCAGCGCCGTGTCGGCATCAGCTACGTTGTTGAACGACAAGGCGCGGCCCTGAATCAGGGTAGCCGCCGTCAGGCTGCCACTCATCGGGACAGGATCTCGGTAGAGTGCCGCGGCTTGGTGTGGGTTCTCCCCATAGCGCATGGCACTGTGTTTGAGGAACTGCAAACCAAGAATCTCCGGGAACGGGTTGTCTTCGGTGTGTGTGCCGAGGAGATAGTCAGAGATAATGCTGTCGTAGCGCGCGGTCTGGGCAAATGCGGCGGCCGCGAGGCGCCCCCGCGTAGTCGACGAGATACCGTTATTTGTCCGCAGTTCCGCGATTACCGCCGAGTACTCATTCGAATCGACAATGACTGTCACCGCTTCGTGATTTTTGGCTGCGGCCCGGATCATGGCAGGCCCACCAACATCGATATTTTCGATTGCCTCTTCACGGGTCGCATTCGGCGACGTGATGGTCTGTTCGAACGGATAAAGGTTCACGACAACGAGGTCAATGGGGGAAATACCTGCCTCGGTCATGGTCGCCTCATCAATGCCGCGGCGACCCAGAATACCGCCATGAATATGCGGATGTAGCGTCTTGATCCGCCCGCCCATCATTTCCGGAAAACCGGTGTGGGCGGAAACATCGATTACCGGGATGCTTTCTTGCCGCAGTAGTGATGCGGTACCCCCGGTCGAGAGGATTTCAATGCCAAGATCGCTCAGCGCCTGCGCAAACGAAACGACACCCGATTTGTCGGAAACACTGATTAAGGCGCGCCGCACAGGCGCTAGGTCATCGCCTAGCATAGCCGTTGCGTTTGGTGTTCAACGGCCGAGGCCGTGGGTTCGCAGTTTCTTGCGTAGCGTGTTGCGGTTTAGACCGAGCATGCGCGCGGCACGAGACTGGTTATTCCCGCTTTCGCGCATTACCACTTCAAGCAGGGGTCGTTCCATCTCGGTCAGCACCATCTGGTAGAGGTCGGTTGGTTCTTCACCATTCAATTGCTTGAAGAAGCCATCCAATGAACGCTCAACCGATTGACACAGTGGTTTGGGCCATTTTTTCATCTGATTTGACGTCACGGTGTCGTGGCGCGAACTGTATCGATCGCGCAATTCGAAGTTGGGGCACGGGATCCGCTGCGGCGCAGAATAGCCGCCGACTTCTCTCATCTCCTCCTTGCGCGGAAACGTACCACGAAAAATGTTTTCGTGCGATCCGAACGCCATCCCGGGCGCCGTAGAACCGGTAGAGGTGTTCTAGATGTTGAATTAACGTCCGTCGTTTCTCCGATGCCAAGGGTTCACCCGGATCCCATCCCTCCCGCAGGTACCGATCTATTCTCCCGAATAGCCAAGGATTGCCTTGTGCTGCGCGGCCAATCATCACAGCATCGGCACCGGTATAGGCGAGAACAGCCTGTGCTTTCTGTGGAGAATCGATATCGCCATTGGCGATCACGGGCAAGGTCACCTCGTGTTTGACCGCGCGGATCGTGTCATATTCCACTGGGCCTCGATACTTGCACTGACGGGTGCGGCCGTGAATGGTGATTGCCTGGATACCGGCGGATTCCGCTAGGCGAGCGATCCGTACCGCATTGCGTTGCCCTGGCTCCCAGCCAGTGCGCATCTTGAGCGTTACTGGCACAGGGACTGCAGATACGACGGCATCGAGTATTTCTCCAATCAGATGTTCGTCTCTCATGAGGGCTGAGCCGACCAGTTTCTTGCAGACTTTTTTTGCTGGACAGCCCATGTTGATGTCGATTAATTGTGCGCCCCGGTCAACACTGTATCGAGCAGCTGCGGCCATGTGCCTCGGGTCGGCACCAAGCAGTTGGATGCTGATCGGCCCGGGTTCACCCAGGTGATTCATGCGTTGACGGGTTTTCTGTGAACCCCGCAGTTGCGGCTCCGTTGCCACCATCTCGGAAGGGGCGAGCACGGCGCCATGATCGCGGGCAAGGGTGCGAAAGATGCGATCGGAAACGCCAGCCATAGGGGCCGCGAGGACACGACCGAATAGTTCGATGGTGCCGATTGACCAGGGGAATTGGTTACATTGGGGCTTCAAGGAAGTCGCTCAAGTACCGACCACTTCGGTTTCGAAACCAACAGCTGTTTCATCAGGGGCGGCTAAATTGAGCAGGATGATCTGCGTGTAACTGCCCGGAATCTTTTCCACAGGATCGGGGTGGCCGTATTCTCTAGGGTGGTATGTCCGTCGGCCGACGACGGCACCCTGATGATCCGATAAGGTGAGTTGTAGTCTCGGATAAGATAGGACTTGAAGCGTCCGATTTCTTAAATGCACTCTAACGATCAATGCGCCAGGATGGTCTGGATGAAGATCAACTGCTGACTTTACGATGCGCAGGGCAGGTCCATGGAGCGTTTCAGGCACAGTGCAGCCGGTGAACTCGCAAAGTGTTGATAATCCCGGGCGCATCGCAGGAATCGCTGCCAGTTCGTTGAAGAATAAAACCCGGGCCTGAAGGAAGAACACGCCCGCGAAGAATATGCTGGCCAGTGCCCAAAAACTGGCCGTGATCCAACTGGACCGATTTTTTTTGCGCGCTGTCGTTACGGCGACTGCAGTTTCTTCCCCGAGCCTTTGCTCGTGTTCGGACGGTAGTCGACTGAGGCGCGGCTCGCTGCGTCGCGGGCTTTGGACCGCTGCAATGGGTTTTGGTCGCGATAAGGGTCTGTCATCGCTTGGACGGAGTTCTGCCAGTGGCTCGTCCGCCAGCGTATCCCTGATGGTGGTGAGGGCGGCTTCGTCGATGTCCTGGTTGAGTGGAGAGATTTCTGTCCTGACTATTGGCTGCGGAGAGGCTGAGTCGGGCTCGTCTACTAAATGCCATGTGGCGTTGAAAACGCGCTCACACTCACCACAACGTACCAGCCCTGCGTGTTGTTCCAACTGCACATTGGCCACTTCAAACATGGTAGCGCACGCTGGACAACAGCACATCAGTACGAGTGGTTCGGTCATGTTGGTAAAACGGGTCTCTTGCGGCCTACCAGCAGTGCCCACTCCTGTCGGTAAAGTATGTCAAACGAGAAGGTATCACGGTAGTGTGCCATTACCCGTTCCGTCTGGGGTCGAGTCACACCAGAAAGCATCAGCGTGCCGTCAATTGCGGTGTAATGCTTAAGCATCGGCGCGAGCGCAATCAGTGGATTGGCCAGAATGTTGGCCACCACAATGTCGAACTGAGTTGTTGTCGCCATCGCTTCGGGCGTTACCCATCGGATCGATTGATGAATGCCGTTGCGTTCAGCATTGTCCTGACTGACGGCCAGTGCCTGAGAATCAATATCTACACCAAGCGCTGAATCTGCCCCTAATTTGTATGCGCCAATCGCCAGAATTCCCGATCCGCAGCCCCAGTCGAGAACCCGTTTTTTATGCAGCGAAAGCCCTGATAAGTGGTGCAGGCAAAGTGCAGTGGTTGGGTGATAGCCGGTACCGAAGGCCGTTCCAGGGTCGATGATGACTGTGGCTACGTCGGGTTTGGGCGGCACATGCCAACTCGGACAAATCCACAGATTGTCGCTGATCGGAAAGGGCACAAATTGCTCGCGAGTGGCAAGTTCCCAGTTGCGGTCAACGATGGTTTCAACACGGATGTTTGTATTGCTGTCACCGATGGCCTTGATGAACGACGACACCGTGTCAATCGAAAGCGCCGGTTCGAAAAGTCCGCTGACGCTTGTTCGGCTGAGATGCTTGGCGGATGGTTGCCTTTTGGCGGGTAGCGGCTCACCTTCACCGGTGATTGAGACCGCGATAGCGCCAAGCCCTTCGAGTGCTTCCGCCAGACGGCCAGCCGCACACTCGTTGGTTTCTACCAAAATCTTGATCCAGTGTGTCATCTAAGGGTTGCACCAGACCCGGAGTAAAGTTGATCAGCGAGTGTAACGGCGTTCGAGATAGTGAATGTCGAGGGGACCTTGGCGAAAGGCAGGATCGCTGACCAGCGCTTGTTGTAAAGAGATGTTGGTGGTGATGCCATCGACTACCATTTCTTCTAACGCACCGCTCATTCGCCGCATCGCCTGCTCGCGATTGGCGCCGTGAGCGATCACCTTGGCGATCAATGAGTCGTAGTGTGGTGGGACCACGTAGTTGTTAAAAACGTGAGAATCGACGCGAATACCTGGCCCCCCCGGGGGGTGGTACTGTGTGATTTGGCCTGGGCATGGAAGAAACGAGCCAGGGTCTTCCGCATTGATCCGACATTCCACGGCATGTCCCTGAATTTCCACGTCTCTTTGTCTATATCCGAGTGAGTCGCCCGTGGCCACTCGAATCTGTGCTTGGACGATGTCGATCCCGGTGACCATCTCTGTGACAGGATGTTCCACCTGAATTCGAGTGTTCATCTCGATAAAGAAAAACTGCCCATCCTCGTACAAAAACTCGAACGTTCCTGCGCCGCGATAATCGAGCACACCGCACGCGTCTACGCACGCCGCGCGTAAGGCTTCGAGCCTGTGTACATCGATGTCGATAGCACGCGCCTCTTCCAACACTTTCTGATGACGACGCTGCATTGAGCAGTCTCGTTCGCCGAGATGGATGGTGTTGCCATGGGCATCACTTAAGACCTGCAGTTCTACATGTCGGGGGCGTTCTAAGAAGCGTTCGAGGTAAACCACATCATTCCCAAAGGCGCTCTGTGCCTCGCGGCGGGTGACTCGCCAAGCGTTCAGGAGTGCGGCTTCGGTGTGCACGACGCGCATGCCTTTCCCGCCACCACCGCTGGTGGCTTTAATGATAACGGGATAGCCGATTGCACTGGCTGCTGCCATTACTGCTTTAGCATCATCGGGTAGGGGGCCGTCTGAGCCGGGCACACAGGGAATGCCGGCCGCGCGCATGGCTGCGATAGCGGAGACTTTGTCTCCCATCGTGCGTAGGGTATCGGCGCGGGGGCCGATGAAAACGAAACCGCTTTCCTCGACGCGCTCGGCGAAATCTGCATTCTCAGCGAGAAAACCGTAGCCGGGATGTATGGCGGTGGCATCGGTAACTTCGGCGGCAGCAATGACTGCTGGGATATTGAGATAACTTTCGCTGGCGGCTGCCGGTCCGATGCAGACTGATTCGTCTGCGAGTCGAACGGGCTTGCTTTCCCGATCCACCTCCGAGTGCAGTGCCACCGTGCGAATGCCAAGTTCGCGGCAGGCGCGCAGAATCCGTAGCGCGATTTCGCCGCGATTGGCAATTACCAGTTTGTCGATCACGAGTTTGGAGAATCAGTTTGGATCTCATCGATCAGAAACAGCGCTTCTCCGAACTCCACTGGGTCCCCGCTTTGCTTAAAGATCTGAGCGATGCGTCCGCCGTATTCGGCCTCGACATGATTGAAGATTTTCATGGCCTCTATGATGCACAAGGTGTCACCTGGGCTGACAGCGCTGCCCACCTCGATATATGGAGGCGAGCCTGCATCTGGCGCCGCGAAGAATGTGCCAACCATCGGTGACGCCACAGTAATCCCGGCATGAGACTCTGTACTAGCGATCGCCATGGTCGGTGCTGTCACCCCAATTGCGGTGGCCGGTGCCGTGGTTGTGTCAACCGATGTCAGGGAACTGATAGTTGGCAAAGGCTGGGCACGACTAAGACGGATAGATTCCTCTCCCTCTTGGATCTCAAGTTCGGTGAGGGCGGATTCCTCCAGCAACTCGATTAACTTCTTGATTTTTCGAAGGTCCACGGCAAGTTAACAACGCAAGTTAGGCAGCGGGTCCAAGGCGAGCGAGTGCGGCGTCCAGTGCCAGGCTGTAACTGTGTGCACCGAATCCGGCGATGACGCCGACAGCGATGTCAGAAAAATAGGAGTGGCGACGAAAAGTTTCTCTGCTGTGCACATTGGACAGGTGCGTTTCGATAAACGGAATGCCAGTGCCCTTAAGCGCGTCTCGCAGGGCGATACTGGTGTGGGTATAACCTGCAGGATTGATAATGATGAACTCGACATCTTCGCGAGCAGCGTGAATTTCATCAATCAGTGCACCTTCGCTGTTGGCCTGAAAGACCCGCAGTTGGTGTCCAGCGCTATTTGCGCGCTCAGTCAATCGTTGGTTGATATCGGCCAGAGATTCGGCACCATAATGCTGTGGCTCTCGTGTGCCTAAAAGATTGAGGTTGGGTCCGTGAATAACGAGTATTGTGGCCATGGACAGGTACCTAAAGACGAATAATGTTGGTCTGCTTACTACGAAAGAAAATTTCGAGTTAGAAGCAGATCAAAGAAGTTGACTGATTATACAGTTTTTTATGGGTAAATAGACGAAGTTAACGGGGGAAGTTGGCCTGCTGACTCGCATTAAACAAGTAACGCAAATAATCCAGCAAGATAGAGCACTGTTAATGCCACTCGACGATAGAGGACATCGTTGCTAGCGCGAAAGCCGCGGGTCCCTGCTACTGCGCCAGCTACGAAAACCGGGAGCAATACCAGTAAGGGTCGGACGGCGTCCATGGCAAAAAGACTTTGACTACTCATCCAGGCGATCAGTGCTGCGAGCGTTACGGCAAAATAGACGGTGAAATTCGCCCGTATGGATACAGCGGTTGCATCGGTTGCCATCAAGTACAGCGCAACCGGCGGGTTTCCCAGGCTGGTGAGGGCCATTAGAACGCCAGACAGCGCCCCGATAGCGGAGGTAAGCAGCAAAGGTTTAGGTCCCCGGTAACGCCAACCGCTGGTGAGGGCCAAACAAAAGCCGATGATGATGACGCCAACGCAGTTAGAGACAACTTGTGTGTCCAGAGTCAACAGGAGCCAGGTTCCCACCGGCATGGTAAGGGCTGCGACCCCACCCATGGGCAGGACCAAAGACCAATCGATATGGCGGTATACCGATGGCAGTAACTGGACAGTCACTACTATCTCGAGACCGATAATCAGGACAACCGTATCGACTGGACCGAATAACTGAATGAAAAATGGCGCCATCAACATGCCCGAACCAAAGCCGGCAAATCCCCGCATCAGCCCAGCCGCCAGCGTAACCGGCACTGCCCAAATCAAGAGGTCCCATGGCATTAGACTGGGTGCTGTTAAGGGACGGCTAGCGCGGAGGATGGTCCGGCGGCAATCAGATCGACTTCACCAGCGATAGAAAGATCTCGCTAGATCGGTAACCGTAGGTTCGGTGTTGTTTGATCTCGATGCCCTCGGGATTAAAGAACAACATGGCCGGGGGGCCGAAAACGCCGTAGGCTTGCTTCAGTGCCCTGAGTTCCGTGTCATTGGGATCGGTCACATCGACCTGCAGGCAGACGAAGTTCGCCAGTGTGTTGACAACGTCTTTATTACGGAAGGTGGTTTTCTTCATACGCACGCAGTCAATGCACCAATCCGCATAGTAATCAAGAAATACGGGCTGTTGCTTTCGTTTGGCCACAGCCATTTGGCGATTGAGATCTTCGAGTCGATGGATGGTGATGAACGACACTTCCCCGGTGTTAGGACTCGATCCGACGATGGGGTTGTTGACACTGGGCCGCTCAAGTGAAATTGGATGCAGGATGTCACGCTGGCCGATGAAGCCGCCGATCATCGCGAGTACGCCCCAGATGAGGAGAACGGTACCCACGCCTTTGGCCAGGTATCGCAAACCGC
>Ga0066376_10001555_pt1 | contig 22210 bp, 20 predicted proteins | sample Knorr_S15_td_Bot_FD_77009 | JGI IMG/M metagenome (GOLD analysis project Ga0066376, IMG submission 77009) | Marine microbial communities from Southern Atlantic Ocean transect - Knorr_S15_td_Bottom_ad_5009_LV_A | ecosystem: Environmental > Aquatic > Marine > Oceanic | place: Southern Atlantic...
AGAATAAACGGGGCCGGGCGCGCGATCCGGTGACGCATTTTCATCTGACCAACGGTGCACAGATCGAAAGACTGCACTGGCTTGCCGATTCATCCGCGCATGGTCTTGCGCAATCGGCCGGCATGATGGTCAAGTACCGTTACAACCTGAACCGCATCGAAGCCCATCACGAAGCCTATACAGGCGATGGAGAAGTTGCGGCCGCGACAGCCGTTACCCGTATTCTAAAAAAATGACACTATGAATATTAATTCCAAAAATGCTCTCAATATTAACGTGCTAAATCGGTATTTTTGTGTAATAATGCTGCGAAATTTCTAATCGTGTTGAATATTTTAAGTTCGGTAACGACGCTAAGGCTATGCAAAAAAACAAATTATTTAATGGATTTTCCCCTGTTGTTGCGACGCAAGGAGCAGGTTGAGGTCGGCGCCGAGTTCGAGCGGGTTCACGCTGATCGTACAGTGGAAACCGCGATGGTTCTTAGCGTGATGAATGATACGCTGGGAATCCGGCATGTCCGCTACGTCTTGACGATCAAAAAACCGCAACGGCCGGTGCCGTTCCGCGAAGGACCGAGGCTGCTTGCTCTGGAAGCATTTTCGGCTGCTTATCGCGTCCGCGTCGGTCGGTAAGCCGCCGGGACCGCGAAAGTCCGATATCCAGGTTCGTTTGAATTTTTCGATCTCGCGTCGGCGCTTGACCGGCATCGCCGCTGTTCTTATACAGGGGCGCCTTCGGTAAGGCGGCATTGACGGCCTTGGCGCGCGGGCGTGGCGGAACTGGCAGACGCGCCAGATTTAGGATCTGGTGGAGAAATCCTTGGGGGTTCAAGTCCCTCCGCCCGCACCATTGTGTCAAGCGTTTGTCTGGTTGCGCAGCTGCCGGCAAGCCCCGGGTGAAAACTCGCCTCAAACTTCGCGATGCAGGCAGGATATCATGCAAGTAGTTGAAACCAAGAATGAAGGCCTTTGCCGCGAGTTCAAGATCACGCTGCTTGCCGCGGAAATCGAAGAAAAAGTCGATGCGCGCCTGGAAGAATTGAGAAAAACCGCCAATATTGCGGGTTTTCGGCCGGGTAAGGTTCCGGTTTCGATCATGAAGCAGCGCTATGGCGGCTCGGTCATGGGCGAAGTCCTGGAGCAGGCCGTCACGGATTCCAGCCAGCAGGCGATTGCGGAAAATACGCTGCGTCCGGCACTACAGCCGAAAATTGAAATCCAGAGCTTCGATCCGGGCAAGGATCTCGAATATACGATGTCGGTCGAGGTCATGCCGGTCATCGAGGCGATGGATTTCGCCAAAATCGAGGTCGAGCGGCGGATAGTGGAGGTGCCCGAGAAATCGATTGACGAAACGATCGAACGGCTGGCCAGCCAGTACCGGTCTTCAGAGCCGATCAAGGGGTCGAGAAAATCGAAGAAGGGCGACGTGCTGGTGATCGATTACGTCGGTGCGGTCGATGGCGAGGCGTTCGAGGGCGGCGCCGGCACGGACCATCATCTGGAACTTGGCGCCAGCCAGTTTATCGAAGGGTTCGAGGATCAGTTGATCGGCAAAAAGGCCGGTGAAAAGGCAAACGTGTCGGTGACTTTCCCGGACGAATACGGCAACGAGAAACTGGCCGGCAAGGCGGCAATGTTCGATGTCGATATCAAGGAAATCCGCGAGATGGCCGATACCGTCATCGACGACGAATTCGCCAAGACGCTGGGTCAGGAAACACTGGAAGATTTGCGCAAGGCGATTGGCGAACAGATTGGACAGGATTATACGCGGTTGTCCCGTGAACGGCTGAAGCGCGATCTGCTCGATCAGCTCGAAAAGCACCATGATTTCGAGTTGCCGCCGGGGATGGTGGAAGCGGAGTTCGATTCGATCTGGACCCAGTTCGAGGAGGCGCGCAAGAACGATGAATTGGATGAAGATGAAGCGGAAGATAAAAGCGACGACGAACTGAAGGAAGAGTACCGCAAGATCGGCGCGCGCCGGGTGCAACTGGGTCTGTTGCTGGCCGAGGTCGGCACCACAAACAATATCGAGGTCACGGCGGAGGAAATCAACCGGGCCTTGATGGAGGAAGCGCGCAAATATCCGGGCCAGGAACAGGCGTTCATCAAACTGCACCAGGACAATCCCGAGGCGATGGCATCGATCCGCGCCCCTATCTTCGAAGAAAAGGTCGTCGATTTTATTCTCGAAATGGCGACGGTCACCGAACGCAAGGTCAGCCTTGAAGAATTGATGGAACTACCTGAAAACGCCAAAGAATCCACCAAACAACCGGCTAAAAAACGCACCAGGAAATCGCCGGCGAAGTCACAGGACGAAACCGCCGGGTCGGACGATGCTTGAATGATGCGCAGGGACGTCTCATCTTGGGTATACAGCGCCACTGAACAGTCTTTCCCAACAACCGATTGCAGAATATGACGGACTCGATGGAAATGCACATGAACTTGCTCGTACCGATGGTCGTTGAACAGACCAACCGGGGCGAGCGTTCCTACGATATTTTTTCGCGGCTGCTCAAGGAACGTATTGTATTCCTTACCGGGCCCGTGAACGATGAGGTGGCGACGCTGGTAAACGCCCAGTTCCTGTTCCTTGAATCGGAAAATCCGAACAAGGAAATATCCTTCTATATCAATTCGCCCGGCGGCGTGGTGACAGCCGGCCTGTCGATTTACGACACGATGATTTACATCAAGCCCGACGTATCCACGGTCTGCCTCGGGCAGGCGGCGTCGATGGGGTCTCTTCTGATGTGTGCGGGCGCCAAGGATAAGCGCTATTCGCTGCCCAACAGCCGGTTCATGCTGCACCAACCATCTGGCGGCTTTCAGGGTGCCGCGGCGGACATCGAAATTCAAGCGCAGGAAATTCTCACGCTACGCAAGCGCTTGAATGAACTTTACGCCAAACACACCGGAAAAGATGTCGAGACAGTTGCCAGGGCGCTGGACCGGGACAACTTCATGTCGCCCGAAGAGGCCAAGGCGTTTGGAATTATCGACCATGTCGTGGAAAACCGGCCCGATAGCGGTGAGACGGAGTCCACGGATTAACGCGCGGCGAAAATCATCGGACGAAATTCAGTCTGCAATCATTGTCTTCACGGAAGATTAAGGGCTCACCATATATGTTGTCTGCGTGGCGTTGTGGCCCGGAATGTGCTACAGCCCGATAGACGTGGTCGATGATGAGAATAAACGGAAACTGTCATCATGAGTAAATCAGGTACGGGTGATTCCAAGAATACCCTGTATTGTTCCTTCTGCGGGAAGAGCCAGCACGAGGTGCGCAAGCTCATCGCCGGACCAACGGTGTTCATCTGCGACGAATGCGTCGAACTTTGCATGGACATCATCAAGGAAGACCACAAGTCGAGCGTCTCGGAATCGCGCGATGGGGTGCCGACGCCGATGGAAATCCGCGCGGTCCTCGACGATTATGTCATCGGACAAGGCTACGCCAAGAAGGTGCTCGCGGTCGCAGTGCATAACCATTACAAGCGGCTGGCGCATATCGGCAAGAGCAATGATGTCGAACTGGCGAAATCGAACATCCTTCTCATCGGGCCGACGGGCTGCGGGAAAACCCTGCTTGCGCAGACACTTGCGCGTATTATTGACGTGCCGTTCACGATGGCGGACGCGACCACGCTGACCGAAGCGGGCTATGTCGGCGAAGATGTCGAAAACATCATTCTGAAACTTTTGCAGGCGGCGGACTACAATGTCGAGCGGGCCCAGCGCGGGATCGTCTATATCGATGAAGTCGACAAGATCAGCCGCAAATCGGACAATCCTTCGATTACCCGCGACGTGTCGGGCGAAGGCGTCCAGCAGGCGCTGCTGAAGATCATGGAAGGCACGATTGCCAGCGTGCCGCCGCAGGGCGGCCGCAAGCATCCCCAGCAGGAATTCCTACAGGTCGATACGACGAATATACTGTTCATCTGCGGCGGGGCGTTCGCCGGGCTGGAAAAGATCATATCGTCGCGTGGCAAGGGGTCGTCGATCGGGTTCGGCGCCGATGTGCAGGGGCCGGATGAGCGCAATATCGGTGAGGTTCTGACCGGTATCGAACCGGAAGACCTGCTTAAATTCGGCCTGATACCGGAATTCGTTGGCCGTCTGCCGGTCCTGGCGACGCTGAGCGACCTCGACGAAGGGTCCTTGATCGAAATACTGACCGAACCCCGCAATGCGCTGGTGAAGCAGTATAAACGGCTGTTCGAAATGGAAGACGTGAAGCTTGAATTCGTCGAAGACGCCCTGAAGGCGATCGCCAAGAAGGCGGTAACGCGCAAGACCGGCGCGCGGGGTCTCCGGTCGATTTTGGAAGCCATTTTGCTCGACCCGATGTATCAGCTGCCGGGTCTCGATGGGGCACAGGAAATCGTTATCAATCGGGAAGTCGTGGAAGGTGGTGCGGAACCCCTTTACATCTACTCCGATCGTCGAGAGGACGTTGAAAACAGCGCCTGACCATGAGTAATTCGGATCCTTAGCCTTGTTTTGCGGGAATTTCGAGTCGGCGGTTGCGGTTGGCCTTGTCAGGGGTTGATCGGAACGCGGTCCGAAGCCACTTAGGGGATAGGATTGATCGGTCTTAAACCGCTTGCACGGAAAGTAGCGCAATGATTGAAACACCCGGTGGCATTCTGCATCCTGTCCTGCCGCTTCGCGATATTGTGGTGTTCCCCCACATGATCGTGCCGCTGTTCGTCGGCCGCGAAAAGTCGGTTAACGCGCTCGAACACGTCATGAAGGACGACAAGCAGATTCTGCTTGTGACGCAAAAAAACGCCGCCGACGACGACCCTGGCGTTAAAGACATTTACTCGATCGGCACGCTTGGCACCGTCTTGCAATTGCTGAAGCTGCCTGACGGCACCGTCAAGGTGCTGGTGGAGGGCGTGCGGCGCGCGCGAATCAACGGCTATGCCGAAAATCCCGATTATTTCGAGGCTTATGCCGAATTGATCGAGGACGATGGCGACATCTCGGAGCATGATGCCTTATGCCGCGCCGTGGTCAGCCAATTCGAGCAGTACATCAAACTGAACAAGAAGATCCCGGCCGAGGTCCTGATTTCGATCAACCAGATCGACGAACCGGGTAAACTGGCCGATATGGTCGCCCAGCATCTGACGCTTAAGATCGCCGATAAGCAGGAGTTGCTGGAAATTGAACCGGTTGGCGACCGGCTGGAAAAAATATACGCCTTCATGGAAGGCGAAATTAGCGTCCTGCAGGTAGAGAAGCGAATTCGCGGCCGGGTCAAGCGGCAGATGGAGAAGACTCAGCGAGAATACTATCTGAATGAACAGATGAAGGCGATCCAGAAGGAGCTTGGCGAGGGCGAGGACGGCAAGGACGAGGCCGGTGAACTCGAGGAGCGGATCGCGGCGACCAAGCTTTCCAAGGAAGCCCTGGAGAAGGCAAATTCGGAGCTGAAAAAGCTGCGCGCGATGAGCCCGATGTCGGCGGAATCGACGGTCGTGCGAAACTATCTCGACTGGATGCTGTCGATCCCGTGGAAGAAGCGGAGCCGCGTCAAACGGGATCTGAGCGCTGCCGAAGCGGTCCTGGACGCGGATCATTTCGGTCTGGAAAAGGTCAAGGAACGAATCATCGAGAATCTTGCGGTCCAGAACCGGGTGCGCAAGGTCAAGGGGCCGATCCTGTGCCTGGTCGGTCCGCCCGGCGTCGGCAAGACATCGCTGGGGAAATCGATCGCCCGGGCGACGGGGCGGAACTTCGTGCGCATGTCGCTGGGCGGGGTGCGCGACGAAGCGGAAATTCGCGGTCATCGCCGAACCTATATCGGTTCGATGCCGGGCAAAATTTTGCAAGGAATGAAGAAGGCAAAAACATCCAATCCTTTGTTTTTGCTCGATGAGATTGACAAGCTGGGGACCGATTGGCGGGGTGACCCGACATCCGCCCTGCTGGAGGTGCTGGATCCCGAACAGAATGCGACTTTCAACGATCACTATCTGGAGGTGGATTACGACCTGTCGGACGTGATGTTCGTGACCACGGCGAACACGCTGCGGATGCCGGCGCCTTTAATGGACCGTATGGAAATCATCCGCATCCCTGGCTATACCGAGGATGAAAAAATCGAGATCGCCAAGCGTCACCTGATCCCCAAACAGGTCAAGGAACACGGGCTCAAGAAGGGCGAGTGGTCGATCTCCGACGACGCGCTGCGTAACATTATCCGCTATTTCACCCGTGAAGCCGGCGTGCGCAACCTGGAGCGTGAGATCGCCAATCTTGCCCGCAAGGGATTGCGGGACATCCTGCGGGACGGCAAGACGGAAATTCGTCTCACTGTCGACAATGTGGAGGCGTATGCGGGGGTCCGAAGGTACCGTTTTGGCGAACTCGAGGACCAGGATCTGGTCGGTGTGGTGACCGGACTCGCCTGGACCGAGGTCGGCGGAGAATTGCTGACCATCGAATCGGTGCGGCTGCCTGGCAAGGGCAAGATCATTCGCACCGGTAAGCTGGGCGATGTGATGTTGGAATCGGTGCAGGCGGCGGAAAGCTACGTGAAAAGCCGCTCGCCGTCCTTCGGTATCGCACCGTCCACCTATGCCAAGACCGATATCCATGTGCATGTTCCCGAAGGTGCGACCCCCAAGGACGGACCGTCCGCCGGTGTCGCCATGGTCACGTCGATCGTCTCGATTTTGACCGGAATCGCGGTACGGCGGGATGTCGCGATGACCGGGGAGATCACGTTGCGCGGGCGCATCTTGCCCATCGGCGGCTTGAAAGAAAAGCTGTTGGCGGCATTACGGGGCGGTATCAAGACCGTTCTTATTCCCAGTGATAATATGAAAGATCTCGCCGAGGTTCCGCAGAACGTCAAAAACGAACTGGAGATCATTCCCATCGGACATATCGATGAAGTCCTCAAGGAGGCGCTGGTCGAATCACTTGTGCCGATTGAGTGGAATCCCGAAGACGAAGAAGCCGCCGCGGCGGTCGGATCGTCGTCTGACGACGACCTTAGTGGAATGACGGCGCATTAGACGATAAGCCTCTGGCGAATATGATCTTTGCTTCGCTGGAGTCGATCCGGCCGGGGCATCTTATTGGCAAAGGCGTGGATTTCTGCGGTTTTCGCGTTGACGCCTCTCGCGAATCTCCATAAAAATCCAACTGTCGTTTACGTATAATCTTATCCTTTCAATTCCTATTCGAAGGGGGACCACCGAATGAATAAAAACGATCTGATTACATCTGTCGCGGAAAGCGCTGGCCTGAGCAAAGCTGACGCTGGTAAGGCTGTCGATGCAGTGTTTGATTCCATCGCCAGTTCGCTCAAGGAAGGGACGCCGGTCCGGCTTGTTGGATTTGGCACCTTCAGCGTTACCAGACGTCAGGCATCGCGGGGCCGTAATCCGCGGACCGGTGAACCAATTCAGATACCAGCGTCGAATCAGCCGAAGTTCAAGGCCGGCAAGGGGCTGAAACAAACGGTGAATTAAATCGCGCTGAAAAAATAGCCGATGGACCGGCCTTCCGCCTTGCGGTGGGCCGGTTGTCGTTTATATACGGCGTTGGCATTGATTTTCAACTTGCGCGCGGGCGATTAGCTCAGTTGGAAGAGCACCTCGTTTACACCGAGGATGTCGGCGGTTCGAGCCCGTCATCGCCCACCAATCCGCCCTGCGCGGGCGGCGTTACGATGCGCCGGATTTGGCACCTTCCGAACGCCTTGCCTTGCTTGACACTGGGTAGGGCGTGCAGTACATCGAGCCGGCCAGAAGATGGTTCCGGGGGTGTAGCTCAGTTGGTTAGAGCGCCGGCCTGTCACGCCGGAGGTCGCGGGTTCGAGTCCCGTCACTCCCGCCATTTTCGAATGCCGCGATGCCGTTTCGAAAACATCCCACTATTCGTAAATTTCTGGCCACTCGCTTGATTGAATTCGTGCGTTCTTTTATTTGCTTCACCGATTATTAACTTTATATTGCATAGACTTTTTGTGTTGGCTCAAGCCATGGCATGAAGTTTACTCAGGGCGTCCGCCGCCCATGCAGTTAATACCAAGGAGGAGCATTGATGGACGGATTGTTGCGGGAATACCTGCCCGTCCTGATATTTCTGGCGATCGCCATCGGTATTTCGGTAGCGATGCTCCTGGCCAGCCGCATCCTGGCGACGCAAAAGCCCGATTCGGAAAAACTTTCGGCTTACGAATGCGGTTTCGAGGCGTTCGATGACGCGCGGAGCCGATTCGATGTGCGATTCTATCTCGTGGCCATCCTTTTCATTATATTCGACCTTGAAGTGGCCTTTCTGTTCCCGTGGGCGGTATCGCTCGGAAAGATCGGCCTGTTCGGTTTCTGGTCGATGGTGATATTCCTTGGTATCTTGACCATCGGGTTCATCTACGAATGGCGGAAAGGGGCGCTGGAATGGGAATAGAGGCTCGCGCCACGGTGCCGAGCATCCGCGATCAGGATGGCGCGATGCGGCTCGTAACCAACGTCCTGTCGGATAAGGGATTCATTGTCGCCAGTGCGGACAAGCTGGTGAACTGGGCGCGGACCGGCTCGCTCTGGCCGATGACCTTCGGGCTCGCTTGCTGCGCCGTTGAGATGATCCATGCCTACATGCCGCGCTACGATCTCGACCGGTTCGGTATCGTACCGCGTGGTTCTCCGCGCCAGTCGGATGTCATGATCGTCGCCGGGACGCTGACCAACAAAATGGCGCCGGCTTTGCGCAAGGTCTACGACCAGATGGCTGAACCGCGCTGGGTGATTTCGATGGGGTCTTGCGCCAATGGCGGCGGCTACTATCACTATTCCTATTCGGTCGTGCGCGGGTGCGACCGGGTGGTGCCGGTGGATATCTATGTTCCGGGCTGCCCCCCGACGGCCGAAGCGCTCCTCTATGGTATTCTGCAGCTCCAGAAGAAAATCCGGCGCACGGGTACAATAGCGCGCTGACGGCGGGACATTCATGGACGATGACAAACTAGACGCGCTCGCGGAACTTGGGGCGCATATCGCGGCGCATTTGGGCGCCACTGTGCTTGCGCGCGACATCGCCAACGGTGAATTGGTGATCGAAGTCCCGGCCGATACGCTGGGCAAGACCATGAAATTTCTACGCGACGACGCCAGTTGTCTGTTCAAGGGATTGATGGATATCTGCGGCGTCGATTATCCGGAACAAGAAAATCGTTTTGAAATCGTCTATAATCTTTTGAGTTATAAGCATAATCATCGAATTCGGGTCAAGCTGCGCACGGACGCCGACACGCCGGTGCCGTCTATCGCGAAGATTTTCCCGACCGCCTCCTGGTTCGAGCGCGAGTGCTGGGATATGTATGGAGTGTTCTTTTCCGACCATGAGGATTTGCGCCGTTTGCTGACCGACTATGGCTTCGAGGGGCACCCATTGCGCAAGGATTTTCCGCTGACCGGCTATGTCGAGGTTCGTTACGACGACGAACAGAAGCGTGTCATCTACGAACCGGTGAAGTTGCCCCAGGCGTTTCGGTCCTTCGATTTCATGAGCCCCTGGGAGGGGATGACGCGGCAATTGCCCGGTGACGAAAAAGCCGAAACGGGTGACGATTGATGGCGGCAGAGACGCAAATCAAGAATCTGACGCTTAATTTCGGACCGCAGCATCCCGCCGCCCACGGCGTCTTGCGCATGGTCATGGAAATGGACGGCGAAATCGTCGAGCGGATTGACCCCCATATCGGCCTGCTGCACCGCGGCACCGAAAAACTGATCGAGTACAAGACCTATTTGCAGGCGCTGCCGTATTTTGACCGCCTCGATTACGTCGCACCCATGTGCCAGGAACACGCATTCGTGCTCGCCGTCGAGAAATTGCTCGGCATCGACGTACCGCTGCGCGGCCAGTATATACGCGTCCTGTTCGCGGAAATTTCCCGGCTTCTCAATCATCTTCTGAATGCGCCGGCGTTGGCGCTGGATGTCGGCGCGATGACGCCCATGCTGTGGGCGTTCGAGGAGCGCGAGAAGCTGATGGAATTTTACGAGCGAACCAGCGGTGCCCGCTTGCACGCGGCCTATTACCGGGTCGGCGGCGTGCATCAGGACATGCCGGCGGGCATGGGCGAGGATATCCTCGCCTGGGCCGAAGAATTTCCAAAATTCCTCGCAGACATGGAAACGCTGCTGAACGATAACCGCATCTTCAAACAGCGCACCGTCGATATCGGGGTGGTGTCCGCCGATGAGGCCATGGCGTGGGGCTTCACCGGGCCGATGCTGCGGGCGTCCGGCGTGCCATGGGACTTGCGCAAGGCCCAGCCATATGACGTTTACGACCGGATGGATTTCGATATTCCGGTCGGCAAGAACGGCGATTGCTTTGACCGCTATCTCATTCGGATGGCTGAAATGCGCGAGAGCCTGCGTATCGTCAAGCAGTGCATCGCAGAAATGCCGGGCGGTCCGGTAATGAGCCAGGACGGCAAGGTGGCGCCGCCAACGCGCAGCGACATGAAGCAGTCGATGGAAGCATTGATCCATCACTTCAAGCTTTATACCGAGGGCTTCCATGTCCCGGCCGGCGAGACCTATACGGCGGTCGAGGCGCCGAAGGGCGAATTCGGCGTCTATCTGGTGTCCGACGGGTCGAACATACCGTATCGGTGTAAAATCCGGGCGCCCGGATTCGCCCATCTGCAAGCAATGGATTTCATGTGCAAAGGCCATATGCTGGCTGATTCGGTTGCCATTTTGGGCGCCATGGATATCGTGTTCGGCGAGGTCGACCGCTAGTGGAAAATGCGACGATGAGCGACAACTTCGAATTTACGCCGGATAACCTCGATCGCGCCAAACGCGAGATCGCGAAATATCCCGATGGACGCCAGGCCAGCGCCGTGCTGGCGGTACTCGATATCGCCCAGCGCCAACATGGATTTGTATCGGATGCAGTGTTCGAGACGGTCGGCCTGCTGCTTGACATGCCGCGCATCCGGGTCGTCGAGGTGGCCAGCTTCTTCACCATGATTAACACCGAACCGGTGGGTAAATATCTGCTTCAGTTTTGCACCACGACGCCGTGCTGGTTGCGCGATTCAGCGAAAGTCGTGGCGGCGGCGCAAAACCACCTCGGCATTACGTTCGGCGAGACCACCGAGGACGGCATCTTCACGATGCGCGAAGTCGAATGCCTTGGCGCCTGCGTCAACGCCCCGATCGTCCAGATCAACGACGATATGTACGAGGATTTGACCGGCGCCCGGATGGTCGAGCTGCTGGACGCGCTTCGCGCCGGCGATACGCCGCCGCACGGGGCGCAGATCGCGCGCCAGAAATCGGCTCCCGTCGGCGGCCCGACAACGCTGAGCGAACTCAACTTCGCGGAAAGCTGATCATGCTCCAAGATAAGGACCGCATCTTCACCAATCTTTATGGCCTGCATGACCCGGGCCTGGCTGGCGCGCGGGCGCGCGGCGATTGGGATGGCACCAAAGCGATCATCGAGAAGGGCCGCGACTGGATTATCGAGGAAATGAAATCGTCCGGTCTGCGCGGGCGGGGCGGGGCCGGCTTTCCATCCGGTCTCAAATGGTCCTTCATGCCCAAGGAAGTCGGCGACCGGCCGCATTATCTGGTGGTCAACGCGGACGAGAGCGAACCCGGCACCTGCAAGGACCGCGATATTCTGCGCCATGATCCGCACAAGCTGGTCGAAGGGTGCCTGTTGGCCGGTTTCGCAATGAGCGCGCATGCCGCTTATATCTATGTCCGCGGCGAATTTTACAACGAAGCCGCCGCCCTGCAACGGGCGGTGGACGAAGCCCTGGAGGCCGGGTTGCTTGGACCCGATGCGTGCGGCAGCGGCTGGGCGTTCGACGTCTATGTTCACCGCGGCGCCGGCGCTTATATCTGCGGCGAGGAAACCGCACTCCTGGAAAGTCTGGAAGGCAAGAAGGGGCAACCGCGCCTGAAACCGCCCTTTCCGGCGATGTCGGGTCTGTATGGCTGCCCGACGACGGTGAACAACGTCGAGACCATCGCTGTTGCGCCGACCATTTTGCGCCGTGGCGCCGAATGGTTCACCGGATTCGGGCGGGAAAACAATTACGGCACCAAGGTGTTCTGCATCTCCGGCCATGTTGAGCGGCCTTGCAATGTCGAAGAAGCGATGTCGATCCCGATGCGCGAGCTGATCGAAAAACATGCCGGTGGAATCCGGGGCGGCTGGGATAATTTGCTGGCGGTCATTCCCGGCGGCAGTTCGACGCCGATGCTGCCAAAATCGATATGCGACGATGTGCTGATGGATTTCGATGCGCTGAAGGAACACACCAGCGCGCTCGGAACGGCCGGGCTGATCGTGATGGACAAATCGACCGATATCATCAAGGCAATCGCCCGCCTGGCCTATTTCTACAAGCATGAAAGCTGCGGCCAGTGTACGCCGTGCCGCGAGGGAACCGGCTGGATGTGGCGCGTGCTGGAGCGCATGGCGCGGGGCGAAGCGGAAATTGCCGAGATCGACATGCTGCTGGATGTGTCCAAACAGATCGAAGGGCATACCATCTGCGCGCTTGGCGATGGTGCCGCCTGGCCGGTACAGGGGCTGATCCGGCATTTCCGCGACGAAATCGAAAGCCGGATCGTCGGCCGCAAAAGCGTCCTCGTGGCGGCGGCGGAATAGGGACATGCCGAATTTAGACCCAAGCTTTGTGCTGTTTTTGCGGCTTTCATTATGCCTGGAATCATTACACTGAGTATTTATAGTCACATTGCGCCACAAGAAACTAAAGAGATCAAAAATTTAGTTCTTGAAGCACTCTGTTTTAGTATAATTAATTGTTTTAGTATAATTAATTTTGTACTTCTCTATTAGTTCATTCAATTTTAACTAGATAAAAATTATTTATTACTACATCCATTTTTATCTTGGATAATAGCGTTGCTCTGTTTTGTTATAGCACCAGCAATTTGGCCATTCGCGCTAAGAAAAGGACTCGGTTGGTTGGGTGAGAAAGGGTTGTTTTTGGTTCAATCGAAAACGGCTTGGGACGACTTCTTTTCGCAAGCGTCAGAAGGCTGTTGGGTTATGGTTAATATGAAGGATGGGGATATTATTGGCGGTCGGTTCACTAAAAATTCCTACGCAAGTGCGTACCCGAATCCAGGTCATATCTACATTGAAGAATTATGGGATGTAAGTAAGGATAAAACCTTTGACGCCCCTATCGTGGGATCACCCGGGGTAATATTAAGGCCCGACGATTATGACTATCTTTGGGTTTACAAGGAGCAAAGTAGTGGGCAAACAAAATAATATACAAACACCTCAGTTGATAATTGAGAAAGGCGGATATCGGCCAACCGCGTCGCCACCAGCCACACCGCCTACATCTCGCGATAAAACTCCCTCTAACGGGAATCAATCTAGTAGTCCCTCTGGACAAAAGGACAGTTCTGGTTCTTCTTTGAAGAACCCGAGCTAATTCCATGGATTATAAAAATAAGATGCCAGTCGTAAGAGGGTGACAAAGGCATGCCGAAGCTGAAAGTCGATGGCGTCGAGATCGAGGTTGAGAACGGGCTGACCGTCTTGCAGGCTTGCGAAGCCGCCGGTGCGGAAATTCCGCGTTTTTGTTACCACGAACGCCTGTCGATCGCCGGCAATTGCCGGATGTGTCTGGTCGAGGTCAAGCCGGGACCGCCCAAGCCGCAGGCGTCCTGCGCGCTGCCGGCGGGCGAGGGCATGGAAATTTTCACCGACACGCCCATGGTGCGCAAGGCGCGCCATGGGGTGATGGAATTCCTGCTGATCAACCACCCGCTCGATTGCCCGATCTGCGACCAGGGCGGCGAATGCGATTTGCAGGATCAGGCGATGGCGTACGGCTATGACGGCAGCCGCTACACCGAGCACAAGCGCGCCGTCGTCGACCAGTATATGGGGCCGTTGATCAGCACGATCATGACCCGCTGCATTCACTGTACCCGCTGCGTCCGGTTTTCGACCGAGATCGGCGGGGTCACCGATATGGGCATGATTAACCGCGGCGAAAACGCGGTGATCACCACCCTGGGCAAGGCAATGTCGTCCGAATTATCGGGCAATGTCATCGATTTGTGCCCGGTTGGCGCGCTGACCTCGAAACCTTATTCCTTCATCGCCCGGTCGTGGGAACTCACCAAGACCGAATCGATCGATGTGATGGATGCGGTCGGCAGCAACATCCGGGTCGATACGCGCGGCAATGAAGTCCTGCGCATCTTGCCCAGGATCAATGAGGATGTGAACGAGGAATGGATTTCCGATAAGACGCGCTTTGCCTGCGACGGATTGCGCCGCCAGCGTCTCGATCAGCCCTATATTCGCGGTGCCGATGGCCGCCTGGCGGAAGCCAGCTGGGATGCCGCGTTCGCCGCCATCGCGGCCAAGTTGAAGGGACTGGACGGTAGCCGCATCGCCGCATTGGCGGGCGATCTGTGCGACGTGGAATCGATGTTCGCGCTGAAAGCGCTGATGGCGGCGTTGGGTTCGCCGCATCTCGATTGCCGTCAGGACGGTGCAGCACTCGATCCCACCCAGCGCGCCAGTTATCTGTTCAATACCGGGATCGCCGGGATCGAAGAATCCGACGCCTGCCTGCTGATCGGCGTCAACCCGCGTTGGGAGGCGCCGCTGGTCAATACGCGCATTCGCCAACGCTGGCTGCGTGGCGGCTACGATATCGGCCTGGTCGGAGTGCGGGTCGATCTGACCTACGATACCGAATATCTTGGCGCCGGGCCCGATTCGCTGGCCCAGATCGCCAGTGGCGAACATATCTTCGCCGCGGCGTTGCGTGACGCCGAACGGCCGATGCTTATCCTGGGTATGGGCGCGCTGGCGCGGCCCGACGGTGCTGCGGTTCTGGCGGCGGCGCGCAAAATCGCGGTCGATGCCGGTATGATCGCCGAAGGCTGGAACGGGTTCAATGTGCTGCATGGTGCGGCGGCGCGGGTCGGCGGTCTTGATCTTGGCTTCACGCCTGGCGCGGCGGGGCGCAACACCCAGGCCATTCTGGACGGCGCGCAAGCGGGCGAGATCGACGTGGTCTATTTGCTTGGCGCGGATGAGGTCGATATGACCAAACTCGCCAAATCCTTCGTGATCTATCAGGGCCATCATGGCGATGCCGGGGCCCATGCCGCCGACGTGATCCTGCCCGGCGCCGCCTATACCGAAAAACCCGGCACCTATGTCAATACCGAAGGTCGGGTGCAATTGGCGCGGCGCGCGGCCTTTCCACCCGGCGATGCGCGCGAGGACTGGACCGTTCTTCGGGCGCTGTCCGCAGTTATCGGCGATCCGCTGCCCTTCGACGATCTGTCCGCATTGCGCCGGCGACTCTATGCTGCCTGTCCGCATTTCGCCCGGATTGACGATGTCGAGGCGGCGTCATGGGGCGAATTCGGCGATGCCGGCGCGATGGACCCGGCACCGTTCGCGTTGCCGGTGACTAATTTCTATATGACCGATCCGATCAGCCGGGCATCCGAGGTCATGGCGCAATGCACCCGCGAATTCATCAATGGCGAAGCGACGGGCACCGATGGTTGAGTTGTGGGACATCTATGCGTGGCCGACGATCGTCATCGCATTCTACGTCATCCTGATCGTGGCCCCGCTGCTCGGCGCGGTCGCCTATCTGACTCTGGCCGAACGCAAGGTCATCGGCTGGATGCAGCTACGCAAGGGACCAAACGTGGTCGGCCCGTTTGGGCTGCTGCAGCCCATGGCCGACGGCATCAAGCTGTTCTTCAAGGAAACCATTGTTCCCGCCAGCGCCAATCGCGCGATGTTTTACCTGGCGCCGATCGTCACCTTCGTTCTCAGCCTGATTGCCTGGGCCGTGATACCGTTTGATGCGGGACTTGTTCTTTCCAATATAAATGTCGGGATTCTTTATATTTTTGCGATTTCATCGCTTGGTGTGTACGGCATCATCATGGCCGGATGGTCGTCGAATTCGAAATACGCATTTTTTGGCGCGCTGCGTTCGGCGGCGCAAATGATTTCCTATGAAGTGTCGATGGGTTTTGTCATCATCACGGTGCTGATGTTCGTCGGATCGCTCAACCTGTCCGATATCGTCGAGGCGCAGTCGGGCGGATTCTGGAACTGGCATTTCTTTGGCATCCTGTTTCCGATGTTCATCATATTTTTTATCTCGACCCTGGCGGAAACCAACCGGGCGCCCTTCGATCTGCCGGAGGCCGAAGCCGAACTGGTTTCCGGCTATAACGTCGAATATTCCGCGATGACCTTCGCCATGTTCTTTCTTGGCGAATACGCGAACATGATCCTGATGGCGGCGATGACGTCGATCCTGTTCCTGGGTGGCTGGATGGCGCCGGTTGATATGGCTCCGTTCAACTGGGTGCCGGGACCGATCTGGTTCGCGCTGAAAATTGCGTCCTGTTTGTTCGTGTTCTTGTGGATACGGGCGACGTTCCCGCGCTATCGCTACGATCAGCTTATGCGGCTTGGCTGGAAAGTGTTCCTGCCGTTCTCGCTGTTGTGGGTCGTCGTTGTTGGCGGCTGGCTTATCGTTATGGACAAGGTGCCGGGTAGTTGAGGCAAGGAGGCGAATAATGGCGTTTTTCGATCGCACTTTGCGGGGCTTTCTGCTCACGGAAATCGTGCAGGGCATGTCGCTGACCCTGCGCGCCATGTTCCGGGCGAAACATACGATCAATTACCCTTATGAAAAGGGGCCGCTGTCGCCGCGTTTTCGGGGCGAACATGCGCTGCGCCGCTACGCCAATGGCGAGGAACGCTGCATCGCGTGCAAATTGTGCGAAGCGGTCTGTCCGGCGCAGGCGATCACCATCGAAGCCGAACCGCGCGCCGATGGCAGCCGGCGCACGACGCGCTATGACATCGACATGACCAAATGCATCTATTGCGGCTATTGCCAGGAAGCATGCCCGGTCGATGCCATCGTCGAGGGTCCAAATTATGAATTCGCGACGGAAACGCGCGAGGAACTTTACTACGACAAGGAAAAACTGCTGGCCAACGGCGACCGCTGGGAAGCGGAGTTGGCGGCGAATATCGAATTGGATATGCCGTATCGGTAAGGCGGCTTGCGTCGATTGCGGGTTGTTCCGGCGCGGCGTTGAGGGTTTTTTTATGATTGTTCAAGCTCTGGCGTTTTACATGTTTTCGTTCGTGGCGGTGGCCGCGGGCGTGCTGGTGATCGCCGCGCGCAATCCGGTTCATTCGGTGTTGTTTCTAATCCTGGCGTTCTTCAACGCCGCCGGGCTGTTCGTGCTGATGGGGGCGGAATTTCTGGCGATGGTCCTGGTCATCGTCTATGTCGGTGCGGTCGCGGTGCTGTTTCTATTCGTCGTCATGATGCTGGATATAAATTTCGTCGAGCTGCGGCGCGGCGTGCTGCAATATTTGCCGATCGGCGCGCTGATCGGCATTCTTTTGCTGGTCGAACTGCTTGTCGTGCTGGGCGGCTGGGTCGTGATACCGCAAGCGGCGTCGAATGCCGCGGCACCGATCCCACCGCTCGACCAGGTGACCAATACGCAAGCGATCGGACGCATCATCTACACCGACTATTTTTACCTGTTCCAGGCAGCGGGGTTGATCCTGCTGGTCGCGATGATCGGCGCCATCGTTCTCACATTGCGCAAACGTCCCGGCGTGCGGCGGCAGAAAATTGCCGATCAGCTTGACCGCAAGGCCAGCGACGCCATCGAAATCGTCAAGGTCACGACCGGGAGCGGGATCTGACCATGCTGGAAATAGGTCTTAGTCATTACCTGTCGGTTGCAGCAATCCTGTTCACGCTGGGGCTGTTCGGGATTTTCCTCAACCGCAAGAATGTCATCATCATACTCATGTCGATTGAGCTGATGCTGCTCGCGGTCAATATCAACCTGGTTGCGTTCTCGACCCATCTGAACGACCTGGTCGGGCAGATATTCGCCATGTTCGTGCTGACCGTGGCGGCGGCCGAGGCGGCCATCGGACTCGCCATACTGGTTGTGTATTACCGCAATCGCGGGTCAATCGAAGTCGAAGACGTCAATGTAATGAGGGGCTGATGGAAGCCGCAGCTGTATTCCTGCCCCTACTGGGCGCCGCGATTGCTGGTTTTCTGGGCCGTATGATTGGCGACAAGGGCGCGCAATTCGTGACCTGCTCCTTGCTGGTGCTGGCGACCCTGGTTTCCTGGTATCTGTTCATTGTCGTGGCGCTGGGCGGCGATCCGCGCACGGTGGTTCTGTTCGAGTGGATTTCGTCGGGCGACCTGACGTTGTCCTGGGCGCTGAAGGTCGATACCCTGACCGCCGTCATGTTGATCGTGGTGACCACGGTTTCCGCCGTCGTGCATATCTATTCGATCGGCTACATGCATCACGACAAGTCGGTCGCGCGGTTCTTTGCCTATCTCAGCCTGTTCACTTTCTTCATGCTGATGCTGGTGACGTCGGACAATCTGGTGCAGCTCTTTTTCGGCTGGGAAGGGGTTGGGCTGTGCTCCTATCTTCTGATTGGCTTCTGGTACGACAAGCCATCGGCCAACGCTGCGGCGATAAAGGCGTTTTTGGTCAACCGGGTCGGCGATGTCGGTTTTGCGCTTGGCATATTCGCGGTGTATGTGCTGTTCGGCACGGTCAATCTGGATGAAATTTTCCGCGCCGCGCCCGGCATGGCCGACGCCACCCTGATTTTCCTTGGCGGCGAATATCATGCGCTGACGATCATTTGCCTGCTTTTGTTCATCGGCGCGATGGGCAAGTCGGCGCAGCTCGGCCTGCACACCTGGCTGCCAGATGCGATGGAAGGCCCGACCCCGGTCTCGGCCCTGATTCATGCGGCCACCATGGTTACCGCCGGGGTGTTCATGGTGGTCCGGATGTCGCCTTTGTTCGAGCAGTCGGAGACCGCGCTGATGGTCGTGACCATCGTCGGCGCCACGACGGCGGTCGTCACTGCAACGATCGGGCTGACCCAGTTCGATATCAAGCGGGTGATCGCCTATTCGACCTGCTCGCAACTCGGTTACATGTTCTTCGCCATCGGCGTGTCGGCCTATCCGGCGGCGATCTTTCATCTCATGACCCACGCCTTCTTCAAGGCGCTGCTGTTCCTGGGATCCGGTTCGGTGATCCACGCCATGTCGGACGAACAGGACATGCGCAAGATGGGGGGGTTGTGGAAGCTGATACCGGTCACCTACGGGCTGATGTGGATCGGCAGCCTGTCCTTGGCCGGGATCGGCATTCCCGGCACGTCAATCGGTTTCGCCGGTTTCTTTTCCAAGGATGCGATCATCGAATCCGCGTTTGCGGCCAACAGCGCCGTCGGGACCTATGCGTTCTGGATGGGGATTGCGGCGGCGTTCATGACCGCGTTCTATTCGTGGCGGCTCTTGTTCATGACCTTCCATGGCGATCCGCGCTGCGACGAGAAGACGCTGGCGCATGTCCATGAATCGCCCAAAGTGATGATCCTGCCGCTATTCCTGCTGGCCGCCGGCGCGATATTCTCGGGCGCGCTTGGTTATCAGTTGTTCGTCGGCAATGGCATGGCGACGTTCTGGGGCGATTCGATCCAGATGCTGCCACAACACAGCGCCCTGATCGACGCCCATAACGTTCCGGTCTGGGTGAAAGTCCTGCCCATACTGGTCGGGGTCGGCGGTATCGGGCTGGCCTATTGGATGTATATGATGCGGCCCGATATTCCGGCATTGTTGGCGGCAAAATTGCAGCCAGCCTATTTGCTGTCCTACAACAAGTGGTATTTTGACGAGATCTACGAGCGTATTTTCGTCCGCCCGGCCTTCGTGCTGGGCCGTGGGTTCTGGAAAGCCGGCGACGAGGCGCTGATCGACGGCGTTGGACCCGATGGCATCGCCGCGACGACGCTCCGCCTCGCCAGGCGGGCGAGCGCGTTACAAAGCGGCTACCTGTACCATTACGCCTTCGCCATGCTGATCGGCGTGGTCGTATTGATTACCTGGTACTTCTTCACGCGGACGGCGGGTTGAGCAAAGACGATGACCGATTTTCCGCTCCTGACCATCACCATCTTCATGCCCTTGGCGGGCGCATTGGCGATACTTCTGTTCACCCGCGGCACGCCCGAACAGGTCGCGGGGAACGCGCGCTGGGGGGCGTTGTGGGTATCGCTCGGCACCTTCGTCGCTTCGGTGTTCTTGTGGATCAATTTCGACGATGGCACGGCGGCATTTCAGTTCGTCGCGCAGCGCGAATGGATCCCTTCGTTGAATATTACCTACAAGGTCGGGGTCGACGGCATATCCTTGTTCTTCGTTCTGTTATCGACCCTGCTGACGCCGATCTGCATTCTCGCCAGTTGGGAAACGATCAAGGACCGGGTCAAGGAGTACATGGTCGCCTTCCTGGTGCTGGAAACGTTCATGATCGGCATGTTCTCGGCGCTCGATTTTATCGTCTTCTATATCTTTTTCGAGGCGGTGCTGGTTCCGATGTTCCTGATCATCGGGGTGTGGGGCGGGCCGCGCCGGGTCTATGCCGCGTTCAAGTTTTTCCTCTACACCCTGTTCGGTTCGGTGCTGATGCTGCTGGCGATCATCGCCATGTATCTTCAGGCCAATACGATGGATATCCCGACGCTGATGCGCTACGGCTTCGACCCGGAACTGCAAACCTGGCTTTGGCTGGCGTTCTTTGCATCCTTCGCGGTCAAGGTGCCGATGTGGCCGGTGCATACCTGGCTGCCGGACGCCCATGTCGAGGCACCGACGGCGGGATCGGTGATTCTCGCCGGCGTGCTGCTGAAAATGGGCGCCTATGGGTTCCTGCGTTTCTCGTTGCCGATGCTGCCCGAGGCGTCGGCGTTTTTCACGCCGATGGTCTTCACGCTCAGCGTTATCGCGGTGATCTATACCTCGCTTGTGGCGCTGGCGCAGGAGGATATGAAGAAGCTCATCGCCTATTCATCGGTCGCCCATATGGGCTTCGTGACGGTCGGAATTTTCGCCGTCAACCAGCAGGCCGTCGAGGGCGCTATTATCCAGATGCTCAGCCATGGTTTCGTCTCCTCCGCGTTATTTCTGTGCGTTGGCGTGGTGTACGACCGTATCCATTCGCGCGAGATATCGCGCTATGGCGGGCTGGTTCACCGTATGCCCCGCTATGCGGTGATCTTCATGCTGTTCATGCTGGCCTCGGTCGGGTTGCCGGGGACCAGCGGTTTCGTCGGCGAGTTCCTGATCCTGCTGGGCGCCTTCGGGGCCAATACCTGGGTGGCGCTGTTGATCGCAACGGGCATGGTGCTGGGCGCGGCCTATATGCTTTATCTCTATCGGCGCGTCATCTTCGGTCAACTGACCAAGGAGGATCTTAAATCGATACTCGATCTTAGCCCGCGCGAACTCGCCATGTTCGCACCGCTGGTGATCCTGGTCCTGTGGATGGGGATCTACCCTGCTTCCTTTCTGGATACGATCTCGGTATCGGTCGCCAATCTGCTGGAAAACTATCATGCCTCGCTCGCCGCCACCCAAAGTGGCGTCAAGGCGCTGGCGGCGGGCCGCTAGGGAGGGATGCAGATCATGGAAATGTCCATCTTCCTTCCCGCGTTGCCGGAAATATTTCTCGCCGTGATGGGCATGGTGTCGATGATGGTCGGCGCGTTCGCCGCGCCAAAGCGCGCCATGGCGCTGGTGAACGGTCTTGTCGTGATATCGTTGCTGGTGTGTCTGGCGCTGGTCGTGTGGTTGGCCGAGGGCAGGGGCTTTGCTTTTGGTGGTCTTTTCGTCACCGACGATTTCGCGGTCTTCATGAAGATTCTGGTGCTGCTGGGTTCGGCTCTGGTCTTGATCATGAGCGAGACCTTCATGAAGCGCGAGGGCATGGCCCGGTTCGAATTTCCGGTCCTGATCCTTTTCGCGACCGTTGGCATGATGATGATGATCTCGGCCAACGGCCTGATCTCGCTGTATATGGGTCTCGAACTGCAAAGCCTTTCGCTCTATGTCATTGCCGCGTTCCAGCGCGACAATGTCCGTTCGTCCGAGGCTGGGCTGAAATATTTCGGTCTGGGCGCGCTGTCGTCGTGCCTGCTGCTGTATGGCTGCTCGCTGATCTACGGTTTCACAGGCACGGCCCGCTTCGATGTGCTGGCTGAAGTTCTGGGTGTGGAGCCCGCGCAGG
>Ga0066376_10001556_pt1 | contig 22200 bp, 7 predicted proteins | sample Knorr_S15_td_Bot_FD_77009 | JGI IMG/M metagenome (GOLD analysis project Ga0066376, IMG submission 77009) | Marine microbial communities from Southern Atlantic Ocean transect - Knorr_S15_td_Bottom_ad_5009_LV_A | ecosystem: Environmental > Aquatic > Marine > Oceanic | place: Southern Atlantic...
CTCAGTAAATCCCAACGTGCAAAGTAAACCTCCCAGCCATCAGGCATACCATCGCCATCAGTATCAGAAAGCATAGGGCTCAAAGAGCCGAAGTGAGCCTTAGGTTGACCAACGGTTACCGATGCAGATACATAATCACCAAATGGCTTTTCAGGAGCACCCCAATCAGACATATTATTGAAAAGACTGCTATTGAATGATTGTGGGATTTCTTCACCATCGAGGGTTTTATTTCCTAGAAATAATGTATCCTTCAGATGGTATTCCAAATAATTAACCAATTGTTCATCAAAATCAAGAACTCCATCATGATTGACATCATAACCATCATTATCGGGGTTATTGAATGCATCAGAGCCATTTAACGGGTTGATTCCAAGATTAGATGCATCCCAAATGCACTCATATAGTGCTTCCCAACCATCAGGTAATCCATCACCATCTGAATCGGGGTTATTTGGGTCAGTAGGAGACCAATTGGCTACTCCTTCAGCCGATTCACCGTGGCTTTCCAAGAGGTTTCCTGCCAGACCTTCTTCTACATAGGATTGCCAATTATATTCACATAGATTGGGTAAACCGTCTGCGTCTGCATCCCAATATCTGTCATCATAACGCAAGGGGTCGAGGGTCCAGTTATTGCCGCCAGTAAAACTCGAGCCAATCCATCTCCGGTGCTTGATTTCCCAACCATCTGGCATCCCATCTCCATCGCTATCTTTGTTGGTTGGATCTAATTGCTGATCGCTATGCATCCCATCAAGATAAGTAGAATTAGCAAGTTGAGCAACTATTTCATCATCACAATCATAGGACATATTTGGTTGATAATGACACCACAAATTGGACTCGGAGAAGTAGAAGCCGAATGCCTCAACACCATCAGGCAAACCGTCATCATCGGTGTCCCTGTCTCTTGGGTCAGTTGAGTTCCAACCTTCTGGGCTAATTGGAGTATAGCGATATTCCAGTAGATTAGTCCAGTTCCTCTCATTCATCGCATCTTGAGCAAGGTCCATGTTAACCCCGTCGCCATCCAAATCAAGTTCTGCATCCCAAGGGTCTGTTGGATCTAAACCGTAAACATACTCCCAACCATCAGGGATACCATCGAAATCAGAGTCATTGCTTCCTGGGTCTATCAAAGCAATATTAGAGAATCTTCCAGGGTTTAGCCCAGCGAATATTCTATTCTCGCCATCTACTGATATGACCATCAAGTCATTGATATGGCCATGAATTCTTTCTTGAAGTGTCAATCCCCAAATACTTCCATAGGTGCCTTGCAATGTCCACATTCCAGCCTTAGAGCCGATGTATACCTTGCCATCAAGAGGAAGAACATCGGTCACTGCATTAGCTCTATCCTTTCGGTTGTAATCGGGGTCAGCAGAATGTGCTAAGAGGCCGGAATGTTGAATGATATCAGAAGTCAAATCAAGTTTATGAAGTCCTGAATTAGTTCCAATCCATAATATGACGGAATCTCCGCCGACAATCCCATCAGCAACAATTGTATTGACATAGGTCCGTGATGTACCCTTTACGGCGGTAGACACAGGCTCTCTCATATCATCAGAATCAGATTCACTGAATTGCCAAAGTGGTGATTCCAATAACCAACCATCAGCGCCACTGATTGCTGAAGTTTCGAACATACCCTTGTCTGTACCAACAAATAGGCGACTTCGCGCATCGTGAACAACATGAATTATGGCGGTTGGTGTTGCTGCTGCATCTTGCAGAGTCTGAGTTAAGTTTGAGAATGTATCTATACTTTCAATTACCGTGCCAGTGGTTGATATCCTCAACATTTCTGCAGTTGTAGAACCAACTAATAAAACATGGGCATCGCTTCCATCTTGTTGCATTTGCACAACAACATTAATAGCGTCTCCCTCCATAATATCCCACTCAGCAATAGCGACAGGTTGGTCTGAATTTGCATCGAGTGGAATTACAATGATTCCGTTATTTGCTGCAATTACAATGGTATCTACATCTCCTTGAACTAAAATGGCATCATTCAATTCCCAGCCTGTGGGTAACCAAGAATCTTGAGAACGGTCTTCATCGAGCATAATAGTCGAGAGTCCTAATCTAGTGGCTGCGATGAAAGTATCATCATTAACCTTCAATAATCGCTTCACATCATGATGTAAGATCGAATAAGAAGCAGAAGCACCGGACTCCCTCGATAACGGGACTTGCTGAAGGCTATTTTCTGTGGCACCCGAAACTACGGACTTTAGGCCAGCAATTACCCAATTTTCATCATCAAGGTATGTTTGGTATTCTTCAAGATTGGAAAATTCTTCACCTGCCGCAAGGTCTTCGTCTTTTCCTGAAACATCTTTGCTCTTGAAGCCGTCTCTATCAAGGTCCCACCCATCTTCATCTGGATCCAATAGTCTATCGGTTCTATTCAATGGGTCCATTCCAAAGAACACTTCCCATCCATCTGGTAAACCATCTCCGCTGCTTGTATACTCGATAACATTGTAGCCATCCCACCAGAATCTATCACTATCTGGATTGGAAGGATTAGTGCCCAACCAAACATCCTCCCCATAAGATGCCGTGGCGTTTTCAGTGCAGGCCCAATCAATATTCGGCCAATCTGACGAGAGGTATGGCCATTTACCATCGTCATTTTGGCGAGGCCCTTCAGGTGGAGTATAACTGCAACGTAATCCATCTAATTCGGTAGTCCAGTTATCGGCAGCACCCATAAAATATTCTTCAGTATTATTGAACCATTCATGAGGCTCGTAAATACCATCTCGGTCAACATCGAAGCCATCTCGATCAGCATCCATTGCACCATCAGAGCCATTTAACGGATCAAATCCACCTTCACAAACATAGAGGTTTGATTCCGCATTATAGGCATTTCTTGCTGTTGCACACATGTAAACTTCGAAGCCATCTGGAAGACCGTCGCCATCACTATCTGACTTTCGGGGGTCAAGGTGGATTCTCTCGCCAGTCGTGGTATCAAGCATCCCCGTTAGTCCCTTGGCATCAATTGTGCAATTCCAGCGGTAAGGCCAACAATATTCCTCGGTATTGTTCAGACCGTCATTATCAAAATCAAGTGATGCATCACTGGCATCCGTTCTATCCATTCCAGATATGAATACATCTCGTGCATCAGAAGTTGTCCAATTAATCCATTCTGCAAAGTTATTTTCGTGAACATCGGGTATTCCATCCCCATCAGTATCGGAAACTGGAGGCGGTTCTTGGTTGGTTTCTTCGGGGTGAGCATTCTCAACTTGGCTCACCGTTGGCATTTGTGAAAGTAGCATCAAAGCGGTCAGTAAAACTGCTGTAGTCACCAAAGTTGATTGTTTACGCCGCATGTCAAACACCCGTGACGGAGCCCCGTCAGGCAACCCAACCCTGCAAAGCCGCTTATGAGATTGATGGAGCATAGTTCATACAAGTCTGTTGCCTTTGTTGTTTCGCGATTCAATAAACAACGGTAAAATTGGGCTCAGGAAAATGAAACTAAGGGATTACTTGAAGGTCCGTACAAGACCCCGATATGTTGGTTGACATGTCTTTATCGATAACCCATCTTGGAAGTGGAAGTCGCGGAAATGCGACCCTACTCGAAAGTGATGGGTCAAAGATCCTCATCGACCAAGGATTTAGTGGCAGGGAGCTTGAAAAAAGATTGGCTAGAATAGACCTCCACCCAAGTGATATTGATGCCATGTTGATATCTCATCATCATGGGGACCATGGGGGTGGAGCTGGCATCGTTCATCGACGATGGGGGGTGCCGATTCATTGCAATTTAAGGACTGCAGGTGCACTTGGTTTGGACTTGGTCAAAGATGTGGAATTATTTGAATCACTCCAGATGATAGAATTTGCGGATGACCTCTCAATACTTCCTGTCCCTGTTCCCCACGATGGTGCCGACAATGTTGGTTTCATCGCTAGCAGTAGAGGCGAGAGGGCAGCAGTAGTGACAGACTTAGGTGAATGGACTGATGAATTGCTCTCACACCTACGTGGATGTAAGCATATATCAATCGAATCAAATCATGATATATTGAAGCTTGAGAGAAGTCCATACTCTTCCTCTTTAAAGAATAGAATACGCGGCCCAGGAGGGCACTTATCAAATGACCAAACTGGCCTATTGCTCGCTGAAGTTGTGTCAAATGAGACCGAAAGTATAGTGCTTTGCCACCTCTCCTCAGAAAATAATAAACCGCACTTAGCCGAAAGTACAGTTCTCTACCATATTGACGAAGTTTTCGAAGGAGATATTGCAATTAGTTTGCAAAATGGCCCGGAGTTCACACATTGGCTTGGACAGGCTGAAAAAGAATTGAATGTCCTCATTTGAGATACCAAAAGCAGCATCAAGGAGAAGCCGACTCCGTCACCTCAGAGAACGGGGGTTTGCAAGCATTAATCGCCTTCTTTAGGCGAACTGATATGTACGGAGCCGCGGCTATGCCGCGGCGTGCATAGCCCGGCCGCACGAGAGGAGCGGTTTCCAAGACCGCGAAATATGCCTGAAGAGGCAGCAGTCAGTGAAATCGTTGGTGTAGTCATGCTACTCGCTATGTTAATCTCGGTTATGTCGGGAGTAGTAGTTCTAATCGGGCCTTATCTTTCTGACTTCGAAGACCAAAGAGATTGGGCTGCAAGCCATGTTTTGGCGGAACAAGTCTCTGACAGAATAGATGTTATCGGAGCAGCACCTGAAGACACAGGTTCAAGAAATAGCCTTGAAATGAGGGCGATAAATTTGCTCATGCTTCAAGATGTAGAACAATGGATGATTGAAGCAGACCTTGTTGAATCTGAAAGAGTTCAAATCTCTTATTCACAAGGAAAGATAGTATTAGATTGCCAAAATTCATCCTGTAGCGAATTACGTCTTAATTCAGGCGAGACCACTACAACTTGGACACTGCAAGCAACTTCTGAACAACAAGTATTCCAAATCACCCAATCCTTGTCAGATATTTCCATATTCGATGTCAAAGATTCAGAGGGCAATATTCTACATCGCTTAGCAATCCTAACTCTTTCAGGATTGGAGGTTAAAACCGAAATGAATAGCGGTTCACTTGAATTGGCTCTGATTAATGGTGCGACTATTGAACGCCAACCAGGACGACCTTGGTCAATTAGTGAGTATCCGACTATTCGCTTCGATGAATTGCCTGATGGTACGCCAAGAGTTTCAATGATGCTCACCGACCTTGATTTTGGAGAAAGCCTGCCAAATGGCGCTAATCCAGTAATGGAATTAGAATCCCTTGGTGCTATTGAGTTATTTGATGGCAAGGTATGGAACTTCAGGTTCAAAATGACTAATCAAATGCACGATATTATTGACCCCCAATACATCCATCATTGGACACAGGGATATGAACTACATTTAGCAACCAATACATTGGATGAATATAGCGGGTTTGCACCATATGGGAGAAAATCAGGAAGTGATGGTCTGACCGTAATTCCCTCTGCCAATTTCATCTTGGAGGTAGGTGTGCAACGGGTGGTGGTGGGAACATGAAGTCTACAGCGGCAATCCCAATTAGGGATGAAGAGGCAGTTAGTGCTGCGATTGGAACCGTATTACTCTTCGCCGGAGTATTATCAATCATCGGAGTGATGATGATGACGATGATTCCAGTTATTGAAGAATTAGAAGGTGCTGTTGAAAGGGGTAACATGGTTGCCCAAATGCTCGACATGTCTAGTGAAATAGACCAATTATCCAGCAATGGGATGCCTGGTGATTCAAGTACCAGTGTTTTGAAAGGGATTGAAGGAAGATTTAAGTGGCAAAACCGGCAAGGTGGAGTTTGGATTTCCGCTGCTTGGCATGATTCATCATCCCTACGATTGGCCGATGCCCTTGACCTTGATCGAGATTTGCAAATTAGATACCCAAGCGGTGAAGTTTCAGCGATTTGCTTTGAAGATATGAGGCTTGGAAGCGGTATTCTAAGTCACTTCAGAATCCCTGCCATAGAAGGAAGGTTGCTGGTCTCTCCTGATTCTGGGCTTGCCCAGAGCCAAGGCCCATTGTTTATAATAATGGAACAAGATGGGATTCAAACCAATGCAAAAATTGCTGACGATGAAACTTGGAGTATTTCACTCACCGGAAATGCTGAATCTTGGCTACACCTAGATGCGCCCGCCCAGGTGCTATTGCTCAAAGGTGAAGGTGGCACCAGCCTTATTCCCGCTCAAGCAATTAATCCATCTTCGGGTGAAGGGAGGGCCTGGAGAGTAGCCATCCCAGCGGGAAATAATACCCTGACTTTGGTTTCTCAACAAACTTTCAGCGTGGATTGGGATATTGAAGACAACGTGGGAAGTGAAGTTGTCCTAGAAAGAGATTCTTTCATAGAAGAAGGTGTCACTTGGACTATGACATTCAACAATAGTGAAGACCTAATAGCCAAGATCCAAAGTAGTGCTGATGCAAGAATGATATTAGCCCATAATGATGATGCACAAAAGAGTCCAGTCATAGGTTTCACATCGTGGCCAAGTATATTTGGAAATTTACATGCGAATACTTTCCAACCACCAGGAAGCAGTGGCACATTGTTGATAACAAATCAGCAAAACACTTCTGCCACCGTCAGATGGGGGAATGGGGCTGCCTCAATTGGAGCTGAATCAACTCTCGCGGTTCAATGGCCACCCCAAGGTACAGTTTCACCTCAATTAATCGCCGATGACCCAGTTAGTTTGCGTTGGACATTTGCCCAAAGAAATTCTTCTAATGCAACTGGATTGGATATGGTAGTGGCCATCGACAGTAGTAGAAGCAGCGGTCATTCACTATTCGATATTAGTCCCGAGAATGGGGCTCGATACCATCCTCAAGTTACTGGCACCACAAGTAATTGGACCGCGCTAATTAGCAATATAACAACCTTAAGTCTGCATAGCCAAGCAATCACAACAGTGATTCAAGGCCAAGGTCAAATGAGAATTAATGCAGATGACACATATGATGGTTTGCGCTTATATCATGAAAGTGGTGAAGATGGAATACTTTCAATTCAACATGATGGGAAAGAGCGTTGTAGAAAAATCGGCATACGTGCCAGTGGCTGGATTAGTATAGAATTACCATGGAAGGCGTTATTGTCTTCTACAGACCGTGAAGCCAAGATTGCTTGGCAAGATGGAAGTCACCCCTCCTCAATAAAAGTCGAATTAATTGGGCCTTGGATGGATGAGAAAACCACTACTCTCTCAACTGCATGGGCGATACATGCTCCAAGATTGGTATACGGTTTTTCAAGTTCCATCACTGGATTAGAAGTTGCGATGAGAGCCGGTGCAGTAGTCACGAATCACCCTGAAGTTGTGCCAACCGTGATCAAATCTCCATTAGATCGAAATGGACCCGGCCCACGCTTTGCAATCACCATCCCACTCCTGACTCCCACTTCTGAAAGCCAAATTGGTAGCGGAAAATTCTCGGTTGGCTTACTCCTAGAACAGAGACTATCCTTGACCAGTGCAGAAGCACATGAAGTGAGAAGAGGATGGGATGGCCCATATGGAAGAACTTTAGCATCAGCAGTATCAAGTGATTTGAGAAGTTCCGAAGATTGGACTGCTGCACCAATGCGCCTAGATTTATTGAACGACTACAAGGGATGGGTCCCCCATCCTTCGATGGATAGTTCTGAAACAATTTACCATACCCAAGGTGAAAGTATTCAGTTCAGTCTACAATTATCCTTGGTCTCATGTACACTGCAAGGAATGTGAATAAAGGGGGTGTGATGTTGAAGAGTAAAATGAAACAAGATCAAGCTGCTGCAGCAACCGAATTGGGTTATGTATTCACTTTTTTACTCGGAGTTCTTTTGCTTAGTATGTTCAGCGTTTGGGCTTGGGATATTGAAAATTCCACCCGCATGCGGTGGAATAAACAAGCATTAGAAGGGAATCTAAGGGAAGTCGCTGCCGCAATTGAAAGAGCCGATGCAGCCAGTAGATTAGATCCAAATTCATTTTATGCGGAGCCGGTTTTACTAAGAGCAATTCACAGTGATGCGAGTGCACTAACTCTCATCTTAGATGACTCCGAACTAACTTTGATTGATGACAGAGGAATATACACGGATACAGTCTCTATCTCAGGGGCATCATCTACAGTCCATTCTGGAGAAATAAATCTAGGTAAATCTCTGAAAGTTTGGGTTATTTATGATGACGGTGAAGTAATAATTTCCCATATCGCACCTAGGTCTAAATGACATGATGGTGAAAATTCATCTTCCGATAATTGCCTGATGGACCATGTTTTGAATTTCTCTCATTCGGCCTTCTGCACCTAATTCCCTGAATACAGTGAGGGCCCTTTGCAGATATTCCATTCTTCTAGTCATATCTGGTGCAGCACCGCCAAGTCTAGCAAGTAGTTCTCCAATTTGCATGCGCAGGTCATTTCCTTCTGCAATAAGCAAGCCCTCTCGATAAATGTCAAGGGCTTCCTCCATCCTCTCTGAATCTTCAAGTACCTCACCCAATAATAGAGTAGTTTCTACCAAGGCGAGTGGGTCTCCATCATGTCCCATCTGTTCTAAGGCTTCAGAATAGTGATGAAGGGCTAATTCGGAATCACCCGTCTTTGCATAAAATCTGCCTAGCACAGCACGCGCCCTCGCATGCAAGGCCTTGTCAGGCTGGGAAACGGTCTCTTCATGACATTTCAATGCGTGGTCTCTTGCCTTTTCCACTTCACCCATCTCTAACCATGAACGCGCAAGAAGAATGCGGGAGTGAATCAATTCGGCATTGTCTTCTGTTAAGAGAATCTCTTCGACATTGGAATATGCCTCTTTGGCAGAAGTAATATCACCTTTTCTACGGAAGATGAATCCCATGTTATTGTAAGTTCTAGCAGCTCCAACTCCATCTTCAATCGAGACAAATATTTCCAATGCTTGACGATGTAAGTTGAGTGAATTTTCAGAATCACCTCTCTTCAACGAAATATCTGCTAGGCTAGCCAAGATCGAAGCCTCCATTGCAACATCCTTGAGGGTTTTTGAGCGCTTTAATGCCTCCTCATAGAGAGATTGGCCTTCGTCAAATCTACCCTGTAAAGTCAAAATATCAGCCTGAAGGATGCGAACCTTGCAAGCATGTATCTCGGCCACAGATTGCAAGTCTATTGCCTCGAGAATAACTAATAGTTCCATTCTACCATCACGGATCAAGTTTTCACCATGTTGTGATACCACATCTGCAGCCCTCTCAGATTGATTGCATTTTATTAGATGGTGAAGAAATTCAATTATTGATTCTGCAGATGACAATTCATCGGAATACCAATCAGCAGCATGCTTGTGGAGGGATTCAGCAGTTTCTTCATCCATTCCGGAATGGAGGAATTCACGAATCAAATCGTGAACATCATATGAATCCGCATCGGCTTGCCTTGCAAGGCCCTGCTCAACCAATGAATCCAGTTCATCAGTATCCAAACCTTGTGCTGCTAATGCTGCTAAAGGCATTGCCTCTCTGTAAATCGCCAATGCTCCAAGCAGACGCTTTTGCTCAGCGGATAGTTTACTAAAAATTTCAACCGCTATATAATTCTCCAAAGTTTCGTGAAATGCGGTGGCCGGTGCTCCTCTGTTAATCAATTCGAGTACTAATGGATGGCCTTTTGCCATTGAATGAATAAACATGAATTGCTCTTTTTTTAAGTCTTCAAAGGCTGGGAGCAAATGTTTCGATGCCTCAATATCTAATCCCGTTAAGACCATCGGCATACTGATGATGTTCCCCTCAGCATCTTTGGTTGGAATTGCAACTCGATGTGAGCGTGAGAAAATCACAAGGCCAATATCTTGATCGATTTTAGGTATCCTCAATGCGAAAGCCTTGATAGTTTGGTGAAGAATTTTATCGCTGACTTTGTGATAATCGTCAATGACAATTAGCGATGGTGCTATGCTCAAGGCATCTGCTAGGATTTTAGCCGCATCATCTGGACGAGGATGCGGTGTTGAAGTCAGATAATCTGTCAACATACCATCCCCAATACTTGCTAGCCAATCAGCGACTGCATCGAGGAAACCTCGTGCCCCTTCCCAATCTTGGCAACGATGATAGAGAAGGTTTCTGCGGTGCATAAAGCGCTCAATCAACTTTGAAGCAACAGTTGTTTTACCGATTCCAGCAATTCCTGCAACATGGATTGTACGTACAGCCAACGAAGGGTCATCCGTTGCTTCAAGTAAATCGACCATCATTCCCAATTCAACTTGACGGCCATAGAAATGTCTCAAGCGAGGCAAGTCACCGAGTGAAGTCACCAATTGCTTTTCCACGTGTTTAGAGAGGTCGCGTTCAATCAAATCTTCTGAAAGGCTCCGAATATCGATTATTCCATTGTCATCGAGATATCTGATAACATCGACTGGCCGCATTGAAAAAGGTAGAATATTCTGGATTTCTCCTAATGAAGTGGAAACAATATCGCCACCGTGGATAATGCATCGCAGAGGAAAGGACCTCAACCGCTTCCAAGTGTCTTCAGCCAAAGCAATTCCAGGTTTTGTTAAAAAGTAGGCCTTGCGCTTTCGACTAACTCCAGTTACATGCGCTTGGCGCTCGATTAATAATCCCTGATCTTTCAACCCGGCAATGGCTCTGGGCACATTTGAACGGGCTATTGCAACCGCATTTGCAATCCCCATTTGGGATAATGAGAAAGGCACTTCAACAGCATCTGAAAAATCAGAATAATCTCGCAGATGTAGTAGAATCCTCTCTTGGACCCCCGGCTTTGGTATTACCATGCCCACCTACCGTCCTGTGTTCCTATACCTACATTAAGATGCCATGAATATTAGAGAGCCTGCATCATTGAGGGTGATTTGGGTCAGGAACCCACTTATTGCTGGCTGCATCCCACATCCATCCAGGATATTGGGAAGAATCTACTGGCTGAGGTGCTGGTGTAGGCTGAGGTGTTGCAACAGGGGTCGCAACTTCTGCTTGTGCCTGTTTTGCCCATGCGTATGGGTCGTCCTCCCCAGAAGTAAGATCTTGATTTTGGTCCATATCCTCCTCGCCGAATTCTTCAAACTCAACAAAGAAGAAAACAAACATTGCTCCAAGAATTACGACAGTAATGAGAATTCCAACTACTATCATCCAAGTTGCCACTCCTTTATTTAGGTCTCCTACTTGAATTGAAACAGGTTCTGTCAAGACTCCTGAGTATTCAAAGACGATAGAGTGTGAACCAACTCCATTCAGTTCTTTACCACTTATTTCCATTGTCCAAAGACCATTATCTCCAACAGTCGTCTCTCCAATTGACCTTTGCCCATCCTCTATTCTGGCGGTGACCTTTGCACCGGGCCTACCTTCGCCTGAAAATTTAAGAATTCCATCCTCAGCAATATTGCCATCTCCATCCATTTGATAAGTGAAACTAGAAGATTCAACATGGAAATCCACCAATAATGAAGTAGCCTTTGAACCAGAGGCATCAATATATTGGAACTGTACTCCATTGAGCGACCATTCAGAAATATCATCGGTGTAATCCCTCATCTTAATAGTGTCAAATGTTGCAATTCCCGAGGTTGTAATTGTTATCACGATACCATAATGATCATCACTTGAAATAGCGGGATTATCTACAACAATAAAATCACCTGTTGACATTGGTTGATCTTCATCACTGAAGTATTTAGACAAATTCAGAGTCTTAGAATCTCCACATTGATTAACTGAATTCGACCCTGAATCACAGAACACCCTGATCACTTCAACCCAACCTGTGGCGTTGAATACAGGAGGGATATTGCCGTGTTCAGGAGGGTTGTCAATTTCAACTGTTACTGAATGGGCTGGGGAATAATTGTAGCCATCGAAGGAGCGAGCTGCTAAGGTATATTGCCGCCCGTGTAGAAGATTTGAGGTATCCCAAGTTGTCTGCCAATAACCATCCTCTCTAATATTGCCCATGGTAATGGTATCTGGATGGTTTTGCTCTTCAAGTCCATCTTGATTTGTTACTGTGAATTCAACCTTTGTTACTTGTCCGTCGGTATCTCTAGAGATTCCAGAGACCATTGTGGTACTTGAGGCCGTGACAGTTTGAGTATCATAGGGATCTGAAATCTGTACAAATGGAATATCATTATCGGTATCAACATTCAATACAAGCGTCCTTGCCAAGCACTCTCCTGCTCCATTTTTGCAGAAATCAGAGTCGCTGGCCCAAATTGTTATCTCATATTCACCACTAACTAAGGGAGAAAAGTCCCACTCCCATGACCAAAATGTCCCCCCAAGTGTACTGGTACTAGTAGCAATCCCATCTGGACCTACTATCCTGAACCAAATTTTATCGATGTCTGAACCTTGGATTCCGCTATATGGATCGGTTGCTCTTCCAATGAAGATAATACTTCCATCATCATGTGAAGAATGGTTGGCCGGGGAATCAATGAGAATGGTTGGAGCAATTGTATTCAATTTGTAGATTCTTGTGAAAGTTGGGCTGTAATCTAATCCATCGAATGCTCTAATCTCGAATGTATAATCACCTTCTGGATCATTACTCATATCCCATTCATAGGACCAAGAACTGAAAGGGTGATTGGATTTATTGACTACTCCAGATGAACCTGAATTATCAGAGGCAAAATATGCATCCTCCCAATCTAAAACACCGGGAGGTTTAATTTGAATTTGGCGAACAACACCCTGTTGCGACCACTGTGCATCTATATCATTGAAATATGGTCCTGAAACACCATCCCAGCCAGTTCCCGAAATTTCAACAATTCTCTTGAATGAAAATCCATCAGGCTGATTGATTGTCAATGATGGTTCCAAATTAGCCAATGATAATACATCATCTACTGCGGTAGATAGCACAAAGGAATACTCAGCTAGACCCTTTTCAAATTTATATGCCCAAACGGAATAAGTAGACTTTTCTCTTCCACTTTCGCAATCGCTATCTGCACTATCGATATTCGCATCACCATCATTATCGATTCCATCATTGCATGAATCTTCACCAGGATCATTAGCAAGATGATTCCAATTTGTATCGATGTGGAAATTTGAAGGTAGAGTAAATTGAGGTGTGTAGCCAAAATCATCAGTGGTAAAGTTGTACAATTCATTTCCTATTGCGTCCGTGACTACTAAGTAAGCGCCTCCAACTTGATTGCCCTTGGCCATTGTTCTAAAGCGGACTAATTCTCCCTTCTGTACTTGCACACCCCATGCAGAATTTTGGTTTTGGATATGCACTTTCCCAAGATCAAAGTTTGTCAAATCTGCGAAAGTGAAAGTTGTTGCATTATTCAATAAATCCATCGATAGTGGCATGCCCTTCGGTTTCTTTTCAAATACTGGAGGAAGAATAAGACATTCGTTCACAACTGCCGGACACTCTGCCCCGCTCCAACTCAATTGTACTGGATATAATTCTGCACCACCTGGATTTGGCATATGCTCACTTTGAACTGCCACTCTGGATTCTGATACATTGTAAATTTGAGTGGCATTTGTCCAAATATTATCACTGAAGAAAGCAATTGAGCCGTACTTGCTTCCATAATCATCGTCATAATCTGAAACACGGGCTGCAAAATCACCGACCATCACTTCATTACCTTGGAAATTAACAATCCCTCCAGTCACCCTAATGCCATCACCCGCATTCGATTCAATTACATTATCGATGAAAGAACCACTTGACATGAATACGTGTATAGCAGGACAGAGGAAATCGCCACCATATACCGTAGCACTGTTACAGTCGATTCCAGAATTATTGCGAATTATATTGTTAGCAAAATAAATTCTTGCTGTAGTAGGAGGATTCACATTCCAACCACTATCGCGGAAATGGTATTCTCCTATCAGAATAGTTTCCTTAGCTGCACCCTCAAAAGTATTGTTTTCAGCAACCACCTCAGAATCTCCAAGAATCCACATGCCATTCCAGCCTGTGATTGGACCGACAATATTGCGGTGGACATTGACGGTGGAATCTCTAATAGCAATCCCTGACCCTTCAGAGGCACCAGATAGAATGTTGTCATTTGCATTGACTATAGCCTGATCGTAGGCAGTTAATGGGGCCCCATCTTCAGTTATGATTGTGTTATTGTGAACCCATAGAGTATGGGAAATATCTCCGGTACTCTTGTGGCCATTGGTATCTACACCATTGCATTTTACCGATACTTGTGAATTAGTAAATTGACCGGAAGAGCCCTTCAAGAACAAACCATAGGCATTCTGGCTAAGTGTTAAGGTATTCATATCGATATAACTATCAGAGGCAGTAATCAATGAACGGCCATCTTCATTGCGTCCACATTCGGCAGAAGAATCACCAGTGAAAACTGAGTTTTGGAGGATGAAGGTTGAGAGAATCCCTGCTCCAGCACCGAATGCACGTACCGCAGCAGCATGCCATCCCTCGCCATCAGAACCAAGTTTAAATGTCGAATCCTTCAACAGAGGTGCTGCCAAATTAAAAGCCAGAACGCTGGAAGTATTAACATCGTTAAAGTTCAAATTATCTGCGGTGAAACTCGCACCATCAAAGGTGATCGCTGAGTAAGTAAATTCGGCTGAACTCTGAATATATGAGGGGTATCCATATGCACCATCAATGGTAACATATGAAAGGGCTGTTAGAGAGGTATCAATTGTCGACTTGAAAATCAATCCTTCTCCGCAATTTAAATCGCGGTTGTTCATTCCATTCGTTGGGTCATAGCAGCGGCCTGTAGCGTTTGGGTCCGAACTTATTGCATCTGGCCAGACAAAACGAACGGGACTACCAGTACCTGCCTGAGTAGCGCCGCATGCTGCTTTTCCAGCACACATTGCGCCTTTGATTGTGATGAAAGAACCTGCTGGCAGATTGATAGTAGTGCCTGCGTTGATTATCAACAGAGCACCTTCTCCAACTTCGACATCACCAGTTAGGGAATGTGAGCCCGACCAAGTTTCGGTTCCAGTTAGGATTCCACTGGTGGTTTGGTTTGTTCCTGCTGCTTCGGTTTCATAACTTAGAGGAATCACTGAAAGCATCGATGTCATCAACATTATGAAGGTCATTAATAGGCTATTCCGGAAATTAGTGTCATACATGGGCAATTCCTCGATGTGCCTCCCTCTAAGGGCAGGGATAAAAGACATGCGGATAGAAAACCAATTGAATAGTATCAATAATCCTATTTTGTATCATATAAAAAGGGTGTATAAACTTACTTTGTATCAAACATAGGATATAATATCATCTATTAGGGGAGTGATATTAACAAGGATTTAAGGATTGTTGAGCCGCTAGAGTGATGTACCACGCCTCTGCATTCAAATGTCCATATCCAAAATAATCATCATGTTGCTTTCCAGCAACTTCTGGTTCAATAGAATCCTTCAATGCTTGTTTCATCGCGACGATGCAAGTATTGGTGGTGGAGCCGCCGTTTCGGCTCATTTCAGGAAATTCCTGTAGTAGTAAAGCAAGACTGCCGGATACAAACACAGTAGCACCACTAGTACCACTGCTTCGGAAATATTGTGTGCCAGGGGCTGTCGAAATAATATTGTGGCCTGGAGCGATCAGTTCTGGTTTCAAATTAGGGTCCTCTCTTGGGCTTCCATCCGGACTAGTTGTTGACGTGTCTTTTGAGGATGATTCCCAAATATCCCCTCCTTCAACAGAGGCACCTACTGAAATAACAAGAGGGATATTTGCGGGAGACGAAACCAAACCATCATCTGCGAAGCCACCATCATTTCCTGCGGCTGCAACAATGAAGACGCCTTTGGACAAGGCCTCCGATACCGCATCTTCAACTTCCTTCCCAGAAGTAGCATTTTCATCTTGCATCCCTCCGAGCGACAAAGAAATAATGTCAGCACCCATATCTTTCCAGCACCATTCAACCGCCTTGGCAACCAGAGAGGTTTCACCAACTGTCTCTCCTCCTTCATGCTCACCAAGTGCAGCGGCTACAGAAAGAAAAACGGCTGGGGCAACTCCTTGCAGGTGTCCATCGGCAACAAGAATACCCACCATCATCGTACCATGATTATCCAAACCATGGTCTATCGGCGTATCAGATGCAGAAACAAAATCCTTGAATCCGATGTTCAAATGATCAAGGTCATCATGGTTCAAATCTACACCAGTGTCAACAATACAAACATGGATTCCCCCTCCATCTAATCCTTTTCCTTGCTGCAAGGTTCTAATTCCACTTTGTTCAAATGCCCATTCAGAATCTGGATATTGTAGGTTATCAACTCCGAGAAACGCCCCCAATCCCCACCAAGATGATAGCCCAATAGCGATAATGAACAACAGTCCCACGGGCAAAGGTCCAGTGAATACCCTTTTTTGAGTAAGCGGTGATTGTGGAGGGGCTGCCGGATCCCAGCCAGATACTACCGAACGAAATCCTTCTTGGTGACCTCGTAATAAAGGGTCAGCAGCAGAAAGTATGCGCGGGTCATTTGGTTCAGGAATGAAATCAAGATGCTCTAGGTTTTCAGACATCTCAATCATCCCTAATGACACTGGAGGTAACGGCGATTCATGAACTCATCCCAAACCTGAGTTGGTTCAAATTGATTCCTGAGTTTTTGGGAATCAGAATTTTGACCCGCGCCTTGCGTTCATCGCCTTGAAACCAACGTAGAGACCAAGCAATATGACTGAAATTATTATCCATGGTAGCCATGAGTTGACCTCATCTGGTGCTTTAGCAACAACATCGTTGGTATAATCCTTAGTCGCAGTATCTCCACCCTCAACAGTTTCTACTGTAGTATGTATGGTTGCAGTCAATATAATCTTCTGCAGAGTTGCATTTGACAAGTCCACTACAACTGTAGTTGAAACAATTTCACCTACAGGAACATCCACCTTTGCTGTTCCTGCGACCTCGTTGACTAGGTTCTCCTGTAGAGCAGATACGTCAACAGTGACATCTACTCCATTGGCATCCAATGTACCACTATTCTTGATAGCGACTACAAAAGTAGTCAGTCCTTGATACATCGCCTCACCTTCCAAGTGGAATGATACAATACTCAGATCCGCCCTTGCAATGCTAACTTCAATCACCAAATCATCGAGGGCTTCGTTGTCCTCGTCGATGAATGCCGCACCACTTCCATCTTCCATACTAATGCTAAGAGTATATGTTCCATCATCTGCGCCTGCAGGAGCGTGGATAGTAAAGGATTGAGTGCGTTCCTGAGTTGAACTCAAAATCATCGATGCACTAGAGGGGGTTAATGACCAATTTGTTGGTAGGTTTGAACTGCTTACATTGAAGGAAACGGTATCTTCTCCATTTCCTAAGTTGGTAATAACAAGGTCGATAGCAACTTCTCCTCCTGGGGCAACTCCAACTTCTGTTGGTGCAGAATCGAGCCTGATGCTATGAATTTGGGGCACCATAATGTGTAAGCCTAACTCTCCTGCTATTGTTGAACCTGCCTCGAAACTAACTCCAATAGGATGTCCCTCTGAATAATAACGAGCGATATCTTGGCTAGGCAACTGCAACTTGAAGGTGAATTCAGCATCCATTGTTGCACCGGATGATGCATTTTCTCCAAGCCCAAGTTCGACAGTCTTTGTTTCTTCGAACTTACCACTACTTTGGTTCAAGAAGGTAACATTCCAATCCCCAGAATCCTGTAATGTTCCAGAATCTCCTCCTAAAGTGAATATCTCTTCAGCTTGATTGCCAGCATAGGAGACCTTGGCAGTGATGATAATATCTTTGAACTTTGCCAAGTCATCATCAGTTGCGTCCACTGGAATCGCAGTCATAGTTTTCTTATCGTCAGAAATATCAATAGCACCACCAGCAACGATGCTGGTCACTTCAAAGGAGATATCGTGGCGTGCAGGCCTTGAAACAATAATCGTTGCTTCTGATTGAGTAACTCCTCCAACCACTTGTGAACTAACTCCGCCAGAATAATTCATCTCCATACCCATCTCAGTAGTTGTGAACTCCACTGAAAAGGAAACTGCGCCTGTAGGCAGAAGGAGATTCATTGCTCCATTGCTATCTACAGGTAAATCAAACTCCATGCCTTCTCCCAGATCTATAGCCAATTCGATACTTCCATTGATTGGAGCATCTGCGACAGCAGTTTCACCAAGGTGGTGCTTCTGAAGAGCGAAATCAGTCCACTCACTGGAAACTGGTAGCCATCCACCAGTGCTCATTTGTAGCTCAAGAGTGCCACCGTCAGAAACTGTAGCATCTAGCAAGCCAATGGCAACCGAAAAGTCATCATCGTTTGCACCTTCATGAGCAGCCCAAACAACCCACTTTCCAGGAGTTACGTTGGCATCCCAAGATAGGGTGCTGCCATCTAAACTAGTAGTTGCAACTACCACTTCTCTATCCAAGCCTATGACTGGATATAATTTGAGAGAGGTGGTTGTTAGAACTGAAATATCATCTAATAGGTGAGTAATGTTTCCTGATACCGAAACATTTCCTGCATCTAATGCTAAATCAAATGATTCATGGCTTCTATTGACATCATATTCATCGTAGGATTTGGCTTCGAATCCAACCTTACTTGCAGTGATACTGTAATTTGTTAGAATTGGTGCAAATAGCTTCCAGACTCCATCTTCATCAGTAGTCAAATTAGACTCGAAGTCGGTGCTATTGATGTGTACTGAAACATTGTAGATTCCTTCATTGTTATTCTGGATGCCATTTCCATTCAAATCCCAGAAAATTTTTCCTCCAATCAACACAGTCTTGACTGCCTCCATCTCAATCAAAGTCAAGTTTCCTCCAGCATCGCTAACATCAACACTAACACTGTATAGGTCTTCATCAATAGTCCAACGGTCATTCAAACCGCTTCTGTTGAGGAAGAAAGTCCAGTTGCCTGTTACCAATGTTCCAGTGGCATTTCCCTCAATATCGGTAGGGCCAATGCTAACGTTTCGTAGGCCATCTTTGCTGACTGCAGTTATCGTGAATCCGGATAAGTTGTCTCCAGTTTCTGCTTCACTAAGATGAATTGATACATTTGTAGATGCGATAGCATTCCAAGTCAAGTCTGAATTTGCTGTTGCTTGGGAAATAATAATTGATTCCTGCATTTCCAATGTAATATTGTCTCTTGATTCCTGAGGCAATACCGCAGTCCAGTTTCCGGCTGGTATATAGGCTGCGATATTTCCATTTTCATCCGCATCTACTTTCTCAAAGCTGACTCCGTCGTCACTATGCAACCAAATGGTCACATTGTCTAGTGGGTCAACGCCGTTCATCACTTGAGCGGTGAGTAACCATTGAGGTTCGAGAGGAATAAGATATGGTTCATCCATCTCTCCAATCGGTACCTCTAATGTATTGAATGGTACTGAAGTCAATGTTTGGTAATTACTCCGGTTTCCGGAATCTGTTATATTCTGCTGTTCAATTCTGATATCATAGACTCCGGCCTCAATACTTAGATTCAATACACCTGTTAGTGCAGAGATATTGTAATGAGTATATGTTGCATTGAATTCATCACCATGGCCAATTAACTGTGGAACTAAAGTTAGGGTGACGTTGACTGCAGTACCGTTCTCAAATATACCATCCCCATTATCATCGAGGAAGAGTTTCAACTGCACATCAGTATAAGCAGGGCTGCCATTGAGAACCCACTCCAATGCCTCAGCATCAGCGCTTACTTCAATATGTGAAGTATTGACATTTAGTTCTTCCAATAATACATCGACGGTGTAATTTCCAACTGGTAGGAAGAATAGGAAATCACCTGAAGTCATAGTGAATGAGGACCAAACGACACCTGAAACATTGTTCGTAGTAGTCATTTCGGCAGGTTCCCACCCTGGTAATGAATCATCCCAAAGTGCATCCTCAAAGATGAAAAGTTGACCTGTGCGAGAAAATGAAGGTTCCATCGAAAGGTTGAGGAAAGCACTTGAACCCTCTGAATAATTAGTATTTGAATCTACGATTAGCAAAGTGCTTGCAGTTGAAGTCTTACGTGGTGAGGTTGTTGTTATGCTGAATTCCAAGCCTGCTGGTAAACGGGCTTCGAATACCCCATTCTCATCAGTTACATCATAGCGCACAAGATTTCCACTTCTCATAGTTACGTTAACTTGAGGAACTTTATTGAATGGGTGCTCAAGGCTTGGATTCTGCATGAAAACAGCATAATCATCGGCTGCAACAACTTGTCCTGAAACATTAACTGCATGGATGTAACTCTTTTCACCAAGGCTAACATCATCTTCCAACAATTCGAAGTCGAACCATAACATATATGATTCATGATTATTATCAGAAATTATCCAATGACCTCTTGGTAATTCAAGGTCGACAAGCCCATTCTCATCTGAAGTAGTATTGAATTCAGGGTAATCATCATATTTTGAAGCAATGGTGACAACTCTATTCCTATTATCCCAGTCATCATCAGGTGTACCTAATTCATCAAGTACCATGTCAGAGATTGAGAAATTTACATCGAAGTGGACTGGTATCCGCATGTTAACCTTCAATTCTTCACTTTCACCAAAAACAAATAGAGTTGAATTCAATTCATACCAACCATCACCATCAAGGTCAAATCTGTAGTAATATTCACCGCTAGAAAGTGGACCATATGAGAAAGTACCATTCTCATCGGTGTTGATAATAATTACATCACCTTCACCAAGTGCAATATCGATCAATTCAAAACTATTGTTGGCGAATACATCGCCGTTCATGTCGAACATTGTGTCAGAGAATAAACTGCCTGGCATTGTCAACTCAAGGCCATATTTAGCATTGATTTCAACCTCTACAGGCTGTGGTAGAAGAACTTCCTTGCCATTCGCTAATTGTGCTATCATATTGTATATCCCAGGAGTTAATCCAGAAAGGTAGAATGAACCAGGTTCGACAATTGGACCCGAAAAAGTTCCAATTCCGATAAAGGTTCCAGTTCCATTGATTGTTCCAATTCCACTAAAGCTTCCGGTTCCCTCAAAAGTAGCATTCACTAGTTGCCCAGTAAATGCTGTTGTTGTGCCTGCAGTCATACGTCCACTAGCATTCAATGTCCCCTCGAAGAGGTAAATTGATGCTTCACCTTGACCTCCTGCCGCTTGCAAACAAATTTGCCAACCCTTACTCAAATTAAGGCTAAAGGTGCCATTATCTTCTTCACAATTGAGGATACCTGACGTACTATTATCGGCAATATCTTCGGGATTAGCTTTGATTGTTCCAGAACCAACCCATATTCCATCACCAGTGTAAGTCTGATCAACTCCAATATTACGGGTATATTCTCCAGTGAAGTTCTTGACAAAGGTTGTTTCACTATTAGAGGAAGGAGTAAAAGTTCCGTTCTCAGTAAAAGTGATTTCTCCTTGGCCAGGTCCTACAATTCTTGATTCATCGCTAGTGAAAGAACCATTGGTTGTGACTACTGAATAGTTGTCAGTCATGGACCAGATACTACGTAGATAGAACTCTACCTCGATAAGTGGGTCGCCCTCAAATGATTCGTGGCCAGCCCATGTGACTGTTCCACTAACTCCTGAAGTTTTGACGACCATATCGATCGCTTCAGTATAGCGCTCACCAGAATGACCTTGCTTACCACTGATGTTCAGGTGAACCTCATTCAACCAAGTCATATTTGAGACTCCGCCAAGAAGCCCAGTGATTGGGTTGGTCTCTCTATTCTCATTCAACAAAATTGTGAAATCTGCGATTGATGCTTGATAATCACCCTTGCGGATCGCATCTTTATCTACGATTGGATCATTATCACCCAAATATGCACTGAAACGAATATGGCCAGCTGGTACCATAACACAATAGTTTCCATTTTCATCAGTATCAACAGCGGCGATAGGAATCCAGTAGGTGTTATTATCCATATCAGATTCATGTTCCCCGCTGAATGCATCGCGTTCAACAAGGACTCTTGTATTGTTCATCCCAACTCCATGAGACATCTTTACTTGGCCACAAACTTCAGTTCCTGAATAATACTTCAGAATCTTTACTGCAGTATTTGCATAACGAATACTTCTCTGGTCTGCGGTCTCTTCTGGAAAAGTGGTTTCATCTCCTAATCCAGAACCATACCAATTCGAGATGACAA
>Ga0066376_10001557_pt1 | contig 22193 bp, 27 predicted proteins | sample Knorr_S15_td_Bot_FD_77009 | JGI IMG/M metagenome (GOLD analysis project Ga0066376, IMG submission 77009) | Marine microbial communities from Southern Atlantic Ocean transect - Knorr_S15_td_Bottom_ad_5009_LV_A | ecosystem: Environmental > Aquatic > Marine > Oceanic | place: Southern Atlantic...
CGAGCGATCTCGCGGCGCGTCTCGGCGGTGAGGAATTCGTCGTCGTGATGTCCGATACGAACATGGACACCGCCCGTGCGATCACCGCGCGCCTGTGCCGGGATATCGAGGCCACGCCCTTCGCCGCCTCGCTCATCGAGGACGGGCTGGCGGTGACCGCGAGCATCGGCGTCGCCGTGGCCGACCATCGCGATGCGACGCCCGACGATCTGGTCAAACGCGCCGACGAGGCGCTCTACGAGGCCAAGAACAACGGCCGCAACCAAGTCATCGCGGCGCTCGGCTGAGCAGCTGTTTTCAATATACCGCGCTTAAGCGCCCCGCCCCTTGGCGAGGCGCATAAATTACTTAATTTTGGCTTCCTTGAACTCGACGTGCTTGCGCACCACCGGGTCATATTTGCGGAAAACGAATTTCTCGGTGCTGTTCCGCGGGTTCTTCTTGGTGGTGTAATAATACCCCGTGCCCGCGGTGCTCTCGAGTTTGATCAGAATGTTGTTTGTCTTGGCCATGACGCGCCCTGGGGGTTCGATTGAAAGATGTGGGAATGCCGAGCGCGCACCATAACGGCGATCCCCACCCTGTCAAGGGCCGCGTCGTTCAGGTATATAACGGCGCCTGCCGTTGACGTAGAACAACAGGGTCACGGGCCGCCGGGCGCGGGCTTCGGGGGTGGCGGTTAGGTGGAAGGCGGCCTCCCGGAGAACGAAGGCGGTGACGTCGACAATCTCCAGCACCCGTGCCGCATCGGCCAGGCGAATCCATTGCAGATCGAGCAGTTCCCCGTCCCGTAGCAACCGGCCATGGGCGTCGTCGCCCCGGGCGATGAAGAAACGGGTGTTGAAGCGGCGTTTCGATCCCGGCGGCGTGATCGCCCTGGCGATATAGTCGAGCCGTTTGAAATCCGGCGTCAGCCCGGCCGCCTCATAGGCCCGCCAGATCGGCGCGTTGCCGACGATCGGTGGCTGATCGGGCGCGCCGCAAAGCAGCAGGCCGGTCTCCTCAAATGTCTCGCGCAGGGCGGCCACGGCGAGCGCCATGGCCGGCGAGCCCGTGCAACGTCGCTTCACTTTTTGTTCGACTTCGGGGCGTAAGCCCAGGCCAGGCGGCGCCCGGGCATCATCGCTGTCGGTACGGCCACCGGGAAAGACAAAGACATTGGGTAGAAACGCGGCGCGCGGCCGCCGCCGGCCCATCAAGACTTCGGTCGCATCCCCCTGGCCGCGGAGGATAACCAGACTGGCGGCGTCGAGGGGGATGACGCCTCTTTTCGCGGGGTTTGGCGAGGTCAAGGGGGCGGACTTTCAGGCGTGCGGGAACCGGTCGAGGCCAGAGTTCTATTCGGTCTCGGCCTTGGCGTGTTTGCCGCCGCCGATGGCCTCGCGGCCGGCGTCGGTCAGGCGGCAAACCAGCCAGTCGGGTTTGATCGGGTTCGACATCCAGGGTTCGGCCCAGCCTTCCCGGATACAGGCCTTGATGGTCTGCGTATTTATGGTTTGGCCTTGGCTATCGAACAAGGGCAGCTTACCGCCGGGTTGAGCGACTCCATGGCCGAGCCAAAGGCGCTGCGCCGTCGAAGGCCGACGGCGGAGAGGGACGTATTTACGGGAGGTTGCCGGGGCGTTCATGCGACTGCGGCTGCGCAATAACGGGCGCGGCCTATTTCGCTGCTTTCGCCTTGCGTCCAGGCTTGGCCCGGGTCTTCTTGCGCCCGAGGCCGATCTTCTTGGCGAACGCCGAGCGTTGGGCGGCATAATTCGGAGCGACCATGGGGTAATCGGCTGGCAACCCCCATTTCGCGCGATATTCTTCGGGCGTCAGGCCGTAAGTGGTGCGCAGGTGACGCTTGAGCATCTTCAGTTTCTTGCCGTCTTCGAGGCAGACGATATAGTCGGGCTTGATCGAGCGGCGGATCGAAATTGCGGGTTTCTTCTTATTCTGCGTCGGTTCCGCCGGGTCGTGGTTCTGCGCGCTCAAACTCGTGAAGACCGATTGAATCACGTCGGGAATTTGCGATCCTGGAATTTCATTGTTGCTGACATAGGAAGAAGCAATTTGGGTCGTCATTCGAAGTAATTCAGCATGTGGCATCTTGTTCGTAACCTCCCGATCGATAATTTTTTTGCCCTGTTATACGTTTCCGTACAGGGGCTTGATATTGGGTTACTCGCATGGCTTGACTATGCAAGTCAATTTTATTCGTCAGTTAAAAACAAGTGATTCAAGCATACCACCACAGAAACGGCGATGTTTGATTGTCAAACCATCAATAATCACAAAAGATAATGAATATCGTGACGATCGAACGGTTCGTCATATAGGTGATCGGTTTGCGCATCATTAGAGGGGCGGATTATCCGTGGTGTTGTGTCACGCTGGCGCGTTGCCGCTAGATATGCTACTAGGCGGGCTGATTCATGCCTCAAATACCAAGGATCATTGACCCTTGGTATCAGGAGGGGAAGGGGAGGAATGTCCAAAGTCGCCATTGTCGTCGCCTCGGATCATGCCGGGTTCGAGTTAAAGGAAATTCTTAAAAAAGAACTTGAACTTCTTGATATGCAAATAGAAGACCTCGGCGTGTACGATATGGAAGCAGTCGATTATCCCGATATCGCCAATGCGCTCGCGGCGGTTGTCTCGGCCGGCGGCGGTCGCCGCGGCCTGTTGTTGTGCGGCACCGGGATCGGCGCCAGCATCGCCGCCAATCGCCACCGGCGGGTGCGCGCGGCGCTGTGCCATAGTGCCGAGACGGCGCGCATGGCCCGGCAGCATAACGACGCCAACGTCCTGGTGCTCGGCGGCCGGGTGCTGGACCCCGATACGGCCCGGGAATGTCTGCGGGTGTTCCTCGACACGGCATTCCTGGGGGGACGCCACGAACCCCGTGTCGCCAAGCTCGCTTGAGCGCCGGGTTGATAAAATTCCAGGGTGAAGAAGGATTGACCATGACCGTTGCCGACTCTTATTTCACCGGCCGCCTGGCCGAGTGCGACCCCGAAATCAGCCGGGCCATCCATGACGAAGTGGTTCGCCAGAATGACGGCGTCGAGTTGATCGCCTCGGAGAATATCGTCAGCCGCGCGGTTCTCGAGGCCCAGGGCTCGGTGTTGACCAACAAATATGCCGAAGGTTATCCGGGCCGTCGCTATTACGGCGGCTGCGCCTCCGTCGATGTCGCCGAGGCCATCGCCATCGAGCGCGCCTGCAAGCTGTTTGACTGCCGCTTCGCCAACGTCCAGCCCCATTCAGGCGCTCAGGCGAACCAGGGGGTTTTCATGGCGCTGTTGCAGCCCGGCGACACCATTCTCGGCCTGTCCCTGGCCTCGGGCGGCCATCTCACCCATGGCGCCGCGCCCAACCAATCGGGAAAATGGTTCAACGCCGTGCAGTACGGCATCCGCGAGGACGACGGGCGCATCGATCTCGAAGAGGTCGCCGCCCTGGCGCGCGAGCATCAACCCAAGCTCATCATCGCCGGCGGCTCGGCCTATCCCAGGGAGTTTGATTTCGCCGGCTTCCGGCGCATCGCAGACCAGGTCGGCGCTTTATTCATGACCGACATGGCGCATTTCGCCGGGCTCGTCGCCGGCGGGGTTCATCCCAGCCCCTTGCCGCACTCCCATGTGGTGACCACGACCACCCACAAGACCATGCGCGGCGCCCGCGGCGGCATGATCCTGACCAATGACGAAGCCCTGGCCAAGAAGATCAACTCGGCCATCTTCCCCGGCCTTCAGGGCGGTCCGCTGATGCATGTCATCGCCGCCAAGGCGGTGGCCTTCGGCGAATGCCTGCGGCCCGAATTCAAACTCTACGCCCGGGCCGTCGTCGATAATGCCCAGGCCCTCGCCGAGGTCCTCATGGCGCGTGGTTTCGGCCTGGTCTCGGGGGGCACCGATACCCATCTCATGCTGGTCGACCTGCGCTCCAAGGGCCTGACCGGCAAGGCCGCCGAGGCCGCCCTTGAGCGCGCCGCCATGACCTGCAACAAGAACGCCGTTCCGAACGATCCCGAAAAACCCATGGTCACCTCTGGAATCCGCCTCGGAACGCCGGCCGCGACCACCCGCGGTTTCGGGGTCTCCGAATTCCGCCGGGTCGGCGAGCTGATCGCCGATGTGCTCGACGGGCTAATCGACGATCCCGGCGATAACGGCGCCGCCGAGGGCGTCGCCCTCGAGCAGGTGCGCGCGCTGTGCAGGCGATTTCCGATTTACCCCGAACTCACGTCACAGGAGTCCTGACCCATGCGCTGTCCGTTTTGCAGAAACGAAGATACCCAAGTCAAGGACTCGCGCCCCACCGAAGACAATTCGGCGATCCGGCGGCGGCGCCATTGCCCGGCCTGTGCGTCGCGGTTCACCACCTTCGAGCGCATCCAGCTGCGCGATTTGATCGTGGTCAAGAAAAACGGCTCGCGCGCGCCGTTCGACCGCGACAAGCTGGCGCGTTCCCTCAACATCGCCCTGCGCAAGCGGCCGGTCGACCCGGACCGTATCGAGCGCATGGTCAACGTCATCCAGCGCAATCTCGAGACCTCCGGCGAGCCCGATGTGAAGTCCCAGTATATCGGCGAGCTGGTGATGGAGGGTCTGGCCACGCTCGATCAGGTCGCCTATGTGCGTTTCGCTTCGGTCTACCGCAATTTCCGCGAGGCCAAGGATTTCGAGGAGTTCATCGACAGCATGGGCGGCGACGACAACATGGGTGGCGGCGACGACGACTGATCCTACCCATATCCGCCATATGACGGCGGCGCTCAACCTCGCCCGGCGCGGCTTGGGAACGGTCTGGCCGAATCCCGCCGTCGGCTGTGTGCTGGTCGGCGGCGGCCGCGTGGTCGGCCGCGGCTGGACCCAGCCGGGCGGACGTCCCCATGCGGAAACCGAGGCCCTGCGCCGCGCCGGCGGCCTCGCCCGGGACGCCACCGCCTATGTCAGCCTCGAGCCCTGCGCCCATCAGGGCGAGACTCCGCCTTGCGCCGACGCCCTCATCGAGGCCGGCGTCGCCCGCCTGGTGATCGCCCACGAAGATCCCGACCCCCGGGTCAACGGGCGCGGCATGGAGCGCTTGCGCGACGCCGGCATCGAGGTGATTGAGGGGGTCTGTAGGGGGCCTGCGCGGGCGCTCAACGCCGGGTTCCTCAAACGCCTGGCGAGTGGGCGGCCGCTGTTCACCCTGAAGACGGCGACCAGCCTCGACGGCCGCATCGCCACCGCGAGCGGGCAGAGCCAATGGATCACCGGCGAGCCGGCCCGCCAGCGCGGCCATTCCCTGCGCGCCGATCACGACGCGGTCATGGTTGGCATCGGCACGGTCCTCGCCGAGGATCCCAGCCTCGATTGCCGCCTGCCGGGCCTGGCCCATCGCTCGCCCCTGCGCATCGTTATCGCCAGCCACCTGCGGCTGCCTCCGGAGAGCCGCCTGGCGCGGTTGCCGAGCTGGATATTGACCCTCGCCGGGGGCGGCGCGGCGCGGCGCGACGCCCTGGCCGAGCGCGGCGTGGAAATCATCGAGCTGGCCGACGACGGGCAGGGCAGGGTCGATCTCGCCGCCGCCGCCCAGGCGCTCGGCGAGCGCGGCCTGACCCGTGTACTCGTCGAGGGCGGCGCCCGGCTCAACGCCGGTCTGCTGCGGGCCGGCCTCGCCGACCGGCTGGTGTGGTTCCGCAATTCTCGGCTGATCGGCGGCGACGGCCTGCCGGCGGCGGCCGGATTCGGGATCGACCAGCTCGCCGACGCGCCGGCCTTTCGCCGGATGTCGGTCGAAGAACTCGGTGACGACACCATGGAAACTTACGAGCGGATAACTTAAGTTTCCGCCTATGTTTACGGGAATCATCAGCGACCGGGGCAAATTGCGGGCGATCGAAGGCGGGCGCGGCAAGCGTTTGGTGATCGCCACGGCTTACCCGGTTGCGCGCATCGCCATCGGCGCCTCCGTCGCCTGTTCGGGGGTCTGCCTGACGGTGGTCGAAAAAAATGCCGATTGGCTGGCTTTCGATGTCTCGTCCGAGACCCTGTCCCGCACCACCCTGGGCGCCTGGCGGGTCGGTGTCGGGATCAATCTCGAACGGCCGCTGGCGCTCGGCGATGAACTGGGCGGCCATATGGTGCTCGGCCATGTGGATGGCGTCGCCCACCTCGAGGCGCGCCACGTTGAGGGAGATTCCCGGCGTCTGTCCCTGCGCGCGCCCGAGGCGCTCGCCGGTTTCATCGCGGCCAAGGGATCGGTCACCCTCGACGGCGTTTCCCTGACTGTCAACCGGGTTGAAAACACCGCCTTCGAGGTCAATATCATCCCCCATACCCTGGCTGTCACGACCCTCGGCGAGTTACAGGCCGGCGACCGGGTAAATCTGGAGATCGACATGCTCGCGCGCTATGTCGCGCGTCAACGAGAATGGGCGGATAAGACGTGAATGAACCGATGAAATTCGCCTTGAGTGAAAACGCCGATTTCCTGTCTTCCATCGAGGAGGTCATCGAAGAGGCGCGCAACGGGCGTATGTTCATCCTGGTGGATGACGAGAATCGCGAAAACGAGGGCGATCTGATCATCCCGGCGCAGATGGCGACCCCCGAGGCGATCAATTTCATGGCCCGATACGGGCGCGGGCTGATCTGCCTGTCCCTGACGCGATCGCGGATCGAAGAACTCGGCCTGCCGCTCATGGCCCAGCATAACGAATCCCGCCATCAGACCGCCTTCACCGTCTCGATCGAGGCCCGGGAAGGGGTGTCGACCGGCATTTCAGTGGCCGATAGGGCGCATACCATCGCGGTCGCCATCGATCCGGCCAAGACGCGCGGCGATCTCGGCTCGCCCGGCCATGTCTTTCCCCTGGTGGCCAATGACGGCGGCACCCTGGTGCGCGCCGGCCATACGGAAGCGGCGGTCGACATCGCCCGCCTTGCCGGTCTCAACCCGTCGGGCGTGATCTGCGAGATCATGAATGACGACGGCACCATGGCGCGGCTGCCCGACCTTATCCAATTCGCCCAGCTTCACGGACTCAAACTCGCCACCATCGCCGATCTGATCGCCTATCGACTACGCCACGACACCATCGTGCTGCGCACGGTCGAGACCACCCTGCACAGCAAATACGGCGGTGATTTCCGTATGATGGTGTTCATCAACAGCATCGACGGCGCCGAACATGTCGCCCTAGTGATGGGCGATGTGACGACCGGCGATCCGGTGCTGACCCGGGTCCATGTGCTGAGCGTGGTAGAAGACGTGCTCGGCGGTCGCGGCGGCGAGCGGGGCGGTGAGCTGGAGGCCGCCATGCGCGCCATCGGCTCCGCCGGGCGCGGCGTCATCGTTCTGATCCGCGATTCCCAACAATCCAGCCTGTCCGAGAGCCTCAAGGCGCGCGATGACGACAGCGCCCCGGGCGAAGCGGGCGATCTGCGCGAGGTCGGCATCGGCTCGCAGATCCTGCTCGCCCTCGGCGTCCACGACATGATCTTGCTGACCAACAACCAGCGCACCATCATCGGCCTGGAGGGCTATGGGCTCTCGGTCGTCGGGCGGCAAGCCCTGGAAATCGACGGCGATTGAGGTGACCGACTCACGCCACATCCTGATCGTCGAGGGGCGCTTCTACCCGGACGTCGCCGATGCCCTGACGAGCGGCGCGGTAGCGGCGCTGGAGGCGGCCGGGGCGAGCCATGAGCGGGTCACGGTGCCCGGCGCCTTCGAAATACCCGCCGCCATCGGCTTCGCCATCGGCAGCGACGCCTACGACGGCTATCTCGCCCTGGGCTGCGTGATTCGCGGCGAAACCTCCCATTACGATTATGTCTGCGCCGAGAGCGCCCGCGGCCTCGCCGATCTGGCGCTTCATCGGGGCGCCGCCCTGGGCTACGGCATCCTGACCTGCGAGACCCATGAACAGGCCATGGCCCGCGCCGCCACCGATCGCGGCAATAAGGGCGGCGCCGTCGCCGAGGCCTGCCTCTCGATGATCGCCCTGGCGCGTAAATTCACCAAGGCCGGGTCATGAGCGAGCCCGGTCCGGATCGCTTGAGCGCCGCGCGGCTGGCCGCCGTTCAGGCGCTCTACCAGATGGATATCGCCGGCGACGGCATCGAGGATGTGGTCGCCGAGTTCCTCACCCACCGCCTGGCCGACTGGACCGAAGACGGACAATCGATCGACGCCGACACCGATTTGTTCGCCACCCTCACCCGGGGCGCCGGGGCGCGCCGTGACGATATCGATGCGCTGATCGTCGGCGCGCTCGCCGAGGGCTGGACCATCGAGCGTCTCGAGCTGTTGTTGCGCGCGGTGCTGCGGGTCGGCACCTTCGAGCTCATGGCGCGCCCCGAGACTCCGGCGAAAGTGGTCATCGACGAATATATCGATGTCGCCCACGCCTTCTTCGGCAAGGGGCCGCCGGGTTTCGTCAACGGTGTCCTCGACCGCCTCGCCCATGACCTCAGGCCCGGTGAGTTCGACGCCAACTAAATGGACGAATTCGCCCTGATCGCCGAGCTGCTGGCGCCGCTCTCGGAGGCCGCGCCCGGCGCCTTCAACTTGACCGACGACGCGGCGCTGGTGAGCCTCCCCGAGGGCCGCCGCCTGGTGGTCACCAAGGATATGCTTGTTGCCGGCGTCCATTGCCTGGCCGACGACGACCCCGGCCTGATCGCGCGCAAGCTGCTGCGGGTCAATCTCTCGGACCTGGCCGCCATGGGGGCGGCGCCGCACAGCTATCTGTTGGGGCTGGCCCTGCCGCCCGCCACCGATGACGGCTGGCTGCGCGGCTTCGTCGGCGGCCTCGCCCTGGATCAGGCGAGTTTCGGGGTGCGTTTGATCGGCGGCGACACGGTGTCGACCGACGGTCCCTTCACGGCTTCGCTGACGATGCTGGGCGAGGTTCGCGTCGGCGCCGAGCTACGCCGCTCGGCGGCGCGTCCGGGCGATCTCGTGTTCGTCTCGGGCTCGATCGGCGATGCGGCGCTTGGCCTTGCCGTGCTCAACGGCGGGCTTCCTGGTCTCGACGAGAGCGCCGAAGCCTGGCTCCGGGACCGCTACCATCTGCCGCAACCCAGGATCGCGCTGGGTTTGCGTCTGTCCGGCCTGGTGCATGGGCTGATCGACGTCTCCGACGGCCTGATGGCCGATCTGGGACATATTTGCGCCGCATCGGGGGTCGCCGCGGAGATCGACGCCGCGCGGATTCCCGTATCAACGGCGGCGCGGGCGGCGCTGGCCCTCGATGCGGGCTTGCGGGAGAAGATACTCGGCGGCGGCGACGATTACGAACTGCTGTTCACCGCCGTATCGGAGGCCGCGGTGCCGCTCGCCGCCATAGCGCGCGATCTGGAGCTGCCGATAACCGCCATCGGGCGCATCGTCGAGGGCGGTGGGATGACGGCGCTGGATGAAACCGGCGCCCCGATCGACCTTGCATCACCCGGCTGGCGGCATTTCTGATCCAGGATTTCACTGTTTTTTCATGATTTTCCTCGATCCTATCTATGCCGTGCGAGTCGGCATGGGCCGGTTCTCCGGCATTGAGCGCGCATAGAGATTCTGTGACATGAAAAAGACGATAATCCTGCTGGTTCTGATGGTCGCCCTCGGTGGCGGCGGCTATTTCGGCTGGCAGCAGATGGACGACATCGAGCCCTCCGCCGAAACCGGGCAAGCGGAAGGAGGCGGATTTTTCTCCAATGATGAACCCAAGTTCGTCGAACTCGACCTGCTGACCGCACCCTTCGTTCGCGGCGGGAAGTTCGTTCAATATGTCGTCCTGGTGGTCAACCTCGAGGTCGCCAGCGACGACGGAGTGGATAAGGTTCGCGCGGTCATGCCCCGCCTGCGCGACGCCTTCGTGACCGAACTCCACACCATGGCCACCATGCGCAATCCCGACCAGAAGATGCTCAACACGAAGCGCATCAAATCGCGCCTGCTGGCGAGCGCCCAGAAGGTCATGGGGGGTGGCATCGTGCGCGAGGTGCTGGTGCAGCTCGCCCAATAGCCCGACCGAGCGGCTCAGGATGATTGCTCGATCGCCGGGTTGCGTATTGACGCCATCTCTGGCATGTTCCGCGCGAATTTCTAGAACCGATCGCCGCCGGCCCCGCCGGTGTTCGATTTGCTGCGTGATCAAGGCTATTTTCCGTTAAATCTTGAGGGGTGTTCTCGATGCCTACCGTCTTTTGGTTCGTCGTCGTAAGCGGCGTCGTTGCGTTGCTTTATGGCGTCTTCGCCGCCCGTTCAATCTTCGCGGCCGCCGCCGGCAACGAGCGTATGCAGGAGATCGCCGCGGCCATTCAGGAAGGTGCCAGCGCTTATCTGAAGCGCCAATACACCGCTATCGCCATGGTCGGCGCGGTGGTTTTTGCCATCCTGGCGGCGAGCCTCGGCATGACCGTGGCCATCGGCTTCCTGATCGGCGCGGTGCTTTCCGGGGTGACCGGATTCATCGGCATGAATGTTTCCGTGCGCGCCAATGTGCGCACCGCCCATGCGGCGCGGGAGGGTCTCGCCGGGGCCCTCGAAATCGCCTTCAAATCGGGCGCGGTGACCGGCATGCTGGTGGTCGGGCTGGCGCTTCTCGGCGTTGCCGGCTACTACGGCTATCTGATCACCTCCGGCGTGGCGCTCAGCGCAGTGATCGAGGCCCTGTTGGCGCTCGGCTTCGGCGGCTCGTTGATCTCGATTTTCGCTCGCCTCGGCGGCGGCATCTTCACCAAGGGCGCCGATGTGGGCGGCGACCTGGTCGGCAAGATCGAGGCCGGTATTCCCGAGGACGACCCGCGCAATGCCGCGGTGATCGCCGATGCCGTCGGCGACAATGTGGGTGACTGCGCCGGCATGGCGGCCGATCTGTTCGAGACCTACGCGGTCACCATGGTCGCCACCATGCTGCTGACCTCTATTTACTTCACCGGCGCCGCCCTCGAGACGCTGATTTTGTATCCCCTGGCCATCGGCGGGGTGTGCATCGTTACCTCGGTGATCGGCACCTTCTTCGTCCGCCTCGGCGGCAGCGATAACATCATGGCTGCGCTGTATAAGGGCTTCGTGGCCACGGCCGTGCTGTCGGCCATCGCCCTGTGGCCCCTGACCGATTACATGATCGGCTTCGACACTGAATTCACCATCGACGAGCTGACCTTCACGGGGCGGCATCTGTTCTATAGCGGGCTCGTCGGGCTGGTGGTGACCGGCCTTCTGGTGTGGATCACCGAATATTACACATCGACCAAATACCGGCCCGTGCGCGCCATCGCCAAGGCGTCCGAGACCGGCGCCGGAACCAACATCATCCAGGGCCTCGCGATTTCCATGGAATCGACCGCGATTCCGGTCATCGTGCTGTGCGGCGGGATTCTGTCCGCCTATAGTTTTGCCGGACTGTTCGGCATTGCCATCGCGGTTACCGCCATGCTCGCCCTGGCCGGCATGGTCGTCGCCCTGGACGCCTACGGCCCAGTCACCGATAACGCCGGCGGCATCGCCGAAATGTCCGACCTGCCCGCCGATGTGCGCAAGACCACGGATGCCCTCGACGCCGTGGGCAACACCACCAAGGCAGTGACTAAGGGCTACGCCATCGGCTCGGCGGCGCTCGCCGCCCTGGTCCTGTTCGCCGCCTATACCGAGGAACTGGCACGCTTCTTCCCCGATCTCGACGTGACCTTCGAGCTGCAAAATCCCTATGTGGTGGTCGGCCTGTTTATCGGCGGCATGCTGCCCTATCTGTTCGGCGCCATGGGCATGATGGCCGTCGGGCGCGCGGCCGCCTCGGTGGTCATCGAGGTGCGCCGCCAGTTCAAGGAAATCCCCGGCATCATGGAAGGCACCGCGAAGCCCGAATACGGGCGCTTAGTCGATTTGCTGACCAAGGCCGCGATCAAGGAAATGATCTTGCCATCGCTGCTGCCGCTGCTGGCGCCGCTGGTGATTTATACGGTGATCAACTGGATCGGCGGTCAGGCGGCGGCTTTCGCGGCGCTCGGCGCCATGCTGCTGGGCACCATCGTCACCGGGATCTTCCTGGCCATTTCCATGACCTCGGGCGGCGGCGCCTGGGATAACGCCAAGAAATACGTCGAAGACGGCAACCACGGCGGCAAGGGCTCTGCCGCCCATGTGGCGGCGGTCATCGGCGATACGGTGGGTGATCCCTACAAGGATACGGCGGGCCCGGCGATCAATCCGATGATCAAGATCATCAACATCGTCGCCCTGCTGATGCTTTCCGCCCTGGCCGCCTAATACCAGACGGATGATGCTCTAGTTGGCCGGCGTGTTGAATCGCCCGAGGTTGCCGACGAGCTGTTCGAGGATGGTGATTGCGCGCCCTCCGGTGGGGGTAATGCGGGCGACTGGCTCGATGGCCTGGGCGTCTTCCAGGCCATAGGCGCGGACGGTTTTCACCATGCCGGCGGCATCGAAAGTGATGGCGATGACTTTCTGCTCGGTGACTTCCGGCTCGTAAAAGGCGAGGGTTTCGATCTGGCTCGAAATATAATACCAGACCTCGTCGCCGAAGGTCGCGACACTCGACGGCGAGCCCAGCAGGTCGGCGACCTGGTTGCGGCTTTGCACGCCCGGCTGGACCCGTGAAAGCAGTTCGGGGTCGGGCAGATTGCCGCGCTGTACGATGATCGGCGCGCAGGCCGAAAGCAGCGCCGCGAAAGCGGTCGCCACGACGAGCCGGCGGAAGGAGACGCGCTCCGGCCATGATATTGTGTAGGACTTCATGATTGACACATCATATCTCATCGAACTGCCCGCCGTGTCAATGAAGCCGGGCTGAAATACGGAATCGAGACCATGGGTTTAAGCGGCTTTTTCAAGCGGTCGAAACATAGGGATCAGGCGCATAGCCTCTATCTGTCGGTGGTCGCACAGGCGCGTAGGCCTGTTTTCTATAGCCATATCGGCGCGCCCGACAGTCTCGACGGCCGCTTCGAGATGATTCTGATTCATGCGGTTCTGCTGCTCCGCCGGCTACGCGACGAAGGCCAGGCCGGGAGCGATCTCGGGCAGGTGATGTTCGATGTCATGATCGACGACATGGATCAATCCCTTCGCGAAATGGGAGTCGGCGATTTGGCGGTCGGGCGTCGGGTCAAGGCCATGGCGCGGGCGTTTTTCGGCCGGGCGGCGGCCTACCAGGCGGGCTTGTCCGCGGCCGATGACGATGCCTCGCAGGCGATGATCGCGGCGCTCAGGCGAAACCTGTTCGGCACGGTCACCGTGGGCGACGGGCAGGTGGCGGCCATGGCTGATTATATGCGCGAGGTATCCGCCCGGCTCGGGGAGCAACCGGGAACCGAACTGCTTGCCGGCGCGGTGTTGTTCGGCGATGCACCAGCCAAGGTCGGCGGAGAAGACGATGCTTGATCGGGAAGGACGGAAAGAACTTTCGCGCTTGATCGCCCTAGGCGATCTCGGCCGGGACGGCGCGACCCTGGAGATTACCGCCGACGCCCATGAACTGGCGGCGCTGGCCGAGCGGTTCGACCTGGTCGCGGTCGACTCCCTGGCGGCGACCGTGACGCTCAAGCGCGGCGAGGCGGACCATATGCTGCGGTTGCGGGGCAAGCTCAGCGCCGAGGTGGTGCAGTCCTGCGTCATTACCCTGGAGCCGGTGGCCTGCCATGTGGAAGGCTTCGTGGAGGTCGACTACTCGCCCCATGAGAACGGCGGTCGGGCGGTCCGCGACATGGCGCCGAGCGCCACATAGCACCCGGCGAGGACGATCTGCCGGAGATTCTCGAAGGCGATGAAATCGATGTCGGCGAGGTCGTCGCCGAGCATCTCGGCCTCAATCTCAATCCGTATCCTCGCCGGCCGGGCGTGGAATTCCGCGGCGAAGAAGGTGCGACGCAAGACGATGCGGACGACGGAGGCCCGGTCCGGGCTTCGCCGTTTGCCGTATTGCGTGATTTGAAAACCAACTAGCCTGAGCGAGGCATCTTGCCCTGACGCGCATAACTTGTTACACCGACGCTTCACGATCCATACTGGCGATGACGCCTCGTGGCCCCATCACATTTCTCGTGATCCCATTATTTCCAGAGACATCAAGACATGGCTGTTCCGAAGAAGAAAACGTCGAAATCTCGACGTGATCAACGACGCTCACACGACGCATTGCGCGCCGTCAATTTAATCGAATGCCCCAATTGCGGCGAACTCAAGCGATCCCATCACATCTGTAAGGCCTGCGGCCATTACAGAGGGCGGGAAGTCATCGATACGTCCGGGGTGGCGTAGGCGGCGCAAGATTGAATGGTGGGGAAATCCCCGTGACACAGGCCGGCGGCAAGGTCGTCATCATCGCCTTGGACGCCATGGGCGGACAGCGCGCGCCCGATATGGTCATCAAGGGCGCCAATGTGGCCAGAGAGCGCCATCCCGAATTGCGCTTCCTGCTGTTCGGCGACGAAGAACGGTTGCGGCCGGTTCTCGATCGGTTTTCCAAACTCGGCGCGGTCAGCGAGATCCGTCACTGCGAAACCGCCATCGGCGACGATGAAAAGCCCTCGGTCGCCCTGCGTCAAGGTCGGCGGTCGAGCATGCGCCTGGCCATCGAGGCGGTACGCGACGGCGACGCCAACGGCATCGTATCGGCGGGCAACACCGGGGCGCTGATGGCCATGGCCAGGGTCGTCCTCAAGACCCTTGAAGGGATTCACCGCCCGGCCATGGCGTCGACTTTTCCCACCATGCATGGCCAAACCGTGATGCTCGACCTCGGCGCCAATGTGGATGCCACGGCCGAGAACCTGGTTGAATTCGCGGTCATGGGCGAGGTCTTCGCGCGCACCGTGCTGGGCGTGATCAAGCCGACCGTCGGCCTGCTCAATGTCGGCAGCGAGGAATTCAAGGGCCACAAGACCGTGCGCGACGCCGCCAAGCTGCTGCAGGAGGTCGATCTGCCGATCACCTTCCATGGCTTCATCGAGGGCGACGATATCACCGCCGGCACCGTCGACGTGGTGGCGACCGACGGGTTTACCGGCAATGTGGCGCTCAAGACCGCCGAGGGGACCGCGCGGCTCTACAGCCGGTTCCTGCGCGCGGCGTTCAAGGAGACCCTGCTGACGCGCATCGGCTACATGCTGGCGCGGCGGGCGCTGTCGGGGCTGCGCGATCGTCTCGACCCCAGGCGTTACAACGGCGCCATGTTCCTCGGCCTCAACGGGGTGGTAGTCAAGAGCCACGGCGCCACCGACATGCTGGGATTCGCCAATGCCATAGGATTCGCCTACGACATGGTGTTTCAGGGTTTCAACGATACGGTTATTGCCGAGCTCAACAGTTGGCATGAGCAGCGCACCGAGACCAGGGCCGCAATCTCTTAAGCCGACGGATAGACATACCGACAGAATGAAGCGTTCACAGATTATCGGCTGGGGCTCATACCTGCCCAAACAAGTCCTGACCAACGATGAGTTGGCGCGCCGGATCGACACCACCGACGACTGGATCACGTCGCGCACAGGGATTCGCCAGCGCCATATCGCCGCGGAGGGCGAATATACTTCGGATCTCGCCGTGGAAGCCTCCCGGGCGGCGCTCGCCGTGGCCGGCGTCGAAGCCGACGAGATCGACCTGATCGTCCTGGCGACGGCCACCCCCGACAACACCTTCCCCTCGACGGCGACCGCCGTGCAGGCGAAACTCGGGCTCACCCGGGGCGTCGCGTTCGATGTCGGGGCGGTCTGTTCGGGGTTCGTCTTCGGCCTCGCGGTGGGCGACAACTTCATCAAATGCGGTCAGGCCCGCACCGTGCTGGTGATCGGCGCGGAAGTGTTTTCGCGCATCCTCGACTGGCAGGACCGCAGCACCTGCGTTCTGTTCGGCGACGGCGCCGGGGCGGTGGTCATGCGGGTCACCGAAACCGACGGCGGAAACAGCGACCGTTACGTGCTGTCGACGCATATTCACTCGGACGGCCGCCATCGCGACCTGCTCTATGTCGACGGCGGTCCGTCATCGACCCAGACCGTCGGCCATCTCCGCATGTCGGGGCGCGATGTCTTCAAACACGCAGTCAAACTGCTCGCCGGCGCCGTCGACGAGGCGCTTGCCGCCAACGCCATGGTTGCCGAAGATATCGACTGGCTGGTGCCCCATCAGGCCAACCGGCGGATCATGGACGCCACCCAGCGCAAACTGGGCCTGCCGGCGAAAAAGATGGTCGTCACCATCGACCGCCATGCCAATACATCGGCCGCCTCGATCCCCCTGGCGCTCGCCGAGGCGGCGGGTGACGGGCGCATCAAGCCTGGCCAGATCGTGCTTGTCGAAGGCATGGGCGGGGGCTTCACCTGGGGTTCGGCGCTGATTCGCTGGTAGCCCCGCGCTGCTGTGACGGGGACGTGTTCGGGGGGCTCGCTCACCGGTCTTATTCCCCACCCGAGTATCCACTTGATTGTGTCTGGCCATCCTATTGATATTGACTGATTTTCTATCCGGATGTAATTTCCCTCAAAGGCAGTGAAACCAGCCTCGGGGAATGATGATCATGTCGGTGACTCGCGCGGACCTTACGGAAGCCGTTTATCAGGAGGTCGGGCTGTCTCGGAACGAGTCGGCCCAGCTGGTTGAATCGGTGCTCGAGGAGATCGCTTCCACATTGGCCAGAGGCGAATCCGTCAAGGTCTCGTCATTCGGCACGTTCTCGGTCCGCGACAAGGCCGAACGCATCGGCCGCAATCCGAAAACCGGTGAGGAAGTTCCTATTTCGCCGCGCCGGGTTCTGGTGTTCCGCGCCTCCCATGTGCTCAAGGACAGGATCAACAAGGCGCTGTCACCGGCGCGTGACGGCTGACCATGGCGGAAAGCTCCGCCGGTAGCCAAGGCGGCCGACGCGGGACCAAGTCGGCGGCGGCCTTTCGCACCATCAGCGAGGTCGCCGGAGGCCTCGATATTTCCCAGCATGTTCTGCGCTTCTGGGAAAGCAAGTTCAGCCAGATCAAGCCGCTCAAGCGCGGCGGCGGCAGACGCTATTACCGTCCCGATGATATCGCGCTATTGCAACGCATTAAGGCGCTTCTTTACGACGACGGTTACACCGTAAAAGGGGTTCAGAAGCTGCTCCGCGAGGGCGGCTTGAAGACCTCCGGCGAGGCCGCGGCCGCCGCGCCGGACGGTGGCCGGGCAGGGGGGTCGAAGGTCGAGCTGAAGGCGATTCTCGACGAACTTCTGGCGGCGCGGGAGATGCTCAAGCAAGCCCCTTGAATGGTCCATGGCGTAGGCGTTGCTTCGCCAACGCTTGATGGTTATAGTCCGCCCTCGCCGAAGGGTGATACGCCTTCGTGCCGGTCGGAGCGTGGCGCAGTCTGGTAGCGTACTTGTCTGGGGGACAAGTGGTCGCAGGTTCGAATCCTGCCGCTCCGACCAATCTTAATTTTTCTCCGACCCGGAGACATGGGTCTTAAGGTTTCTCCTTGCCGGAAAGAGCATCACCATGGCAATCGTTGCAAATGCCGTAAAACAACGCCTGCGGCAAGGCGCCATCGCGGCCAGCTTCAACGTCAGCCGACTGCGGACGGTGGAAATCCCGCAGATCGCCAAAGCCTGCGGATTTCACTGGGTTTTCATCGACCTTGAGCACTCCACCATGGATCTCGATCTGGCCGGCCAGATCTGCGCCGCCTCCCTGCCCACCGGCATCACACCGATCGTCCGGGTGCCGGAAGGCGATGTGACCCGGGCCGCCCGTATTCTCGACGCCGGCGCCCAGGGTGTGATTTTCCCCCATGTGGATACCGCCGACGAGGCCCGCGCCTTGGTGCGTGCCTGCCGTTTTCCGCCGGTCGGCAGCCGCTCTTTGATTTATGGCGGGCCGCAGTTGGAATATGAAAACCTGCCGCCGGACGAGGTCATGGCCGGGGTCAATGGCGAAACCCTGGTGGTGATGATGATTGAGACGCCGAAGGCGGTGGACAATGCGGCCGACATCGCGGCTGTCGAGGGCGTCGATATCGTGCTGGTCGGCGGATCGGATCTCTCCGCCACCATGGGCATGGCCGGACAGTTTGAGAACCAGGCGTTCATCGAGGCCATCGACCAGGTGATCGCGGCCGCGCGGGGGGCTGGCAAATGGCCCGGCCTGGGCGGCATCTACGACGAAGCCATCCTGCCCGGCTTCATCGATGCCGGCATGCGTTTCTTCCTGGGCGGCGCCGATATGTCGTTCATTCTCGCCGGCGGCCGATCCCGCGGCGCGTTTTTCAACAATTACCAGTCGCCGTAAGACTTTGTTGCACAGCTGGAACCGGCCCTGCTCAGGGGTCCGGGGCCGCCGCGCGGGCCGGGGTCGGGATCGGCTCAATCGAGAGACTGCGCCGCCGCCACCAGGTTCGCCAGCTTGGCCATGGCCATGGTCCGCTCCAGCATGATCAGGCCGCAGTCGGGTCCGGCGATCAGGCGCTCGGCATCGATATGCTCCAGGGCCTGAGCCAGCCGGGCTCTGATCTCTTCGATCGGCTCGATGCGGGTCCGGGCGATTCCGATGACCCCGAGGATGACTTTCGTCGAATGAAAACGTTCGAGAAGTTTCAAGTCGTTGTGCCGGTGGGCATCCTCTAGAGAAACCGCGTCGACCGGGGCGGCCTCGATGGCGTCGGCCAAGGCGAAGTAGGACTGTTGATCGGCCTTGGGATAGTCCTCCTGGTCAAGCTCGCTGGGATAGCCGCAACAGATGTGGACCACCCGGTTAACCGGCGCCGTGACTCCCGCGAAACATCGGCCAAGCGCCTCGACGCCATAGTCGAGGGCGCGATCCGGCTTGCGGGCAAAAACCGGTTCATCGACCTGAATCCACGAGCAGCCGGCCTCGGCCAAGCGCCTGATTTCGACGTTGAGCGCATCCGCCAGGGCGAAGGCCAGTGCCCGATCGTCGCGGTAATGCTCATCAGCGGTAGAGTCCATGATGGTGAGCGGGCCGGGCACGGTGATCTTGATCCGCTGATCGGTAACCGCCTGAGCGATCCGCCAGTCTTGAACCAGAAATTCAGCGCCGGCGGCAAGCGGTCCGACGACGGTCGGGACCTTCGCCTGCCAAGCGCCGCCTCGCATGACATTCTCCGACAAATGGTCGAAGTCGAAGCCCCGCAGGTGACGTAGGTGATAGTAGATATAATGCCCGCGCCGTATCTCGCCGTCGGTCGGGACATCGATGCCGATCGCCGCTTGCTCCCGCACCACTTCCCGGGTGGCCCGATCCAGGGACGCCTGGGCGTCCGTGGGTGCGTTCTTGAGGAACGCACTATAGGCCTCGGTCGGATTGCGGCGGTGGCGGTCGCGGATGGCGAACCAGCCGGGAACCGGCGCGTAGTCCGGCTTGGGATAAGCGCCGATCGTCGTGGTCAAGAGCGGCATGAGTATTTGCTCCCGAATCAATGTAATGCCAAGGGTCTTTAATCCTGCCCCTTGGCATCGGCAGCGGGCGGATCAGGACTGCGCCTCAAACGTTACCCATGATGCGATCCCCTGCCGCCGACCCATATACCGACGACGCTGTTGCACCGGGTTCGGGGTTATTGCAGCCTGACCAGGAAGCAGCCGACTTCTCGGCTTTGCAGCCGGCTGCACAGGGTCCGGGCTTCATCGATCTCCGAGAACGGCCCGGCCTGAACCCTGAACACGATGCCCTTGTCGGAACCTAAATTGACCTTGTTGATATGCAGCGAGACGTCGAATTCCATTTCACCGAGCAGGTCGGGATGGGCGTCGCGAAGCTCCCGCCAACCCCGGTCGGCGTTCTCGGGATTGCTGAAGGCCCCGAGTTGAACGCGGAAGCCGTCGGAAACACTGACCTTGATCGCCTTGTCGTCAACCAGATCATATTGTCGTTTCGCGGGCGAGGACAGGGTCTCGGGAAGCCGGGTGACCTCGACGACCAACTGCTCGATCTCGACGACCAACTGCTCGAAAAAGTTCGGCTCAACGTCTGTCGGCTCCTTGGGCGCAGCCTCCAGGGAGGCGACGGTGATGGTTTCCTCGGGCTCTTCAAGCGTTTCCATGGGGGTTTCCGCGACCGTTTCCACGGTGGTTTCCACGGAGATTCCCTCGACCGTTTCCACTGGTTCCACTGGCGCGGCCTCCGCTGACGCAACGGATGGGGATAATTCCTCGGGAACCGGTTCGTCGGCGAGCATGACGGCCGGCGGGTCTGCGAGAAGATCCACATCCTGAGCGATCCGTATGGCGGGCCCGGCGCCGACCGCCTCGGAATAGGGCTTGATCGACTGCGGGCTTTCCACGATCCATAGCTTGAGGGGGTCGTGGGTCTCCCATTTATCGACCGCCTTGCGCAGCCAGGCGATGGCGAGCTCGTGATCCACCTCGACGCCGCGGCCGATACGGTATGCATTGCCGAGATTGACCTGGGCGTTCACGTTGCCGCCCTCGGCCGCGAGCCGGTACCATTCGACGGAGGTGACGAGGTCCTGCTTTACGCCCTTGCCGCTTTCATAGAGATAGCCGAGATTGTTCTGGGATCGGGCGTCGCCCTGGCGCGCCGCTATTTCATACCACCGCGCGGCCTGTAAATAATCACGTCGAACACCGATGCCGGTGTAATGGGCGACCCCGAGGTTGTACTGAGCTTGCGCCAGGCCGCTGCGGGCCGCGAGTGTGTACCATTTGGTCGCCTCGCCGAAGTCCCGCGAAACGCCGGCGCCTTCGGCATGCATCTGTCCCAGGGCGAATTGGGCGAGCGGGACGCCCTGCTCGGCGAGTTTCCGGAACTCGGCGAGGGCGGTGGCGTAGTCGCCGGAGCGATACGCCTTTGCACCGGAAAGTATGTCGGCCCACGCCGGGGAAACAAAGCCAAGGAGAAGTGCTAAAACTAAAAGAACACATCTCATCATGTCCCCCTAAATGTTGTGGCTTTAAATAGGTTTGACCATAAGTATAGCGTATATTGCGATTTCACTCCAGTGTCAATATCACCATCTCTAGTGTCAATATCACCATCTCTCGACTCTGGTGAGGATTAAGGCGTGGGCCGTAAGCTAAATGTTTACTCCAGTATGGCGCACAGTCTATACGACCCCGCCGTAGCCGGTCTGTGACGGCAATCACGCCGCGCGGGGTTAGATTCATCGGCTGGTTTATCGGGCCGTAGAGGTCGTCCGAGGGGCTAGAAGGACACGGCGCAATAGATGTTGCGCGCCTTGAGTTCGGCGCAGAGAGATTTGGCCACGCTGGCGGTTTCGAACGGTCCGGTGAAGAGCCGGTAGTAGACGCCCTGTTGGCCGATGTTGATGACGGCGATCCCGTAGTTCAGCCGGCCCAAAAGGTCGCCGTGAACCTGGCGCAGCTGCCTCCATCCATCGACCGCCTCCTGTTCCGATTCGTAAGCTGCGAGCTGCACCGCGATGGCGGGGTCATCGGAGGCTTTCACCGTAGCGACCTGCTCCTTGGGCGGGACCGGCGCGGTTTCCTCGCGGTCGGGGCTCATCGGGGGAGCCATGATTTCTGCCAGGAGAGCGGCTTCCTCGACCTCTTCGGGAGGCATTTGGCCGATCAGCACCTCGCGCGGCCGGGCGGCCTGCTTGACGCCGGCTTGATGGGCGAGGTTCAGCCACATCAACGCCTGGACACGGTCCTGATCGACTCCCGCGCCCATCGCGTAGAGGATGCCGAGATTGTATTGCGCTTGCGCGTGATGCTGTTCGGCGGCCTCGCGAAACCAGCCGGCGGCCAAATCGTAGTCCTGGGCGAGGCCCCATCCCCGGGCGAGAAAGATGCCCATCTTGGTCTGGGCGTTGGCGTTTCCCCCCTGGGCCGCGCGGCGGTACCAATTCGCCGCCTTGGCCATGTCGACATCCAGCCCGAGACCGTTGTTGTAGAGAGTTCCAAGGTTGTGTTGCGCGGCGGTGTCGCCTTGCTCGGCAAGCGGTCGCCATTCCCTGTACGCTGCCTCATAATCGCCGTTCTGGAAGGCCGCGACGCCGGCGGCGAAATCGGCATGGGCGTTTGTCGCCGCCGTGACGAAGGCGATGATGATCAGGATGCTGCGCGCCAATTCAATCATGTCAATTTCGAGTCAGGTTCCAACATATTCAAGGCTTTGACTTGCCGGTGTGGCGGAGCTTGAAATAGACTCACAGGGATTCGTTGATTCCGCAAGGGGCGGCAGTCTCTTGGGTCGCGCCAGGGGGCCGCGGTATTGTTCGGGTTAAGCGATGGTC
>Ga0066376_10001558_pt1 | contig 22191 bp, 19 predicted proteins | sample Knorr_S15_td_Bot_FD_77009 | JGI IMG/M metagenome (GOLD analysis project Ga0066376, IMG submission 77009) | Marine microbial communities from Southern Atlantic Ocean transect - Knorr_S15_td_Bottom_ad_5009_LV_A | ecosystem: Environmental > Aquatic > Marine > Oceanic | place: Southern Atlantic...
CGAGGAGCGTCAGGAGCTTCTTCGACTAGTGGTCGACCGAATCACAGTAGAAGACGAGACCGTGAGGATCGAGACGGTTATTCCCCAGGGTGACGACTATAGCCAATTGCGTACACGTCATGGTGAGCCCGTTGAACCACCGCTCTTGGGCGGTCAAATGCGCCATTGGCATGACTTATGCACATCCTTCGACGGGGCTCAGGACGAACGAATTGCCGATCGTATGCCGGCCTGCTTCATCGCCAGTGAACCTGTCCCGTTCGTGGTGAGCTCCGGCCACAAGTCGAGAGTCTCGATGGAATCGGACCCGTCGAACCATGATTGCGCGGTAACCTGGGTCCTTCGACAGGTTCAAGACGAGCGGGACTGCAGGATGCCTAGAATAATAACGGCAGAATCCCCTTTTCCATCCTTCCGCGGAAGGAGGAAAGGGATAGGTCCCCCGATGCATCGGGGAGACTCTCGACGTAGTCGGAGGTGAGGGCGCCGGCTCCCAGCAAGCCACCCAGGACCTGACAGACGTGGTTTGCCTGGATTCCGGCCTCCGCCATAATGACGGAGACGGGAGTCCCATCAATCTAAGGAAGAGAACCAATCCTACTGCAGCGCCTCCAATTGGACGATGATCTGTTCGTTGGTGGGGCGGTCGTTGTAGTGCCGGCCGATGTACTTCCAGCGGACGTCGCCGCCCTTGTCGATGACGAAGACTGACGGGGTGGCGTAACCGTCGTTCAGCGTGTCGTACACGCCGTAGCTCTCGATCACCCCGGCTTCCGGGTCGAATAGGACGGGAAATCCCAGGTCAAGGTAGTCGATGGCCCGTTCCGCGCCCGATAGCTGGTCGTTGCTCACCGCCAGCACCTCGGCATCGAGCCCAACGATAGTGTCATAGCCCTTTCTCAGCTCAACGAGTTGCTCGCGGCAATGGATTCACCAGAACCCCCGGTAGAAGACCAACACCACGTTCCGGTCCCCGGCATACGAGCCCAGAGACACTTCCCCCTCCAACCCGCTGGGCAATGTGAACGGCTGCGCAGACTCGACAGTTAGAGTCTCTCCAGTCAGTGGAGGCAAAGATTCTTCCGCCGATGAAAGCGCCCCTGCGCAGGCGGTAAAAACCAGCGCAATTAGGAGCGCGGCAAAGGGCCCTGAGATTCTTTTTGTGATAGTTGGCATGTCGCAGAGCCCAGTAGACGTCCGTCGGTAAATACGTTTCCCGACGCTGTATGGATGGGCGCCGCTACTCGAAATGCTCCGGGTAGTCCATGGAGATGTGGCCCTCGGCTTCCAAGCGGGCGTAATCCTCTTCCGAGTACCCCAGGACCGTCCTGTAGACGTACTCGTTGTCCTCGCCCAGCCGCACCGGGCCGCGGCGGATGTCCGGCGGGGTCTCCGACATCGTGTAGGGCGCTCTGGGGTATAGATGGGTGCCGGTGTCCTCTTGGGAGAACTCTTGGAACATGCCCCGTTCCTTCAGGTGTGGGTCGTTGTAGGCATCCCGCTGGTCCATGACCGGCCCGGCCGCCACTCCAGCGGCCTGTAGAGTCCGCATGACCTGAAAGTTGTTCATCTGCTCCGTCCAGCGGCTGATGTGGGCGTCGATCTCGTCGTGGTGCTCCAAGCGGCCGGGGGCGTGGGCAAACCGGGGGTCGCCGGTCCAATCGGGCCGCCCCAGTGCCGAGGAGAATGACCGCCACTCTTCGTCGCTGTTGATGGTTATGCAGACCCACCGGTCATGGCCCTGCCGCTCGTTGCCCTTGCATGGGTAGCAGCCCTGGAGCGCGGTGGGGTGGCGGTTGCCGGTGGTGGCGGCGTTTCGGCCGTTCATGGTGTAGTCCATGAAGAATTGGCCCATCATGGGCATGGCGTCTTCCGCCTGCCCCAGCTCGATGTATTGGCCCTTGCCGGTGCGCCGCCGGTGGTGGAGGGCGGCCAAGACCGCGAACGCGCCGTGGCTGCCGCCTGCCGCATCGGCCACGTAGACCGCGTTGTTGGCCGAGGCGTCCATGTCGGTGTAGCCCCGCAGCAGCGTATGCCCGATCACGCCCTCGATGTGCACTCCCAGCGCCCGGTAGTCGCGGTAGGGCCCGGTGGTGCCGTAGGCGGGCATCCGGAGCATGATGATGTCCTCCCGTAACTCCTTGAGCATGGCGTAGTCGATGCCCAGTTTGTCCATGCGGTCGACCACGTTATTCTCCACGAAGATATCGCTGACTTTTACCAAGTCTTTGAATATCTCCAGGCCATTTGGCTGAGAGAGGTCGAGGGTCATGCTGAGTTTGTTTCTGGCGTGGGGGTTGAAGATGGGGCACCGGTTCCAGGGCCGGTCTCCGGGCTGCCGGTCTGGGTAACCGCCCATGAACACCGGCTGAGTAGCGATGCTGGCCGCCGTGGGATGTGCCCTAACGCCCCGTGTCAGCGGTGCAAAGCTGGCCAACGATTCCACACGGATCACCTCGGCGCCCAGGTCGGCCAGGAACGACGTGCAGTAGGGCCCGGCCCAGACCACTGTCATCTCGAGAACGCGTACCCCCTCCAACGGCAATTTGCTCATATGACGCCTTGTGCCCGCAGACGGACTTGGTCGCCGGGCCCGTAACCCAGTTCCTGCAATATCTCCCCATTGTGCTGGCCCAACAGCGGGGCGGGCCGGCGAATCTCCCATGGGGACTCGGTCATGACGAAGGGACGCCCCGGATACTTCAGGCTGCCGGCCACGGGATGGTCGATCTGGGCAAAGGCGCCTCGGCCGATGAATTGCTGGTCGTTGGCCACGTCTTCCATCGTGTTGAGAGGGCCGCTAAGCACGTCAGATTCTTGGGCCGCCCGCCACGCCTCCGCCTTGGAGCGTTGTATGGTCCAGGACAGGAAATGGGCTTCGAACTCTTCTTTCAACTCGGGGTCGGTCTGGGACTCCGGCGTGTACCACCTTGGTTCCAGGAGCTCCGGCGGGTCACCGAGCATCCGGACGACCCTCGGGAAGTATATGAGCCCTCCGGTCACTTCGAAGTACCCATCCTCGCATGGGTACACTCCGATCGGGTATCCTGCCGCGCCGAATGGTATCCTCGCGCTCAGTTCCCCGGTGTATTGGTATCCCACCAGCGCGCTCATGCGGCGGTCTACAGAGCCGGTCTGGGTCTCCATGATGGAAACATCCACATGTTGGCCGGGTCCATCATCTTGGGATAGGAACAACGCTCCGGCGCTGCCAACCGCCGCCACCGAACCTGCCTGATACAGGACGACGTTGGCGCCCAGCTTGACCGGCTCCCGGTCTGACAGGCCGGTGGAGTGCATCTCCCCGCCCATGCTGTAGACCAAGATGTCTGAGGACTTAAAGTCGCGGTAGGGGCCGGTCTGGCCAAAGTTGCTGATGGATGTCATCACCAGCCGGGGATTCGATTCCTGCAAAGCCCCAAGGCCTAGCCCCAGGCGGTCCATGACGCCGGGCCGGAAATTCTCGACCACCAGATCGACTTCCGCGGCCAGTTGTTTGGCGATTTTCTGCCCTGCTTTGCTCTTCAAGTCCAGGGTGATAGACCGCTTGTTGGTGTTCAGGTGGAGGAAAAGCCCGCTCTTCTCCGGATGGGGGATGTCTCCGGGAAAAGGGCCCAGGCCTCGGGCCGCGTCGCCCGCGCCCGGACGTTCGACCTTGATGACGCCGGCGCCGTAGTCGGCCAGCAGCTTGGTGCAATAGGGCCCGGCTATTTGAGTGGTGAAGTCAAGCACCCGGATGTGGGATAGCGCGCCGTCAGGCATTGGGGCCCTCGGTAGCTTTCAGGTTTAGGACAGTGCCCAAAGACTCGGTAGCCGGTCAGAGTCGCGGTCTACGGTGTGTAGATCCTGACATATTGATTGTCAACCACGTCACCCTCGGCGGAGAACGTGAAATTAGACGTGATCAGCCCGGTGGCGCCGCTGAACTCCCCGTCGCCCTCGGTGATATTCCACAAGACTGCTCCGTGGTTTATGCCTGATACCGCGCTGGGCCCCATGTGCCCCTTTCCGACGGTCTCAAACTTCAAGCTGCCGCGTCCGGCGTAGTTTATCGTTCCAACTTCATCGAATCCATCGTCGGCCAAAACGACCTCTGACTCGAACGTGATGGCCTCGCCCTTAGGACCCGTGCTGGAGCATTCCACGTGAAAGGTGTTCTTTCGGCCATCGACCGGCACCCCTTTGCCTTTTGACTCTGTCGCGAATACGAACTCTGCCATGATTTCTCCTTTTCTGCACAGTTTTGGGGAATGTGGGGATTCAGAGATTCAAGATTAGCCAAAGTGAGTAGCCCAGTTTACCATCGCAAGCTATTGGTTCTGTCTCGGGATTCGGCGCCTAAGCCAAACACCGCACCGGCTGCCCCCCGTTCAGGGAGACCATGTCGGCGACGATGGGGCCAAAGTCCAAGACCGTGCCCGCGGGCTCCCATCGAAGCTCGGAGTAGGCCCGGTGCAGGTTGCCGGCGATGCGCTCCGCGTCGTGCCAGCCCGCGAACCGGCCCAGGTCTGCCTGACGCGACGCCTCCAAAGGGTCCAACCCTGCTTCAAAGGCGTCCCGGGCGGTATCCTGAATGAACGTTAGGTAGGCCTCGATGTCGTCCATCACCTCCGGCCCGCACACCGAGCCGTGTCCCGGAATGATGGTCTCCGCGCCCAGGTCCCGCAGCCGCTTCAATGCCTGGAGCGATCCGGATACCGAGCCCATGGCCACGAATGGTGTGCCCTGGTTGAAGATCAGGTCTCCCGCGAAAAGTAGCTTGCGTTCCGGCAGCCAGGCAACGATGTCGTTGGTGGTGTGCGCCGGGCCCATGAAGATCAACTCGATCTTGAGGTCGCCGGTATAGATATCCATGCGGTCGTTGAAGGTGATCGTAGGCGGGGCCAGTTCCAGGTTGCCCCATTCCACGCCAGGGAACAAAGGATGTAGCGCCTGCATTCCGGTGTCGATCACCGTCTGACGGCATAGCTCATGGCCGATTATCGCTGCCTCGGGGACCAGGTAATTGCCGTGGGTGTGGTCGCCGTGGTGGTGGGTGTTTATGAGGGTCTTCATGGGGAGCGGGGACACACCGCGAACGGCCTCCAAGTACGCCTTGGTCCGCGCCTCGGTGAAGCAGGTGTCGATCAGCGTTAGCGAGTCCTCTCCCTTGATGAACCCGGCGTTATTCAGCCCCCAACTGCCGTCCAGTTGGACGTAGGCGTAGATGCCGGGGCTGACCTCCTCCATGGTGGGCGGAGGCAGTTGGGCCGCGTAATGGTCGTGGGCGGAGGTCATGTGCTTGTCCTTCCGGGCCCTGTCTGGCCGGATAAGCATGAAGGTGGAACAAATATAGTGGCAGGGTTTGTGGCGGTCAACCGGTGATGAGAGCCTTTTAACCGGTTCCTGGCCAAGGCTATAATTGCCTGAATCCAGACCAGACGCACCGACAGGAGAAATCCCCCATGCCCACCACCGCCCCCTACGGCTCTTGGCAATCGCCCATCACCACCGGCCTTATCGTGTCCGGGGCCATCGGCCTGGATCAGATCGACCTTGATGACGAGGACATCTATTGGGTTGAGCTGCGCCCCGCTGAGGGCGGCCGCATGGTGGTGGTCAAGCGCACTCCAGACGGCGAGATAGTCGACATCACCCCAGAGCCCTTCAGCGCCCGCACCAGGGTGCACGAGTACGGCGGCGGCGCATACTTGGTCCATAAAGGTGTGGTCTATTTCTCCAACTACTCCGACCAGCGCTTGTACCGGCAAGACCAAGGCGGAGACCCCCAGGCCATCACCCCTGAAACCGGCATGCGCTACGCCGACGGCTGTTTCGACGCCGCCCGCAACCGCATCATCTGCGTCCGGGAGGACCACACCTCGGACGGCGAGCCGGTCAACGCCATCGTCGCGATAGACGCCCTGGGACAAGGAGAACAACAGGTGCTTTCCCAGGGGTATGATTTCTGCTCGAACCCCCGCGTCAGCCCCGACGGCTCCACGCTGGCCTGGCTGACCTGGGACCACCCCAACATGCCCTGGGACGGCACTTTCCTGCTGGCCGCCTCGTTTGACGATCAGGGGCAGCTGGGCGAGCCCCAGGTGGTGGCTGGGGGCTGGACCGAGTCCATCTTCCAGCCCGAATGGTCGCCCGACGGCGTGCTACATTTCGTCTCGGATAGCAGCGGCTGGTGGAACCTGTGGCGTTGGGAGAACGGCCAGTCCCGGCAGTTGACCAGCCGGAACGCCGAGTTCGGCAAGCCGCAATGGGAGCTAGGCTCCGGTACCTATTCATTCGCCTCGACCGAGTTGGTCGCCTGCAGTTACGTGGAGGGCGGAGTTTGGAAGATCGCCATGCTGAATGTCGAGTCGGGAATGTTGCTGGCCGTCGACACCCCGTTCTCGGAGATGGGCCGTGGCGACATCCAAGCCGGCGGCGGCAAGATCGTTTTCATAGGCGGCGCGCCGACCCTGCCCGTGTCTCTGGTTTTGTTCGATTTGGCCAGCAGCAAGTGGCAGGAACTCAGAAGATCGAGCGATCTGGATATCGACCCCGGCTACATCTCCGCGGCCCAGCCGGTGGAGTTTCCAACCGAAGACGGCAAGACCGCCCACGCGTTCTACTACCCGCCCAAGAACGTCGATTACCAGGGGCCGGCCGGAGAGAAGCCGCCGCTGCTGGTCAAGAGCCATGGCGGACCTACCGGCGCGGCCTCCGCGGCTTTGGCTCTGGCAACCCAGTTCTGGACCAGCCGGGGTATCGGCGTACTGGACGTGAATTACGGCGGCAGCACCGGCTACGGACGTGAATACCGGGAAAGGCTCAACGGCAACTGGGGAATCGTGGACGTGGACGACTGCTGTAACGCCGCCCTGCATATGGTCTCCCAGGGCGAGGCTGACGGCGACCGTTTGGCCATCGACGGTGGCAGCGCCGGTGGATACACCACCCTGGCGGCCCTGACATTTAAAGAAGTCTTCAAGGCCGGCGCCAGTTTATATGGCGTCAGCGACCTTGAGGCCCTGGCCAAGGAGACTCACAAGTTCGAATCACGTTACTTGGACGGACTGGTCGGCCCTTACCCGGAACGCCAAGACCTGTACCAAGAACGCTCGCCCATCAACCATACCGAGCGGTTGTCCTGCCCTTTGATACTGTTCCAGGGCCTAGAGGACCAGGTAGTGCCGCCGAGCCAGTCTGAGAAGATGTTCGACGCTGTGCGCGCCAAGGGTATACCCACGGCGTATATCCCCTTTGAGGGAGAGCAGCACGGGTTCCGCAGGTCCGAAAATATCAAAAGGGTCTTGGAGGCTGAGCTGTATTTCTACTCCAAGGTATTTGGCTTTGAGACGGCTGACTCGATCGAACCGGTGGATATCGAAAACCTGCCCGGCTAATGACACCATGCCTGTCCGGCTAATGACACTATGCCAGCCTGGCCAATGACGCCATGCCTGCCCGGCGCATGACACCATGCCAGCCCGGCCAATGACGCCATGATGGAACCGATGCCGAAGTAGCCGCATCTTAGATTCTGAGCAGCGCCAACACACAGATTTCACAGTGGCGCTACGGGGGAACGATGGAACAACCTAAAATCACAGTTTACGGAGCGCCCTGGTGCCCCGATTGCCGGCAGTCGAAGCAATTTCTCGGCGAGCAGCGCGTCCGGTTCAACTGGGTCGATATCGACGAAGACGAGGCAGGCCGCAAACGGGTCCAGGAACTGAACGATGGCAAACAGATCATCCCGACGATCATATTCGAAGACGGATTGATATTGGTCGAGCCGTCCAATGCCGAATTGGCGGCCAAGTTGGGCATCAACCCCAAGGCCAAACGGGAGTACTACGACCTGGTGATCGTTGGCAGCGGCCCCGCCGGCCTCACCACCGCCCTATATGCCGCCCGAGAGGGGATCGAGACCTTGGTCATCGAGAAGGGCGGCATCGGTGGACAGGCGGGTACGACCGAGCGCATCGACAACTACCCCGGGTTCGTGGACGGCATCGGCGGAGCGCAACTCGCTGACCAGATGCGGGCCCATGCCGAGCGGTTCGAGGTGGAGATTCTCTCCGCTCAGACGGTGACCAAGATCGAATCTACCGGCGGCCACAAGATGATCACCACCGAGTCGGGAGATGAGTACTGCTCCGCTGCTGTATTGCTGGCGCCCGGCACCCGGTACCGCCGTTTGGGCGTCCCAGGCGAGGAAGACCTGATCGGCGCCGGCATCAACTTCTGCGCCACCTGCGACGGCCCCTTCTACCGGGACCGGGAGGTGGTTGTGGTCGGCGGCGGGAACAGCGGCATCGAAGAAGGACTGTTTCTGACCAAGTTCGCCAGCAAAGTGACGGTGGTGGAATTCATGGACCGGTTGGGCGCCAGCCAGATACTTCGGGAGAAGGCTGAGCGGCATCCCAAGATGGAGATCAAGCTTGGCAAAGCGGTTCAGGAGTTCAAGGGCGATGGACACCTGGAATCCATCATCATTCAGGACCGGGCGACCGGAGAGAACAAGGAATTGTTCCCGGCCGCCGGGTTCATCTTCATCGGACTTGACCCCAACACCGCGTTCGTGAAAGACGTCGTCGAGACCGATGAGTGGGGCTTCATCACCACCAGCGAGACCATGGAAACCAGCCTTGAAGGAGTGTTCGCCGCCGGCGACGCCCGCGGCGGCAGCACCAAGCAGGTAGCCAGCGCAGTTGGCGAAGGCGCAACAGCAGCCCTCATGATCCGCAACTACCTAGAGAAGCAGCAAGGCAACCGGGGGTATAAAGGGGACTAGGCGGGCGGCTGACGTGGGCCTTTTAACCCACCGTATGACGGAAGCCATGGTCTACTTCGAACCGCATGATTTGTGCGGGCCCTTCGACAGGCTCAGGATGAGCGGGAGTGTTCGTTTGTCCTGCCCGGTCACCCGTCACTCCGGCGAAGGCCGGAATCCATGTAGTTTGCCAAAGTCAAAAATCATTTTCAGAGATTATCTTGGATTACGGCCTTCGCCGGAATGACGAAGCGGAGGCTGCTTCATCAGGTTTATGACTGTGGCAGGCCCTTCGGAGGGTAGCCCGATTCATATGGGGGATTCTCGACATTCGTCGAAGCTCACGGAGTACGCTACTTAGTTCGGAGAATCACTCCGGTGGTCGCGGCGGTGGGCGCAATTGGGGCACCAGCCGTAGAAGTCGACACGCTGGCTGGTGAATTGGAAGTCTGAAGACTCCTCCAGCCGCTGGCGCAGGTCGGCCACCATCTCTTGGCCCACGTCGGCGTCATGCACGCTGCCGCAGCCGACACAGACCAGGTTGACGTGGGGCGAGAGGTTGGCGTCGTAGCGGGACTGTTTCTGGAAGGGCAGCTCCCGGACTATCCCTGCCTGCTCCAGCACGGTCAAAGTAGAATAGACCGTGGCCAGGGTCACATAAGGGAAGAACTCCTTCACCCGGCCGAAGATTTGCTTCACCGATGGGTGGTCTCCGGAGTTCACCACAACCTCCGCGATGGCCAACCGCTGCGGTGTCAGTCTGATCCCCAGGGTTTTTAGCTGTGCCCCTAGCTCGTCCTGTGTAGTCACTTCAATGCTGCCTTTCAAGTGGTTGATAGAAGGGGGACCAAGTCCCCCTTCTTGATCAGCTGAAAGCTGTTAGCTGACAGCTATTAGAGCCTTCCGCCGCCTCTGAACATGGGCTCCTGCCGGCGGTAGACCTGGATGCGGTTGCGGCAGGACTCGACCACGAACACGCGGTCTTCGTCGTCCACGGTCACGGCGACGGGACCCCAGAAGTCCTTTTCACGCTCGATGCCCTGGGCGATCTCCCGCAGTTCCCACATCTCGGCGTTGCCGTCGAGTTTGTCCTTGCCCCATTTGGACATGGAGCCGTCGCCGGTGGTCAGAGTTATGAACTTGCCCGCCGGGTCGAACATCTGCATGCGTTCGTTGCCCCAGTCGGCCACGTAGATCATGCCGGTGCGGTCAACGGCGACGCCGGTGGGGCGGTTGAACTCGCCGGGCTCGGCCCCCGAACTTCCAAAGGCCATCAGGAACTTGCCGTCCTGGGTGAACTTCTGGATACGGTCGTTGCGCCAGTCGGCGATGTGGATGTTGCCGTCTTTGTCCAAGTCGATGCCCCAAGGCAGGTTGAACTGTCCGTCTCCGGAACCCTGGGAGCCGAACGATGAGATGAACTTGCCGTCCTTGGTCAGCTTCTGGATGCGGTTGTTCTGGCTGTCCACGATCAATATGTTGTCGTCAGCGTCGAAGACCATGCCGGAGGGACGGTTGAGTTCGCCGTCGCCGCTGCCTTCCGTGCCCCACTTGCCGACCCATTCACCGTCCTTGGTGAAGATGGAGATGCGGTTCAGCCACTCGTCGGCCACATAGACGTTCCCGGCCTGGTCTAGGGCAACGCTGGTGGGCCAGATGAGGGAGCCGTCCTCGGTGACCATGTCGGTCACACCGGCGGTGTGGACGCCGCGGGCGAACTCGCCGATATATTCTTCATCGACGGTGCACATGGTCACCCGCTTGCCGTCGGGCCGGTACTCATAGGCCCGGTTGACCACGTACATGATGTCGTCCGCTCCCCGGGCCATGGCCACGGGATTGCGGAAACCGGGGCCGGCGAATTCGCCGCGCCCGATGCTATGACTGTATTGAAGGGATACGCCCAAAACTTCAGTAGTCATCATTACCTCTTAATATTTGTTCGGTTCGGTTTCATCCGCCCGGCGCGTAGCAACGGTCTACATGGTCCGCCGCGGGCGCTTAGATGAAATCCATTTGCTCAAAACTTCCGCCTACGACAGGCTTTGAATCGATGCCGATCCACTTTTCCAGCAGGGTGGAGTAGAGGCCCCGGAAGTCGTTGTTGAATTGCAGGTCGCCTTCCAGCAGCTTGTTCTCCTCAAGTGAGGGGTACTCGCCGTAGACTCCGCCCTTGACGTTCTCGCCGATGACGAAGGCGATTCCGCCAGAGCCGTGGTCGGTGCCGGAGCCGTTGTCACGCACCCGGCGGCCGAACTCGGTGAAGACCAGCAGGGTCATGTTGCCGGCGGCGTCGCTCTCGACCAGGTCGGTCTGGAAATCACGCACGGCGGCCGAAACATCGGTCCACAGCGCGGAGTGTCCCACCATCTGCCCGGCGTGGGTGTCAAAGCTGTTGTATGGAGCGGTGGTGTAAAGGAACCGGGTTCCGAAATCAGCGATGTGAGTCTGGGCGATGTTCCTCATGTACTGGGCGACGGAGTTATTCCCGTATTCAACAGTGGAGGAATACTTCTCTGGCGCGGTGCTGAGGATGTCGGCGCCCTTGAGCGCGTCCATGCCGGTGTGGGACAGGTAGTCCATCACCTGGCCGCGGCCCATGGCCGGGGAGTACATGCGCGAGAAGATGTCCAGCGCCTCGTCCCTCTGGTTGTCCTCGATGCCTGTGAGCACGCCGTAGGTCTCCAGGTTGCCCACCGACGCCACCGGGACTCCGGGGGCGGCCAGGGAGCGGGGGAGTCCCCGTCCGAAGTTCACGCCGGTTAGGACGTTCTCTCCAGTGGGATCAAGGTCGCGGATGGCGCGGCCCAGCCAGCCCTCGCTGCCCACCTTTTCCGGCTCGCAGGTGTGCCAGATGTCCATGGAGCGGAAATGGGAACGGTTGGGGTTGGGGTAGCCCACGCCCAGGATGATGGCAACCTTGCCTTGGTCGTAGAGGTCCTTCATGGGGGCCAAGGCCGGGTTGAAGCCGATCTTGTCGTCTATCTTGAGGACCATCTCTTCGGGAACTCGCACCGAAGGCCGGTTGTCGAAATATAGAGGGTCGCCATAGGGGACTATGGTGTTCAAGGCGTCGTTGCCGCCCGAAAGCTGCAAAACGGCCAAGACCGGGTCTTTCTTAGTTGAGGTCATTTGTTGCTATCTCCTCGGTTCTGATCGGAGTCGAATCTTCGGCAATCTATAAATAGAATCGTATCCGTGCCTAGGCGAACTGGTATTCCTGAGTCGCCACGATGAGCTGCAGGGTCTGGGCGACGATGCCGCCGAAGGACTCGGTCCCAGGCTTCAGGTCGCCGGACTTTTCGATGTGTTCCACCAGATAACCGCGGGTCTCATCGGGCAGAGAGTAGGCGCCGACCATGTCCAGACAGCGCGCAACCAAGGCGGAGGCCTCGTTGATGCCCTCGGAAGCCAGCCGGTCGATGATGGCCTTCACGCCTGGGAGGTCCACGTTGCCCATCTGGTCGGCGGTGAAGTTGATGCGCTCCACCAACGTGCCGCTGTCGATCCACTCTTGGCCGGTGTGCCAGCCCTCGACTGTAGGCGGGTTCATCAGGTCCTGGCCCATGTATCGGATCTCCATGGCGATGGGGTGGAGGCCCGGCTTGGGGCTGGTGAAGTCTTGGACCAAACGCATGGTCCCAGCCACGGTCTCCGCCGGGCTCTTGACCTTCTCGAAGCGGGCGGCCTTGAACCAGTCGGAATTGAACAGCACCCGCAGCATGGCGGTGAGGTTGTAGCCCGACTCGAAATAAGCGTCTTCCATCTCTTTGATGGCGTTCATGTCGCGGGGAGGAGTGTCCTGCCAGGCGGGTATCTGAGGCTCATCGGCCACGAAGAAGTTGTACAGGTGGCGGGCGATGAAACGGCCTGCGGAGGGCTGTTTGACGATGATCTCGATGATGTCGTCGCCGTTGAAATTGCCGGTTTCGCCCTGGAACGTCTTCTCGCCGTAGTCATGGTCGGCGGCGTTGAAGGCGAACGTGGAGGGGAACCGTCCGTAGGGATACCGGGGGATGGCGTTGGCGATGGTCCAGCCGGTGAAGGCCCGGGCGCATTCCTTGACGTCTTCCTCGGTGTAGTTGGCGTGGCCGTCCATGCCGACGCCCATGGCGAACAGCTCCAGTAGTTCCCGCCCAAAGTTCTCGTTGATGGCGTCTTTGTGGCTCATGCAGTTATCTAGGTAGAAGACCATGGCCGGGTCGACTGACAGGGCCAGCAGCAACTCGGGGAAGCTGCCCATGCCCTTCTCCCGGAACATGTCCAGTTGGTGCTGTATCTGAGCGCCGTGCTCGCACTTGGAGTTGCCGACGCAGAAGATGCCGTGCCAGAAGAGGGTCATCTTCTCTTGGAGCGGGCGCTTGGTGTTGATCATGCGGTAGGTGAGATACGCCTGATTGACCTCAAGGGCGTTCATCTCTTTCCAGTCGATGAAATACCGCTCCAGCAGGTCCATCTCCAGGTCGGGCTGCTCCATGGGGCTGAGCAACTCATCCACCGTGGCCTCGTAGCCATTGGCGGTAAACTGTTCCAGTTCTTCATAGGTGGCGCCGAAGCCGGCGCGTCGCATCAGGTGAGCCATTAGCTCGATATCGGGACTGGCCATCGGTATCACTCCTTACGCGTAAAGTGTGGGGTCTTGGGGAAACCGACCGGCTTTCGACCGGCCGTTTGGCATCTATCTAAGTGTTGCCGTTGGGCAGATTATAATCATTCCAACATAAGATTGTCTATAGGTAAGGATTAAATCAGGCAGCCGCAACTAGTCTGGCGGCAGAGCCTCCCCCGTTCGTGGTGAGTCCCGTCGAACCACCTTTACGGGTAGGCCATGTCTCGATCAACTCCGAACTTGACTTATGCGCACCCTTCGACGGGTCCGATTTCATCGAGACTCTCGACTTCAGTCGGAGCTCAGGGCGAACGGTGCCCCGAACGCCTGTGCCCATTAGCGCCTAGCTCCCGTTCCCCTCAGCCTGTTGGCCGCCAGACCGGCGGCGGTGTTGTCTCAGGGTTCAATCGTCCATGATCACCGGGATGCCGACGGCCTCCGCTTTGGCCGCGGAGTCTGGGTTGATCACGCCGTCTTGCATCCAGATGTACTTGACGCCGACCTCGATGGCCTGATCGACCACGGGCGCCACCAGTTCCGAGCGCCGGAAGATGTTCACCATGTCGATGGGCTCGGGGACCGATTTGAGGTCCGGGTAGCTCTTTTCGCCCAGCACCTCTTCGATCATCGGGTTGACCGGGATGATCCGGTAGCCCTGTTCCTGCATGTACTGGGTGACACGGTAGCTGATCCGATCCGGGTCGCCGGACAGGCCAACCACCGCGATGGTCTTGCTGTTCTGTAGCTGCTCGTCTACCAGGTCCATGTTTCCTCCTGTTAAATCCAGGACTTGCCAATTAATGCCAAAGATAGGCTGTTATTACCAGGATTTGCTGGAGATGTATTTGAATGCCGCGACGGCCGCCGTTGCGCCGTCGCCGGCGGCGGAGACCAATTGGGAAGAGGAGTTCTGCCGCAGGTCGCCGATGGCATAGACCCCGGGCACCTCTGTTTCCATCGAGACGTTCACCGGGATGTGGCCGGCATTGTCGGTCTTCAGAAGCCCGTCAACCAGGCCTGAGTTGGGCTCAAGTCCGATGTAGACGAATAGCCCCGACAGTTCCATGGCGTTCTCCATGTTGGTCACGGTGTTGCGCAGCCGGAGTCCTGAGACCGTATCGGCGCCCAACACCTCTTCGACAACAGTGTTCCAGACGACTTCTATCTTGCGGTTCTCGGCGACCCGGTCGATCAGGGATTGCTGCGCGCTTAGCTGGTCGCGGCGGTGGATCAAAAGAACGCGTTCGCAGTACTCGGTGAGGGTGATGGCTTCGTCGGCCGCCGAGTCGCCGCCACCGGCTACAGCAACGACTTGGTTCATATATAGGGGGCCGTCGCAGGTGGCGCACTGGGAGACGCCCCGGCCGAAGTATTCCTCTTCGCCCGGTATGCCCAACTGGCGCAGGGTGGAACCCGCCGCGATGATCACCGTCTTCGCCCGCAACTCACCGGCGTCGCTGGAGACCACCCGGTAGTCGCCGTCCTTGGCGACCTTGGTGGTGTCGCCCATTATGAAATCGGCCCCGGCGTTCATGGCCTGCTCCTGCACAGCCGGACCCAACTCGGCCCCGGAGATGCCCTCGGGGAAGCCGGGAAAATTGTCTATCTTCTCGATGTTGATGATGGACGCACCGCCCATCATGCGTTCCACGATGCCCGTCCGCAGTCCGTAGTTGGCGGCGTACATACCAGCGGTCATCCCCGCCACGCCTCCGCCGACGATCAATACGTCGTAATTATCTGCCAAAAGGGGCACCTCCAACGGGTCTATACTCAGTCATGGGGCAGGCGTGCGCAAAGATACCAAGCCCTGCGGCCTAACTATATGTTGGCGCCTATTTCGTGTCAACATAATCTGGAGGCTTTTACCGGCTTGCTATGACTTCTTAGAGTCTTTTAGGGGCAGGCCCACCGGTCCGTCATCTGTCTGTACGACAAAGATTCGGAGTCGTGGCGAACGACGAAGGAGCGGTCGCTGCGGCTGTCCCGGAGGCTGTCAGCAGGGTAGGTGCGGTAGTCGTCGTGTTCTGTACTGCTGTGCCTGTCACGGTAGTAGTCGCAGAGTCAGTCACAGTAGCTGAAGATAGGCCTGTGAGAGCGGCGCTTGCAGCGGCTGTTACCCAATTTGCACCGGTGAAAAAACAGAGAGCGGTGACGTCTCCTACTTTCAGAGCAAAGATATCTCCAGGAGCCGCGTTGAATGGGGGTAATATGCGCGGTTCCAGTCTCATAACGTCTCTGATATGTAAGTTCCGTTGTGGAAAATTAACGCCGATACCGACGTTTCCACTTGGGTAATAGACATCGTTTCCGTTCAAGGACCACACCGGATCGGCTGTTGAACCTGGAATGCCTTGTTGGCCGGACGCGCCATCTTCACCGGGGAGGCCTTTCGGTCCAGCCCCGCCCGTTGGCTCTGTCGGCCCAGATTCACCCTGGGCGCCTTGAGGGCCAGTACCTGCCGGGCCTTCGCCGCCAGGAGGACCAGCAGGGCCTTGGACGCCAGGAGGGCCCTGAAGGCCTTCGAAGATTTCGTACACGGCAACAGTGGTAACTACACTAAACGCTATGGTCAGGGTGAACACGATTGAGGATTGTTGACGTACAAACCCAAATAATTCCCGCAACAATGTTCTTGCGTTATTTTTCCAATTCTTTTTGGTTCCTCTGACCAACGATCCAAGATAATTTAAGAATCGCCGGCGTCGAGAAACAGGCTTGCCGAATACATCTGCGTCGAACAACAATTCTTTCAAGTCCCGGAATTTGCTTAGCAGTTTGCTCATCCCGGCTACTTTTTGTTTGGCATCGGTTTCCTGATCGTCATTTGGATTTGGCATGCCATCGTCTCCCATCGATCATGACTGAAAAATACGGTAATACCAATACTGATTTGTATAGTTCAACCGGTAAATTATTACTGAAAGCGTAATTTGCAGTCAAGTTAGAATAGAGTGATTAAACGCAGGGTCTGTCCGTCTAATGATCACGCGAAAAAAGGAACGTACCAATGCCAGGCGACCTACATGAAGTCCACACCGAGTCTGGCGTCATGGTCGCCATGCGTGACGGCGTCCGGTTGGCCTGCGACGTTTACCGCCCCGCCAAAGCAAGCGTTCCGCTGGACAGGGCCTTCCCGGTGCTGCTCCAGCGCACGCCCTATAGCAAGACCAGGGAAGACCTGGTGTTAGAGGCGCTGTTCTTCACCTCCCACGGGTACGTCACGGTTTTGCAGGACTGCCGGGCGCGCTACGAATCGGAGGGCGAGTTCACCAAGTACACGGATGAGGGCGAAGACGGCTACGACACCATGGCCTGGCTGGCGCAACAATCCTGGCACGGCGGCAAGGTCGGCACCTACGGCCTGTCCTACTCGGCCCACACTCAGGCGGCGGCGGCCTGTCTGAACCCGCCCAACCTGGGTTGTATGTGGCTGGATTCCGGCGGGTTCTCCAACGCCTTCTTGAATGCCTGCCGTAACGGCGGCGCCTTCGAGTTGCGCCAACTGACCTGGGCCTACAAAGAGGCCGTCGAGAGCCGGGAGGCCCACGCGGACCCCGTCGCCGGGGAGGCCATCAGGTCCCAGAACATCTTTGATTGGTTCAAACGGCTGCCCTGGAAGAAGGGGCACTCACCGCTGCAGTGGACCCCCGGCTACGAGGACTATCTGCTGGACATTTGGTCTAGGGAAACCTTAGACGACTATTGGAAGCAGATCGGCCTCTGCGCTGAGGAGTACTACGATGTGTTCTCGGACGTGCCTCAGGTACACATGAGCGCCTGGTACGACCCATATTCCAGGACGGCTACCGACAACTACGTGGCTCTGTCCGGCGCTAAGAAAGGCCCGGTCTCCTTGCTGCTAGGACCGTGGACCCACGGCCAGCGGGCGGTGGCCAATTCCGGGAACGTCGATCTCGGCGGATCAGCCATCATCGATGGGAACTTGGCCGAGGATTTCAACCATCTGCGGCTGCGGTTCTTCGACCGCTGGCTCAAGGACGCCGGTAACGGTCTGGAAGATGATCCGCCGGTGAATCTGTTCGTCATGGGCGGCGGCTCCGGGCGGAAGAACTCCCAGCAGCGTCTCGACCACGGGGGACAGTGGCGGAGCGAGCAAGAATGGCCGCTGGCCCGAGCCTTGAACACGCCCTTTTACCTCCAGCCCGGAGGAGGACTCGCCCCGGAGCGTCCCGGGGGCTCAAACCCGCCCGACAAGTACCTGTTCGACCCGGAACACCCCGTGCCCACCATCGGCGGGAATATCTCGTCGGGGCAGCCGGTGATGGCCGCGGGCGGATTTGACCAGAGGGAGTCGGAGGAATTTTTCGGCTCTGGGCAGCCCTATCTACCCTTGGCGTCCCGGCCTGACGTTCTGGTGTTCCAGACCTCGCCGCTTGCGGATGACGTGGAGTTAACGGGTCCGGTTACGGTCCAACTCTGGATATCTTCCAGTGCGGTGGACACCGACTTCACCGCCAAGCTCATCGACGTCTACCCGCCCTCGGCCGACTACCCGGAAGGCTACGCATTGAACCTGACCGACGGAATATTGCGGGTGAAGTTCAGAGATTCATGGGAAAGGACGGAATTGATGACACCGGGAGAGGTCTACCAGGTGGAAGTGGGTTTGCTGCCCATCTCGAATCTCTTCGTGAAAGGCCACCGGATCAGACTGGATATCTCGTCCAGCAACTTCCCCAGGTTCGACGTCAACGGGAACACCGGAGAGAACCCCGGTACATCGCCGGTCAGAATAACCGCCCTAAACAGCGTCTACCACGACGAAGACCGGGCCTCCCACGTGCTGCTGCCGGTGGTGCCAGCCAGCTGACCAAAGCCGTGCCTTATTCTGGCATCTCAGTCGCAGCCCCTCTCTGTCATTCCGAGGCGTCAGCCGAGGAATCTCGTCGCGCGCCATAGGCCCGTTTGACCAAAGCAATGAGACCCCTCGCTACACTCGGGGCGACAGAAAGTTAGGTGGGCTCAAGGGGATTGGGAGGAGTTCAAGAAGTCCCTTCTCCCATGCAAGGGAGAAGGTTAGGTCCGACGAAGTCGGAGATGAGGGACTTCCCTGTTGAGGTAAAACGTTTTTTGAGACGCCGCGCTAACCTCAGCTTTGGCGGCTGTAGATGAGAGTCGCTAAGTAATAGTCAGAGTTTAGGTCACGGGAACTTTGGAACCTGAATCCGCTGTCCTTCGCGATCTGGCGTAGCTGGTCGGTCGTGATCCGCACCTCTTGGGGCGGCCCGGACTCGGTCTCGTGCGGTTGCCACTCCACGATGAAGCACCAACCGCCCGGCTTCAACATCTCTTTGGCCGCCGTCAGGAAGCGTACCCGGTCTTCAGGGTGATGGAGGGTAACCGCGATGAAGATGCCGTCCACGCTGGCCGGTTCCACGGGAAATGCGTACTCGTCGCATTTGATCACTTCGACGTTACCCAGCCGGGCCTTGTCTATCCTGGACTGGCAGGCCTCCACCATCTCGTCTGAAACGTCCAGCGCTATGACTTTGCCGTTTATCAGATACTTGGCCAGAGGCAATGTGAAATAAGCAGGTCCGCAGCCGATGTCGGCCACAACGTCCCGGGGGTTTACCGGACAGTGGCTGAGAACTCTAAAGGTATCCAGCATCTCCACCCGTTCCGGCCGCAGCAACCTTTCTATCGAACTGGGCATCTCCGGGTGATCTGAATGTGTGGCCATATACGTGAATCTCCCTACGGGTGCCGGCCGGCCGGTTTTCGCTAGGCTCGCCAGTTACTTTACACGACTAGAATGTTCGTCGCAAATAGTCTGACCACATTCCGTTGACACCCCTGAAACCCCATCGTACACTACCGGCAGAATCACGCCCGAACCCACGCCTCAGGGAGCGTGATTTGCCACGTCCTCTAGCAGACATAACCTGTTAGAACCCCAACGGTTTCCCCGTAATTGAACACCTCTCAGGAGATACGCATGTCCGCCTTATTCGACGAAGATCCCGATGTAGCCCGCGCGCTGGAGTTGGAAGACCAACGCCAGCGGGATTGCATCGTTTTGATCGCCTCGGAGAACTACGCCAGCAAAGCAGTGCTTGAGCCTGGCTCCAGCGTCATCAGCAACAAATACGCCGAGGGCTATCCGGGCCGTCGTTACTATGGCGGATGTGAGAACGCGGATATCGTAGAGAGTCTGGCCATCGACCGGGTCAAAGAACTGTTCGGCGCCGAGCACGCCAACGTCCAGCCTCACAGCGGCGCCCAGGCCAACATGGCGGCCTACTTCGCCGTCCTAGAGACGGGCGACACTGTCTTGGGCATGCAGCTTGACCACGGCGGCCACCTGACCCACGGCGCGAGCGTCAACTTCTCAGGCAAGATCTACAATTTCGTGCCCTATGGTCTCGACAAAGACACCGAGACCATCGACTACGACGAGATCGAGCGGCTGGCTAAAGAGCACAAGCCCAAATTGATCGTCGCCGGTTGCAGCGCCTATCCCCGCGTGTTGGACTTCGCCCGCTTCCGGGCCATCGCCGACAGCGTGGACGCCCTGCTGATGGTGGACATGGCCCACATCGCTGGGTTGGTGGCCGGTGGGGCCCACCCTTCGCCGTTCCCCCATGCCAATATCGTGACATCGACCACCCAGAAGAGCCTGCGCGGCCCCCGGGGCGGGTTCATCCTCTGCGACGCAGACCTGGCCCGAAAGATCGACTTCGCCGTGTTCCCTTTCACCCAAGGGGGACCGCTGATGCAGGCCATCGCCGGCAAGGCGGTCTGCTTCGGCCAGGCGCTCAAGCCCGAATTCTCCCGCTACGCCCATCAGGTGGTGGCCAACTGCAAGGTCCTGGCGGCCGATCTCTCCGAAGCCGGAATGAGGCTTGTTTCCGGCGGCACCGACAACCACTTAGTGCTGGTGGACGTGACTCCCTTGGGCATAACGGGCCAGCAGGCCGAGCGGGCCCTGGAGTCGGTGGGAATCATCGCCAACAAGAATGCCATCCCCTTTGATCCGCAGCCTCCCAGAGTGACCAGCGGCCTGCGTTTGGGCACGCCGGCGATCACCAGCCGGGGCATGGCTGAACCCGAGGTCAAGAAGGTAGCGGCCATGTTAATCAAGGTGCTGGCCGACGTCGAAGACAAAGAGGCCCACGCCAAAGTTTCCGCCCAAGTCAAGGAACTGACGGCACGTTTTGCGGTGCCAGGTATAGATAGCTGACGGATAGATGATGACCACCCAGTTGAGCCAGGCGAGGCCCGATGCTATAATCACAACTGCTGCGTATTTTTGTGTCTAGCTCAGAAATCCGCGATAACCTTACGTGTAATAATCCAAGGGGTACCGTTTGCGCCATTACGAACTTGTAGTTGTCCTCAGTCCGATGCTGAACCAAGACCAGGTTTCCGAGACCTGGGACAAGATAAAGGGATTTATCACCACCCGTGACGCTGAGATCAGCCACGAGGAACAGTGGGGCACCCGCCGCTTGGCCTACCCCATCCGCAAAGGCCAGCACCGCTTTTTGGAGGGCAGCTATCACCTGACCCGGTTCGCCACTGAAAAAGCGTTCAACATTGAGTTGGAGAACTTTCTCAAGGTAGACGACGAAGTGCTCCGGTCTCTGGTAACCGTGACATTGCCGGAAGAGGAACTGGCAGCCCAGGCGGCCGCGGCGGCCCGGGCGATCCGGACTCCTCCTCCACCCAGACCCCTCGCAGTAGGGCCCGACGGCCAGCCGTTGCCTGCTGAACCTGCCGTTGTAGAAGGAGCGGCCCCAGCGGCTGCTGCTCCAACCGCAGAAGGAGCGGCCCCGGCCACAGACTCTCCCGCACGGGCTGCCGATGCTACAACTGAAGTACCGGCTGCCGAAGCCGCAACAGAAGCGCCTGCTGCCGAAGCTACAACGGAAACGCCGGCTGCCGAAGCAACCGCTACCGAGGTAGTGGAAGAAGCGCCCGCCGCCGAGGCCGAACCGGAACCGGCGCCTGAGGCATCTCCTGAGGCATCTGTAGATACTGAAGAACCGGAAGCAGAAGAAGAACCGGCTGCCCCCGAGGGCGGCGACAGTCCTGCCGAGGAGTCAGCAGAACCGGCCAGAGAGCCGGACGAAAGCGAGGAGTAGAAGGGAGGAAGACGTGAATAAGATTACTGTCATCGGTCATCTGGGTAGGGACCCTGAGATGCGTTACACCCCCAATGGTCAAGCGGTAACCTCGTTTAGCGTGGCGTCCAGCCGCCGGTACACCACCAGCGCGGGAGAACAGAAAGAAGAAACCGAATGGTTCAATGTCAGCGCCTGGGGAAAGCTGGGCGAAACATGCAACCAATACCTAACTAAAGGCCAGCAAGTCTATATCGAAGGCCGGATGAGCAGCCGCACCTATGAAGGCCGCGACGGCACCACCCGAGTCTCGATCGACGTGTTTTTGAATGATGTCCAGTTCTTGGGCAGGGGCGGAGATGGAGGCGGAGCGGCCGATTCCGCGCCATATGAGGCGGGAGTCGGAGCCATGGCCGACGAAGGCCCCATGGAGAACGACCCGGTAGACGACCTGCCGTTTTAATCTTGATTCGGCAAGGAAACCAAAAGGACTTGAACTAGCATGACCACTGAAGCCCCTAGAGGACAAGGCGGACCGCCACCCAGATTTGGTGGAGGCGGAGGCGGAGGCGGCGGAGGCCGACCAGGCGGCGGCGGAGGCCGACCAGGCGGCGGCGGAGGCGGAAGACCCGGCGGACCCGGCGGACCCGGCGGACGCCCCCGTGGGCGGTTCGTGCGCCGGCGCAAAGTCTGTGCCTTCTGCGTTGAGAAAGTTACCCACATCGACTACAAAGAGATCG
>Ga0066376_10001559_pt1 | contig 22185 bp, 6 predicted proteins | sample Knorr_S15_td_Bot_FD_77009 | JGI IMG/M metagenome (GOLD analysis project Ga0066376, IMG submission 77009) | Marine microbial communities from Southern Atlantic Ocean transect - Knorr_S15_td_Bottom_ad_5009_LV_A | ecosystem: Environmental > Aquatic > Marine > Oceanic | place: Southern Atlantic...
ATTGCGGATTATCTGTATAGTAAGGATGGTCTTCGTGAACATGGTTCAATACCATATCTGCCATCACTCTAATGCCCCTACTATGTGCTTCATCGACAAGCGTGTTTAGTTGGGCTTCGTCTCCAAGGCGGCTGTCAATTGTTCTAGGTTGGACCGGCCAATAGCCGTGGTAGCCTGCGACTTGATGTTCTCCATCTCCTGCTATTTCCAAATGGTTTGGCCCTTGATTGAGGGGGCTTAACCATAATGTGTTGATGCCAAGTTCTTGCAGATTATCGAGGTTTGAGGTTATGCCTTCGATGTCGCCCCCTAACCAATCGCCGCCATTGGCAGCAGCAGAAAGTGGTGCTGGGTCATTCGAGGTATTGCCGTTGATGTAGCGGTCGGTCATTATCATGTAGATGACTGCATCATCCCACTGGAATTTTTGTTCTTCAATCCAAAAGGGAAGAAGAAGGTCCTCTGCCTGATTTTGCTCCCCATCGTTGGCTGATACTCTGATTCGGTATTTGCCGTCTTGAAGATTATTGGCGCTGATATCAAGACTCCAATCTGCTAGATTCCAAGTGCTGGAGATGCCGCCGCTTCCCTTGTCTAAGGTAGCAATAACTAGGTCTGGTGTTGAACCAGAATAGAGAATGCTGGCTGAAAATGAGTTATTATCTATTGAAATAGATTCTACTGAGAGTTTGGGTTTTGCTTTATCATCGACTCTGATTAGGGAATTCTCAAAGCCATCACACCAAGTTGTTTCGCTGTTTGCGGAGTCCAAAATCCAAACATCGTCGACCAGGAACTTGTAGCAGTACATCCCTTCTTGAAGTTCAAGAGATACACCCCATACCCCGTTATTGAGGCTTAGAGGGGTTTCTTCAAGCCAATCCCATTCACCGCGTAAGATGACTTCATCTGCATCCCCCGAATAACTGAACTCTGTGTTTGTAGAGCGCGGCCTTTGAAAGTCTGAATCCGCATTTGAGATAGGCAATAATACGGACAATAGCAAGAATGCCAATACCACTGCTTTCCTCATCTTATCACCTCATGCGCCAAACCATAATGCTGAAGGGTCATTGAAGGAAATGAATATATTTTCTTCGGGCCAACCACCTTTCTCCGCATCCCACGCCTCTTCACTGGGACGATGCCAGAGGGCTTTGATATCGATTCCTCCGATATTTAGATGATAGACGCTTTCTGAACCAAGTCGCTCGACTCCGCGTAATTCTGCTTCCATACCGTTGGATTTTAGCACCTTCACGCTTTCTGGTCTGATGCCAAAGGTCCCCTTTCCTGTGCAATCACTTAGGTGATCAGGAAGTGAGAATGAGAGCCCATTACTGGTGAATATCCCGCCTTCTGCTTGGCCTTCGATTAAGTTCATCGCAGGGGTCCCCAAGAATGATGCAACGAATGTATTGGCTGGTTGGTGGTAGGCCTCTAAGGGGGGGCAATGTTGTTGTAATTCTCCGTCCTTCATGACTGCTATTCGGTCTGCTAAGGTCATCGCTTCCACTTGGTCGTGGGTGACATAGACAGTTGTGAAGCCTAGTTCATCGTGTAGTCTTCGCAATTCTACACGCATTTGGTTTCGTAGTTTTGCATCTAAGTTTGAGAGCGGCTCATCCATTAGAATGACCTTGGGTTTTCGTATCAAGGCTCTGCCGAGTGCTACTCTTTGTCGCTGTCCTCCTGAGAGGTCTCGCGGTCGCTTTTCGAGAATATCATCGATGCCTAACATGCTGGCAGTTTCCTGAACCATTCGCTTCATTTCTTGGGGGTTAGGGCGCTCGGTTTTGGCTAACATTCGTAGTCCAAAAGTTAAGTTATCTTGGACTGACATGTGCGGGTATAGGGCGTATGATTGGAAGACCATACCGAGTCCACGGGCTCTTGCGGGAAGGTGGTCGACTGTTGCTCCGCCGATTTTTATGCTGCCTTCGCTTAGGTCTTCTAGGCCTGCCAACATTCTCAATGTTGTTGATTTACCGCAGCCTGATGGCCCTACTAAGACTAGGAATTCGCCGTCTTTTATCGTAAGGTCTAGTCCTTTGACCGCCACAGTTCCATCATCGTAGACTTTGCGTATTCCTTCAAATGATACTTCACTCATATTCTCACCTCAACCTTTGACGCTCCCTGAAGACAGTCCCTGAATCAGAGATTTCTGGAAGAAGATGAATAGCAAAACTACCGGTAATGAGACGATTAGAGACATCGCAGCGAAGTCTCCCCATCTTGCGCTAGATTCAGAGATGTAAGAGGCTAGTCCCACCGGCAGGGTATACATGCTGGAGTCGGTATTGAAGACCAATGCCAAGAGGAATTCATTCCATGCTGCCAAAAAGGAGAATAGGGCAGTTACCGCAATTGCTGGCAATGATAGAGGGAGGATGATTCGCCAGAAGGTGGAGAAAGTTGTGCATCCATCCAAGGCTGCGGCTTCTTCTAATTCACGAGGTATTGTGTCGAACCAGCCCTTTAGCATCCAGACGCAGAATGGCAGGGCTGTTACCGAATAAGCGAGGATTAGACCAAGCGATGTATTGAGTAGGCCAAGGGTTTTCATGACCATAAAATATGGAACGAGGATGATTATTCCAGGGAACATCTGGACAAGAAGAAGACTGAACATCATGATGCCATGGCCGCTGAATTTGTAGCGTGAAAATGCATAGCCGGCTGGGATTGCCAACATCAATCCGACTATGGTCGTGCCAACCGAGACGATGACGGAGTTCAATCCCCAAGTCCAGAAGTCCGAGCCCGATAGAACCGCATCAAAATGGGTTATTGTCCAGTCTGAAAGACCCAATTCTCCAGATGCAGATTGGCCAGGTGAAAATGCTACGTCGATTATCCAGATGACTGGTACGAGAACGATGACTACGAAGTGGAGAAGGATTGCATGAGTTGTTGCTGCTTTCCAACGAGGTGATAATTTATTATTTCGAGCAAGACCTCGTTCTGCTTCTTCAAGTTCCAGCCTTGAAGAAAGCCAGCGTGACATGTGGGGGCTGCTGAGAACCCATAGCCCACCGCCACCTAATGCGACTGTAATTGTAGAATACCATACATCGATGGCTGCAACTTTGACCTCCAAAGCAAAAAATGCCTGCATCAATCCAGAGAGGAGAATCAAAGCAGATGAGACTAACATGATATCTCGGTTTTTTTGCTGCAGTGCCCATACTGCGAGTAGACCACCTGCTAATCCCATTGCGATGCTTTGCCAGCCATCACCTCGTAGGCTTGCTATCCAGAACATAGGGAGGCAGATTAGGATGACGAGGATGGCGCCTCGACGCATCAACTCCATCTCGTATGGAATATACCAACGGCGGGCTAAATCCATTTGGGGCAATTCTGAACTTGCCAAATCTTCGCTCATACCGCCGCCTCCGTTGCCTTGCTGCCCTTTGTATATGCCCAACTAAAGGCCATTAGCATGATAAAGATGACAACTGACCAAGCCGCTGCCAAGCCAAGTTCTCCTTTGACGAAGGCAACATCATAAACATAGGTGATCAAAATATCTGTCCCCCCAGGCTCTCCAAACCAAAGTTGAGGACCACCATTAGTCAGAAGGAAGATGACGTTGAACATATTGAATGTCCAGATGAATCCCATCAAAGCCAGTGGAACAACGGTCGGCTTCAGCAATGGGATTGTGATATGTCGTAAGCGGGCCCAATCGCTAACACCTTCGACCTTCGCTGCTTCATGCAAATCCTCGGGAATTGACTGGAGCGCTCCACTGATACTCATCATCATGAATGGCACCCCTAACCAAATATTAACCAGGATGACCATTGTCTGGGCTTCTGTCACTCCAGAAAAGAAATCAGTTTCCGTACCGAGTAATACGTTGACTAAGCCCTCAGGGTGAAACATCCCCTTCCAGACGAGGACCGAAATATAGGATGGAATAGCCCAAGGTAGTAAAAGCAGCGTTCGGTAAGCGAGTTTTCCTCTGACTTTCTGTTGTAATAACATCGCTAAGGCACCACCTATTCCAACGTGGAAGATTACATTGGTAAATGTCCAGACGAGTGTAAAGAAGAGGACACGAAAGAAACCTCCTGAAGTGAAAACATCGAGGTAATTTTCAAGGCCATTGAATTCTTCATCGCCTATTGATTCTTCATGGGCATCGGTAAAAGACAAGACCATTCCATATGCGACGGGGTAGAAACTCAGCAGAACTAGGGCTAAGAATGCTGGTAGCACGAATGCCAATCCGTGACGATTCATGCTCTTGCGGTCTTTCCAGCGCAGGTAGCCAAACAAGGCGATGATGGTCAACGCAATACTTCCGATAGCAAAGATGACCGGTCTGGAGTCAGGGGGTGGAGGAAGGATATCAGCGGTTAAGGCTATGATAGAGGAGTCGAACCTATCTAATTCTCGGTTTTCATCGAAAAGACGCACTGAAAGGTTGTCCTCTTTTGATTGAGATATACCGGTTAAATCACAACGAATGGAAAGAGTTTGGGAAGAGGAATAGAAGGCATGGGCTTGACCGTTTTCATCGCGATGAATCCCGGTCCAATTTAGTCCCGAATTATTAGATGTCCAGCAGTCATCATACCATTCTCCCACCAGTGGTTGAGACATTTCTCCCGCTTGACCTTGGATGATTATAACCGCTGAATGGAAGGTTTCTCGTACGTGAAACTCAAGGCTTCCATTGCCCGAGAAGGAATCGATTTCTACTGAAACTCGCACCCGTTTGAAACCTGCAGCAGAAGAGTCGCTTTGGACGTCGAGAGACTGAGCAGAAACTACCGGCAATAGGAAAACAGCCAAAATTATCCAGAAAAAATGCTTCATTGCATTTCCTCCTTTAATTGCTGATTTGCTGCAGTCAGTGCTGCTTGGGTACTCATTTCACCAATATAAGAATTTTCAATTGCGGTTGGAAGAATATCGTAAATTGCTGACATCCCTTTGCTTGTAGGTGCAGGGAAACCTATTCTCGCTTGAGCGATGAAACCCCTTAGTGCGACATCAGAATGAATATCGGGGTCATCGTAAAGATTGATGAGTACAGGCATTGTCATAGTTTCAAGGGCTGCGTTTTTGACAACTTCAGTAGAGGAAAGATATAGGGCCATAGAGATTGCAGTTTCTTTGTTTGGACTTTGTTTTGAGACTGCCCAACCCTTGTATCCAACCATTGGTGACATTCGAAGTCCAGTCTCCTCAACGATAGGAAGCAATGCTTGTCCAACATCTAGGCGGGCGGCAGTATAGGTTGGCCAATGCCAAGGCCCATCAATAATCATCGCAGCCTTGCCACTGAGGAATTGCTGCTTCATGGTCTCAACGTTTGTTCCAGTCGGAACGATTTCGTGTTTTAATTCTAGGTCTAGCCAGAAACGTAGGGCATCTGCCGAGCCATTTCCATCGAGGTTCGCCTCACCACTGGCAGTGAACAAACTTCCCCCATAGCCGCTATTGAGTGAGAACCAACGGAAAGGGTCCTTGGTAGGAATAGACAAGCCAACTTGCTCGCCAAAGGTCATCTCTTGAGCTGCAGATAAAAAGTCGGCAGTTGTCCAGTTTTCATCGGGATAATTAATTCCCGCTTCATCAAAGAGGGCTCGATTGAAGAATAGACTAACACAATCTTGACTGACTGGGATTGCCATAAGTGCGTCATCATAACGCATTGATTCTAGAGCAATAGGATCCCAAACTGAACGCTGAGCAGGGGTTAGCCAAGGGCGTAGGTCTTCCAATAGTGGGTTGCCTCTATCTCTAACCGGTGCAATGCTACCTAATTGGTCATTAGAAAAGCGCATCAAATCAGGTGCCTCTCCACCAAGGGCTGCGATCTTGTAAGCCTGAACTGCCTGATAGAATGGCTTTGATGTGACTTCTAACTCCACTTCAGGATGTAGTTTCTGCCAGGCTGAAACTGAATCTAAAAATGCCTCCTCTTCCTTTGAATCAGTCTCATAAGTTGACCAAATTACCAAGTTTCCGGAGACTTCCTCTGTAGAGGTTACAGCGCCATCATCAAGCGTATCTGACAAACATCCAGCGCTTAACAATAGCAACGTGAGTATGATACTCAACGATGACTTGGCAGGCGCCATGTTCTACGCATGGCCTTCAGTGGCTTGATGCCTTCGCATCAAACGGCTGACCAAATAGGTGAACCCAAATATCTCGCAAATCCCGACTCTCAACAACTGGGACTCCCGCTTCTGCAAATGCATCAAAGGAACTCTTCCTTGTTGGATTGAATCCAATGAAGGTTGAACCTTCCACATGCATCGATAAATCTACCTCGCTATCACCTATGCAGGCGACTTCATCAGCACTAAGGTCATGCATCTCAATTACTCGTGCAACTGCACTTGCCTTATTGTGGGCGGAAACTCTGACGATACCTTCATCCAAAAGGAATCCATCATCATCGAATTCGAAACCATTGGCAATCCAATCATCGACTTTCAACATTGCAGCGATTGCTCCAACAAAGATATCGATTCCTGCACTGATAATAACAACCAGTATTCCACGCTCTTGCAATCTTGCAACCACTTCACGGGCACCGGTAATCAGCTTGATGCCTGCATATGCTCGAAACAAATCATCCCTGTGAATCTCCGCTTGAACGGATTTCCACAATTGGATATCATGGCGCATGAATTCATCATCGCTAATTTCCTTGGCGATGAAGCGTCGCAGCATCTTTCCTGTATCGGTGCCGAAATAATCGTGCAAAGTTCTCCAGGAACTAATTGCATCAGTTAAGACTCCGTCACAATCGAATGCGACACAACGTATCATCGCTAACACATCCCGCTGAATGAACGAATACGATTGGAAGTTCCCTTCGCAGCCTTGCGACTGCGAAGGGATTACTCCCGCCGTAAAGACTGGCACTAGTGCCAGCCTATCTCGCTTCCTTACAGCCTCAAATTTCGAGGTTGAAGGTCCTCAGAACACTTGCAGTTCCAAGTCCCTGTGGCACGTACTTCAGTGTGATACGTAGTCCGTCTGTCAACAGGTAACCACTCTCGTCGCTCATCCTGATGTGGATTGCATCTCCATCTCCATATGTTGAAGTGCACTGATCTTCCTCACACTTGATACTGTCAGAGAATGTAATGAAGCTTTCCGAATTAATCGGGGCGAAACCATATGTGCCTTCAGAATCAGACAACTTGAATGATTCTATTTGACTTCCGGTATCGTTGACCCACTCGACCATCACTACAGTTGCCTGCGTTGCTATTGGCTCCTTTGCGCTGGTCACGATGATGGACCAGTATCCGTTGGTACCTGGGTTTGTCTTCTCAACCTTGAAGGCGATTCTTGGAACCGACTTGCTTGGTTGGTCAGCTAAATCACTGGCCCAGACGTATACTACACCTGCCAAAACCACAGTTATTGCGACCATCAAGATAGTTGCAATAACTGGGCTGACTGCCTGCTCGTCATCAACAAGTGCTGATTGTACAAACTCTTCATCATCATCCATGCGGCGTTGACTTGCCAACACTAGACCAGCAACGAATAATCCTGCTGCGCTGATTGCCACTAGACCTGGTGCGAAAGATGGTACCGCAGATGGTGCCATTGTGTCGACCATTATTGGTAGATCTTGTCCACTGTTCAGAATACCTGATGGGTCAGATGCAATCAATGATGAGAACATTACATTGTTTGACCAGTTGCCATCTTCTAGTGCAGGTCTGCGTTGTGAGTAGACACCAGTAGTAGTATCGTATCCGATTGCTCCTGGCTCGCTCCATGGGGAGTTAGGTGTGTCTGCTGCACGGTGTGCTGCTGGGCTGTTGCTGATGAAGTCAGTTGGTGTTGCTGCACTTGGGCTTGGACAGGAAGCTGCCTTACAAGTCAAGACGTCAACACGCACTCCGACACGGTTGGTTGACTCATCGACCAATACCTTGCTACCAAGGTTGACAGATTGTCCCCATGCAGGTGGCACGATAAACTGTGTGTCTCTGGTGGTTAATCCGCCAGCACCGTTGCTCAAGAATTGAACCTTGAGCAGTTGGTCGTACTTGTATGGTCCCTCATCTCCTTCATGCTGGATGTTGACATCAATTGGGATGTTGGTTCCTGGCATGATGAAGTTGACGCTGTTAAAGTCAAAGCCGTAGTCTACATCTAGCAAGTAGTCTGCTACCATCTCACGGGTATTATCAACACGTATGCTGAAGATTGTGGAGGTAGACTCTTGGTTGTATGTTGCAGTAGATAGAAGATCGTAGTTAGGGATGTACGAAGGTGCATCTAGCGTATCGCTCAGTACAACCTTAATCGGACAGAACTCTCCACTGAGTGGTACTTGCTGGTGTATTCCACCGTCATCCAAGAAATCGATTTCCTCAGATGGTACGTTGGTTGCTGCATCCTGAATCAGGGTGAACTCCAAATCGTCTCCATTAAAGGAAATATCCTCGAAGTAATTGTCAACATCACAACTTGAGGTCTCTTCCCAAGTCCATGTCAAGTCTACATCATTGTGGTCGTTATCAGCCTTCAAGCCTGATAGGTCGAAGGTTAGAGCATCGGTGTTCTCACAGACTGCATCTAAACAGCCTGTGTCCTCTATCACTGTTACTGACCATGGTGTTGCAACTGCAATACCCTCACCAGTGGTGATGTGTGCTGCAGTATTGACGTCGTACTCTGGGATGACTGGCACATCGTTGACTGGGTTGACTGTGAAGTCAACATCAACATTTGTTGCTGCATCGTTAACGTTTGCACCGTCGCTCAATGATAGAGTGATTGTACAAACTCCACCCTTTTCGTTATCTGCTACTTCTGTGATGGTCAACTCATTGTTGGCCACTGCAACGCTGAATGCGTCACACTCAGATGGTACGCTTGCAACGAAGGTGTAAGCCTGAGGCACATTCTCTGAGTTAGATAGAGTCTGTGTTTGCTCGTTGGCCTGATCGGTGATGTATGACCCAGCGCTGTTTGCAATCAAACCGAGTGGTTTGCTGTGGCTACCGAATCCTTCATCGAGAACGTTTAGGTTATCGAATCCATCATCGCTGAACACTGGCATACAATCGGTGCGTCCTGTGTTGCAGATTGTTGGTGCATCGTTGACGTTGTTGATGGTAATCAACATCGACTTGGAAACACTTAGACCATTGCTGTCTTCTACAGTTAGTAAAATCAAGTAGGTTCCGAACTCGTGATCCTTAGGCGTGATTATCAAGTCGTGACCGACTAGAACTACGGTTAACAAGTCGCCATCAGCATCAACATCGCTTTCAAGAGTCCATGATAGAGAAGCTTGCGAATCCTGTACATCATCTGCCTTGTCTGTCAAGGAGATAGTGTGGGCTCCACTGTCTTCATCGTATGAAACGTCTTCAACGCCAGTGATGATTGGACATGCACGTAGAATGTCGATGTCCTCGTCGCGGTTTTCTGACATATCTAGTCCATCGATGTTGCCCCAGTCTTCTGCGCAATCTGCATTTACCTTTGCTAAGATGTTGTAATCTTCAGATGGGCTTGGTGAGTTGCTACCGATATAACTGCGGTAGTTTAAGCGCTCATCAGATAGAGTACCATCGCCAAGGTTAGACTTGCCTAGGTTGATGCTGAGGTAGCCGCTGCTTGGGTGGTTGCTGGCAACTGTGCCACCAGACTCCTCAAGAACAACTACTGACATGCGGACCCAGCGGTTGCTTGGGCTTCCGATACAATCCCATGGGATCTTCAACTCAGTGTTGGAGTTATCTGTCCATCCGATGTGAGCGGCCATGTTGGTGCAGCCTAGGCTGTCATCCCACTTGTCTCCGCGCCACTTCTTCAAGGAGTAACTGTAAGTTGTATCTCCATCATTTGGCGAATCACTACCGTCCTCTGCCCAGAAAGCATAGTTTGCGCTGTAGCCGAGGGATGGTGTTGTACCGTCCCACTTCCAGCCGTCTGTGCTTCCATCATCAGCAGTGTCCAGGAAGATCATTAGATCTGCATTATCCATGTCAACTCCAGTTAGAGCGAGGAATAAGTTTGTCTCATCCCATGTAGCCATGAAGTCTTCACCAGCGCCATCACTTGACATAACACCAGGCATCAGGTCATCAGATGGGTTGTCAACATTACCGACCCAGTCGGATAAGTCTCCAGCGTCACCAGCAACTGCCAATATTCCGGTATTGCGCATGTCAGGGCTAACGTATGCTGCCTTGTTGCCGCTATCGGAAATAATCATCAATCCAACGTTGGTTGATGCTGCACCTAAGTGATTAACGTTCAAGTCAAGCAAGTTTGCTTCATGAACTTCTGCACCGGTGACAACTATCAATTTGTCCACGTCGAGTGTGTTTCCAACACTGGTAATCTTGGTATCGCTACCCGCATAGATTTGGGTGCTTGCGGCTGACCAAGTCATGTTCTGAATATCTCCTTCAGCCTTGTCGACCGCATAGAGACCAGTGCCACTGTAGACAGTTCCACCATTCCAGTCGAACAATCCATCTGTGCTTCCATCGATGTAGACACCCCGTGATGCATCAGTCGATAAATCAACTAGTGCAAGAGCACCACCACCGGTGAAGTATAGACCTACTCCAGTCTCAGAGGTTGCTGACAACATTCCGCCATCTGATGAAACATCAGTTCCATCGATGTCAACTGCATAGTCGCCACCTTCCAAATTAGCTCCACCATTCAGGAAGAGGCTTCCACCAGATTGCTCGTAAGCAGTAGTGAAGCCGCTGATTTCTGTACCATTCAAGGAAATATCATCATTACTTCCCACAACATCTAATCCGATGCTAGTGAAAGATGAGGTCGAACCTGAGGCAACAGTGATTGTTCCCCACATAGTGGAAGGATGGTTTGTACACTTGTACTCGTAGGTTCCTGCAGTGTCGAAGAGATGGGTGAAGGATGCTCCCAAGTTCATTGCACCAGAATCCCAGAGCGGTACGCCACTTCCATCGGTATCATTTGAGATGGTACCGTGCTGGTAGTTTGTGCCAGCCGAGTAATTCTGTAGGCGCCACTTGACGGTGTCTCCTTCGCTAATGTTCAAGTTCTGTGGTGAGAAATAACTTTCCATGATGTTGACAGTGTAGACCATTCCGCCGCTTCCGCCAGTTCCGGTAAATACGCTGCCTGTATCTTCGATATCGCATCCATCAGTGACAAGTGCATTGCCCATTATGGTAATGTCATTGCCACCAGTCTCAAGAGTTGATGTTCCACAATCTTCTGCCCAAATTCCGACTGCACTAACTGCAGTTCTTCCATTGGATTGGTAGATTACGTTATTGGTCACCGAGGCTGTGTAGCCATAGGATAGACCGTCTACAAGGATTCCACCGTCTGCATCGACAAGGGTGTTTCCATCAATAGAACCGTACCCATCCTTGACGTAAATTCCAGCGTGACCTGCATTTCCATCGCCATAGATGGTGTTGTCGCTAATCTCCCAGTCTAATGCACCGCGCATGTAGATTGGTTCTTTCGAGTTATAGATGGTGTTTCCTTCAATGACCGGACGCACAGTGTTTCTATCCTGCGCATAAATTGCGTATTCGGTCTGAGTAGCACCCGTGTGGATGTTATTTCTAACCACGTTGTCATCTGAATAACTGCCAAGAGCGAACCATACATCGAGTACACCGCCATCGAAGGAATTATCCTCGATGGTCATGTTATCAGCACCCCATTCCGACTGCGTATAGTAGGAGTAATAGATCATATTCATGCTGCGAACTCCAATTGCGCAATCATAGAATTTGTTCCTTGCAATTACTGCATCATTTACTCCTCCGTTCACAACACACATCTCATCATAGAAGAAGCTGGTTGAGCCTGGTATCACAGGTGTGTTGCTGACAATAATGTTATCTTCAACAATAAACTCATCAGGCATTACGTTTCCATACTCATTCGCTGCGGCAATAGTCGCCAAGCCAATGAAGGTGCTGTTCTTGTAGTGTGGGTTAAGATCTGACCATGCATAATATCCGAGGTCGAAACCATTTGGCACTCCAGTGTTATCATCCACTCCTGAAAGCGCAATCATAGTACTATTTTCTACGTGGAATTTTGCATTATATGGGTATGTAGCAGAATATCTAGTTGTACCATAATATGAGTAAGCACCAGTGTTGATAATGGTGCTATCGCTCCAATTATTGATGTTGGTTCCACTCTCACCCCTGATGTACATGAAAGGTGCATCGACCATAATCGTCTTTCCAGACATATCCCAATCGACTGCTCCATAATATCCATACTCTGTCAAACTACCAATTGTTCTCTTTCCATTTGTTGAAAGACCGCTGGCACATTGCGCAACCATACTGTATGAAGCGCTACTGAAACCATAGCAAATCCTTGCATCGAACTTATCGGTTAATGAAACGTCCGCAGTTGTTGCAGCGTCCGGATCAAGAGTTACACTATCATAGTAGTAGCGGAAATCTGCATTTGATGAACTGTATGTACCAATCTGTGCAACTGTTGCTAACCTGTATCCAGATAGGACTGGGTTAGTTAATCCTGCCTTATTAACAACTGCAGTGTAGTATATGATTCCAATTGCATCACCATTAGCATCAGTAACACCGGTACCAGTAGGTTTCCCAGAGCTATCCATCAGGTATACCTCAGCGCCGACAACATCGTTTGAATCAGCGGTAAGAGATGCGATAAGGCTTCGGGCTCTATTGAAGACACCATTGCCTGTCACATCTACCGTATCTTCATCTACCGTTCCATCAACAAATGTCACTGTCGATGACCCGCTTATTACGAAGTCATTTGTATTAGCAAAGGTGTTGCCATCCAGATTAATATCTCCACTTCCTGCAGTCGATACTCCGATTGCATTGCCTGAAAGGTCAATTCCTAAATTAATTTCACCAGTAGTCAATGCACCGTAGCTAACTGCGGCACCTGCGCTGTTGGTAATACTTCCAGAGAGAGTACCAGCCATGTCCTTGAGATAAGAAACACCAGCAACACCTTGGTTATCGAAGTCAACATTCGTCAAATGAAGTTTACCTCGGCTGGTCAATGTTGTGTACGCTCCATAATTTCCACCTGAAACAACCAGGTTGTCGAATGAAGCTGCTGTCGAACCAGAGACTTTCAAACCGGCTGTAGTTGGGCTACTAATAACAACGTTTTGAACCTCTGCTGCTGCGAAGTTTCCACCAATCTCAATTCCTATATCTGCACCAGTGATTGTTCCTGCAGTGAAGGTAGGCTTTCCTGACTCACGTGCCCAATCACCCATATTATCGTGATCATTCGATGAACGTCCAACGAAATCAAGACGGTCCTGATAGTAATCGGCGTTATGGTGTAGAACATCGATGTATAATTTCAATCCTACAATGTTTCCAGAGGTTCCGGGATTAGTACCTGTATTCTGTACATCGATAATTGGCATTGCCAAACGATTGCCAGTTCCAGGGCTCTGGTAGTATGTATATGCGTAATCGATACAGACATTGTAATTACCCCACAAGCCATCAAAGCCTGATGGTGGTGCATAGATACCACCTTGGTAGTTGCTTCCGAATTGGGAAACAGGCCAGTAGTATCCCCAGTAATGGTATGGGTAATACAAGGAACTAGCGGTGCTTGTTTCTCCTTCTTCCCAGCGGAATCCAAAGTCATCTGGTTCGGCATCTGCGCCATAGTAGCCATTACTGCTCATGGTATATGGTCCGTAATAATGGAAATAATACCAATAACCATAGTCTTGGTAAGCAGGGTTCTGACTGTAGCCATATAGGCCACAACTGTAATTACCCCAGCCACCATAGTCTGCGTTCTCGGATGTTTGGTCATTCCAATATCCTGCACTGTCCTTTCCGGCTTGATCCAATGAATAATTGAATACTGTGCCGTCATCAAGAGTGACCTCATACTGCATGCGGTCGTAGATGTTGTAATACTTGGAAGTGGCGTAATTGTATCTTGGGTGGGCGTTTCCGCCCGCGTAGACTGACTCAAAACCAAGTTGTACGTATCGACCACTACCGATTAACGAAGATAGATCAAAGGCGTAGGTTGTCCATCCGTTGCTCTCACCAGACAATAAGGTGCTGCGGTAAATAGTAGGAAGAGACATTCCACCATAGAAAGCCAATCCAACATCATTGTTAGAAAGGGTAAATCCATTGACTTCAGGTGCTGCATTATGAGACTTCATTCCAACTTCTGCATTGCTAACGGTAATGTCAGAAAGTGTGCTTGATGTTTGTTCAAACCAAATTCCAGTTCCTGTACCGCCATTGTTGATAACGCTTGCATCGTCAACAGAAAGAAATCCTCCGTCTACCTTGATGGTTGCCATATCAGTGCTGCTTGCCGCATCCCCGTAAACCACTGTGCCGTCAGTCAGACTGACTGTTGCTCCAGGGCCAACAATGAGAGCGCCCTGTTGTGTACTATCCTGAGCAAAGTTGCGGGCGTAAACACCCTGCAAGTCAAGAGTTCCACCATCGCCGATAGCGATGTGCATTGGATATGCTGCAGATGCTGCCTTCAATTCTGAAAATGTGCCGCCTACTCCCTTAATCATCACCAACTTTCCACCATTGCTGATAGATAGAGTTGGGGAATTGGTTGCATCACTACGGATGATGAATTTTGACTCAGTCATCTGTATTGTACAACCATCGAGTGATAGGTCTGCATCCAATAGGATTGAACCATCATCGAGGATATAAACACCATCTTTGGGGGCTGGGTCAAGAGCACTCATCGTACTATTCGCTGCTAACCATGCACAATCCATTCCGCTATCACCTAGGGTGATTGGTGGTTGTGATAACTTTAGGAAGGTATCATCTCCAATACCGAATGATGCGTTAGCGCTGCTGTTAATTCCAGCAGGACCATATGCATCGAAATAGGTACCATAGTCGTGGCTGCTACATCCATTTGTATCACAGGAACCTGAGATTGTCCAGGCATCTGCTTCACCATTGGCGCCAGTGACCTGAGTTCCAACCATGAACAAAGATGAACCCATATTGTCCAATGCGAATGTTGTTACAGTAGTTCCAGGCTTCAGGGTTCTGATTCCATCCTTCTCCTTGAATGTGGTTGCTGTTCCAATTCCACCTAGCCAGATACTACCGCTGCTTGAGGAGACCTCAAGCCAGCAATCACCAGTATCGCCGCTTGCATCAGCACAATCATCGCCTCTAAAGGTGACATCGATTAAGGTGATACGGCCGTTGGTGCTTGCCTTAGCAACGTAGTTGCCCATTGCAGTCTGACCTGTAATGTCCACTCCGCCAAGAGTTATCTTGGAGTTGCGCGCATAGATGATGTTGTTAGAAGATTGGCTGCTTGCCATTGTTCCGCCTTCAACAAGGATAGTGTTTGGTGCGGCACTGCTTGAACAACTGCCGCTCAAGTATCCAGTGTCGCTTGTATCCGAGATGTCCACATTGCCGAAGTATAGGTTATAGCCACAACCAGTGACTGATATGCCACTTGCATCAAGATCGGTAATCCGTGTTTGCGCTGAGGATGGGCTGTTTCCACTAATAGTTAAGTCATTCTGAAGGGTGATATCCGACATTGTTGGTAATGTACGATCAATCCACACGGAGCCTGCAGTCAATACATCAATCACTGCATCAGCTCCAACAGGTCCATTGGCTGTCGATGTTCCTGGGGAAATTGTCAAAGCATGAACTCCAATGTTAACATTAGTTAACTTGTAGTAATCCTCTGCCGTGATTTTCGCACCATAACCATATGATGTTGCTGTAAAGTTGTTTATCACAGCACTGTGTGTGCCACTACCTCCACTGCCTAATAGTCTCAATGCATATCTTTGCTGATATCCACTAGATGAAGCAGAAACATTTGAAATGTAGATGTTTTCTGCAAATGAACGGATTAAGTTTGCTTCCGAATCTGTGATTACTACGTTCTCTATAGTGAGTGAACCAGAAGCAGTACCGGTACTAGAACCACTTGCGCTAGTTGCATCAGTAACTGCTCCATGTTGGTATGAATTGTCGCTGTTGCAACCATCCATTTCTCCATCAGTGAGTGTTACAATTGCGTCATCAGGGAACAAGAAACAACTCTCGCTCGCATCGTTGACTTCGAAATCACTGATATCGAATACCGTACCTTGCCCACTACCGTGTGAAACGGCACCCTTCACATTGCTGAAGGTTACATGGTCCATAGTAAAGTTTCCAACATTTGCATTGCTGCTTGGGCTGCTGCCGTGGCGGCTACCTGCTGCAATTGCATAGTCAGTGGTATTTACGAAGTCTACATGTGAGAACATGTGGCGTCCCTCGCCCCCTGATCCATCAGTTGTTAAACCACAACTGTTGGTAAAGGCAATACCGGTCCAAGTCTGGCCGTATTGTCCTTCAAAGCGGACGTGATCAGTATCATTTCCAGATATTGTGAATTCATCACAAGCACCGTCAAAGGAAATTCCCTTGCCCTGTGCCACCTGTACCACTACGCCTGGCTCGATATTCAAGTTAGCGTTAACGGATAAGTAATCACCGCTTGGGTTAATACGAATTGGGCTGTCAACAAGATCCCAAGATGTATCTTGAGTGATGTCAGCATCAACATCTGTTCCCTTGCCTTCGAATGGCATTACGCGGTAGCGTACGCCACAATCGAGGCTTGTGGTATCATAGCAGTAGTAGGATGTGTAGTATCCCCACCATGGTGCAATCAAGTTTGCTCTTGAGAACGCGTTTCCAGAGTATGGTAGCTTCGGCATTGTAGTGTACCAAGTGGTCATAGCACGCTCAGGTGCTGTTGAGGATGTACTCTTCAAGTACATAGCACCCATTCTGTTAATCATAACACGACTTGTAGAAGAACTACCATTGAAGGTGTTTCCGAAGTAATCGAAAGTGAAACCATCAGGTAAATCGATGTTAGCATCACAACCAGCCTTGTAGGAGTTCCAGTAGCTGGAGCTAGCACAATAGTATCCGTATGGCATACCGGTACTTGAACCCGAAATTGCTGTCTGATAATTGGTGATCTCAGTCAATCCTGCGGTGAAGGTTTCTGAACTATGGCTATTTGCATCTGTTGTGATACGGTAGTTGTTAGTATGTGGATTTCCACCATACAGGTAGCCCTTTTCTGTGCGTAGAGTTGCACCCTTTGTACGAGTACTGTCTTGATAGCCGACAGTTGCATAGTCGTAATAGACCTGACAGCCAGTATCATAGTGGAACTCGATTTCATTGGTTACATCATACAATCTGACCTGATAAGTACAGGTGAAGAGGTTGGTGTATCCCATATCGTGCCACTCGATGATGAAGACCTTAGTTGGGTCTCCAACTTCGAAACTGGTAGCAGAAGTAGTTACAATATTTACTCCACTGCTTACAGTCGATATGTCTCTTGCTTCCATGTGGTATGATATGGATGAGCCACGCACTAGGTCGGTCAACTCAGCACTCCAAACACATGTATCTGCTACACAGTTTGCACGGGTATCATCTGGTGATAGTACCTTTGATTGTTCCGCATTAACTGTGCCATCAACATCTGTAATTGTGTAGTACAATGTTGGCCCAACACCAACAGCGGACGAGGTGTTTAGTCCGGATGGTGGGTCCCCAGCATCTGTAATAGTGAAGGTGAAGGTCCTGTCTCTTGAGTGACTGTCCTTCATTGGTGAATGATCAACAGCAGGGGCATAAATATCAGGAGTTGGTGCGACCCTTCCAACCTTGGAGGAAACGCTTCCGCTACTTGCCATGCGGCCGTAATAACCGCTACCCATTGCGAATCCACTCCACCTGTAGGAGGTACTGTAGATGTAGTAGTATCCAGAGGTGCAGATTGGATTACTGTTGGTAGAACGGAAGAAGTAAATCCATCCGTTAGTAGAAACGCACATCCAATTCGCCTTACTTGAGGAGTAAGTTGCATTGAAATCGAACTTACCGAAAGTTCCAGTGATATCCCCTGGTACCTTGATATTGTATGCCTGAGTATATCCATAGGTTGTCCTGTAAGTGCTCTCGACGTTTCCGCCTGTAAGTGGCTCATCGATTCCAGTGGTTGCATCTCCTAATCCGACCATTGCCCACTTGTTTGAGGTACTGTCATAAACATAAATCAAATTCATTCCAGGCCCATTGTTTGTGGTTATGGTTAGGTATCCGCCGTCATCCTTGTGGAATTTTGTAGAACCAGACGTTGTGCCACCAAGTCCATTATATCCTGAAGACGGTGTAGTAGTCCACTTCATCTCCCATTGACTGTAGAAATAATAGCTAGCCGCCCAGAAACATGAACTAGAGCCGCTTCCACAATCTGAGGTGTCGTACTCGAATACATATTCATCAGAACTGTCGTAATAGGTGACCTGTCTGTCGAACCACTTTGTTGGCGTAAATTGAGCTCCTGCGTGTACATCAGTAACTAGGATGGTCATCTTATTGGCTGTTCCTGCGTTAGCCACATCATCAACATCGAAATTAAAGACTGTTGTTGGTGCTGTGGTTGAACTTGGTGAACCACTTCCACCAGCAGGTAGAGTGGCGAAGTTGTTTGACAGTGCCATTCCTGCGGAATATGCCAAGTCTTGGAAAGCCCAGTAGTAGTCAACTGAATCGCCAGCACTAATGCTTGCGGTGGTTGCCTTGAACTGACACTTTGAAGCACTGCTGCTACAGGTTCCAATGCTTGTTGCACTAACGCCGGTCCATGAACCGCTGTTTATTTTGTAGTAAAGGCGTGGGTTTCCAGACGATGTTGTGTCAATACCAGCGCCATCGGAGAGGGTGGTGAAGAAAGTACGGGCACCCTCCTTGTACGATGTTACCTCATATGGTACGAAATCAGCAGATGGTGCAGCACCATCGGAACCACCAGTGTAGGTGATTTCCAAATAGCTGTTGTATGTGTTGTAGTTGTAGGCATACATGTAGTAATAATTATTGTTGTTGTTGATATGAGTCATACCTATTGCATCAGAATTATTTGCAGCATTTGTTATGATGCTCGCCTTCGAACTGCTTAGAGTAACTGTTTTCCAACCAGTTCCGGTAGTGAAGGTTCCAACGCTTGGGCTGTTCCAGATGGAACTAACCATCTTGGCTTGAGCCGTTCCACCATACCCTGCGCTCACTGGGAGCGGGGTGCTGGAACAGGATGCGCTAGCAATACTGTAAGAATACTGACTTGCAGTCCCACAAGTCATCATTATTGCAGCATCATAGGAACTACTTCCCCAGGTATTGCTGTAGGTGACATATTGCTTCCACTTTACTGAAGATGTTGTTGCGCCACTAGGCATAGCGTTGCTGCTACCAAACTGGTATTTATTCCAAGGTAGATAGTAGATGGTTCCATAATTGCGGTAGAAATAGCGGTAGTCTCCAGAGTAGCAGTTATTGTAGTAGCGATAGCAGTATCCTCCTGCACTTGACACGCGCTTGATCGTTGGGTCAAGAGAAAGAGGGAAAACGCGGTCCTCATCCATTAACCAATCAGCATCAATTGCAGTTGTCAAGGTGATTTGTCCATTGGTGAAACTGACGAAGTAAGTAGCAGTGTACTGTTCTTCTGCTCCAGGTTCCATTACCATTGGTACTGGAATTTCTGCTAATACCTCTCCAGTCTCAAGACTACGGATTGTCATCAGTTCTTGTGTAGAAACAATTTCCTCTCCAACCTCTTCATTACCAATGAACAGAGCATAGCCTGCTGGTAAGCGAATAATTTCGCGTAGACCGAACCAAGCAACGGATTCATCGATAACTGGTTGTTGACGGATAATAAGGTTCTGCTTCATCTGCAAGGATGAAACCTCATAATCCAAGTCATAACCTTCTGCAACAGGGTAGCGGATTACGTTTCCACCAACGCTGATTGCATCATGTGCAGGTCCAACGTGGTGCATTGACGGTGCTACGCCTGCTTCATCGAGAGTTACAATTTGTGGGGCAATTCCCACAATGATTGGGTCAACATTAGGGTCCATCTGAACCGCTACACCAGCTCCAACATCAGACGCGAATGAAGTCTTGAAGATATTCTTCGTGACTTCCCAGCCAAATGCGGTTGGTACTATGTTGGTATCGATATCTTCCCAAACACCTGCTTCAAGATAGTGCAAAGGATCGCTGCTTGTTAGCACCGAAATTTCACCATCGTGTACGAAGGCTTTTTGGTTTAAATCGCGCATGCCCTGAAGTTCATCTTCAAGAGCATACTCCCAATCTACTTGTTCAATAGTTTCAGGCAGGCGGAAAGGATCATCTTTCTGTTCTGCCGTTTCTGACCCTGTATAGTCAGTCTCGCTCACCTGGTTATCCACCATGCTGCTGAATGGCATTATTGCCATCAGTGCACAAAGGAGGAGGGCGCTAAAGAGCCCACCCCAGATTGTTGTTTTCTTCATCTTGCTTCCATTTATCATGTCATCAAACCCCTTACGGACTGTATGCAGGCCGCTGGAGTCTTTGTTTCCTTTATGAGTGTTGGGGTACATCTTATTTGAAAAAACGCTGGACTTAGAGCGGATTTGGCCCTTTTTCGTAACCTTTCTCCAGTACTTGGCAGAACAATGCGTTTGTAAGTGGGATGACCCTTATACACTAGGCGCGGCCGGAAGCCTTTTTCCAGCCAATTCGGCTATACTGCGTAGGGAATTTGAAAAGGGACTTGGAAAGCAAGCCCGAATAGATGCCTAATCAGAGGATGAAATTACTTGATATTGAATATTATTTTCAATTTTAATAATAATCCAATGGCCAAAGATGATAATCATTTGGAAATCAAGTGGAATTTAATTTTGCCAACACAATGCGGCTACATAAAATTTCAAGAAATTAACACAACCAAGGATTGCAATCCTCTCTGCTGTGCTTAGAAGGTTGAGAAAAAAAAGGTCGCCAGCAGGGCCCCCTCGAGGACCCTGCTGGCCGTATTACTGCTATGCAGTTAAATTACTCATTCAGGAGTGGGTTGGTCTGAGATTCAGTAATCCCATTCCTTGCCTTCTCCACCCTCGCCACCACGGCTGAGAATGAATGCGCCAATTCCGAATGCTACAACGACTATGCCGATGATAACTCCCCATGTCCAAGTTGGAACACCTGTTGTTCCCTTCTTGTCATCATCGAGAGTTCCAGTGCCTGTGCCTGGGTCATCGAGTTCTCCATAGCGAGTCTGGGTAGTTTTATCAGATAGTGCTACAACGTTTCCAGAGCTATCCTCTGCAAATATAGAGAAGTGGTAAACGGTCTCGGAGGTGACTGCTGGCTTGGTAATATCAACACTAGCATCTGCAATATCCATCGCCTGACAACTCAAGTCATCGGGGGTCAACTGGGAAGCCTCGTATGTAGAATCCTTCCAGCAAACGTACAACTTTGTTGCATCTCCCGCATCAGTGGTTGCGATGTTGAAAGTCCAAGTGGTGCTTCCATTTGTAATAGAACCGAATGTAGTAGTTGGTGCAGGTGATACTTCTGCATCAGCAGTAGCAGTGAAAGTTCCAACGTTTGCATTTGCTCCGTTAACATTGATTACACTAACAATGACATTGAAGACCTGTCCGTGTGTACCAGTTAGAAGGTGCTGAGTTGCATCCTTAGCAACATTGGTACAAGTCTCAATTTCATTAGTAACGCTACAGATTTGGATCTGGTCGCCGCTTAGAAGGTCTGCTCCATCGCTTTCGGTATCCCATTGAACAGCGATTAGACCGCCTGCCATGTTAACACCAATTGCATTGCTGATTCCATTGGCTGGTACAGCACCATCTCCGGCTGCTGCATTGAAGATTCCTAACAAACCATTAGAAAGGACTCCAGAGGTAGTATCGGCCCATTCCAACTTCATGTTGGTCGCACCATCTTGCTCTGCTGCTCCATCGAGAAGAGTCCAACCTTGGCCTGGGTATTGGTACCATAGGCTGTAATCTTCGCTACTGCTTCCAGGGAAGGTGATTGACAATGTCTGACTGCCCACATCTGCAGCACCGTAGGTGGTCACAGGTGCGTAGTCAATAACGTAGACTGAATCTGCGCCTTCCTGGGAGTTTCCAAGAAGGACTCCAGTGATTGCAGCAGAGTCGGAAGCGCTGATACTGAAATCAGCAACTGCCAAGTATGTTAGGGCATATGTGATGCTAACTGCATCACTTGCTGCTGTTGCTGTTGCAACCTG
>Ga0066376_10001564_pt1 | contig 22117 bp, 19 predicted proteins | sample Knorr_S15_td_Bot_FD_77009 | JGI IMG/M metagenome (GOLD analysis project Ga0066376, IMG submission 77009) | Marine microbial communities from Southern Atlantic Ocean transect - Knorr_S15_td_Bottom_ad_5009_LV_A | ecosystem: Environmental > Aquatic > Marine > Oceanic | place: Southern Atlantic...
ACACTGATGGCGCCGCAGCGAAGCCGCCAAGAGCGACGATGAGCTGAAGTGGGAGGAGGTGACGCGCTACGGCGTGCTCTGCTCGCCATTATCAGCACGAGCGCGAGGCGCACGAAGGGAAGGATCAGATCCCCCGGGTGAGAAGGACGAAGTCGTTCTCACCTCCGGCGCATGACTCACCGTCAAGTCAGTCACACCGACAAGCGCCGGTCGGCAATCCCAAAGTCGAAAGCCAGCAGTTGCGATTGATTGGCCAGCTCGATCCGCCGTCCGTCCCAGCAGCTGCGCCACAGCGCCCCCGAAAGCTGGTAGGTCAGATGGGCGAAGGCGGGACTCGGATAGGCCGCCGTCATCAGCTCCTCCCAGCGCCGTTCGCGACGCCACTTCCCCAGCGTCGTCACCACCGCTTCGTACGAGCTGCCCGCCCGGTCGCATCCCTGGTCTACGCCATTGATGAGGAGGTACTTCGCCCCTTCCAGATAATCGACCTCAATCTCGAAGGGGCGGCCGTCGCCTGCGCCGCGGATGATCCGCTTCTTCCTGAACGGAGCGTGGCGTTTGAAGTCGGTATGACCGTGGACTGCGGTAGCGCCGAACTTGAGCTCGAACTCGCAGCGGCCGTCCACTACATAGGGGTAATCGTCAGGATTGGGTGGGACGTAGGGTTCTGCGCTCGCGCTGACGGCCAGACCGTCGGCAAGAGCGGATGCGACTCCTCCACGCACCCGACCCAGCAGATGGAGGATGAAAGCCAGACAGTGAACGGACTCCTGGAACTGGATGTGGACCATCGTCTTCCGGTTCCGGGGATTGTCCGGATCCTCTCTGTCCTTTGATCGCTGAATGTGGATCTCGTCGATGACGACCTCATCGAAGCCATCGAGGTGTTCGACGATGCGAGCCGTCATCGGGTCATAGAGCTCGGGAAAATCGAACAGTAGCGCGGCCCGGGTGTTGCGGACGGCCTCCACGAGGGCGGCGCAATCATCCGGCTGCTCGGGGGCCGCCATCGGCTTCTCCCCCAGAATAAGGAGGGGTTCGACCCGAGCTCGATCCAGCAGCTTGGTCAAGGCGACGCGGCGGTGCTGCGGATGCAGGGCCAGGTGAAATAGATCGACGTCGAGGCGGTAGAACTCCTCTTCGTCGAGGACGCGGCGGACGGCGCCCAGATCGAGATCCAGAGGAGCGCCGCCCGGGTCGTAGACATACACGCGCAGACCCAGCGCCAGCGAGGCGTCGACAAACTTGCGGCCGATATAACCCCAGGCTCCGGCGACGGCGATAGAGCTGATGGCGTCCATCGTGGCAGTCACGACCTGGTAATCGACGGCTGTCGTGCGGGGTTGATTTATCGCCAGCTCTTCCATGGCGCTCACTTTTCTACCATTACAGCCGCGCCGTCTGTAGCGCTACACACATAGACGCTGGGCTCATTACCCGTGCGCTCTCGGTAGGACCCGGCGACGACTTCGGCAAAGCCATCTGTCTCCGCCTCCCCCACCAGGGCTACGGCACAGCCGCCGAATCCCGCACCGGTCATGCGCGCACCCAGACAGCCGGTCGCGGCGCGGGCGCAGTCCACCATGACATCAAGAGCCTCGCTCGAAACCTCGAAGTCGGACCTCAAGCTCTCGTGGCTGGCATCCATCAGCGCGCCCAGATGAGCGGCGTCACTGCTTTTCATCGCCGCTGCTGCCTCGACGGTGCGCTCGATCTCGGCGATCACGTGCCGCGCCCGCTTGCGCGTCACCTCATCCAGCTCGCCGGCGCGCTTCTCGAACTGAGCCGCACTCACGTCTCGCAGCGCGTTGACACCAAAATGGGCGGCCGCGGACTCGCACTGGCTGCGGCGCTCGTTGTAGGCTGAGTCCACCAATCCGCGTCGCGTTCCCGTATCCAGCACTACCACCGCCACGCCCGGTGGCAGCGGCACCAGCTCGCTGTCGAGCGAGCGGCAGTCCAGCAGCAGGGCGTGGCCCTGGCGGCCGGCAGCCGATATCATCTGATCCATGATGCCGCAGTTCACCCCCACCCACTGATTCTCCGCCTTCTGTCCGAGCAGGGCCATGGCCGCCGGATCCCAGGGCAAGTCCGATACCGTCGCAAAAGCCCGCGCCGTCGCCAGCTCGAGCGCCGCCGAGGACGACAGCCCGGCGCCGATGGGCACATCACCCGCTACCACCCCCTGCCATCCCCGCAGTCGATGCCCGGCATCCGCCAGCGCCCAGGCCATCCCCTTGAGATACTCCAGCCAACCTTCGGCCACCTGCCCTTGCTCGCGCCTCGATGCCACATCCGCCAGCTCGAAGCCGCGGCGCTCTCCGAAATCGACCGAATACGCCTCTACCGCGGCTCCTGGGGCCCGGCGCAGCGCGATCCACACCGCCTGGTCGATGGCCATCGGCAGCACGAATCCGTCGTTGTAGTCGGTATGCTCACCGATCAGATTCACCCGACCCGGAGCGCGTATCACCGCTTCGGGCTCAGCGCCAAACTCGGCTCGAAACGCCTCTTCCACCTGAACTCTCAGTGACATCCCGCTCTCCTTTAGCCGCGCCCGCGCGAAGAGTCGTCGGCCCGGTAGTGCACCGGCGACACCCCGCGCAATCGCGCCGCGGCCTGTTCGGGCGTCAGGTCCCGTTGCGGCTCGGCCAGCATCTCATAGCCCACCATGAACTTGCGCACCATCGCCGAGCGCAGCAGGGGCGGGTAAAAGTGAGCGTGGAGCTGCCAGTGCTCGTAGTTTCCATCGCCGTACGGCGCCCCGTGCCATCCCATACTATAGGGAAAGGAAGTCTGGAAAAGGTTGTCGTAGCGCGCCAGCAGGCGCTTGAGTACCGCCGCCAGGTCGGTGCGCTGAGCGAAGTCCAGATCAGACAACCGCCGGCAAGGCCGTCGCGGCAGCAGCAGCAGCTCGAAGGGCCACACCGCCCAGAACGGCACCACCACGAGCCAGTGCTCGCCGCTTTCCACCACGCGGTCCCCGCGTGCGAGCTCCACCTCGGCGTAATCCGTCAGCAGCGACTTGCCCCGGTCCTCCAGATAGTGCCGCTGCTGCTCGTCCTCCCGTTCGGCTTCGTTGGGCAGCTCAGACCCCGCCCACACTTGGCCGTGCGGATGAGGATTGGAACACCCCATCAGCTCGCCCTTATTCTCGAACACCTGCACCCAGGGATAACGCTTTCCCAACTCCGCCATCTGCGCGCACCACGTCTCGACGACCGCCTCGATGGCCGGCGTCTCCATCTGGGCCAGGGTCAGGTCGTGGCGCGGGGAAAAGCAGATCACCCGGCACGTTCCCGCCTGTCCCTGGGCCCGAAGCAGCGGGTGCGATGAGACGTCGGTCGTGGGGGTGTCTGGCAACAACGCGGAAAAATCGTTGTCGAAGACAAAAGTTGCATCGTAGGTGGGATTGCGCACTCCGCCCGCCCGTTCGTTCCCCGGGCACAGGTAGCAGTGCGGATCGTGAGAGGGCAGAGACGAGGCCGCGGGCGCGTCTTCTCGTCCCTGCCAGGGCCGTTTGGTGCGATGCGGGGATACCAGTACCCACTCCCCGGTGAGGGGGTTGTAGCGGCGATGGGGGTGTTCTTCCGGGTCGAAGATCTCCGCGGCCGGCCGGCCCCCGCTCAAAGCCCTAACCTCCGGCTCAAGGCCCTAACCTCCGGCTCAAAACTCGCGCTCAGAAACTCCAGTTGACGATGGGTAGGAAGCCGTGCGGCTTACCGCTCTTGTTGAAATTCAAAATGCCCATCTGCAACGCACCGTCCAGGCTGCTGGCGCTGTTCCAAATCCCTAGCTGCACGCCGTGGAGAACTCCGGCCTGGTTCACGAAACCTGTCTGCAGACCGGAGAACTTGCCACCAGTGAGATTGACAAAACCGCTTTGCCACACCAGGAAATCTCCTCTCACGCGGTTCACCAACCCATCCTGGTAGCCGAGGAAATCCCCCTCGTTCAGGTGGACGAACGCCCAACTGGCACCGACCTGGTTGCCGGTAGTCTTCGACACCAGACCCAGGTCCAGACCACTGACGTCCGCGTTGACGCCGTAGATCAGGGAGAGTCTCACCCCGCTGATGGATTGGTCTTCAGGCACGATCTGTGCCGGGCTCCAGAGCGAAAGCTGGACGGGCTTTGGCTTGGCCACCGCCCCTGAGGCCATGCAAACGACGATCGCCATAACCAGTGCAACACTTGAGTTCCGCCCCATAGTCGCCCTCCTCACGTAGGTTCCACATTGCGATGAAATAGTATCCTGTCGAATCGCGCCCATCTACCGATCCGACTCTCGCACGTAACGGTAGTCAACTACGGACTCGATCGCAAAGCCCGCCAGAGCAATCTCGAATATCGTCGACCCGCGCATACTGCGAACCCACCGGTAAACGACGGCCCTTGCGGTTCCTTTCAGTCGTGGCCGCTACCTGTGCCGGCTGTCTTCTTCAACACCAGGTTCCCCTCCGACACCTCGACCCGAAGCGCCGCGCTGCCGTCGCCGAGTTTACCCTCGACCGACTGGCCGCCCTGACCGTTAGCCGAAACGGACAGGATCAGATCCGTGTCGACGCGTCCCCGCCGGACAAACCCCTGTACCTCCACATCGGAGTCCTCCGGCAATGTGACCTCGATGTTCCCCCGGTTGTTGCTCAGCGTGTACGCATCCCTCACCGGAGCGCTGGCGCGAACGACGATGCCGGCCCGGCTGTTCTCGGCCAGCACCTCCCCTCCCGGCTCCTCGATGACGATCTCGCCGCGGTTACCGCGCACCGCCACCGGGCCGGCGCTGGGCCCTACGTACACCTGGCCCCGGTCCGCGTCTACGGTGACGGCGGCTGCCACGCGCCCCAGGTGAAGGCGACCGTGATTGCACTTGGCCACCGCTGCACCACCGATCTCGCCGATTTCGACGGCGCCGTGCTGGCTCTGCACCGCCAGATCGCCGCCGATTCGTTTCGCCTTGATCGGCCCATGGTTATTGGCGAGCTGAGCTTTGCCGTCTACTTCCTCGATATCGACCGGACTGTGCCGGGCGTTCAGGCTCAGATCGCCACCGATCCGCCCCAGACTTAGTTTCCCGTGGGAGCCATTGACTACCGCCTGTCCACCTACCTCCTCCAGATCGAAGGGAGCGTGCTGCAGGTCGGCCACCAGATCGCCCTGGATACGCCCCACGCTCACCTTTCCGTGGTGACCGGCCACCTGCGCTTTCTCCGCCACCTCCTCGACCCGCACGCGGCTGTGATGGGCGTCCAGCGCCAGACTCTTGGCCACCCGCCCCAGCTGGAGGGAGCCGTGCTGCTGCTGGATGGACACATTGCCGGTGGCACCGGCTATGCGAGCCTCCCCGTGACGAGAGTTCAGCAACAGATTCCCGTCCATGTCGGGCACGACGAGATCGCCGTGGGCGGTGCTCAAATCGAGGTCGAGTTTTGCCGGCACCTTCAGGTGGACATGCACCAAACACTCGGCGGAGCCCCCCTCGTTGGGGGGACGCACCGGCAGCAGGCGCACCCCATCCTCCCCCGTTTGAATCTCCAGCCGCACGCCCTCGGCGTAGGACTGGGCGGCAGCCTCATCTACCGCTCGCACCTCCACCCGCACACGGGCTTCCACCCGCTCCTCCCCCTCGCCGGACTCCGTCGTCTCTACCACGATGCTCCCCCTCGAATTGTCGAGTGACAACTTCGAGCCCGGAGTTATGGGTGCGGTCTCGGTGAACTCCCGCTCGGCGCGGGCCGAATGCCGCTCGCCAGCCTGGCGCCGGACCTCGCCAAACGCCTGCTTGAAGGTCCTTCCCATCTCCTCCACCAGACCCGGAATGGCGGCGGTGGCCTCTTCGACGATGCGCTCGACATCGGGGACGGCATCTTTGATGACGGTCCTGAGATGGGGCATCGACGTCTTGACGGTGCGGCGTACATCGGCGACGCGGCTGCGTATCTGTCTTTCAAGGTCATCCAGGTCCAAACCGGGGCGAGACGCCCTGCCGGATCCATTATCGCCTCCGCCGCCGCCCCCTGCATCACTTTCTGGGCGAGGCGTGTCGGCGACCGCATTCAAGAGCCGCTCAGCCTCATCTACGGTGATCTTCCCTTCCGACAGCATGTCCAGGATCTTCTTGCGCTCTTCGCTCATGACTCATTTGCCTCCCAGTTCGGCGATCGCTTCTTCGCTGGTGATCTCACCGCGATCGAGACGATCGAGTATCTCTCCCCGGCGGGTGTCCCCCAGACGAGTATTGGCTGCCCGGGTTTTGGCTGCCCGGGTATCGGTTGGTTTCTCAGGATCGACGCTCTGCGCCGGACCCAACTCTCGGACCACATCGTCCAGACGGCTGCGCACCGTGCTGTAAGGCACGTCGAGCTCGCGCTCCATCTGCTTGGTATTTCCCTTGAGACGGACGAAAAGCTCGACGAACGCCAGACTCTCCGGCGACAGCCGATCGAACACGGTCGCGCGGAATCTGCCTTCCAGCCGGGTATCGCACTGCTGGCACTCCATGCGGGTCACGATGAGCTCGCCGCCGCAGGACGGGCAGTGCTCGATGATCTTGCGCATCAGCTAACTCCGGTAGATTGGTTGATCGCTCGGCCAATGACAGTAAGAGATAATTTGGACCTATGCAAGTAAATTTTACTCTATCAACGTAATTTATTGTCTTATTCTCTCCTATTACGATAATTAATGCTTCTATAACTGAAATATGTTCATGCGGCTTTTGGGGAATACGAACGCCCGCCAGGCAGGTACTGCCCTCGGGTCGGTCTCTTGAATCGGACCCAGCGAGTTGCGTGTTGAGGATGATTCGATGCTACTCTGGAGTACCCGGATCCGGGTCCCGAGGCGGACACCCTTGGCCGGCGATGGCACGGTCAGCCCGTTCGGGTCATCTAACATCTAGCCAAAACGAAAAGCAAACAGATCCGCGTCCCTCAGCACAAACCGCAGCCGTACCGGCCTGCCCGCCAGGGCGCTCAGGTCCGCCCCGTCTTTCCACGTCGCCACGCGCTCGATCTCGTCGCCGAAGATCTCCTCGCTCTCCGCCAGGTTGAAGCCTTCGATCGGCGCCCCGTCAGCCTCCTGCAATTCCACTCGCAGGCTGCCGGCGGCGGACGTGGACATGTTGAGATACAACCGCGTGCCCTCGAACCGCACCAACTTGGTCAGCACTTCGCCTCCTCCCAGAGGCGCCTGCGCCGAGGTGAAGCCGTCGAGGCGGATGGTGAAGCGCCGGAGACGGCAGGCCTCGCCCCGATAGTAGCTCTCGGTTGAATAGATGGAGAGCTCGGGCGGCGTACCGGGCACTCCGGACTCCGTCTCCACGATGCCCCACGCGGTCATATTGTTGCGGTTCACCCAGCGCTCAGGCTGCAGCCCCGGTCGGATGAAGGCCTCCCCCCAGCGTCGGAAAGTCACGCCGTCCCTGCTGGTCATGAAGACCCCGTCTGACACTCCTGCGTGTCGATGGTCGACCATCGACCGCGTTGGCACGAAGCGTTTGGGGAACCCCATGTAGATGTGGGGGGCGCGGTGGTAGGGGGTCACCTGGTTGGTGTAGAGGTGCTCCCGCGGCACTCCCGTGTATTTCAGCCACTCCGGTTCGGTCCAGTTCAGAAAATCGCAAGAGGTGCAGGTCATGATGTCCCGAACCCGCGCACCCTCCTCATCCGCGAAGTGGCGATGAAAGTCCACGTACAATCCCCGTAGCGGGTCCCAGAAGGCCAGGTTTTGCGAGTCGAATTTCCCTTCGGTGATGACCGGTTTGTCCGACATAAGACTCCAGTCGACAGCGTCGGCAGACTTGAAAGCGTATAGCCCCTCGTCGCCCTTGCTGGCTATCGCTTTGTACTGCTCCGAGGGCTTGCAGTCCGGGTTCGTGTCCTTGAAGGGGGCGAAGTTGTGGGACCCCAGACCGTCCCAGACAATACTGTTCTGCTTCGATCCTTCGAACTCGACGATGCCGAGGTCCGGCTTGGTCCACGACAGACCGTCGCGGCTCTCTGCGTAACAGACGACCTGATGACTCATCTTCTCTGTGTTCTCGTCGAAATGAGAGCCGCGGTAATACATGCGGTACAGATCACCGTCGCGAAAAACTGTGGGATAACAGCAGGTATTGCCTTCCCACGGCGCGTCGCAGACGATGGCTACCTCGCGCGCCACGGGCTTGTGCAGCACCAGCCTGGCGCCGACGATCTTGTCGATCAGGTAGTCGTCGATCAGCAGCTCGCGCCTCGTACCGATGTCGATTGATTCAGGCATGGGTGATTTCTCCTCCTGGACTTAGTTGTAAGCGTGCGTCTGCGCCCGGCTCGATCAGTCGAGGAGGCCAGGCGTCCGTTTCGATCTTGGGTGCTGTTGAAAGGCTTGCAGAATACGGCAATAGTGTTATAGTGAACGTCGTGAAAATAAGGTAACCGCTGCTTTGATGACACGGCGAACACGAGGTTGCCATGAACGATCGGCAGGTGATCACTATTCCTGCGGCACTGTCCAGCCGGATGAGATACGCTAAGACCTGGCCTTCGGTCCGTGCAGTCATCTCACTCACGGCTCATCATTGACATATCTCAGGGGAGCCCTCCTCAATGCAAGGCGTTTATCGAGCGCTACGAATCTCTGAGACAGCGCGCGTGGCCAGAAATCGAGGGCTTCTTTCAAGGCCTGCCTCCGAACTTGGTCGAACTGGGTTGGGGGTTCGCTCAACGCCTGGCGCGTCACACTTCACCTTCGACAGAGTTCAGGGATGCGCTCAAGCATCCTGCAGCTGCGCGGGTTGTCTATCTGCCGCTGTGGCTCATCGAGGCATACCGGCGCCAGGGGATCTCCATCCCCCATGTCGACGAGCTGCAGACCCATATGTTCGTCTCTTCGTTCCTTGGTTTCTGTGCTATTCGCATCCATGATGATCTGATCGACGAGGACAAACCCGAGACTCTCGTCGACGAGCTTCTGCTGGCCAACCTGTTGACCGTTGAGGCCACGCGCCACCTTCAGCATCTGTTCGCTTCCGCCTCGCCGCTGTGGGATCACCACGGGCGTCACTGGCGCGAGTACTGCCAGGCCGTCTATCGAGACAAGCAGCGAGATCGCGGCGGGCTCGCCGCCTTTACAGCGGAAGACGTGACCCAGATTGGCAACAAGGCAGCCCTGCTCAAGACCTGCTGCGTAGGCGTGGCTCTCTATGCCGACCGGGCCAACCAGGTCGACCAGATTGAGGCAATGGTGGCGCCACTCAATATCGCCATCCAGATTGACAACGACATCCACAGCCTCAGCGACGATATCGTGGTCGAACACTTCACCTTGCCGCTGAGTTGCGCCGCTCTGGCCGCTGGTTACGCGCCGGGAACCCACCCTCGCAAGGACGAGCTCATGGGTTCGCTCCTGGTCAGCCCCGCAGCGCGCGTCAACGCCGATGCACTCGCGTCACTGGGGGCTAAAGTCAACTCGGCAGACCTGCAAGAGCTGGCCCATATATTCACCCACCCGGCCGATAGCGGTATCCTGGGCACCAAGCAGATGAATGAGGTTCAGGGAATACTGAAGAAGAAGAGAACCGATATTAAGGTAGAGGGCACCGACTGGACCGCATGGCAGAGCGCTGCCACCGTCAAGCAGATTGGTTCTCTCCTAACGAGCGTCCGGGAGCTGAGAGGGATACCACCCAAAGCTTCAAGCAAATCAACGGCGATCCTGGTCAGCAACGCCAAGACCTGAGCCGGTGGTCAGCGCGGATCTGCTGCCCCTTCCCAGATGACTGGGTTTGTTTTCCTGACGGTGCTGCCGGCCGTGGTCAACTTCGGTCTCGGTGTGTATGTGTGGTCGCGGAACTCCGAAGCGCGCGAGAACCGCCTCCTCGCTCTGGCGTGCTTCGGACTCAGTATATACTGTTTTCGATTCTTTGAGGTGTATACGCGACCACTGGAGTTCGCGGAGGTCGTTTTCCCCGCCTTGACGTTTGGTCCGCTTTTTGCCGGAGCCTTCTTGAGCGACTTTCTGTTGACCATCGCACGTCGCCCACTCCTGCCCCGAAGACGGCTTGAAAACCTGCTTATCTACGGTCCGGTGACGTTGTTCGCGGCTGGGAATGTGTTTACCGACTGGTTCTTTGGCGGCATCGAAGTGTCAGCATCAGGTGTATACGTTCCTCTCCCGGGGCCGCTGAGCGATCTGTCCTTCGGATTCCTTGGCCTGCTGCTGCTGACAGCGATTATCAAGGTATTGAAATCCCTGATCGGCAGCACCGACGTCAATCAGAAGAAACAGCTGCTCTGGTCGATCTCCGGCATCATCGTGGGCATCGTGACCACTGTAGTGGTTCTGAAACTTCCCTCTCAGCTATACGTCCTCGTGCCCGAGCTTGGCCTGATAAGCGTCGCTTTCTCAACTACCCTCATCGCCGGCACCATGGTGTACGCCATCGCGCGATACGGCCTGGCGCCGTCCATCGAAGAGCTGCGTCGACGAGAGGAGCAACTGCGGCGCGAAAAAGCGGAGGCCCTGGCTCGCGAGGCAGAGCTGGAACGGCAGATCCTCGACGCGCAGGTTCGCGAAGAGCGCCGGCGTCAGGACGAGTTGGAGGCCGAGCTGCAGATGGCGCACCAGATGCAGATGCGCCTCATGCCGGAAGAGAGCCCCTGCATCGAGAGTCTGACGGTCGCGGGGCGTTGTCTGCCGGCAAGCCATGTAGGCGGTGACTATTTCCAGTACTTTCAGCGCGACGGCAAGCTAGCGTTCTGCCTGGCCGATGTTACCGGCCACGACATGCAGGCGGCCATCCCCGTGGTCATGTTCAGCGGCATACTCGAGAGTCAGATGGAGCTGGGCTGGCCGCTCGACGAGCTGGTCAACCGCCTCAACAGGTCGCTGCACCGCGTCCTTGACAAGCGTACTTTTGTCTGCTTTGCGATGGGTGAGTTGACCATCGCCCAACGCACCTTGAACATCACCAACGCCGGCTGTCCCTATCCATTCTACTTCAGCGCGGCAGCCGGCCTGGTGAAAGAACTGCAGATCGCTGCTTATCCGCTCGGCGTCAACTCTTCTTGCTCCTGCCAGATCGAAGAGGCCACTATGGAACCCGGTGATATAGTCGTCCTGTGTTCTGACGGCATCATCGAAGCGGCGAACCACTCGGGCGACATCTATGGATGTGAGCGCACCTCCGAACTGATACGCCAGTGCGGTAGGCGCGGCGTGGAGGCCGACGCCATAATCGAGGAGATCTTGGCCGAGGTCCAGGCGTTTGTCGGCAGCGCTCCCGTGGAGGATGATATGACTTGCGTGGTGGTCAAAGTAACCTGAGAGATCGCGGCGGCCCGCTGAAGGCTGATCGACAGTTTCTCGAAAGAAGCGACACCTGTCGTCGCCGTCTACAATCGCTCCTGCTGACGAAGCTGCCGCAGCAATCGCCGGGCGCTTTTGTCGTCTGGCGCACGGATCAAGCCCTGCTCCAGCACCTGGATTGCTTCGGTATCTCGCCGCATCTGCGCGTAGGTCTTGGCCAACTGAAAATAGTAACGCGGACTGGCGGGCTGAAGTTGGATGGCGGTTCGAAAAGCCTCTATCGCCGCCGTGTTGTCGCCGTGATCCCGATGAGCCTTCGCCAGGTTTGAAAAAACAACCGGGTCATCCGGTCTTACTTCAATAGCTTTCTCAAAGCAGGCGACGGCATCGTCATACTGGCTGCTCATAGCGTAGCGGCTGCCGAGATAATCCAGGGCCAATGCCCACCGGCCCCGAATTGCCGCATCATCGCCTGCTGCCGACTGTAGTTGATCTGCCAGGAATTCTCGTACACCCGAGTGCTGTCCGTAAGCGAAATGCAGTGCCATCATGGAAAAAGCTCTCAGGTCCAGGTCGCTGCTGCTCGACATCGCCTTCAGTTGTCCGATCACTTGCTCGTCGGCGGAGACCATGTTGACGGTCATGAATCGCTTGAGAAATTCGAATAAACCGGTTACCTGAGCGATCGGGTGGTGGGGTCGAGAATTCAGCAGCAGGTCGCTGGCCTGGTCATAATCAGTTACCGCTTTTGCTTCCAGTAGTCGGCGAACCAGAATATTGAGCGGTTTGACCTCCCCGTACCACGCTCTCGTCTGCTCCTCAAGCACTTCAGTACTCTTGTCCGGATGACATTTCAGACAGGCGTTCTCGATGCCGATAGAAGCGTCATACTCCGGGCGCGGTATGGCGATCAGGTGGTCGGATCGCCCATAGGTAATCTGATCGCCGATGCCCTGGGCCTGCAGATAGGGCATGTGGCAGGAGACGCACAGATTTCCCTTCGAACCAGACTTGTGGTGTGAGTGGAGCTCCGGGGTCTCTTCCAGGTTAGCATGGCAGCCGGTGCACTGTCCGTTGTCGAAGCGACCTTGCAGCGCCCTACCGAAATTGTCGCGGTATGTAAGCGCGTGAGGCGCGTGGCAATCCACACACGTCATGGAGCCATTGATGTAGCAGTCGCTGAAAAGGTGGTTCTCCTGATAGGAGAAAGACCGCACCCTCCCGTCGGGTGTATGCAGCTCCTTGGCGAGTATCGGCAACTTCAGTGAGAAATACCTCTCGAGCGGCTTGCCGTCGATGTAGTCGGGCTGCACCGCGTCTTTCGTCGCGTGGCAGCGAAAGCACACCAGAAGAGACTCGTCCTTCGAAAGCGTGGAAAGGGATGCCAATCCTATCTGGGCGAGGTCAGCGGCATTCGCAGAGCGCATCAGCTCGACATGTCGCTTGGCCGGCCCATGGCACGATTCGCAGTTGATACTCAAGGTGGTATACCGGGTCTCGAACCGTCTCTCTTGCTCGTTGTAGCCGAGGGTGATCTGGCTGCCGTGACAGTTCTGGCAATTGGAAGACCCTTCGTATGTTCCCAGAGCTCGGTGAGGCGGCCAGTTGGCCAGATCCGTCAGCGCAATGTCTCTGCTGACAGGCACCCAGTGATGGTTCTTGTTGAGTTGCACAAACCAGTGGTCCCCATGCCGGCTGAAGTCGAATGGCAGGAAGCGCACCGTGCCATCCGGAGCCTTGGCAAAGAACGCCTGAGTACCGCCACCCATCATGAGCCCACCGCCCACCACCGCTTCAATCTCGATGTCGAATTCCGGACCCTCCATCGGCTTAACGACGAACAGGTAGTTTCCCTTCCTGTTGACCGGGGTCACGACGGCATCGGCAAAGACCAGCGATCTGCCATCGAATCTGGCGACGATCTCAACCCTGTCCGGGTCACCACCAGCTCTGCCGTGCGTCGAGTTTCTCCACAGATCATACATCTCGAGATGGCATTCCGCACACGCTTCTGAGCCACTGAAGTCCGCATGTGAAATCTCCACCTCCCCGACTTGCTTTGGCAGCGGAAGAGGCAACTCCCGAAGCCGCAGGTCGCCCGTCTCACCGGCGCCCATCTCGCCCGTCTCGACATGCCGGTCATCCGGGAGGTAGGAGATCGCCAGCGAAATTGCCAGAGCCAGGAAACCCACAATAACTGCGGTACTCTTATTTCCCATCTCTCGACCAGGCGGGGCCCTCGCACCCACACAATTCGCGCATGTAAGACACCAAGCCGGTGAGTTCCCGACGGCTAAGCGTGTCGCCCCAGGGCGGCATGGCGTGGCTCTTGTTGAGGATGTACCCGCCGGCCGCAGCTCCGTTGTAGAGTGCTGCGTCTGTGCGGGTGGCCATGTATTCGCTGTCTCGATGCGCTGTGGGACGAGCTGGGAGATAGGCGATGTTGTATCCCTGACCATCTCCGCCTTCGCCATGGCAGGGCGCGCAGAACCTCGAGTAATTCTGTTCGGCCGGGGGCAGACCTTCGACCAATGTTATGGGATGGTCTGCCAGAGAGAGATAGGTCGAGTCCTCTCGTGTTTCACTCAACTGCAACAGGTAGTTGACTATCAATTCCCGCTGCCCAGCCGGCATGAGGACCTTTGGCATTACCGTACCCTGGACTGTTCCCTGCGGATCCTCAACGATGTTGAACACATAGGACGGCAACAGCCGGCCGGACACCTTGCTCAAATCCGGGCCGACTTTCCCGCCTTCCTCGCCGATACGATGACATCCCATGCATGACAGCTTCTCCCTGAAGATCTTCTCGGCCTTGCGCATGGAAAAGGTCGAGAGTCTGGCGGGCTCGTAACCGGTCCGATGTTCTCGAGGTTTTTTCTGAGTCATCAGGAAATCGCCGAGGAGACGTGCCTCATCGCCGGTAAGCCGAAAATCGGGCATGCGGCTGCCAGTGCCCGGGTGGAAGCCAAAAGGTCTGATCGAAAAGGACTGCTCCAGGAATGTGCGAAGCCACCCTTCCTGCACCCGATTCCCTTCATCGGACAGGCCAGGCGCCAACATCTGGTGGGGTGACTGCCGCTGACCATGACTGTGACAGGCGATGCAGTTCTGCGCCAGGAATATCTCCTCTCCCAGAAGGGAAGTGACGCCCGGAAAGGAAGTTTTCGCTAAGCTGTAGGCTTCATCCAGCTCACCGCTGTGATCTCGTTCTCGTGCCTGATAGTGCTGCGCAAAGGAGCTGTCGCTGATCACCCGCCCTGATTGCTCAGGCCCTGCCGACGATGCAGTCAGGAATAGCGTCAATGCCAGCGCTTCTTTTTCATTGAAGCGGAAATCCGGCATACGAGCGTTGCCAATGTCCTGGCGGATTCTTCGAGGATTTTGCAGGTAGTCCAACAAGCGCCCCGGCTGGTAGGGCCTGACAGGGCTCAACGACGGGGCCTGCCGCCTTATGGTCGTAGGAGTATCGAGATCGGTATGGCAGACGACACAGCCCAGCTCGGACAGCAGCTGCTCTGACTCATCTGGGCCCTGGCCCAGGAGACGTGTCTGGCAGGTCGCGATGAGGGCAATCACCATCAAGGTCAGGGCAGGCATTTTCTCTCTCGCCGCCAACAACTGGCCAGCCGTCCTTCACTCACCACACCCATCGAGCGGCCGCCGATCCTGCTGATTCTGTCCGCCGTAGCGGTACCCGGGCAGATTGTCGGCGCAATGCGTGCCGCGGAATAGTGTCTGCCGCATGGGCGGCATCTCCTGCACTAATTCAGCGGGCGGATTCCACGTCCCCCAGCGCGAGCCGACGCTGTTGTAGAGATTGAAGATCGAGACGCGCGGATTAGCCTCGTTCGTCCACGGCGCCGTGCTGTGCGCCAGCGCCTCGGTGAAGAACAGCACCGATCCGGCCGGACACTCGTAGGTCTCCCAGACCGCCGAGTCGGGATTCTCAGTCGACTCCGGGGAGGCATAGGCCGCCTTATGGCTGCCGGTAGCCAACAGGGTGCCGCCCATCCCCTTGTGCACCGGTGTCAGCTCCCAGACGACGCGCGTCAGCCCACTGAACGCCTTGCCGGGAATACACTGGTAGTGGTGAGAGTCGTGGGCGAAGCGGAACATGCCGCTGCCATTGTGCGGACTGAAAGCGCCTTGCTGCTCGGGAGCGGAGGTGCGGTAACGCAAAGCCGCGCTCTCCATGCGGTAACCGTAGCACGAGGCGCTCGACAGATGGGGGAAAGCGAGGAACTCGTTGAGAAAGCCGACGACCACCGGGTGGTCGGCCAGCTTCTCCAACGGACCCGCGACGGCACAGCGATGGTGCTCGGGCAGGGCCTCGGGCTCCTGCTGCAGACGCAGGGCGAATTCGCGCATAGCGTCGATCTCCTCCTGCATCAACACCCCCGGCATCAGCAGCCAGCCGCGCGTGTCGAACAGATACTTCTGCTCCTGTGTCAGTTCGACAACGGACTCGCCATCGGCATTGACGGTGGGGAGATCGCCGTCCGACAGCACTAACTTCTGCCCCAGGTTCTTGTCGACCACGTAAGGATCACCGTGTACCGTACTCATCTTCGCCTCCTCATGCCGGTTGCGGGTGCCGGCGCACGGCCCCGTTAAATCCATGTCGCATCCACGACGTGTGCGGCCAGTCGTCGAGTCCGTATGGAATGTAGTGATTGGCCAGCACGTGCCGGTCCGAGTCGGGCTGCAGGATCTCGCCACCCCGGTGGACAAGCCCGCCGTTGAAGAACACGACGCTGCCCCGTGGCACCTCCACCGGCACTTCGTCGGCGACGCCTTCGGCCTGATTCCGCCGGTACTGCTCGTCGACGGCGTCGTTGTAGTCCCACTCGTGAAACTCGCCCTCCTCGGCGAAGTCCGTCCCCGTCAGCAGCCGTTTCCGGTGGGACCCGGGCTGTACCCAGATCGTACCGTTCTGCTGACTCACATCGACAAAGGCGAGCCACGCCGACATGCAGCCGGGCAGATAGAACTGGTCCTGGTGCCGGCGTTGCTCCGAGCCCCTCCAGAAGTACATCGTCTGGATGCCCTCCACCTCCTCTCCCATGCAGTCGTGCAACGGCTCCCGCAGTTGCGGCAACAGCAGGTATTCCAGCGCCATGGGATCGTAGACGTGCTGGTTGTGAGTGCGTCCCCACTCATTGGCCGACCCGGGCTGGCGCAGCTCGAACCCATCCAGCCTTTCGCGCCCGGTGCGCAGGTCGACCATGTGCTCGACGATTCGATCACACTCCGCGTCCGACAGCATCCCCTGCCGCGCAACGAAGCCGTTGTCGCGATACTCGTCGCTCTCCACCCTCGTGAGTCCGCTCATCGCCCCTTTCCTCTCTGATATGACGCCGCCGCACGCCGAGCCTCGCCGAGTGCGCGCTCCGTGCCGGCCCCCGTGCGCTCGTCCTGCGCTGCCTCGTCCTTCCTGTCGCCTGCCCTGTCAAACTCCCTCTCGTACTCCCTGAGCGATTCGATCTGGTCCTCCACCTTCAGGAAGACGTCGGCCATCCTTCGCATCGCTCGGCGCGCCGGCTTGTGCCAGCGCGTGAAGCTCAACTCGACGGCGTGCTCGACCTTGTAGTCGCAGTTCGGCAATGGCTGAGAGCTGTAGTCGATCTTCGCCCGCCGCAGCTGTCCCTGCCAGTGCGGCACGGGACCGTCGTAGCCTTTCCACCGCAACCGCCGCCAGTGCTGGATCCCCTCCGGCACGTAGGCAAAGGCCTGCACCCCCTCCGCTTTCAGCGCTGCCAGGAAAGTCTCGCGGCGCACCCCCGCCTTTTCGCTGAGGAAATTCGTCGTCAGTACATAAAACCCCGGCTCCACCCCCTTGCGGTACTTCGGGATCCGCATGAAACGACAGGCCGACACAGCCTCGCGAAAGACCGCCGCATTTTCACCGCGCACCGCGACCTGGCCGTCGAGACGCTTCACCTGAGCGGGAAACAGCGCGGCGATCAACGGGCTCAGACGGAAGGTGTAGACCAGGCTGTCGACGTAGGGCTTGAACTCGTCGGGAAACTCGGGTTCGGCGCTGCGCCCGTAATGCTGACACATCATCGCCGCCTTCCAGAACACCTCCTCGTGGGGCGTCACCAGAAAGCCCGCTTCCGATGTGGCCAGCAGCTTGCCGCCCATACTGCTGAAACCCGCCGCGTCGGAGAAGGTACCCACGACCTGAGAGCCGATGCGAGCGCCATGGGCCTGACTGCCGTCCTCGATCACCTTGAGGCCGTGCTTGCGCGCCACCCGGTTGATCGCCGGCATGTCCGCCGGCTGCCCGTAGAGATGGACGGCCAGCACCGCCTTCGTGCGCGGCGTGATCGCCGCCTCGATTTTTCTCGGGTCCAACAGCCCGCTGACACGATCGACGTCGGCGAACACCGGCACCGCCCCCACGCTGAGGATACAGGACGTCGAAGCGCCCCAGGTGCATGGGGTCGTGATCACCTCGTCGCCATCGCCGATCTCCAGCCCCATCAGGGCGCACATCAGCGCCGCGTGCCCTGAATTTGTCGTCAGCACGTGACGCCCGCCGTGGTAGGCGCTCAGGCTGTCCTCCGCCTTGCGAATGACCTCGCTGGTGCGCCCGAGGGCGACGGTGTGGCCCGACTCCAGCAGATCGACCACCTGCCGCACCGAAGCCTTATCGATCAACGGCCAACGCGACGCCGGCGCCGGCACACCCAATGGCTTGCCGCCCAGAAGGGCGAGTCTATTGTCTGTCATGCTGTCTCCTCCGTTCTTTCCCGTTGCCGTCAGCAGCTGCTTGCGCCACCGACCCCGGAGCGGCGGCAGGGGAACATCGCAGCCGCTCCGTGAAACAATCACGCGCAGGGACGCCCATGCGGTCAAGGAATTAAGTTCAGCCGTTACGAAGGAAGGTTCATTTGGCTCAGCCTCTGGCGAGTACTTGCAGAACTGCAGTAATACTGCTATACTGGCATTATGCAGAGCAAGGTTACAATCACCGAACGGGGAGTGATCACTATTCCCGCGGCACTGCGCCGGGCGCTTGGTCTCAAGGCGAACGACGAACTGATCGTCGAGCAATGTCCGGAAGGCATCTTGCTGCGCCCATCGGTCAGCGTTCCCATTGAGTTGTATTCTGAAGGACGCATAGACGAGTTTGCCAGCGATGAGGAAGCCATCGGCCCACACCTGCCCATGTCCCCATAGCCCAGGTCCCCATAGCCCAGGTCCCCATAGCCCAAGTCCCATCGCGGTACGTGCGGATCTTTCTAGACGCTAACGTCCTGTTCTCAGCGAGCAATGCAGGGAGCAACATCGCCGGCCTGGTCTCCTGGGCGGCCACGAGGGAGGCTGTCGTTACCAGCGATCTCGCCGTAGCAGAGGCCCGGAAGAACCTCGAGCTAAAACGGTCCAACTGGCTACCCGCCTTCGATGTGATCGCCAGTCTGGAGATCGTCCCCTCCGTCCTCTTCCCCCTCCCCATCTCGGTTGTAACCAAGGACGCCCCCCTGCTTTGCGCCGCGATCAGGAGTCCGTGCACTCTCTTCGTCACCGGCGACAAGCGCGATTTTGGCCACCTGTATGGCCAGAAGGTACAGGGAGTTGAAATCGTCTCGTTGCTCCGCCTGGCCGAAATCCTGGCGGGCGGCTGACAGCGCGCCGCTGGAGGAGACCTCGCGTTGAGCCGCGGCGAATGCCGCCCACCCGCAAACAGACGGAGATACCATGGCCATATCCAAACGCTTCGCCCAGACCCCTTTTGCCGCCGGTGTGGTTGGCAGCCTCCCCAGACCGCTGATGGTGAAGGAGATGCTACCCGCAACCCCTGGACCCGAGTCAGCCGAGGCGGCGCGCTCGCCGCAGATGGACGCTGCAGTGCGCTACGCCATCGCCGTGCAGGAGCAGGCCGGGCTCGATCTGGTCAGCGACGGGGAGTGGCGACGCCACGCCTACACCCACATCATCGCCGACATCGCCACCGGATTCGAGGCCGACCTGCGCACCGATCCGCACCGATGGGGGATCTCCATCACCGAGCCAATGCAAGTGGTCAAACCGGGACTGATCGCCGAGGAGGCGCGTTTCCTCGTTGAGGCCACTGACCGCATGACCAAGGTGTGCGTGCCGTCGCCGTATCTGCTCGGCGTCAGACTGTGGGAGGAGGGGGTCTCGTCGAAAGCCTATCCGACCCGCGACAAGTTCATCGACGACCTCGTACCCATCCTGCACGACGAGCTGCTGGCGCTGCAGGAAACGGGTGTGACCGTGGTGCAGATCGACGAGCCCCACCTGTGCGTGCTGGTAGACCCGCAGTACCGCGACTCCTTCGAAGACGCGCAATACGAGATGGACCTGGCCGCCGACAAGATCAACGAGATGCTCACCGGAATCGACAAGGTGCAGACCGCCCTGCACCTGTGCCGCCGCAACTGGGGCCGTCGAGGCTGGGGAGCGGAGGGCGGCTACGAGCCCATCATAGAGACCATGAAGAAGATCGATGTCGACCAGTATGTAATGGAATTCAGCATTCCCGTCACCGGCGACGTCGCCATCCTCAGACAGCTGCCCGACGACAAGCTCATCGGTCTGGGCGCCGTGGAGTGCCGCTTCGACAAGATCGACACCCGGGACGAGATCGTCGCCCGCGTCGAGGAGGCGATGAAACACGTGGATCCCGAACGTCTGAGCATCAACCCTGATTGCGGCTTCTCGCCTGGCCTGGACGGCGACATCCCGCTGGAGGAACCCTACCAGAAGTTGAAGAACGAGGCGGCCGCGTCGCGGCGGCTGAGGGAGTTGTACTGAGCACAGGATGCCTGTCTACGATTTCTAGCACCTGTACCTCCACCCGTACACCTCAGGATCCCGTCCGGCGCCGTCGATGGCGATTTGGCACCCCACCCCCTTCGCACTAACTTGTTGCCGCCGAAGCGGTTGTCCGCGATCTACCTGCCCCGGACAGAGACTGTGGCACAACCTTCGCGTTAATCCTGCCTGTTACCGCATCAACGCGGCACCCATCATCGCCCGAATCGCAAAGACAGACGACATGAGCACCTCCGAAATCGGCCACCAGGCCACCGAGACCCCGTTTCGCATCCTCATCGTCGATGATGTGCCAGCCAACCTGGACGTGTTGCGCCAACTGTTGGAGAGTGAAGGCTACCAGGTGCTTCTGGCCCCAAATGGGGAGGTGGCGCTGCGCAATGCCCGCGGGTTAGTCCGGATCTGATCCTGCTCGACGTGATGATGCCCGGCATCGACGGCTACGAGGTCTGCCGGCGGCTGAAAGCCGACCCCGACACCCGCGGCGCCCCCGTTATTTTCATCACCGCCAACGATGATGCCGAATCGCTGGTGAAAGGCTTCCAGGCCGGTGGCGTCGACTACGTGGGCAAGCCGTTCCGCGACGAAGAGGTGGTGATGCGGGTGCGCACCCACCTCGAGATCGCACGGTTGAATCGCGAGTTGAAACGCGGAATCCAGGCGCTGCAGGAGAAGAACAGTCAGCTCGAGAAGGAGATCGCGCTGCGCCGGCTGATAAAGACGCAGCTAAGCGATATGGCCGAGCGCGACGCCCTCAGCTGGGGTCTGGACGGTCTGATCGCCCGGAGCGCCACCATGAAAACGGTGATGGATCAGGTCCGCACGGCGCAGGAGGACAGCGGTGGTGGCGCCGTGATCATCCACGGCGCCGCGGGGACCGGCAAAGAGCTGCTCGCGCGGGCCATTCACTATGGCAGCCCGCGCTCCGGCGGACCCTTCGTACAGCTGAGCTGCAGCGATCTGCCGCAAGACGTGATGACTTCCATAAGCAGCCGCACTGAAGCGCTGTCGATGCTCTTCGGCCATGTAGTGGGCGCCTTCCAGGAGGCTACCGAGGATCGCGAAGGCCACTATCAGCTCGCCGCTGGAGGCACCCTCTACCTGTCGGGTATCGACGCCATGCCTGTGCCGCTGCAGGCAGGTCTGGTGCGGGCCATGGAGACCGGCAGCGCCAACCGCCTGGGCGAGACGATGTCGCTGCCGGTCGACGTGCGCGTTATCGCCGGCAGCAACTTCGACCTACCCCAGCTGGTCGCCGACGAGCTTCTGCACGACGGGTTGCAGCGGCGTTTCACCCACGAGATCGCCCTGCCGTCCCTGTGCGACCGGCGCGAGGACATTCCGGATCTGGCCCGTTACTTTGCCACGCGAGCCGCCAGATTGCTTGGTGTACCGGAGCCAGAAGTGACAGTCGCCGCGAAGGAGATGACATCGTGAGCATTCCCATGAACATCTTGAGACGCGCGGCCGTGGCGCTCATCCTCGGCCTGATCGGTAGCGCACCGGTGACAGCCCACAACGGCGCCGTCGCCCACGCGCCCGCCCTCTCAGGCATCGTCGTCGACGGCGACCTGAGTGACTGGCCGCAGCAGACCGAGTGGATGCCCATCGCCTTGGTGGAGTATGGATTCGGGCTCGAAGGGCTCGAAGGGGAGGACGACCTCAAGGCGTGGCACGCCATCGGCTACGGCGACGCCGGGGAGGTGTTCTACGTCGCGGTAAAGGTGGAGGACGACGTCTGGATCGACGATCCCATCAATGCCTCGTGGAACCGCGAGGACGGCGTGGAAGTCTACTTCGACGCCACTCACCACGACCATCCGACACAGCTGGAATTCCGCGGCTCGCAGCTCGAGACAACCCTGGACGGCGGCGTGGCCGTCATGCGGCGCGAGGGAAACCGGCGAACCTACGAGTGGCGGGTGCCCGTCAGAGTCCTGCGCGGCGCCGCGGAGACCGGGGTCGAAAGCTTCCTGGATGTAAGGCATCCCCTCGGCTACGACGTCGCGGTTGTCGACGT
>Ga0066376_10001565_pt1 | contig 22107 bp, 19 predicted proteins | sample Knorr_S15_td_Bot_FD_77009 | JGI IMG/M metagenome (GOLD analysis project Ga0066376, IMG submission 77009) | Marine microbial communities from Southern Atlantic Ocean transect - Knorr_S15_td_Bottom_ad_5009_LV_A | ecosystem: Environmental > Aquatic > Marine > Oceanic | place: Southern Atlantic...
CGCCCATTCCTTTAGGTCTTCCGAAATCGCCATTTGGCGCGACATTCTTATTCCTTATACGCTTCCCTATGCATTGACGGGTATTCGTCAGGCGAGCGGGCGAGCGCTGGTCGGCATGGTCGCCGCCGAGTTTTTTCTCTCGACGAGCGGACTTGGTGAGGAATTGGTGACGGCTTCGCGTAATTTCGATATGGCGGGGGTGTTGGCAACCATTCTAGTGATAACCGGGTTGGGCGCTGTTTTCATGAAATTAGCAGGGATTGCTGAAAACAGATTTGCTGCCTGGCGGGGAGTTGATTGATGAGCCGGGCTGCATTTGCCAGTCAGTCGGATGAAAAATCCGCCATTGGCTCGTTGTTATGGGGAACGCCGCTGCGTGCCAAAATATTTGCCGGGGCTCTCATTCTGATTGTCTGGCAAGTTGGCGTTTCATTGTTCGCCGCCAATTTTGTCGCAAAGCCAATCAATATTTTAAAAGTATTCCCAAAGGTCATAGTTGATCCTGCCTTCCAAAACGCTTCCATAAGCACACTCAGCGCGGTTGTTCAGGGCGTCATTATCGCCTTAATAGCCGGTACGATTGTCGGCGTCGCGATGGGGCGTCTTAAAGTTTTAGATCGTTCGCTAAACATGTACGTGAACGCAGCCTATACGATGCCGATGATTGCGCTGATGCCGCTTTTGACCATCTGGTTTGGCTATGGTGCTGATGCTAGAATGGCAACGATCATCTTTGCCGCGTTTTTCTCTGTGGTGATCAATGTCCGTGACGGTGCTCGTTCGGTGCCGCATGAGTATCTCGATGTATGCAGAGCCTACCGGGCACCTTCGCGTTATGTCTGGTTTGATATTACAGTTTTCTCTTCCTTACCGTATCTTATAGCAGGTTTCCGCCTCGCCGCAGGCCGCGCTCTAGTCGGTGCAGTCATTGCCGAATTCTTTGTCTCGCTAGAAGGGGTCGGGATGTACGTCTTGGCTAATGCAAGATCATTTAAGCACAACGAAGCGGTTGTTGGTGTCCTCGTATTGGCACTATTTGGTCTCCTGTTTGAGGTCACTATGAATTGGGTGATGAAGCGTTATTTCCCGTGGTATCGGCGGGAAGGTAGAGGCTCTTAGAAGCCATTCATTTCTGGCAATTGAGCCATGCGTCAAACAGAGACCTACACCAATTGACATTGGACCAATAGGCGCTTACAAAGCCGCCACCTCAGGCGAATCTGGAAGCAAATCGCTCCGATAATTTTTCAAATTCCGCCCGACCAAAATGAGAAATCATGGCCCTAAAACAACGTCCATTTTCGCGTCTGAATGGTGGCGCAAGCCGCATCTTTCCGTTTCTGATCTGGATGAGATCGGTTAATCGGACAACCGCCCAGGCCGATTTGATTGCCGCTTTCACCGGCGCAATGATTATGATCCCGCAAGGCGTTGCTTTTGCGACCATCGCCGGTATGCCGCCGGAATATGGTCTCTATGCCGGCATGATACCGGCTATTATAGCCGCATTGTTTGGCTCTTCCTGGCAATTGGTGTCAGGCCCGACAACCGCTGCCTCTATTCTCATCTTCTCTTCCATTGCTGTCCTGGCAGTGCCCGGCACGGCCGACTACGTATCTATTGTGCTGACGTTGACGATAATGGTTGGCATCATAGAACTGGCGATGGGACTTTTGCGGCTCGGCTCACTGATCAATTTTATTTCGCACACCGTCGCCATTGGATTTACCGCCGGCGCGGCGATTTTGATCGCCGCCAGTCAGGCCCGAGATTTCCTCGGGTTGGAGATTCCGAGGGGCGCACCGTTTTACGAAGTCGCGCTCATTATTGTTCGTCAATTTAACCAGATTTCATTGACCTCGACGGCTGTCGGCCTGACCACGATTGTGAGCGGTCTTTTACTTCGTAAATTTGTACCAAAATCTCCCTACATGATAATTGCGATGTTGATCTCTGCATTGCTGGCCTATGTGCTTAATCAAATGGGCATTGCTGAGGTGCCGACCATTGGCGCGATCAATTCTGGATTGCCGCCTTTATTTGTCCCTACCTTCTCGCTCGATCTTTTTAAGGAACTAGCGCCGACAGCATTTGCGGTCGCATTATTTGCCTTAACCGAAGCCGTTTCTATTGCGAGATCAATCGCTTCCAAAACCGGCCAGCAAATTGATGGCAGTCAGGAGTTTATAGGCCAAGGCCTCTCAAACATCGTTGGCGGTTTTTTCTCGGGCTATGTCGCAACGGGCTCGTTCAACCGATCGGCATTAAATTTTAGCTCAGGCGCACGTACCCCGATGGCCGCAGCCGTCGGCGGCGTCATTCTTCTGACCATGACACCCTTTGTTGCGCCCTTCGCTGAATATCTTCCAAAAGCAACGGTTGCCGGAATTCTGTTTTTGGTTATATCAGGCCTGATTGACGTTCAACACATTCGCCAAATTTTAAAGTCGAGCAAATCCGAAACAACGGTTATGTCGGCGACTTTCTTTTCTGTACTCTTCATCAATCTAGAAGTTGCGATCTTTGCCGGCGTTATTTTATCGCTGGTATTTTATCTTAATCGCACGTCACATCCGAAAGTATCGACGCTGGCACCGGACAACAATGATCCTCGGCGCCGCTTCAGCGCAAATCCAGATTTACCAGAATGCCCTCAAGTAAAAATAATCCGCATTGATGGCTCTCTTTTCTTCGGTGCAGTTTCTTACGTCGTCGGTCAGCTGAGGAAATTTGAACGCAGTCAGCCGATGCAAAAGCACCTTGTCGTTGTCACCTCCGGCATTAATTTCATCGATATGGAAGGCGCAGAAGCGTTGGCCAACGAAGCTCGCCGCCGCCGCAACATTGGGGCCCACTTTTGCCTTATTGGTATCAAGGAGGCGGTCGATCTGGTGCTCAAACGTACGGGATTCGTCGACGCCATTGGCAAAGACAACATCTTCGAGTCTAAAACCGCTGCGCTTTCGACGGTGTATTCGTTTGTTGATCAAGATATCTGTGCGACCTGCGACAAACATATCTTCCAGGAATGTGGCTCGGTTCCAGCCGATGTGCCACGTAGCAATGAAGTCCCTGTTTCGGCGATGCCGGTTCCAACTAAAAAAATTGAAGTAAAGGCGGATCCTGTTCTCCATATGGGGCCGCGCCAAAATGATAAAAGCCCGAACCGAATTCTTGCGCTCATTGAGCATGACGACGGTGATGACGGGGCTCGCGAAACCATGGAAGAAGCCCATAGATTGGCGAACGAGGCGGGTGCTGAAATAGCTTTCGGTCAGATCGTCAATTGGAACTGGGGCAGCGGCAGCGTTATGCCGGAAGGTTTCCTCTCGGACGAAATGGAAACCGCTTTGTGCGCCCCTGCGCGCCAGCATCTCAAAAGCATTGCCGCCGATATTGGCATCGAGAGCCCTGCGGTAATGGCAACAGCTACGCCCGACCGGCGCCAAGCGGCGATTAAACTCATTGCTGAATGGTGTCCTGATCTGATCGTTATCCACGCGCGCTCCAATTTTGACTTTGCCCGCCACGCCAAACACGATTTTGAAACGCCGTTTGGACAAATCCATTGCCAGATTAAGCTCGCTGGTTCTCGCTAAATATCGCTGTATTTCGTCTTCAATTTCAGAATATTAACCCCTCATTAACGCCTTATGGCGTCTAATAGGCACTAATAATTGTGAGATTCCGCGAGTTTTCGACAGAATCCAAATATGTGCCAGTAAATTAGAGGGAAATTTCCCCGTAAGCACAAAACCCGTTTGGGCGTGAGTTGTTTTAACCGTTTTTACTCAAGAAATGAGTAAGGAGTGGAGAGATGCTCGTGTCCAGAAGGAACACCAGATTCTCAGCGTTAATCGGCCCAGCATTTGTTGGGATTGCGTTGATTACTGGATTTACACTGATTTCCCTTAAAGCAGTTCAGGCCGCTGATCGAACAGAAGACATCGCCTCGCGCGCGTCATCCTGTCCAGCCTTGCCGGACGTTGTCTGGTGGAAAACCTCTCATGTCAAAATCGTAAAATATGTTGACCGCAAATACAGAGGCAATTGGACGCCTTACATTGTCAGGTGGGAAAACTATCGGTCCAAAATGCAAGACATATTGGAGCGCAATGGTACCGCTCTGGTTAAATCACGCGATATTCGTCTGCGCGGCCGTCAACTCGCCGAGCATATTGTACAGATCGAGCAACGACTGACAGTAACGCGTTGCCTAAAGAGGAAGTTTTCCGGTCAATTGGCACAAAACAATAATGCCTCCGGCGATTCCGGCAATGACCGAATTAATCCAAATATCCGACTTGCGAGTTTGGAAAAGAGATCGGCGGCAAGGAGCCCAACTTCAAGCCAAGACCGGGTTTCCTCGATCAATGATGCAAAACTCGATATCGAAGTAACGGCTCGTTGCGATGGCGATACGGTAACATTCCAAGTTACGAACCTAGCCGATGTCTGGCCGCGTTTGGCTGCCATCAGCATTCACCGCACCAAGAACAATGCATTAGTCTCGAAACGTCGTATGCGGCTAAAGAACTCTCAGCAGGCAACTTTTAAGGTTCGCAAACGCGGCAAAGCGCTCAAAGGCGAAATAGGATTATTTGTGCAGCCGGCCTGGGCCAAACGACCATTCCGCTACGATTCAAAGATTCGATGTAGATAATAATTACTGCGAGCCTGGCAGGCCGCACCGCGCCCGAAAGACCCTGTCGCCAGCCGATAGGGTCTTTCTTATTCTGGGGTTAGTTTGTGAAAACCGTTCCCGAATTGCCATCAACGGCGGCAAGGAGATTTTCCGGACTTGTTATAATTCCCTTTGCACCGCCGTTTTCGAGATAATTGATCATCGCTAAAATCTTGGGTCCCATACTGCCGGGATCAAATTGATCAGCTGCGTAGAGATCGCGCGCGTGCTCCAATGTCAGTGCATCCAGCCATTCTTCGTCCGGGGTATTGAAATTGAGTGCAACGCGGTCGACGCTGGTGGTGATGATAAAGACTTCGGCTTTGAGGTCTGTGGCTAAAAGACTGGACGCCAAATCCTTATCAATGACTGCCTCGACACCGACCAAATAATTTTTCTCATTTGTGATGACCGGGATACCGCCGCCGCCACAGGCGATGACGACAAAGCCGTTTTCGGTAAGGAGCTTAATTTGCTGAATTTCCAAGATTTCTTGAGGAATCGGTGAAGGCACGACCCGCCGCCAGCCCCGGCCCGCATCATCTTTAACGATCCATCCGAGTTCCTTGGCGCGTTCTTTTGCTGTTGCCTCATCCAATTGCGGACCAATCGGCTTGGTCGGATTTTTAAAAGCATCGTCCTCGTGATCCACCAATACTTGGCTGACGATGGCGACGGCATTTCGATCTAACCCGCGCTTTATAAATTCGTTGTGGAGCGCGCGTTGAAACATGTAACCGATCGCTCCTTGGATATCAGCGTCGGCATAATCCATAGGCACTGGTGCCACTTCTTTGATGGCGAGTTCTGAGCGCCGTAGAATGTAGCCGACTTGCGGGCCGCTGCCATGGGTGACGACAATATTCCAGCCAGCTTCCATCATGTCGACGATGCGCTTAACCGTGTTTACGGCAGCTTCATATTGGTCCGGGATAGCTTGGTGCGATTCATCGATGATCAATGAATTGCCACCGACGGCAACAACGGCTGTTTTTTGGTCCATGCTCATGCAGAAATACCTTTCGCCAATGCAAGAACGGCTTTCGTAAAACAGGCCATCGGTGCACGGGTAATGCCGGCGCCAATTTGACCGACCCCGGCATCTTTATGGGCGATGCCTGTATTGATGATGGGTTGGATTCCGGTATCAACGACTTTCCGGATATCAATACCTGCCGCTGTTCCATTGAAATTTAAAGCTGGAATGGTAAGCGCATTATTTCGTCCGAGAGTAATCGGCAGCATTTCTTTGCTGCGGGCGATGGCATCGGCTGGCGTGCCGCCGACAAACTGAACAATTGCAGGCGAAGCTGCCATTGCGAAGCCGCCGATCCCGGCTGTTTCTGTGATCGCGCTATCGCCTAGATCAGGGGCTGCATCTTCAATCGAATAACCGGGGAAATAAAGACCATCAACGATAGGAGCAGGGGTCGTGAACCACTGGTCACCGCAGCCACTGACACGAATACCAAATTCAACGCCATTACGGGCCATCGCCGTCACCATCGAGCTATTAGAAACGCCATGAGCCGCATCAAGCATCGCTTTGCAGGCTGCCATCGAAACATTGAGGAAAAAATGATCATTGCCGGCAATAAATTCAATCGCCGTAGCGACGTCATCGGCATCCATTTTGGCGCGTAAGGCATGCGGCACCAATTGTTTGAGCAGTAAACCTGTCGCGGCTGCATTTCGATTGTGGACCTCATCGCCCATATAAAGCGCTTGCGCCATAATCGTTTTGACATCAATGCCCTCAGCCGAAGAAAGGGCCGCGTTTAGAACATCTGCGAGCGTCGTCTGCATCCATTTGAGACGCTTGATAACATCTTCGCTGTTTGCGCCAAACCGCAGAACTTTGCCCAGCCCTTCGTTGAGATTGGTGAACGCTTTATTGCCATCTGTAGTGTTGGTGACAATCAAGACAGGCATCGAAGGGCTGGTAATGCCGGCCATCGGCCCAACTGCTGAATGGTGATGACAGGGATCAATGGTCACCTCACCACTTTTTAAAAGCTCAGTGGCGGTTTTTTCATCTGAGGCCCAGCCTTCATATAAAATCGCGCCGATAATCGCACCGTGAACAGGTTTGCAAACCTCTTGCCAATCGATCGGTGGGCCGGCGTGCAAAATGGTGCGTTCTCCCATGCTGGGAAGTACATCGCCAGCACGCCCGATGCCTTCGAGCACCGGCTGAGCGTTTAAATATTTATCAAAGGCAATTCGATTGGCCGCATCAATGATTTGGTTATTCACCAAGCCGGCGAGCGCATTGCCGACATCGATATCGCCATCTGCGGGAGGGCGCCAATTGACATTGATCGCTTGGCCGCCTGCACCAGTGACCGCATCGGCAAAAGAGGAGAGGCCGACATTGATGACGTTTAACGTGTCGCTCATTTGGTTTCTCCGACAGCCAAAAGAATGTCGCTGGTTAAGCGCACGGCCTGAGCATTGCTTTCCAGCACAATAGCTCCGGCGTCCCGCAGCTTATTTTCCTGTGCGGCGAAATTTTGTGGGTCTCCATGAGTGCCGCACACAAAAGTAACAAAGGCGGGATTGTTGCCGATTTTATTGGCTGCTTTCCGAGCCGTCTTGATCGATGCCACCATTTCTCCAGCGGGATCATTGTGCGATCCGTGTCCTATAACAACATCAAGCAAAATGACGGCGGTTTCGGGGTCTTCGGCTTCTTGGAGGATGCGATCATTTCTGAGGCGGTGGTCGATCATCGGATGGGGGCGTCCGCGGGTGAACAAATCGTCGCCAAGATCAATAATCGTATTGCCGGTGCTGGACCAAATATCGTTGAGCTTGTGCTCGGCATTGAGCGGCGAAGACGAATTCATCGGACCAATTTCTTGGTCGAGCAGGAGCATCGCCTCGTAGCTGAATGTACCGCCGCTATAAAGCCCGCGAACGTATTTTTGACTATCAGATAGCGTCTGGGCAATTTTTTTGATTTCAGCAGGTTTAACCGAATGGCGCGGCAATGGGCCAGAGGAAGGTGTATCTTCTTTGGATAATTGCGCGGCGGTGTGGGCGGCTTCTTCCAAGGTCTCCACCGGATAGATGTTTTCGCCCTTGAGTGTTGCTAAATCAGCGCCCAAAAAATTGACGACGACAGGTTTTCCGCATGTGCTCGCTTCTGCCAGAACTTTCTCGGCGATTTCTGAAGATGGTGGTTTGGAAACCAATACTATTACTTTGGTATCGCTGTCTTGGCTAAGCGTCAGGATACCTTTTAGCATGGAGAGCCCACCGATTTTTGCGTTGAGATCACGGCCGCCTGTGCCGATGGCCTGCGAAATGCCCGCGCCCAATTGATCCACGAGGCAAGAGACTTGTTGGAGACCTGTGCCGGAAGCTGCAACAATGCCGATGTCGCCTTTCGCAACAACATTGGCAAATCCAAGCGGCACACCGTTGAGAATGGCCGTGCCGCAATCCGGTCCCATCACCAGTTTATCCAGATCTATCGCTAATTCTTTGAGCGCGCGTTCATCCTCAAAAGATACATTGTCACTGAAGATCATGACATCAAGACCGAGTTGTAGAGCTTTTTTGGCTTCTGCCCCGGCGTATTCACCTGGGCAGGATATCAACGCCAATTGAGCCTCTGGGAATTCATCCAGCGCCATTTCGATACTTTGAGGCGCAAGCGCTGCTGCGTTTCCATTGGACGTTGTCGAAGGCGCTTCGTTGAGTTTCTCCTCGGCCTGATCGAAAGCGACAGCAATCGATTTGTCATCATCGCCCTGAATGGCAATAAGCAGATCGTTCGGTGCGGGCTCTATCGCTTTTTTAATTAATCCCGCTTCAAGCAAAAGTTCAATATTGGCTGCCGTTGCCATGATGGCAGAGGCCTGAATAACGCCGGGAAGATCGCACAACTTCGATGAAATTTGCATAAGAGCTACAGAGTCGCGGTAAATATTGGGCAGAATTTTTTGTTGGCTTTTCATTTTGGTTAGGCGGCTCTTATTTGGTTTGGGGTCATATTTAAGGAGTGGTTCTCAACGCGTGCAACGCCCATAACCACGCCCAATGTCATTGCGGCGCCGGAACTGCTGCCAACGGAATTTAATTTTCGCATAGCGCTTTCAATGTCGCCGTTGCCATAGAGCGCTGCCATCACATCGATAATCGGTTTAATAAAATAACCGAGTGTTGCATCACTGAGCATTTGTCGGCTGATATCGTTGGTTAAGGGCACATATTTGGTCACTTCAGCTGCCATAGTACGGCCAAATGGGTGGCTTGGTGCCACCAACATCGGTGCCGCAAGCAGGCCAACAAGGAAATCATCACCTTCCGGCGTGAGGCCAGGACCCCTACCGATGAAATTGCGCACAGATATTTCTGGGTCAAAATCCAAAAATTCTGAGTTTGTGTTTTCTAATAAATTAGCCAGTAGAATTTCTGAGGGAGGCGAATTCGGCTCCAACTCGGGCGTCCAAACCGAGGCGCATCTGAGATCGATTTTCAATTTGCTTTCCGCAAATCTTACAATACCACCACGGCAATAGACTTTTTCGCCGCCCTGCAATTTTTTGTTAAACCGGAAATCATCAGGTGTTTTGCAGATTATCCCACGCGGCATATCGAAATAGTTGGACATCGCGCAGGTTATCAAACTGCGATCTAAAAGCTGGATATTTAAAGTTTGATTGTAGACGCCACTGACCATTCCTTCAATATTCGAAAGGTTTAATAGAGGGCCAATGGAATATGCGGCGAAAGACGTCATGGATATTCTCTATTGATTGAAGGAGCGCCTAAACCGACCCTGAAATACATCAGGGTCGGTCTCGACATACCATTCTAGCAAAGTTCTACCTTATGAGTCTTGTGGAGCAGACTCCATTTTTTCAAAGCCAAAGCAAATTGCCGCCATGATTACATAACTAAGCGCAATCATCGGCGAGACTGCCATGCCAACCGCTGGGCCGTGAATAAACCCGAAGAATGCGAGGACCGCACCTATGAGGCAGAAAGCGGCTGCACCATTTGGTTTACGGTCGATCAACATGACAACAATGCCGCCAAAGATCAGGCCAGTGATAATCGCACCGCCGCCAAGAGCTTCGAGACCTTTATAAAGCACGCCGTTCTGCGCGAGCTTGTCCAGGCCGACAGCGCCGGCGTTGGTTCCGGCAGCACCCAATGCGCCATCGATCAATGTTTTTGCCCAAGCGGCCAAATGCGGGATAAAGGCAAAGATCACGGCAGGTGCATGGTTGGAAGGCGTTGCCTGGAAAGCCTGCGCCCCGATCAGAGCACCGATATAGAGCAAGATCGGTATGATCGCGACAACCGGAATAAGATCGAGCAACAACGAAACAATGCCCAGCCACGTCAGCGCTAAGACCATCGCACCTGTGGCAATCGAATAGCCGATTTTACCGCCGATAGATTTCCAGCCAGGATGACCGATGTAAACAGCGTTGGCGAATGGGCTACCCAACAACGTGCCGACGAGGCTGATGCTACCTTCTGCCATGAGAGTTTCTTTGACGCTGTATTCATCGCCCGCTGCCGCAGCACTTTCGACGTTGTCCATGGCTTCGATAAAGTCATACACACCAAACGGAATGGCGGTTACGACAATGAAAGCTAAGAACTCGAAACCCGAGAATACGTGATCAAACGCCGGTAGCGGAATGGAAAAGCCAATGTTGCCCATAGAATTTTGGACAGATGCCGGATCCATACCGCCAAATCCCCAGCCAAATGCATAGCTGAGCCAAGCGAGAACGGTGCCGACGATAATGGCTACTAGGCCGCCAGGAGCATTGCCTGGGAACCTCACGCCGCCATACCAAGCGCCCAAAATGATGATCAAAGAGACAAGGCCAATGATCGGCGTCTCAAAAATTTCCATCGCAGGTCTCAGCGAAATAAAGGTAATGGAGATACCGGCGAGCGTACCCAAAAGGGCAGCGCGCGGTGTCAGGCGTCTGATGGTCGGCGCGATGAAAGCACCTGCAAACAGCACAATTCCTTCAATGAACACCCAAGCCAAACCGGCTTCCCACGCTTTGATCGGATCTTTGGTCTGAATTGCGATCGGCAACATAATAATGAAAACGACGATAAACATGTGCGGCACACTTGGACCTGATGGCAAGGCTGTGACATCCGAGCGCCCGGTTTTTTCCGCCAGTCTTTTTGCCATCAAGGCATAATAAATATTGCCAAGAAAGAGCATCAAGCCGACAGCCGGTAAAATGGTGCCGAACAAAATGGCGTCTGGAATTTTAATAACAAATTTTAGAAGTCCGGTTAGAACCAACAAGTTCACCAGAACATTGGTGCCCAGCCCGAAAAAGGCGTTTAGGTCACCCGTCGTCCATAACGATGTTTTACTACTCATGATTAAGTTCCCCTCATTGTTAAAACACTCACCACGCAAATATCGTTAATTAATTACTCTGAATTTAAGGCTTTGATTGCAGATGCAGAGTCAGACACCCAGCCGAAAATACCTCCTTGTGCTTTGATCATTTCAATGCCGACGCGCTGAAATTCCGGAAAATAGCTTCCAACACAATCTTCCAAGACGACGCATTCATAGCCGCGATCATTGGCTTCGCGCACAGTTGTGTGAACACAAACTTCCGTGGTCACACCGCACACAATAAGCGTCTGAATTCCCCGATTTTTGAGAATCGAATTTAAATCGGTTTCATAAAATGCGCCTTTGCCAGGTTTATCGATGACAGCTTCATCGTCATTTGGCGCTAATTCCGGGATAATTCCATGACCAATTTCGCCGCGCACTAGAATGCGCCCCATCGGTCCCTCATCGCCGATGCCAGTCTCCAAATTACCGCGAGCAAGCTTGCTAGGAGGTGCATCTGTGAGGTCTGGGCGATGGCCTTCGCGGGTATGTATAACTGCTAAACCTACGCTCCTGGCGGCTTTCAGGACAGCTTGGCAGGGCTCAATTGTTCTGCGCAGCAGCGAAACATCGTTGCCCAGCATCTCGCCAAAGCCACCCGGTTCCAAAAAATCTCGCTGCATATCAATTAGCAGTAAGGCTGTGCTTACAGGTGCAAACGCTAATGGATACGGGTCAGCTTCAATGACCTGTTTGACGTACATGTTGGATCCTAAGCAATTTCCTTAAAACGTGCTGTTAGAATATCATGTTTGGACAAATGTCACCAAATTACGTGTATTAAAGTATTCGAGTTTAGCTTTGCTTCGACGCCATATATTTGCGCCAATTACCATACTCGGAAATGTCTGTATGATCAGTTTCGGCAATCTCTTGGGGGAATAAAATGCCGTCTACCGTGCGCCCGTCATCAAGTTTCACCGGTCCGCAATAAAGGTGAGGCGGCTCTCCTGCTTCAACGCGCTGCCATATTTCATCACTCATGCGGTACATCTCGCCGGCAACAGCAACGCCGCCTTCAGCGACTTCAAACATGCCCGGATGGACATCATTGATGGTATAGATGCGATAGCAGGGTTCGGTCGTGAACTCGCCCAGAAATTCAGAGCCATTGAGATTTTTATTGAGGGCCAGCCCCCGCATCAAGGTGCCGTTTACAAATAGTTCTTTTGTCATTTTAGTGCTGTTCCCCCAAGATCAAATTGTTTCTTGGACAAACATTTCAAAATTGAGCCTGTTGTACAATCCAATTTTGAGTTTACTTAGTGAATGATGAAAAGCTCTGTTAAAAATTAACAGAGCTTTTCTCAGCAAATCATTTTTCGTACTAAGTTTTGCACAAACCGTTGTCGACGGGGCATACTTGGCCGGTAACTGAATTCGCAAGTGGAGATGTTAAATAGAGGACCGTGCCCACCATATCTTTGGGTTCCGTTGGCACCTTGATGGATTGAGCCATGACAGTCATCTCAAGATATTTTTCGTACATATCACTGAGGCCTTCAGACGCCTCGTTAGCCACAAAGCCAGGAGCGACTGCGTTAACGGTGACACCGTGGGCACCAAGTTCCGTTGCCATGGCCCGCGTCATGCCAATAACAGCTCCCTTTGAAGCAACGTAGTGCATCAGGCCCGGAGAGCCGCGTAAGGCCGAGCCAGAGGCAATATTCACTATCTTGCCCTTAGCTTCTATCAGGCCTGGCATCAAATAACGTACAACCAAATACGTACCGCGGACGTTGATGTTCATCACTTTATCCCATACATCGAGATCAATTTTATCCATCGGCATCATTTTAAGCCCGCCATAAAGTGCAGCATTATTGACCAATGCATCAATTGAACTGGTTGCGGCTAGAATATCATTGCAAGTTTCCTCCAAAGAATTCGGATCTGCCAAATCCGCGCTATGAGCGGACCAAGTCCCACCAGCTTTTTCAACTCTTTTGCCGGTCTCTCCCTGATCAATTATGTCCACACCAATTACATTGGCACCAACTTCGGCAAAGCCGACGGCAATTTCCTGTCCAATACTGCGACCAGCTCCGGTCACAACCACGGTTTTACCTGTTAATCCTATATCCATTTCAAGTCTCCAATTTATTTGGTTTGAGGTGGGTGGTTCAAATTAGGTTTTCTGTATATGCGACCTATCGAACGGTGATTGCCATTTCCATGCTGGGTTGTTCGAACAGGGCCATGAATTGATCAAAGTCTTTTTGATTGCCATCGATTTTGACAGCACCGTTTTCAATGCCCTCGCTATAAGTTGTTTGACCGAGGAATATTTCAGTCAAGAACGCCCGATCGAAACTCAAGTTGATATCTTCTGATTTGGGTGCGTCAGGATGAAACTGGCAGATACCGCGACGTATCTCCAAAGCGCAGGTTTCATCGGTATCGATGATGTGGAAGGTGACGGTGCGCTCCAAATCCATGCAATTTTCGGCGCGCAAGCGGACGGTTAACAAACGTAGCAATGCTTTTGCAGGAAAATTACGAAGTGAATCCGGTCCGCCAAACGGCATGCCTTTAGGCGCCTTCAACTCGCCTTCGAGCTCAAGTGCCGTTGTAAGAGCCCAGTTTCGCCAGTTGATATTCTTCTGCACATAGGCCCATTGGCGCAATGCATCAGCTTTTACCTGTCGCGCTTCCGTATCAGATGTATCTGCTTTGACGATCCAAGTCGCGATCTCTGCCGCCCATTGGAAATCGCCATGCTTGAAGGCACCTTTTGCTTTTTCCAGCACTTGGTCGCGGCCGCCCATCAGCTCGACATAGCATTGCGCGCGCTCGGTTCGGGGTTTGGGATCAAGCGTCACGGGGTCGCCATCAAACCAGCCGACATAACCGCTATAAATTGAGGGTGCGGAATGTTTGTAGCTGCCGTAAAATTCGCCGAGCCATTCATGACTGGCGAGATGTTCTGGCATGGTGATTTCTTCCATGATTTCGTCCGGCGTATAGCCTTGATTCATCCGCCGCACAGTTTGATCGTGCAGATACTGAATGGAATCGCGGTAGGCCGTCAGCACGTCTTCAATATTATCAGCGCCTTCAACCGGCGGCCCGTGATGCGGGATCAACGTGTCCGGTTCCATCCGGCGCAGACGATCTATCCCATCAACCCAGGTCATCGGGTCGCGAAAAGAGGTGCCCCGCAGCGCATAAATATTAGGAAAAGTCTGGCCTTGCAAAACGTCCGCAGAGATCAACACTTTGTCATCAGGCAGCCAAATTACAACTTGGTCGTCAGTTTCGCTGGGAACGTGCAGCAGTTCCAATTTCACGCCGCAAATTTCGATCTCAAGTTTTTCGCTAAACGTTTTTGTCGGCGCGATGAAACTTCGGCGACCGGGAACATTGGCGGGGCCTATGCCGGCACTCACATTGCCTTCATCATTTAAGGGAAGTTGGAAGCCAAAGGTGTACATAGCGCGCCGGGCCAGAACAGGCGCGAGAACACCGCTATCCCTGACCAATGAAGGAACTAAATCATCCAGCGCAATAATATCGACTTTTCCAGCTTGAACATCTTCTTCCGATACAAAGGCGCGGACACCGCTTATATGATCTGGATGCACGTGTGTATAGATCACTGCCTTTATTGGCTTGTCAGTGATCTTTTTAAATTCCTCGACGACAGGTTCGGCAAATTCAATGGTCGGTAATGTATCGATTAAAATTACCCCATCATCACCTTCAATCATCGTCGCATTAGAAGGCGAATATGCATACGCCGTGTGAATGTTGCCATTAAGTGTAAAGATTTTCGGTTCCATCCTCGCATCGTGAGCCTTGAGATCAGGATGGACTGTATATGGGGTGCACATTGTTCGGCCTTTCAATTATCAAAATTGCTTTGAACTGAAGCCAGTATGGAGTATTTATTAATTAGAACAACTAATGAAAACTAATAATATTCATGAATAAAATTGATTATTTAGACATTGACGGGCGGCTGCTCCGGTTGTTTCTCTTGGTTTATGAGGAGCGCTCGGTCACCAAGGCAGCTGAGCGTCTGGATGTCACTCAATCTGCTGTAAGTCACGGGTTAGAAAAGTTGCGTGAGATTCTAAATGATGCGCTATTTGTTAGGTCGGGGCGGGGGATTACGCCAACGCATGGTGCCGATGCCATGGTCGAGGACGTAAGAAATGTGCTGCGAAGTATGCGGGCTCTTTCTGAAAAAGGCGGCTTTGATTTGGAGACTGTATCGGGTCAATTTTCTATAGCCTCAAACGATATGAATTGGGGTTCGCTGCTACGTGATGTCTATGCGGCAATGGAAAAACAGGCCCACAATCTTGATCTACGGATAAATTATTCCGGCGTGGATGCTGCTTCGCTCCTTAGACACGAGCAAGTTGATTTGGTTCTCACGCCAATGGTACCGGAAGGAAGCGAATTCAAACAACAGAAACTCTATGATGACGAGTTTGTCTGCTTCTATGACGCGGCAGTAACGACACCGCCAAAGACATTGGATGATTATCTCTCCAGGCGCCATGCCCGCATAGTGTTTTCATCTGTCGACACCAATCCGATAGACCAAGCCTTAGCGAAAAAAAGAAAGAGCCGGCGGGTTGCTCTTCAAGTTCCGAATTTTGCTGGTTTGCCGAACATCATGATTGGCACAGATTTAATCGCCGTCCTACCGTCGGCATTGAAGCAGACAATTATGCGCGATTTTTCGACAGCAATTTCACCGATACCGGTTGATCGTTTGAGTATCTACCAAGTGTGGCATAGGCGGAACGATGATCGAACGCTCCATAAATGGATGCGCGAACAGTTACGGAATATCGCTAAAAAGATTTAGTCTTCAAAGACGATCAGTAGGTCTTTTGCAGCGATTTGCAGACCAATTGTGGCGACAACCTCGGCGATGGTGCCGTCCTGCTCTGCATTGACAGCAGTTTCCATTTTCATCGCTTCAATCGATAGCAAAGTGTCGCCTTGCAGAACTTTTTGGCCTACTTCAACAACCAAACTTGAGACAATTCCCGGCATCGGCGCGCTAACATGGTTTGCATTATCTGCTTCCGCCGCCCGGGCGCTTTATGCGACGGTAGAAATTGACGAAGAAATCCCTGCCGAGCACTTTCATGCAGTCGCTGAGGTTATCGGCTATGTCTTCCGGCTTAAAGGGAAAATGCCAAAAGCAGAACCAAACATGGACCCGGTAAGTGTCGATCCAACTGAAAATGTCTCGATGCAGGAAGACAATACGAAAAATCAGCAGAATCAAATTTAAATTTTCAATTAGATAAAATAGAAAGTTGAAGACAGGACTTGATGATAGGGGCCGAATCGCGCAATGAATACCCCACAAAAAAGGCGGTAACGTCATATATTACCCAAGGTTTCAAGAAGGTTCTTGAGTGCATCTGGGATGAATCTGGTGTGACGAGGGCGCATTGAAAATAAAAGACACCAAGTTTAACGATTTTCTTGCCGGGACGGCGAGGGGGCTTATGGCTGTCCTGCAATCGCCATTTTTTAATACCTTATTGGCTGTTGTATTTGCCGCTGTCGCCGCTGCGCTGCTTATCCCAGGACATGACCCGGGGCCTACAAGCGCAACATTGCAATCCCTAGGACTGGCTTTCGCTGCTTTAACAATTATTTTTGCCACCATGTCCGCTTGGAAATTTGGTCGTGCCACCGAGCGGAGGCAGGCGAGAGATTCAATGTTTGAAACGTTATCGGCATCACAAGAGGCCCTGTTCCTAACTGATGCACGCCAGCGCATTATTTTTGATAACGAAGCCTTTCGTTTGAATTTTGAGAAGATCGAGCCGCAAAAATTAATTGGCTCGGCGAGTATTGAAGGCATCGGAAAATTGCTCAATGCAAGTTCCGAGGCGGTCTTTGCTCGAATTTGCGCCAACGCTAAGGAAAATCGCCGGGATATCGGGGAGTTGGTATTTGGTTCCAAAGGTGGCCCCACTTTCTCATGGAAATTGGCGGTCGAGCCAGTTGAGACTCTGAGGGGTTTAACCTTGTGGCGGGTGGAAGATGTCACTGATCTGCGCGCGCATGATATTAATCGTCTGCACGAAGAACAATTTACCGGCGATCTCCTAAATCAGCTGCCAGTTGGATATTTTTCAGCAGATGGCGATGGCAATTTGCGATTCATGAACTCGGCCATGAGAGAGTGGCTTGGCATCCGAGAAGACAAAAAGGTTAGCGAATTGCCGGGTTTTGCTGAATTTGTCTCAGCTGAACCAAACCCAAATAATCCAGTCGAGGCCGATGCGAGTGGTATGCATGGCGGCCTTGTATTGCGTTCCACCGAAGGTGTGGAATTCCCGGTATATCTCATCCAATCTCAGAAACAATCGAAGGACGGTGAATTTGAATACAGTCGCTCGATTGTATTGCGCGAGCCCTTTACACCAGTTGTTGATGACGGCACAGGAAGGCCATTATTGCGCCGCATTCCGTGGTTGTTTTCCGACGCGCCGGTCGGAATTGTCTTGCTTGATTTTCAAGGCGAGGTGATTGATTGCAATCGCGCGTTCTTAAAGTTGCTCGGACTTCACCGTGATGGCGTTATTGGCAGACCATTGTCAGAACGCATCAACAAAGAAGATCGTAGTGACGCAGATGCCCAACTTTCCAAAGTTGTCATGGGCATCAAGTCGGCAACGCTTTTGGATGTACGCATGCCGGCGGGCGGCGAGCGTGAATTGACAGCCTCTCTATATGTCAGCCGCATTTCAGACGAAGAGGGGGATGTCACAGGACTTGTTATGCACGTCATTGATACGACGGAGCAGAAAAATCTTGAGGTTCAATTTAACCAGGCGCAGAAAATGCAGGCCGTCGGGCAATTGGCTGGAGGCGTGGCCCATGATTTTAATAATCTGCTGACGGCGATGGGTGGATTTTGTGACTTGTTGCTGGGGAGGCATGGTCCAGACGATCCCTCTTTTGCCGACATTATGCAGATCAAACAAAATGCCAACCGGGCCGGAAATCTTGTTCGCCAATTATTGGCCTTCTCAAGGCGTCAGACGCTCCAACCTAAAGTCTTTGCAATTACCGATGCGCTTAATGATCTGTCAAATCTGCTCCGTCGCCTCATAGGCGAAAATATCGAGCTTGAACTCAATCACGGTAAGGATGTTGATTTGATCCGGACCGATCCGGGTCAATTTGACCAGGTCATAATAAATTTGGCGGTGAATTCTAGGGACGCCATGCCGGGCGGCGGTGTGATTAATGTCACGACCGAACGGGTGACTGTCGAGACGTCAATTCAGCGCGGCCACGAAGTCATGCCGGCGGGCGAATACATCTTGATCAAAGTCGTTGATACCGGCTCCGGCATTGCCAAAGAAGATATTAGCCACATTTTCGAGCCGTTCTTCTCAACTAAAGACGTCGGCGAAGGGACCGGGCTCGGTCTGTCTACCGTCTACGGCATTATCCGCCAGTCAGAAGGATTTATATTTGTTGATTCAGCGCTTGGCGAGGGCACAACATTTTCGATTTACTTACCCGCCTTCAGTGCCGCAGAGGCTGATTTTGTTGGAGGCGGCTATGCCAATGAAATTATCGATGATGCTGATTTAACCGGGGCAGGTACGGTCTTATTGGTAGAGGATGAAGACGCTGTTCGTCTGTTCGGCGCCAGGGCGCTACGTAATAAAGGCTACCGGGTGCTGGAGGCCAATGATGGTGAGCACGCCTTGGATTTGATCAATGAATTTGGTGATCCGATCGATTTAATCCTCACCGACGTCATGATGCCAGGCATGGACGGGCATACTTTAGTGCGGCTGATCTTAGAGGAACTGCCAAATATTAAAGTGATACTCATGTCCGGCTATGCAGAGGACGCCATTCCGGGCGAGATAAGCGAAGATCAGTCGATAAACTTCCTGCCCAAACCGTTCAGCCTCCAAGAGCTGGCCGTCAAAGTCAAAGACGTTCTGGCGGAGTAACGTTCAGGGAAATCGCAATGCGGTTGCCTTTTATTGTTTTCGTCTGAATAATCAATTTGACAAAACGGGAGGATAAATATCGTGGCGAGTAAAGAACAATTTGAAGATCACTGTTGGCAAGGTCTGTATTCAGATGAAGATTATGCCACTTACGCGCCTTATATCCGGGAGACTTTTATTGGCAAAAATCCTGCCGTTTTGGCAATCGATCTCTATAACTTGGTCTACAAAGGTGGAGCCAAACCACCACATGAAATTACTGGGGAATTCCCCAGCACCTGCGGCAAATATGCTCACGAAGCGATTGATCCAATCGTCGAGCTTTTGGCGGCGGGCAGATCTGCCAACCTTCCGATCTATTATATTACCGGCACATTTTCGCCCAATCGGGTGCGCTCGACGCGGCGTAACGTCGCGCCACTAACCGCGCATGATTTTGAAATTCATGAGGCCTTTACGCCTGAACCGGAAGACGTCGTAATCCGTAAGGAACGTGCGAGTTCTTTTTTTGGCACGCCACTGTCCGCTCATCTCGTCCAAAAAGGCCATGATAGCCTCATTATTTGTGGCGAAAGCACATCCGGCTGTGTGCGCTCCAGTGTGGTCGATGCATATTCCAACGGCTTTCACATTTCCATCGTCGAGGAATGTGTGTTCGATCGAAGCGAAATGGCCCACAAAACGAGCCTCTTCGATTTACATCACAAATATGCCGATGTCATGAAATTAGCGGAGGTGTTGGATCATCTTGGCTCTTTGAAGGGCTAATGAAGCTTTAGCCCTTTGAGAATTTTCCGGCCCGAGCGTGCTAGGAGTTCTTTTTTCTTCTCGATTCCACGATAGGTGAGTTTGCCGCCTTTTTTCTTAATCTTTCCCGCGATCATTACCGTATCAACGTTTGACCCGTTTGCCTGAAAGACGATCGATTCAATTGGATCGTGCACCGGAAATAAGTTTAAATCATTCTTGTTGATGAAAATAAGATCAGCCTGTTTGCCGGGTTTTAGAGATCCAACTTTCTTGTCCAGATTTAATGCTTTGGCAGAATTAATGGTCGCCCATTCCAAGGCCTCCCGAGGAAATATCGAAAGTGATTGGGCCGGCTTTTTTGCCGCCTTTGCAAATCGCCTATTATCTATATTACGCTGATTTTGTAACGCCATGCGCGTTACCGTAAACATATCACCAGATATATTCGATTCTACATCTACGCCAAGTGATGGCCGTGCGCCAAGAGCGCGCACTCTACCAGTCAATGGAACACCGTGTCCCATTTGCAATTCGACCTCGGGCGTGACGGTTATGGATGCGCCTGAATCAACGATCAACTTCAGTTCGCTATCGCCAAGGTACACACCATGCACCAGGTTGTGGTTTGGCCCCAGCAACTTGTTTTTGGCCAATTTACGGTAGCCATCTTTGTTCATCCGATTGGGGGCTCCCCAGACATGCGCGCTGATTAATAGATCAAGTTCTTTTGCCAATTTGAAATCGTGTTCCGTCACCTCCCATGTTGAGAAGTCAGGTCCAAGCGCCGCCATCGCTAAAGTGAGCAACCCGTTATCCGAGGCAAACGAGCCTTTGCGCAGACGCTCAAGCTCTGAGCGAGGGTGCGGCATATGGGTGTAGGGAACTTGCCCCTTTTTTGCATCTGGTTTCGGGGAGCCATGACCGAACACTGCCCGAATGCCGGTTTCTTGGAGCCCGGCGATAGCCGCGTCGGTGTGAGCCGGGGTCGCATTGTTGTGACACCAATCAAATATTGTCGTTGCTCCTGAATTGATTTGATTGAGGGAGCCAATCAGATTGCCGAGATAGGTATCATTCGCTGTAAAGCGCGGTGCGATCTCCGCATGCATCATGTGGAGGTATTCAGGGATCGACCAGTTTCCGGCAATGCCTCGAATGCCGGTCTGCCACGTATGTATGTGGGCATTCACAAAACCGGGCATAACGATCATATCAGTGGCATCGATGATTTTTGCGTTGGCGGCGCGGATGGAGCGCGCGATTTTTACAATCTTTTCATCTTCAAGGAGAATATCGCCTTTGGTAAAATCGCCGACCCGGCGATCCATGGAAATGATCGTGCCGCCTTTTATTAAACTCTGGGTCATAATAATTTCTCGGCGGTTACAATTTCAAAAGGAATAAGCTGAGATCCGGTATTGCAATCAGCAATATCGTCACAACCAGCATGATGATAACATAAGGAAAGGCACCGGCAAAGATTTCGTTGAGAGTGATTGAGGTGTCGGTGATGGTTGATCTCACGACGTAAACTGCAATACCTACCGATGGCTGGCACCATACGGATTGGGATTACCGACGCGTGATCCAGGGAGATGAAAACAAAGTTCATCTCGACGTACAGTTTACCCGCTACCGTGAAGATGGTTCCGTGCTGGGAACCTATAAATCGCTTTGGATTGTCAGCAAAATGGATGGCAAATGGGGCGTGCAGGCCCGCTCAAGCTACGCGGCATGATGCTTATCTAAAAGACATCGCTATCATCTAAAAGCAGCCGGTTAATATGGCGGTGCCGAGGGCTGTCGGGGATGCGGCCCGCTGCCCAATCATAGTTTACAGGTGCCAGCTCATCATTTTGGTAGGCTCGATTTCGATACAGTCCATATCGAATCCAGACCAGCAAGCGCGCGTTTTTCTCTGGTGGTCGACCGTGATGTAGACCGCTGGGATCTGAAAAAAAGGCTGAGCCGGGTTTGCCTTCGATGATATCCATTTGGTCGCCGAATAAAGATTTATAGACGGCATCACCGTCATACCCGGCACCGCTGAAAAGTGCCTCAAACTCGACCCTTACTTTTTGCGTCTTACCATCTTTCTCAATTTCAACGAGGGGAAAAGATGTGCGTGCTAATATTTCCTGCACCAAATCCTGACGGTGCGTACCTCGAATGTATTCATGGGCACCAGTAAGCGTTTGCAAAAAAGATAGGAGCGAAACCGTCCGTATATTATGCGGCAGGTTGATTTTCAAAAAAGAGGATGTTTTAAAAGCGTGGCCCATATGCCTAGCCCTCCTTTATTTGGAAGGTGA
>Ga0066376_10001566_pt1 | contig 22106 bp, 20 predicted proteins | sample Knorr_S15_td_Bot_FD_77009 | JGI IMG/M metagenome (GOLD analysis project Ga0066376, IMG submission 77009) | Marine microbial communities from Southern Atlantic Ocean transect - Knorr_S15_td_Bottom_ad_5009_LV_A | ecosystem: Environmental > Aquatic > Marine > Oceanic | place: Southern Atlantic...
ATAATGCCTGGCTTGGTGGTCAGGACATTGGTGCCGAAGGTGTCTGGCGCTGGGTCACAGGCGGTTACGAAAACGGCGCACGCTTCAGCTTTGCTAATGGTAACTCTGCAAATGGCTGGTTTGAAACATGGGATCCCGCACAACCAAATGACAATAACGGAACCCAGGATTATCTCTACATGCTTGATGGCGGCGACTGGGCCGATGCACCAAGCGTTGGTGGTAGTGGCTTCGTTGATATTGAAGGTTATTTGATAGAATGGGAAGGCTCAGATGTCTTTGCGGGCTTGAATGAAACTCACATTGATGGCGGTCTTGGTAATGACAGCCTTTACGGCAGCGATGGTATTGATATCTTTGAATTCACAAATAATACCAGCACGGATACTGTCTATAACTTCAATATTCTAGGGCGTGATGCACTCGACCTCAGCGATATACTTGGATATAACTCATTGTCACATAATATAGATGATTTCGTAAGACTGAATGAAAGTGGTGGCAACACAATTGTATCCGTAGATGTAAACGGAGCATCTGGCGGCGCATCATTTAATAACATTGCAGTGCTTGATGGTGTAACAGGACTTGACCTGGATGCAATGCTAACAGGCGGAAATATAATCGTTTAAACTATCTCGTTAAGAATTTATTTACACTGAATTAACACTTTTCCTGTATACTTAATACAAGGGTATTAGGATAAAATGGCATTATACGAACTTACATTTGACCTTTCCGGGTCATATTCAGGAGATATTCCGAAATTATCGGCCATGTATGGTGGCTCAAAAATCGGTATGGCCTATGGTTATGCCGGGTCTTCCACTATTTCTTTCTTTATTGATACTGATAAACCTTTTTACAGCACCAATTTGCGCTTTTATTTTGTTAAAGGCTCCGGCAGTGATGGTGACACCATTTCCGTATCCAACCTGCGCATTAACGGTGATATCGTTGATACCTCTAACTTCGGCGGTGGTAAAAATGCTTCAGCCTCTTCTGATGCCCTTGTTCTGGATAAGGGTGGATACGCCGATTACGATGCCTCATCCGAGATACCTGACACACAAGTCGAAAATCCCCCTCCTCCTGTTGCGGCTGCGGCCACGATTACCGGCACAAACGGAGATGACACTCTCTATGGCTCTAATGCGGGGGATGTGATTAGCGCACTTGACGGCAATGACAAGGTTATTGGCCGCGGCGGCAACGACACTGTCTATGGAGGTGCCGGTAACGACAGGATTAACGGCCAGGCAGGTAATGATGTTTTAGAAGGTCAGGATGGAGAAGACTGGATTGTCGGTGGCGCAGGTAATGATATTATCCGTGGCGGCAATGATGATGACCGTCTTCACGGTCAGGACGATGATGACACGCTTTACGGTGAAGAAGGCAATGACCGTATGAATGGCGGTGAAGGTGATGACGACCTCTACGGCGGCAATGGTGATGACTTTATCGGTGGTGATGCTGGTAATGATTATATTGAGGGCAATGCCGGTGCCGACCAGCTATTTGGTAATGAAGGCGATGACGAAATCCATGGCGGAACAGAAGATGACCGTATCCTTGGCGGAACAGGCAATGACACGCTTTACGGTGATGACGGCAATGACAATATGGACGGCCAGGAAGGTAACGACACTATCTATGGCGGTAACGGCAATGATAATATCGACGGTGAAGAAGGCAATGACACGCTTGATGGCGGTGCCGGAAATGATTACATCACAGGTGGCGAAGGTGCAGATACGCTCAATGGCGGCGCCGGTGACGACATCATGCATGGTGGCGGTATCTCCTCATATAACCAATATGTCATCAGAACAGATTCTCCATGGGGTACATCCGAGGTATGGTTTAGCGAGCAAACTCAAAGCTTTTATATGTTCGTGGATGGGCCCGTGTCCTGGACAGCTGCTAACAATGCGGCAGCAAATACCTTTTTAAATGGCGCTGCTGGTCATTTGGTAACTGTCACCTCGCAAGCTGAAAATGATATAATTTATAAGATGAGTAAAGCCAAAGGCGTAAGTAACTCGTCCGGCAGTAATGGCGACCGTATATGGCTTGGCGCGACTGACGTGGTAACTGATCAGGAGTGGCGCTGGGTTGGCGGTGCGGAGGACGGATTACAGTTTTCGCAAGGCTCATCCCCCATAAACGGTTTTTATGAAAACTGGGGATCAGGACAGCCTAACAACTCAGGCGGTGCACAGCAATATGCTACGATCTGGTTTAATGGCGGTGCAAGCGATGATGTCTGGGACGACAGAAACGCGAGTGACGGCCATAATTATATTATCGAGTGGGATGGAGAAGATGTCCTTCCTGACTACTCTGTCAATATTATGAATGGAGGGGCCGGAAATGATCTCATGTATGGGGGATCCGGCAACGACATCATAGATGGCGGCGATGATGACGACCAGATATTTGGTAGGGACGGCAACGATACCTTAATTGGCGGAAACGGCAATGATCTGATCGTAGGCGGCAACGGTGATGACCAGATTGGCGGCGGCGGTAATAATGACACCCTCTACGGTGGTAATGGTAATGACACCATAAATGGCGGCGCGGGAACAAATACAGCCGTTCTGACCGGGGCTTTTGCTAATTATACAATTACCCTTGATGCCGGGGTCTATACACTGGTCGACAACCGGGGCGGGTCAAATGATGGAACAGACATGGTTACAAATGTCCAGAATTTCCAGTTTTCAGATGGTGTGCGTACTGCTGCCGAGCTGATTGGACCGGCCCAGTCACAAATTGACGGGACATCAGGAAATGACGTTCTTTACTCGGATTCTGTTGCTGCCGGATACAACGAGCATATAAATGAGGTTCTTAACAATCATTCCAGACCAATAGCTGGTGGTAACGGAACTCAAAACCTGCTTTACAATACCGAAACAGGCAATTTCTACCAATTTGTAAATGATTATCAAAGCATCGGAAATGTTCAAAACGCTATTAATAATGCGCAAATTGACGGTGTAACCGGACATCTTGTTATATTTGATGACGCTGCTGAAATCAGCTTCGTATTAAACAATCTAGGCGCCGTTTATGGCTCTAATGCGCCTTCTTATCCTGGTTCATCTCTGGTAGGAGATGTCAACACAGGCGATTCCCAGCAAACTGTCCTGACCAATGGCGGCCAGTTGCAAGCCAGTGGAGGTGAATACATACCCTATATTGTCGAATGGGAAGGCGATGATATCCTCGGCTCAAATAACAATGGTGGCGCAGGTAAAACAGCAATCTTGAACGGTGGTGCCGGACAAGACGATTTATATGGCGGTTCAGGTAAAGATATTTTTCTCTTCGAAAATGCCAGTGCCTTCAATAACACAGACCGAATCTTCAACTTCGACAAAGACCATGGGGATAGCCTTGATCTATCAGATATTCTTAGTGACCAAGGTATAAATGTTAATGCCGGCAACGTCGGTCAGTATGTACAGGTTGACCAATATAATGGCGTTCGGGTCGATGTGACCGGTAACGGACAATTCTGGAGTGCAGGAAATCCTATTGCCTCGTTCCAAGGATCAGTTGACCTTGAAAATGCGTCTACAATGCTAGCCAAAGGCACTTTGATCGTATAATCCTGTCTATCAAAATTATTACCTAAAATTAACTTTTTTTGCCTATACTGTATTTTGAGGTATCAGGTTAAAAAATTATGGCTATTTATACGGTTACATTCGACCTTATCGGGTCCTATTCCGGTGATATACCGAAGTTATCGGCCATTTATGGCGGCACTAAAATCGGTATGGCCTATGCTTATGATACCTCAAGCAGTCTCTCCTTTAATATTGATACCTCCCAACCGTTTAACCATACCCATCTGCGCTTTTATTTTGTGAAGGCGTCGGGCACATCCGGCGATGAAATTTCCATCTCAAATGTCCGGATAAACAGTGCCGCTCTTGAGATGGAGTCTTTCAGCGAGGACAAGGGCGGTGATGTGGCTTCTGACATTTTATATCTTGGAAAAGGGGATTACTCGGATTTTGATGCTGCCGATATTCTGATCGATACATCCCTCTCCTCTTCCCGTCCTGGTGTGACGATGTCGGGCACAAATCTGGACAATAAAATCCTCGGCTCTGATACGGATAATGTTATTGATGGCCGTGGCGGAGATGATAAAATCAAGGCCAGCGCGGGCGATGATGTTATTTACGGAAGCACCGGCAGTGACAAATTAAGCGGTGGTGAAGGCCATGATGAAATTTATGCCGGTGACCAGACGCGGATTGATATAAATTCAGGAAATCTTCTTTCCTATGCCGGATCTCAAGACAGCTCTGCACCTGTGAATTATTTAGATGACGGTGTCGGGATAGAGCTGACGGGGAATTCCTGGAAAAAAATGATTGTGGATTACAATGTAACCTCAAATACAGTTCTTGAGTTCGACTTCAAAAGCACACTTCAATCGGAAATTAGCGCAATAGGTTTTGATACTGACAATAACATAAGTAATAACCTCAGCTTTCAAGTCTATGGTGACCAAAGCTGGGGCAGGATGAATTACTATAATTACGATGGCTCAGGTGACTGGATCCATTACGAAATAAATGTCGGAAATTTCTTCACAGGGGCCTATCAGTATCTCACACTCATTAATGATGATGACGGTGGCGGCACGGATGGAAACGGCTGGTTCCGGAATATAGTTATCCATGAGGGCAGTGAAGGTACAAACTACTTGTCTGGTGATGGGGGACTAGACGATATATATGGTGATTCAGGCACAGACACATTCATTTTTAAATCGGAATCGGCCTTTGTGGAAACAGACCGTATTCATAATTTCAACACTCAGGACGGGGACAGGCTGGACATCAGTAATTTGCTGTCTAACTGGGACGGCAGCCGTGATATTAATGACTATGTACTTTTCACTGATAGTGGCGACCATTCTATCATGTCAGTAGATTCCGATGGGATCGCAAATGGGGCTAATTTTAAAGCAGCCGCTGCCATTCTTGGTGGTGAAGGTCTAAACGCGGATGATCTTTATTTAGGCGGTAATTTTGTGCTGTTAAATTCTTAAACCACATATCAATACTAAAAATATTGATTTTCCTAAAAATGATGCGTTATAACTAGGCTCATGACTTGGACAGTAGCAGCTCTTTATAAATTTGTAAGCCTTGATGATTTGCCAAAATTGCAAAAAACCATTAGGGAGGCGTCCGAGCGCCTTGATATATGCGGTACGCTTCTTCTGGCTCCGGAAGGCATTAATGGTACAATTGCCGGGGTCGGGGATGCTTTGGATGAAATTGTTTCTCTTCTCGATGATTTAGCAGATATCAAATCGGGCGAGTTGAAATATTCCAGCGCGCAGGAACGCCCTTTCCGCCGCATGAAGGTTCGCCTGAAAAAAGAAATCATCACCATGCGCCAGCCCGAGGCCGACCCGACAAAGCAGGTCGGCACATATGTGGAGCCAAAAGACTGGAATACTATTTTAAATGATCCTGATGTCGTTGTTTTAGACACACGCAACACTTACGAAACAGCTGTCGGCATGTTCAAGGGTGCCGTTGATCCTGAAACTCGTGTCTTCACAGAGTTTTCCGATTTTGTCAGCTCTAATCTGGATCCGAAGAAAAATAAAAAAGTTGCCATGTATTGCACAGGCGGAATCAGATGTGAAAAAGCGTCCAGCTATATGCTGGCAAACGGCTTTGAAGAAGTCTACCATCTTAAAGGCGGAATTTTACAGTATCTTGAGGACGTCAAACCGGAAGAATCTTTATGGGATGGTGCATGCTTTGTTTTTGACCGTCGTGTTGCGATCAACCACGGACTTGAAGAAAGCCCGCATCTCCTATGCTATGGCTGCCGTTTTCCTCTTCAACCCGAAGATACACAGCACCCCTCTTACGAAAAAGGCGTATCCTGCCATCACTGTATAGATGACCTTACTCCTGAAAAGGCACGTGCATTCCGCATGAGACAGGCACAAATAGACCAGCAAGCCGAAGACACAAGAAAAAAATCTCAAGCAGGCTCATGAGCCAAAACGCTATTCTCTACTCTTTCCGTCGTTGTCCCTATGCCATGCGTGCCAGGCTAGGTCTTAGAGTTTCAGGGCTAGAATATGAGCACCGGGAAATCATATTGCGCGATAAACCCAAATCAATGCTTGAATACTCACCAAAAGGGACAGTCCCCGTTTTTATAACTGAAAACGGCAATGTCATAGATGAAAGCCTTGATATTATACTCTACGCTTTAGGCAGAAACGATCCTGAGAATTGGCTTGCCCCTCCTATTGATGAAATGAAGTCCCTGATTTCTCAAAATGATGGCGAGTTTAAAAAGAATTTGGATCGTTATAAATATCCAACAAGATACCCTGATGAAGATTGCTCTGATGCCAAAGAAAACGGGTTAAAATTTGTGTCAGCTCTCAATGAAAGACTAAAGGATACAAAATATCTATTCGGAGAAAAACGAAGCCTTGCCGATATGGCTATTTTCCCCTTTATTCGACAATTTTCCAAAGTCGAAGCCGATGATTTTCAGGCGTTGCCCTACTCTCACCTGCAAAATTGGCTGAAAGAACTTCTAAATTCAGAAATCTTTACAGCGATTATGAAGAAACGCCCATTATGGGAAGAGTAACTTTAACGCGCCAACTCATTATACATTGAAAAAACCAGCTCCTGATCATACATATCAGTAAAATCACCATAAGGCACATTTCCGGCCTCAGCATAATCCACGGAGTCTCTCTGTGCATCATCCGTCTCTTGGCTGACTGCCACGGTCAAAGCCTCGTTTCCTGCGCGATCAATGTTTATAAAAGTAACGGTCAGCAGGATGAGTACTGAAGCAGCAATTGCTATTTGCAAAGGAAAGGAAGTCCTGGCTTTTCTGAAATCAATAAAACGTATATTTGTTTCCTCTTGATCCATGGAGGACGTTTCTTCTTTAATACGCATGGAGAGCTTATCTGCAGATGGTGGCTTCTGCCTTCTATCCAGCTTTTCAGCCGTATCTTTATCGAAAATGTTACTGGAAGGTGGCATAGTCAATCTCCTGTAAGGACTCTCTTGCAAAATAATCTTTCAACCCGGCCTTGCCGCGCGAAAGCAAAGATTCCAGGGCTTTCAACCCGACCCCCATAATTTCAGCAGCTTCTTTCTGAGGGAGATTCTGGTAATAGCATAAATTTAATGCAGCCTGCTGACGCTCCGGCAAAGAGTGTATGGCTTCCTCCAGCTTGGCTTGCGATTGCTTGGCCATCAGACGTTTGTCCTGCCTCGCATCATCTTCTTCCGGCACATCTATTACCAAGGGCAAATCACGCTTTGTTTTACGCTTCATATCAATTGAAGCATTAAAGATCACGCGATAAAACCATGTTGTAAACTTTGCGCCTCTTTCTGCATTATAAAGGCTGGGTTTTCGCCAAATTTTTACAAAGCTGTCCTGAACAACATCCTCTGCATCCCGCTCATTGCCAAGGGTTCTGTAAGCCAGATTAAAAAATTTCTGCGTATGTCTGTTTACCAGTTCAGAAAAAGCCTGATGGTCGCCTATTTTCACAAGCTCCATCAGGTTTTCATCTGTCATATTTTCGTTAGCTGTTCCAGCCATAAAGTAAAACTTACTCTTCTACGGCCTTACCCTGAGCTGCACCTTGACGGTCTTTCATCTTTGCGCGCATCTCTTTGAATTTTTCACGCATTTTTTCATGTGCTTGCTCGGCCTCATCTTTTGTAATTTCACCATCATTGTTGAGATCCATATCATCGAAGCGCTCTTCTGTGTGGTCCATAAATTCTTCTTTTTCTACCACTCCGTTTCCATCGCTATCCATCTTGACAAAAATGCGGTCCTTATGTTTCCCATCTTTTTCATGGTGTTCTGCGAGTGCTGGCGCAGTGGATACTGCCAAGGCCATGGCACTTAATAAAAATAGTTTTTTCATGTTTTGCTCCTATAATAAATAATTTATTGTAGCTTTCTTACGACGAGAATTAATATATCCTTCTTAGCAATAAAAAAAAGGGCACCAGCAAGTGGGCCCTTTTTTTATAAAGACTTATTCGTATTAGTCCATATCAGTTTCTACAAGTGCTACTTCAGCATCTTCTACGATGTAACCATATGGTTCGGCACTTGCTTCATCGCGTGTAATTTTACCATTGTTGTTGAGGTCCATTTCTGCAAATGAATATCCACGTACAGCAGGCATTGTTGCTGTGGCATAATCAAATTCGATTGGGTTAACAATAAAGTTATTATCCAAATCCATCATTTCAAAAGCTTGTAGGCTTGATGTGGTTGGAGCTACTCTCAATTCAGCTTCTTGATCGTAATGCATTTCGCCGGCGACTGCTGGTGTTGCAATAACGGCAAGAGCTGCTGCTGATAATAGTAGGCGTTTCATGATAAGTCTCCTTAGATTTTAAAATTTTTAAGTTCCAATTATGCAATACAAACATATTGTGGGTGGCATAAGTTCCTTTTGTTACAAATGGTTACAAAAGAGCAAAAGAAAAACCCCGCTAAAAAGCAGGGTTTTTCCACTACATCAAATCTAGAACTAAATTTTAGTAAGTTGTTGTTGTGCGTGTTGTTGATGTGTTTGTTTTCACGTGAACATCACCATCATGATGCATTTTCATATCAGGATCCATCTGAACTTTACGCTCAACAATAACAGGATCCTTTACAACTGTTTTCACTACAGTTTTCTGAGCAGAAGCCGCTTGTGGGCTTACTTTTTTGGCTTCAGAGCGAGTGATTTTACCATTACCATTAATATCCATGCCTGAGAATGAATATCCTCTAACTGATGGATAGTGGTCATAGGCCCAGTCATACTCAATAGTGTCTACAACCCAGTTATTATCCAGATCCATTCTGTCGAAGGCCTGCAAAGGTGAGATTTCAGGTGTTGTGTATACTACTCTTTCAGATACTGTGTCGGCACTTGCCGCCCCTGTTGTACCTATAATAATGGCGGATGCCAGTAATGCTAGACGTTTCATGGTTTATTTTCCTTTCCCAATTAAATTGTCTTAAATCGTGTAATCAACGCATCAGGAAAGATTTAGTGCCAAAAAAATTTAAAAAAAGTGAATTTAGAAGGATTTAGACTATAAAAGCACCATTGTTATAGAGATTCTGCGCGGTTTCTCCGTTTACCTCACCATAGACAATTCCGGCATATTGGAAATCCGTACCACTCCCGTCGCTATTTATAAAAATATTTGCACGGAAATCACCAACTGAGTCAAACTGGACGAAGCTATTTATGTCAGATGTTCCGGCATTAAACCCAGTCAGCAAATCAGAAATGTCTATGCGGTCATTCTCAGACATTTTAAAATCCTTGATTCTGTCGATACTGGTCAAATCCAGATGGAAGATATCAGCACCTGCTCCGCCAATGAGGAAATCCATACCGTTTCCACCCATTAACTCATCATTTCCATCATGCCCGTATAACGTATCGACACCGTCCCCTCCATTTAATGTGTCATTCCCTGCGCCTGCAAATAATTTATCGCCTTCGATACCACCTTCTAAATAATCGTCCCCTTGACCGCCGAGTAGTTTGTCTCTACCTGCACCGCCGTAAATTCTGTCATTCCCTGCATCCCCTCGCAATTCATCATTTCCGGCATCCCCTCGCAAAATATCATTATTGTCACCACCATAAATCAGGTCGTGCCAATCTCCGCCGTTAAGGTCATCTTCTCCTGCCCCGCCTGATATTATATCTCTTCCACCATCTCCATGAATAATGTCATCTCCCGCATCCCCGTAGAGTCGATCACTCCCTTCCCCACCGTTAAGAACATCGTTTCCGTTTTCACCACGAAGCACATCACTTCCTGCATCACCACTCAACACATCATTATCGTCGCCGCCATAGAGCCAGTCATTGCCTTCTCCACCGTAAACGCTATCATCTCCTGCATAGGCTTTCACAACATCAACACCGTCCCCGGCGTAAAAGCGCTCCCCCTCAACCGATCCGTAAAGACGGTTGCTATCATCATCACCATAAATGGCTAATCCGTTCGCATTCACAAAATCATTCAGCTGCGCCCATGTATAAGTGACATCACTAAAGACGAAATTTTCAAAATCATAAACATGGTCATCTCCATATCCGCCCCCTATGTTTGTCACGCGCGCACTTGTCGCATCAAGGATTTCAATAATGAAATCTGCAATCTCTGCATTATAAGAAAGACTATCGTCCCCTGCCCCGCCGTAAAGAGTGTCACTTCCGGCTGAAGCATTTACAAAGTCATTTCCACGACCCGCATTAACAATATTATTAAGAGAATTAGTCGTAATTATGTCACTGCCGTCTCCGGTAAACGCGTTTTCAAAGCCCGTGGACCAGTCTTCAGGCATATATGGTCCAGCCAAATACAGGATTTTCCCATCTATATAACTTTCTGTATTTTCGTTCATATTAAGCAGTATATCGCCTCTCACCGGAGCCATATTTAGCGTATCTACACCGCTGTCATATTCAGATACGAACTTGCCACCGACATATTCATCTGTGAAATAATAGGTGTGGTTTAAGTATCCATCCCAGGTGTCGTATTCTTTACCTGTTAGCCGTAATTCCAGATTCTCCAAAGTACCGTCATATTGAAGGCTATTATCTTCTATTTTTATTTGCCATACACCGTGGGATACCTCTCCCAAGTGAGCGACTGAAGAAAATTCAAAATCAACGCCATTATAATGTTGCCATGACTCATTCATATGAGGGGAAAGTGAATAATTTCCGTTTCCTACTGTATCCATCATGACTGACTCAGTACCATCAGGGCTGATCAAAGTAACCGTGAGATCGCCGGCTCGATCGTGCAAAAGATTTACATCGAGAGTAACATTTTCGACAATTAAATATTCCTCAACCACAATACCGTAATAAGATGTTCCTTCAGTGATGGCTTCATTAGAGTAAGTTTGGTTGTAACTTACCACCTCCATATTGGCGTAAGTTTTTTGCTCTGTCCAAGTCTCTGCAAAACGCACAGCGTCATGGGCATCAATCAGACCAAAACCTACCTCGTGAGAATAGTGCATTCCTCCGCCATTCCAGAAATGAGAGCCGTTCTCCTGATATTCAATATTGCTGTCTGGAGCTGTCATGCGTGAAGATAAGGCAAGTATCTCTTGAACATCGCGATATCCCAGATCGGGATTAGCTTCATACATCAGGGCTATTACACCCGATACAGTCGGGGCAGAAAAAGATGTTCCGTTTACAAGCTGGTATCCGCCATCATTATCTGTGCTCATCACTAGAGCGCCAGGTGCAGACGTAAGCACCGCAGATCCCGGAGTTGAGAAACTTGCCAGGCTTCCGTCTTCTTCAGTAGCACCGACAGTGATAGTATATGGAGAATTCTGGAAGTTATGATAATTAACATTATCATCACCAAGCCCACTGTTTCCTGCGGAAAATACTATTGAAGTTCCTAGCCCTCCGCGCCCTTGTGAAACAAGGTCAAGCATATCAGAATACACTTCTGAATAATCATTACCTGAATAGTTAATATCAAATTTATCGGTAAACGGGTCTACTGAGCCCCAGCTATTATTCATAATGTCCGCATCGGTCGATAATGCGTGTTGAAAGCCTTCCCTCACATCGAGAAAAGAGCCGCCTGAAAATGTCCGGCGTATCCCGATCATTTCAGAGTCAAAAGCCACCCCGACCATACCTGACCCGTTATCATCAGCCCCAATCATACCCGCAACCCATGTCCCATGGTTCTCTTGCGAAGACATATTTCTGGCATCCTGATCATTGCCCCCCGACGTATCTAAATCCAGATCAATGCGGTAATTGGATAAAAGGTCAGAGTGGTTGTAATTGATACCCTCGTCGAAAACAGCAACACGAATACCGGACCCTGTATAATCAGCCCACACCTCGTCCGCATTGATTCCCCAGTCGCCTGTAAGATTCCACTGAAAATTGGGATTGGACGGGTTTAGATAAGGATCACTCGGTATCGCGTGACTCTCCTCATTCAATTCCTGTAAATAGCTGTTAATGTCTGACATCTCTACATGATTCCCCAAACTTTATTTCATCATAAAAGGGTTATATAAGTGTTAAATTGAAAAGATATTTGAATAAAAAATTTATGTATCAAACTCCTTTATTTTATTGACATAACCTTGATACCTCTTTATATATGCCCAAAATGGAGGATGTTATGATTGCTACTAACTTTTTTTCACGTGTAAAAGAAAGTCTTGTCGAGGCTTGGCGTGTCTCAAACATGTATGATGAAGCTCAAGATTTTGACCGCCGTGCATATTCTGCGATTATCCAGTGTGATAGCACTGAAAGCGCATTAAAACAGTATGACAGGCTGGAGGAAGAGTTGCGCTCTGCCAAGAAGACCAATCTTATACCTGAGCACCACCAAATGCCTTTTGCTCAAGAGAGACTTGACGAAAATTCTTGGGAGCAGGTAAAAGCTAGCCTTAAAAAAGAAAACGGTATAAGAATTATGTGCAATGCCATTCTAAGACCGCCCCTTAGGTAAACGGACAAAAGAGAAAATTAATTTTATAGCACAAGGTATTTCGCATGGACTTAGGTGAAAGCTACAAATCCCTCAAAAGGTTTTTGAAAGAAAATTTTGAAAATGCCGGCTCAACTATAAGGGAAGATGAGTTCGATACTAATCTCTATGGAAGCCTCTCCAGATGCAAATCCGTTGAGGAGGCTGCTGAGACACTCCGCGAACATAGTTCAGACCTTAAAAATCAAAAAAAACGGGGCGAAGTTGGCATAGATTATTCTCTGCCCGTTCATCTGGAAGACTTATATGCTGAAGATTGGGAAGCCTTAAAAAAAGATTTTAGACGAAAGCACATGTCGCATATAATATCATCTGCAATGATCACTACCCCCCACTAATGCTAACATTTCTGCCATTATTGCGGCATAAGGTCAAAATAGAGTCTGTTACCATATTGGCCTGATGGGGGCAGAAGATTGGCTTTCTGAATTGCTACAGGCCCGTTTAACTCAACAATCATTCTGGCCGTGCCATTGGCTGCGGTTGAGGCCGTAATACCCTGTACCACCCCGGAACCGCCAAGGTTATTTTGCGCCGCCCAAAAAGTTCCCGGCAACTCCACCACAAGAACACCGTTTGCATTATCAAGATCAGTAGTATACTGGCTTCGTTGTGCAAGGTCTAAAACAACGCGCGTTGCAGCACCGTTTTTACCAAAACGTACATTTGTCACCTGATTGGCAGGTGCATCGGTAACGGGCATGGTCGTGGCTGGCGTCATATTTGCAGGAACAGGCGCAGGTGCAGCCGTTATTGGCGCGGGCGCAATAGCGTAATCCTGATTTATCCTCTCCAGTTCAAGGCTCAGATCTTTTAGTTGACCATCGGCAGCCATCATTTTTTGCATGACATTACGCAAAGTCCCAACTTCGCTACGAAGGCGCTTAACCTCTTCTTCCAAAAGAACCAAGCGCGCAGCATCCCCTTTCAAAAGGGTTTCGCGAACAGGCATATTTGGATTTTGTACAGTGGCAGGAGTTGCCGGTGCGACCGGAACAGCTGGTGCCATATCAGAATTTTCAACCAATATTGCCTCTGTCTCTGCATTTGGTGCTTCGATAGGGATAGAGCTTGCTGTGGGAGCGGGAGTGTCTTCAACAACCACAGGCGGTAGGGTTGAAGGATCCCGGTGATCCATAATCCAGATTTCTTCAGGCGGCTCCTGCACTTCTTTTAATTCGTCATTGCCCCACATATAGTTACAGGCTGATAAGAGACATACAGATGACAAAAGTAAGGCACGGCGCATTTTGATGATTCCCTATCCGGTTTTAATTTACCAGCCAAGCTTAACTTTTTTTGAGTGACATCAAAAGGTTGTATCCAAAGTTATCAACTACCCTTCTTCCAATACCACCTCTTGGTAAAGTGCCAGATTTTTATCCATCATATGCTTAAACGTAAAATTCTCTTCAAAGCGGTTACGACCCGCAAGCCCCATGTCATAGACCTGCTGACGGTTCTCAATAGCCGTAGCAATAATTGCAGCAAGAGCGTCTTCATCCCTGTGGGGGACCAACCACCCTGTTTCCCCCTCAATTACAGCCTCTGACACACCGGCAACGTCTGTTGCCACGACAGGAAGCTGAGCTCTCATCGCCTCCAGAATAGAACGCGGAAAGCCTTCCCAATTTGTAATTAATGTATATAAATCAGCACTCTCCAAAATTTCGGGTATGTCTTCACGCTCGCCCATGAAGGTAATTTTATCGCTTAAACCCAGTTTATCTGCAAGATTACCTGTTTCTGAGTTATCTCCACCGCCGACAAACGTCAGGTGCCAGTTAGTAGATTCTAAAACTGACAAGGCTTTCAATAAGGTTGCATGATCTTTTTGCGGTCCGAATCTGGCCACCATAATAATCTGTAATGGCTTATCTTTTTCCGTCACATTTCGATGAGGAGCGGGCAGCAAAAGCATTCCATTATGAACGGTTTTGATTTTTTTGGTGGAACAAACATGTTTTTTCAAGGCGAGTTGCCGATCATATTCACTGACCGTAATGATGCGAGAAGTAAACAATGCCGCCAGTGTTTCAATCACACGGTAAATAAGACGCTGTAGCGGCGGAACGTTATCAGTAAAAGCCCATCCATGCGCCGTAAAAACCACAGGTATCCCTAGCGATCTTGCCGCTAGACGGCCCAGCAATCCAGCCTTTGATGAATGACAGGAAACAATATCCGGTTTTTCATGTTGTAGGGTTTTTCTAATTTGTTTGAAAGCACGCCAGTCCTGTTTTGGCTTTATAGAACGTATCAGATCGGGTATTTCGCGATATGTGACCCCCACATGCTCTATGAAATCGGACACCTTACCCGGCCAGCCCGATAATACTGTTATTTCATGGCCCTGCCCATGCAGATATGTGGACATATCACGGATATGGACCTGTGCCCCGCCGTATTCGTCCATTCTCGTTATAATATATGCAATTTTCATACGTTGCATGATGGCATAAGACAGGGTAAAAACAAACACGAAAGACAGTGGTTTTTTGAACATGTTTACAAGGGATTATAGATGAAAATAGCATTAATTGGCGGAAGTGGGTTTATAGGTACAGAATTGATGCCTATTTTGCTGGATGAGAGACATGAGGTTATTATCGGAGATATAGCACCCTCTCAAAAATTCCCTAACCAGCGCGTAGAAGCGGACCTTCTGGACAAGGAAAGCCTTCGTCAAGTCTGTCAGGGATGTGACACCATTATTAATCTGGCAGCGGTTCATCACGATAACGTGCGTCCCATCAGCCGCTATCACGATGTGAATGTAAAAGGATCCCAAAACTTGTGTGACGTTGCGCAAGAGCTGGGCATTGAAAACATTGTTTTTACCAGTTCTGTTGCTGTTTATGGCTTCCAACCCGGCGAGCCTGATGAAGATACGCCACATAAACCTTTCAACCCTTACGGTAAGACGAAATCAGAAGCCGAAGATGTCTATCTTCTATGGCAAAGACATGCCCCCAATAAGCGTGCATTAACAATTATCCGCCCTACTGTTGTATTTGGCCCAAACAATCGTGGAAATGTCTATAACCTGTTACGCCAGATTGCTTCTGGTGCTTTCGTAATGATAGGCGACGGCAAAAATAAAAAATCCATGTGCTATGTCGGTAATGTCGCAAGTTTCATAAAATATTCCCTTGGCTTCGGAACAGGCGTTCATGTTTATAATTATGTCGACAAGCCTGACTTTACTATGAACGAGCTTGTGAAACAGGTGCGTGAAACTCTTGGAAAAGGAAAAGGTGTTGGTATAAGGCTTCCCTATTGGGCGGGTTATTCTGCTGGTGCATGCTTTGACGCTCTTTCCAAGATAACAGGAAAAACCTTCCCGGTCTCACGCATACGTATTGAAAAATTTTGTGCCAATACTGTTTTCAATGCTGACAAGGCACATTCCAGCGGCTTTAACGCACCTACGAATTTGCAGCATGCTTTGTCTGCCACACTCGAACACGAATTCGGCGAAGGAAAGCAATAAATTTTGCAGGTTTATGGCTAAGCTGGGCATGAACCAGCCACATGAATATCCACATATAGGTTAGCATCCAGTAAGGGAATCCGGCTTTTGGCAGGAAAACACCGATTGCACCAAGCAAAGCCGAATACACCATAATCAAAGGTGTTGCCTGACCTTGCGTAAAGCCGGCCGCTAAAAAATGGTGATGAAAATGGTTTCTGTCAGGTGCGAACGGCCGGCGGCCTTGCCGGATGCGAGCTGTTAACATTCCGAAAGCATCCCATATGGGCAACGCCAATATCCAGGCCACAGTAATCGGTTGGAAGATGTCTTCCGGGTTTTGTGACAATGTCATCGCATACCACGCCAGGATCAGGCCAAGTACCATACTTCCCGCATCGCCTAAAAATACAATTGCAGATGACCTGAATGGTGTCCGCATGTTGTACCAGAGATACCCGACCAGTCCACCGGCCAGCATATAAAGCCCTGCCGGCGGTATCAGCCCCGCCAACATGCAAGCCAGTATGAGGTATCCCGTCATAATTACGCCAAGCCCGCAGGACAAACCGTCGATACCGTCAATCATATTTATGGCATTAATAAGATAAACCACACAAAAGACTGAGAATATCGGAGCAAACCATCCAAAGTTACTTTCTCCATAGCCAAAAAGATTTCCCATGCTCGATAAATTTGCACCGTTATAAACAACAAGAATAGCGGCGAGAAAATGAACGAGAAACTTAAAATTGGCATTAATATGATACTTATCATCTACAACACCCAGCAGAAGAAGCATTATAACAGCCGTAAAAAACGGCCAGATATCCTGCAAAAGTAAATCGGCCTGAAACGCATACACACCCGACAGAACAAGAAAAGGTATAAAAATGGCTATACCCCCGATAGGCGGTATCAGTCCATCATGGTGCTTACGGTCATCAGGAATATCAACAAAATTAGTTTCAATGGCTAGCCTGCGTAAGATACGCACGAGACAAAGTGTTCCGATAAGGCATATTAAAAATGTCATAGCCGCTTAAAATATAATGAAAATGTCTTTTGCTCAAGCTTTTGCTGAGGTGGTAATGAATTTGGCAATTTCTATTGCAGCCTGAAGGCTTGTAACCAGACCATGTGAACCATGCGCGGTGGAAACATAAAGACCGGGCTTTACCTCGCCAAACTCAGGAAATTTATGTTTATTTGTTGTTCTGAGAGAGGCTCTCTCCTGCTCTAATTCTATACTTTCAGAGATATGGGGCAGAAATTCAGCCAGTTTATTTAGAATATATCTATTGTCATCTTTTTTAACATCTACGTCCTTTGACCAGGGCTGAAAACTTGCACCAACGCCGTGGTAACCATTCATCGGCGCGGAAATATAGCCCCCATAATGTATATTGCACTTCATTGTTTTTGAGCAGCTAGTCGCCTTTGCCAATGCCATTTGACCCCGCACAGTTTGAAGCTCCACCTCCGGCATAAGCTGGGGAATATGATAGGCGTTTGCCAATATGGCCTTATCAAATCGCTCACCGTCCAGATACCAGCCTCCATCTGATATAGGCTCGATACTTTCAATCGCGGTATTTAATCTGATATCCGCCTGCTCACTATAAGCTATGCAAAGTTTTTTAGGTGATATCTGAGCGGAGGTCGCGAGATAGAGAGCCTCCGCAGGTATATCTGTTCCTGCAATTTCAGAAGCTTTTTCCGAACTGACAATCCGCATTTCTTCTTCCGGCCAGCCCCAGTTTTTTATCATTTCACTGTAACGGTCTTTCTTTGTCTCATCCGTTATCAAATGCAACGCCCCACATTGCTCAAAATCAAGGCTGTGTGTTTGAGAGAGTTCTTCAGCGGCTTTTAAAACAGCCTTAAATCCAGCGGCGTAAAATGATGCTTCTTTATTGAAAAATTTATAGAAGCGCGGGTTAATCATTCCTCTTTCATTACCGGATGCGCCTGATGCTATTTCAGTACCTTTTTCAAATATGGTGACGTGATGGCCCTGCCTTGATAAACACCATGCAGCCGCACAACCGGCCAGTCCGCCACCAATTATCGCGATTTTATACCTCATTTGCTAGCCGCTTCTCCGGTAAATTTACCGATAAGGCGTTCCCTCTTCCGGCCAAAGCCTTTTGTTTTTTCAACGTCAAATCCTGCAGCTTGCAAACCACGCTTTACAAAGCCCGCAGAAGTAAACGTCGCAAAAGAGGTTCCCTCTTTTGAAAGACGGGCCATGTTCTTAAAAACCGTGTCAGTCCACATAAGAGGGTTTTTTGCAGGTGTGAATCCGTCCAAAAACCAGGCATCAACCACTATATCCTGTGTCATCGGCAAACATTCATTCACATCACCAATATAAAGACAAAGCGTAAGGGATGGTGTAATTTCAAGAATGTGCCTTCCAGTTTCTCTTTGCTCTGGATACAGGGATAAAAATTTTTCTATCTTATTTTCGAACCTACTTCCCCATCGTGAAAGGCCTTTTCTAATCTCTTCAGCATCCAGCGGGTACATTTCATAAGATATAAATTTGAGTTTCAGGTCAGGTGCGTTTTTTTCTAATAACTCCCAGGCAAGAAAAAAATTTAACCCCGTACCAAATCCTGTTTCAGCAATAGTATAGCTGCTGTTTGTATCCCAGCTTTGCGGCAGATTACTGCCTTTAAAAAACACAAACTCGCTTTCCTCGGCACCGTTTTCTACCGAGAAATATATATCATCAAAGGCATTAGACCTTGGCACATCGTACATAATGCTCCATATAATAGAGAGACAGATTTAAAAACAACACCTAAATCCTTCAAGAGTAACAATGCCAGATTTGCAAAACCCCTTTTTCAAGACTTTCGATACACCTTACAGCGTACCCCCATTTAAAGAGATTGAGGTCGGTCATTTTCTACCTGCTATCGAGGCCGGAATTGAAAAAGCGCGGAAAAATATAGATGCTATCAAGACCAATAAAGATGAGCCTAGTTTTGAAAACACAATTGAAGCTCTGGAGTGCGCTTCCGAGGATTTAGGCTATGTCAGTTCGATTTTTTACAATCTTTTAAGCGTTATTGGTGGCGATGACTATAACGAGGTGGCTGAAAAAATCTCGCCCCTTACCGCCGATTTCAGCAGTGATGTATCATTGGACGAGGAATTGTTTGCGCGCGTTAAGAGCGTTTACGATAAACGTAACTCGCTTGACCTTGAAACCGTTGAAATGACTTTGCTTGACGACACCTATCAGGGTTTTGTCAGAAGCGGGGCGTTATTAGGTGATGAGGATAAGAAAATACTGCGTGAGATAAATAAGCAATCATCCAATCTAGGCACGCAGTTTTCACAAAATGTCATCAAGTCTTCGGCTAAATTTGAATTGAAAATTACTGATGAGGCCGACCTCTCAGGTCTTCCGGAAACTATAATCGAAAGCGCACGTCATGAGGCAGAATGTAAAGGCTATGAAAACACATGGCTTTTCACTCTTGATTTCCCGAGCTTCATCCCCTTCCTGACCTATTCAGACAAACGTGAGTATCGTGAAAAAATGTGGAAAGCCTTTTCCAACCGTGCCTTTAAAGATGATCATGATAATTCCGACTTAATTAAGAAAATCGTAGAATTGCGTAACAAGCGTTCAAAGCTTTTAGGCTTCAACACATTTTCCGATTTTGTTTTAGAACGGCGCATGGCCAAGACAACTGATTCTGTCATGGAGTTTCTTGAAACCTTAAGGCAAACCTATCGCCCGGCGGCAGAAGATGACCTTAAAAACCTAAAATCCTTCGCCAAGGAAAAAGACGGAATAGAAGAACTTCGTCCATGGGATATTGGATATTACAGCGAAAAAAGAAAGCAGGAGCTTTATAAATTTTCCGAAGAAGATTTACGCCCCTATTTCCCTTTGCAAAATGTGCTTGAGGGCACATTCCTGCATTTCCAGAAACTCTTTAATCTCGAGTTTAAAAAGGCGGAAAATATTCCGACATGGCATGACGATGTTCAGGCCTTTGAGGTGCAGGATAAAGACACGGGAGATTTATTCGGTATTCTTTACGCTGATTTCTACGTTCGTGAGAATAAACGCTCAGGCGCATGGAAAGCATCCTTCCGCGATCACGGCCTTTATCAAGGACAACAACGTCCGGCCATTATGGAGATTGTGTGCAACTTCTCAAAACCAACACCAGACAAGCCAAGCCTGCTCACACACAATGAGGTGCTTACCCTGTTCCATGAAATGGGTCATGCGATCCACGCGCTTCTTGGCCGTACGAAATATCCATCCACCAGCGGTACAAATGTATTATGGGATTTTGTGGAGCTTCCTTCCCAGGTCCAGGAAAACTGGCTCTATGAGCGTGAAACATTGAACATGGTTTCCGGTCACTATGAGACAGGGGATAAAATACCTGATGATCTGGTCGAAAAGCTTCGTTCTGCCAAAAATTACATGAGTGGTTGGACGGGTTTGAGACAAGTTTCCTTAGGTTTACTTGATATGGCCTATCACGTGAATGACAACCTTACACCAGACAGTGATATTATTGAGTTCGAAGACGACGCGGTTAAAGAGGCGATTCTTTTTGACCGTTTCGGCGGGCCGACATCGACATCATTTTCCCATATATTCGCAGGCGGCTATGCTGCCGGTTATTATAGCTATAAATGGGCAGAAGTTCTAGACGCTGATACCTTTGAGCTCTTCTTGGAAAAAGGGTTATACGATAAAGATACAGCCATGAAATACCGTCACGAGATCCTCGAACAGGGTGGTAGTGACCACCCCCTCACCCTTTATAAGAAGTTCCGTGGCAGAGAAGCTGATCCGGAAGCCCTTTTGAGACGTGAAGGTCTAATAGATAAAGCCTCTTAAGAAAAAATAAACTTTATCGCCGCAACGCACAAAAGTTTGTTAAATAAAAAGATCTGGTTAAGATAAACAAAGCTTTTCGGATTAATATGGAAAGTAATTTTGCTATTTTTCATATTTTCCCTTGAATTATATCCCTGCTTAGTTTATAAAATTCTAAACTAATCAAAATTTCTGGATGCGATGACTATTACAACGGCACAAATCAGAGGCGCACGCGGTATCCTTAATTGGAGCCAGCAGGATTTGTCTGACCGTACCGGCATATCAACGACATCTATAGGTGCTATTGAAAAAGGTTCTACACAACCTCGCGAAAGCAATCTTGCCATTATTCGAAAAGCTTTCGAAAAAAGCGGGATTGAATTTACGCCCGGCTCAGGCGTTCGCTTAAAAGATGAGACTATTAGCATTATTGACGGCGAAAACGCGTTGGATGAAATTAATGCTGATATAATCTCCACACTTGGCGGGACAGGTGGAGAAGTGCTTATTTTTGGCCTTGAGGAGCGTGCCGATCCATCCAGCGAAGAATATACAAAAATAAAAGACCATCTCGACAAGATTCTAAGTTCTAATATTACAGAGCGCATTATTGTCAAAAAAGGCGATACAAATTTCATCGCCCCAAAAGAATTTTACAGATCTATAAGTCCTGAATATTTCAGCCCTTACCCTTATTTCATTTATGGGGACAAACTGGCAATGGTGAATTGGGGCCCACCTATGAAAGGTTTGATTATAAACAGTTTTCTTTTCTCACAAACATTCAAAAAAGTATTTAATTTTGTGTGGGAAAGAGCAGATAAAACTATTTAGGTTAAAGAACTATTATGAATGACAACTCGATAACAGTTCCGAAAAAAGAGCCCGTTTTATTCATGCTGAATAAAATACCCGGTTATGACCACAACGCGGCCCATAATTACGATAAAAATGCGCAGAAATTTGCCGGTATCGCAGGTCTGGAAAAAATCAAGATTTACCCATTCATAGAGCGCGCCTTCAATGAGGCAGCATTAAATGGTTCATTTGACAGACAAAATGATAAAATTCTGGATATCGGATGTGGTCCTTTTCTTTTGGCCCTCCCCTTTTTAAGACGCGGCATCGCCGTTGA
>Ga0066376_10001567_pt1 | contig 22104 bp, 16 predicted proteins | sample Knorr_S15_td_Bot_FD_77009 | JGI IMG/M metagenome (GOLD analysis project Ga0066376, IMG submission 77009) | Marine microbial communities from Southern Atlantic Ocean transect - Knorr_S15_td_Bottom_ad_5009_LV_A | ecosystem: Environmental > Aquatic > Marine > Oceanic | place: Southern Atlantic...
CTTCATGTAATCTGATTCTTATACTTGTCCATGCGCTGCATTTTAAAGACAGGCAAGATTAAATCAACGCCTTACTTAAAGTTAGCCGCGTTGATTAACAATACATTAAATCAGGAAGGTTTTATGCTCTTAGGCTTCTGCGAAACTGGAAACAGATTGCGAGCGCCCGGCAACAATCAAATGCGTTACAGAATCAGCCGCTTCTTTAGTTTCAAAATCAACAATCTCATAGGCTGTGGGATCAGCAAAAAGCGTATGCAAAATCTGGTTATTCAGGGCGTGGCCTGCCTTATAGCTTTCATAACGACCAATAATAGGAAGTCCTGCAAGATAGATATCACCAACAGCATCCAGTAATTTGTGACGTGAAAATTCATTGTCGAAACGTGTTCCGTTGGAATTCAGCACACGGTCACCGTCAATCACAACCGCATTATCCAAGGATCCGCCAAGTGCCAGACCTTGTGAGCGCAGATATTCGACCTCATGTAAAAAGCCGAAGGTGCGCGCATCAGAGGCTTCTGTCTCAAAGTCCTGTAAGGTTAAATCAAGAACAGAGCGCTGCTTGCCGATTGCCTTGCTGTCAAAGTCAATTGTGACATCAAATGAACATCCCTGCCCCGGCATCAATGTAACCACCTTGTCACCGTCTTTAAATTCGACAGTTTTCAAAATTTTGATGGCTTTGCGTGGCTGGTCAAGTTTCTGTGTGCCGACTGAGTCAATCGCGCGGATGAAGGGGCGGCTCGAACCATCCATAATAGGAATTTCCGGCCCGTCCAGCTCAACAACTGCGTTATCAATGTCACAGGCGCGAAGGGCCGCCATGATGTGTTCGATTGTGCCAACGGACACACCTGCATCATTACGGATAACAGTACAAAGCGTTGTTTCCTTGACGTTGGAATAAAGACCCTTGATCGTGTTTTCACGGTCAGTTACATCGGTGCGGACAAATGTAATGCCGCTATTGGCCGGCGCCGGGAGAATTTTAAGAAAAGTTTCTACACCGCTATGCACACCTACACCTGTGAGGGCAACTTCTTTTGCGAGTGTTTTCTGCAACATAATCTTAAGCTTTCTGTTGGGTGCGCCTCTTAAGGTGCGCGGGGGTTTGTTACAGTTTTTATAATATGTTGCGGGCGCGTAAAGAACAAATCACGCTTTGTTGCCTTATGTTACAATTCTTACAAAAGCCAAAAAAAGTCGGAAAAGGTACCTATATTCAACTTGACAGGCAGGTGCATTTTAGGACATAACATCGTTTCGATACTTGGTTCGGCGGGGTAGCTCAGGTGGTTAGAGCAGAGGAATCATAATCCTTGTGTCGGGGGTTCAAGTCCCTCCCTCGCTACCAATCCCTATTTAAGGGCTTGAAACCAAACAACTTCCTGATAATAAATAATAAAATTTTCCAATTTGTTACACATTTATGTTACACATTGGAGATGGAAGACTTGTCTAACTACCCTGGATTAAAACGCCGAAACAACACTTGGTATGTTCGAAAACGTGTACCTCAAGATGTTTCCGATATGTACAATTCTGAAACTGTTTCAAAATCCTTGGGCACTGAAACTCTGGAGCACGCTAAAAAGCTATACCATAAGCAAATGCTCATTTTTGAAAATGACTTTGAGCAAAAAAGAATATTAAAAATAAACCAGAAGGAAGCTGATCAGCTCTCTAAATTCAGTGATGTTGCACTCCTTGGTCTTGCTTTGGAGTGGTTTCAGGAAAAAGAAGGAAAATGGGAGAAGGCTAAATTAAAATCCTTAAGCACCCAGCACACTGACGCAGAAGTGGAACATTTGTTAAACGAAGCCCGATTGGAGCACCAAAGTTATATAAGTGCACTTAAGTGCAACAATTATGAAATAGTCTATCCCTCAGCACAGAGATATTTAAAAAAACGGAATATATCGTATTCTGTAAGCTCAGAATCTTATAGAAAATTCTGTTATTACGTGGCGAAAGCTCTCGAATTTTCATTACAAAACGATATTAAAGAGTTTCAGGGGAAAAGCATCATCGCCACCCTTCCTCCAATCTTTGGAAGCCTGCCAGATAATTACAAATTTGGGATTAACACAAAATCAGAAACTATCAGCCTTAGCGATCTGCTGGAAAAATTTCTGAAGCAAACAGAGCGGCAGAATATTTCAGAGAAAAATAACAAGAACTATAGGCTAGTTGTCTCAAGATTAAACGATTATGCAGGTAAGGAGTTAGACCTCCAACAAGTCAATCGAAACTATTTGGAAGAATATCGTAACGCCTTGTTAAAATACCCGAACCGACTACCCGCAAAGCATAAAAATTTATCCTTCAGCGATGCTCTTAATGCTGCTGAAAAACATATGCTTACAACTCTATCTGTGAAAACTGTAAACACTCATATGACCTGCCTCCACAGTTTGTTTGAATACGCCTATTTGAATGATTTTATAACGAAAAACCCTGTTCAGAAACTAACTCTGCTTGATCCAGAGCAGGATAGCGAAAAAAGATATCCTTGGCCTGTAGAAAAACTGAATAAGATTTTTAGAACACCTTTGTTTACTCCTGATAACCCCAAACAATTCTCAAGCAGTAAATATGACGAAGCCCTATATTGGTTCTGCTTAATTTCGTTATGGACAGGAATGAGTAAAAAAGAAATTTCTCAGTTTCAAATTTCAGATTTACGTTCCGAAAACCACATATTGTTCTTAGATGTGGTAGACCGTCCTGAATTAGGTGCTAATTTGAAAAATCAGTACCGTATAAGAAAGATTCCCGTACACAAAGAATTGATCAGATTAGGTCTTCCTGAGTTTTTCAATAAGCGGAAAGATCGCACTTGGTTGTTTTCTGAATTAACGGGTACATCAATTAACGGGCGCAGTCACTACATTGGCAAGAGATTTGCAGATTTGATTAAAAAATACGATTTAGATTCCCCGAAATGCAGTTTCCACAGTTTCCGGCATAATTACAGAGACGCACTTCGTGATACTGAAATGAATAAAAATATACAATATGCTCTTGGTGGATGGTCAGGCGGAGAAAACAAAACTGTTGCTGATAACTATGGAAGTGGTTACAGCATCTCTAAGTTAAATGAAAATCTTCAAAAAATTTCATATAAAGGTTTAGATTTGAAGCATTTATATGTATAAATTCAATAATTGTAGAAAAAGATTTTGCTTAATATTTTGCCATTGACTTTATGAACTGAAGTTAAAGAGCCGGACAATGATTTAACGGTAACATAAGAAAGATGTTAGAAGAACTCTCAGAAAATGAACGCCGTCAGAGGTTGCGTCTTGAAGGTTATCGTAGCCCCGAAAAATTACCTGATATTACTCCGAATAATTTTGACGAAAAACTCTGGGTGAGCGTTAACAAACCTCGATGGAACATTAAAGAGGCTTCTTATTATTTGTTATACTGCCATCCAGATAATACCTACGAAAATGACAAGTTACTTAAGTTTGAAAGAATCTACTTTTGGCTACTTGAGAATCTAGCTAAAGAGAAAAATACCAGTCCGGGAGAAATAGCTAAAGAGGAGTTTAGTCCGGGCTTTCTAATAAGGTATGAATTTGAAAATTATAGACCCATAGACCTTAAAATTTGGTCTCTCTATCACTGGGTAGATATGGATAAACACCCTATTAAACTTCCTCCGCATAAGCGAAAATATCTTTTTACTCGGGCTGCGGAAATTATATGGGATGAATTCGAGTTTATTAGTGTTTCGGCAATGGCAGCATTTCTCCATAAACACTCAAACGTCATATACAAAGGTGAGAATACCCCTTCGGAGTCTACCTTAAGTGATAATTGGCTTAAAGGAAAAAGCCCGATGCCTTTTAAAGGTATAAAAAAAAGCATGAAAATTGACCCAAATGATCATGAAGAAACCTTAATCCAATTGTTGAAAGAAAAAACTAGGGTAAAACACTAGGGCGTTATTTTAGTCTACCTTCCGTGTGCTGATATTTGTTTCTTGATAAAACTGGCGAAACAAATGAACTAAGGAGATTAAAATGTTCAATAATTTTTTTAAAAACTATGTGAGATCATTCATTTTTTCAGATCTTATGAATAAGCAAACAGTCAAATCTAAAATAATTCAGGGGGGTAAAAATGCGACAAATTAATGATACGGAATTAGAGATTATAAGATTACTTCGGAAAAATGCCGTAGAAATACGAAGATGTTCGGAACGGATTATTTCTAGCTGTGATAAAAGATTAGATTTAGCCAACTATCACAGGTCTTATGATATAGGTGTCTGGCAAGCCGATTGCAAGCTTAAGAAAAATGCGGGGGAACTTGAGGGACTATCCCAGAGCTTTAAGAAGTTTTGCGAGAGCTATTTGTCATTATATTATGAAGACCTCTGTAAATAGTGTTTGATGAGCGTGCTACTGGTACGCTCATTAACCTCTTTAATTAGTTATGCCTGTACTAGTAAATTATAAATTTGAACTTGAGTGCAATTCAAGAAAGTATTCTACTAACAAGACTAAAACTGTAGTTGTAGATAGCTCTAGAATAGCTAAGAGGTATCTATCTAATAAGGTTATAGTTCTTAGACCTATTATAGATAATATGGTTATTAGATATTATTTTCAGGATTTTCCAAAAAATGAGCATGAAGATTTGGAACAGATGATTAAGTCTTATCTGGTCCTTCATGTTAAAACTACTCCTTCCCAATATTCTGATATCTCACTGTATGATGCCAAAAAGTCAAAATACAGAGGTTTCAGCCAAAATATATATTTCACTCATAAAAGCTCTGGGGCAACTACACTTATTCAGGCTTGTCCGAAAAAAGATAAGAATGGGGAGACAAAGAGACCATTTTTAAAAATATGGCTGAACCCTGATGAAATAGGGGAAAAAGGAATGCAGGAAGTCCGACAACTTATTCTGGACATGACCGTACAGACCCTGACCCTTGATCAAATATTATCCCATAAAAAATGTATTGAAAGGATGGATATTGCAATTGACATCTTAGGGATTGCGCCAGAAGACCTTGAAATCAGAGGAGACTTGAGAGACCCAAAAAAAGTCATGCAGGTTAATAGTAAGACGGGTCGCAAACAAACCTATTATGTTGATTATAAGCCAGGAACATCTACCAGAACATATCTTTATGATAAGCGAGCGGAAAGATTGGATAGCGGTCAAAAGCCTTTATATAACGGTGTACAACACACTAGGGTTGAGCACAGGGTCGAAACAACTCTGGCTGCCAATCAATTGTTAAAGCTTAAAAACCATTTTAAGAAAATTGATATTTGGGCGATGGACTATTCTGCACTTAAGTGCAACGGAGACCACTTATACATCTTTGCGATTGATTACATTCTTCGAAGAACGTTACAAAAGGCAAAGCAAATATTTCCCGATGCCGCCTCAAAAGTTAAATGTTCTCAGGCTTATTATAAGGCCAGAAGAAATATCTGGGAGCCAGAAGCTCTCTGGGATAAAAACTGGCATAAAGTTTTGAAAAAATCAGGGCTTCTACCCATGAATAACGATTAACCGGGATGAGGTATTGCACTTAAGTGCAATATATAGAAATTTCTAAAATGAACTTAAGTACAAAATCTGGTGAACTGACCCCGGACACAAGGTAATTTGGATATGGACACTTTTATATTTCTTTAAACCTTGCAAATGCTTATTCAGCAAAGAGTAAAGGTACTTTTTATACTTAAGTAGAAAATGCTGTCCATAGCTAAAAAATAAGAATTATTTAGACATAAAACACCCATTTTGGACAGTTTGGACACTTCAGAAAAACCCCCTCTATCCTTTATGGGCTAATGGATAGCGAGAAATACCTCTTGTGTCCAAAGGTCGGGGTTTTTCGAATTTGCAATTTCCTTGACCACGCCCGCCACTCAGCCACGATAAGCCTTACAAACTTATATGATGAAAGGCGTCAGATGATTACCAAAAATATTTCATTTTTAGAAAACGATATAAGAGAGGAGCTGGAAAATTATGCGGTCAATCTGCATGAGCATAACTGGTGTTATACTGATCGTTGGTTGCTGGCTTCCTGTCTTCAAAAAGCTATCAGGAGAGGACATGGAAGGATCGCCCTCTCCTCTGCTGTTAATTTATATCAGCTTGATAAGCGGATGCTACAGAGAAGACTACTGGTTACAGCTTATGAAGATATCGGAATGGGTGATTTAAAAGCATTGGCTTATGTTACCCATATCTGTACCGATACGCTCTTCAGAAAATCTGTAGGTGAGCTGAAATCATATCTCTATGCAGCGTCACTTCTGGCAGGGTCACATAAATGCCGGGCAACCGACCAGCTTTACATGATCTGTAACCATGCGGAGGAAGGTCAAGAGATAAGAGAGGCTATTAACGAACTGAGCATCAGAGACATTATGAGATGTGCTTTGGATAATAAGTCTGAGCTTTACACCAGGGCATATGCTGCTCAAAAGCTTCACGCCGATAAAGCCTGTAATGCGATTACCTTCATGGAGCAATTACCTGTCTCTCCGCCTGTTATCGATATATGCAGTGTGGCGACCTCAAAAATGCGTGATCCCCTACCCGTTTTTATACCGCTTATACTTTTCAGGATTGTAGAGAATACAATCTTGAACAAAAATGATACGGGCAGTCCTGACCCATCAAAGATACCGCCTTATGCATTTGACCCCCTTCATACCCGATCAGGCAAAGAAGCTGTTAGGTTGTTAAGAAACGAAGTGTCAGAGCTTCGACCCTTTACTGTTAAGCAGATCGGTAAGGCTATATTCCATACAGAAAGCGTGTTATGTGACCGGGAGCTTTCTAGCCCCGAACTTGATGATTTGAAGGCAAAGAACGTCGAGGTTAGTTTACGACATGGTGCAACACCACTCGATCGTCACCATGAACTTTTATCACTTGCAATCAAACATATGTTTAATTTGAATTTAATCCGTGCTGAGGCCTATCAGAACCATAAACCACACTTGCCCTCCAGAATGTTGTAAAACGCATGTATGAGCTTTCTAGAGTCACTGAGACCCCAATAACTCCTGATAACAAAACCTTATCGGAGGCTCAAAAACGTGCCCGTGACTATGCAAGACAGGCTCTATCCAAAAACACATGGAAAGCCTATCAATGTGATCTTGATCATTTTACGGCATGGGGCGGAACAATACCCTCAACTCCCGAGAAACTAACCGAATATCTCTCGACCTTTGCAGGGGAACTTGCAATCTCCACGCTAAGCAGAAGACTTGCTTCAATTAACAAAGCGCATGAAATGTCGGATCATCTCTCCCCGACCACCGATCAAAAAGTAAGGCTTGTTATGAAAGGTATTAGACGGGCGCATTCATCCAAGCAAAAGCAAGCATCCCCGCTTCTGAGGGATGATCTGATCAGTATTTGTTCACAAATGACAGATGACCCTAAAGGCAAACGGGACAAGGCTCTCTTGCTCATTGGATTTGCCGGGGCTTTAAGGCGGAGTGAGCTGGTGGCCTTGAATATTGATGATATCGAATTTGTGTCAGAGGGTGTTGTCCTTCATATCAGGAAATCAAAAACAGATCAGGAAGGACGGGGACGAAAAATAGCAATCCCCAAAGCCAAAACACAGAGCCGGATTTGTCCTGTCAAAGCATTACGAGACTGGATGGATATACTTCCCTCCTCTGATGAGTCGGTTTATCGCTCTATAGTTAAAAACCGGCAAGTGCAATCCAAACGGCTTTCCGACAGTGCTGTCTCGGTCATTATCAAATCCCATGTCAAAAAGATTGGCCTTGATCCTGAGAATTATTCCGGTCATTCGCTACGCGCCGGATTTTGTACCTCTGCTGCCATGATGGGGCTGCCTGAGTGGAAAATCATGAAGCAATCAGGTCATAAGAGCCATAATGTGATGATGCGTTATATCCGTGATGCCAGGTTATTTGAAGATCACCCGCTTGATACAATATTCTGATTTAAAACGAATTAAACCTTCCCCTTCTCAACAATCATCAGTAAGATAAAGACAGCGTTTCGGAAAAATGAAACGTTGGGGCTTTGTAACCTCTCAAATGCGGCCTTATGCATCAGGCCGTTAAAATCTTGATGCCTTCTCGATCATTATGGTCGGGGAGGTGGCGGAATATAATAGCGTTCGCGTGAATACGCTGCGCCGCTCTTAGGACGGTTACAAACTCCCCGGCTGCCAGAGAAATCTGGTGGCCGTTTGAGTAACTAACCGGATGACTAAGGGAAGGATGCATCTGACTATGGCAACAAAAGTAAAAGTGATTGGCGGATCAGTACCGGCACAAACAGCAGTCTATGACAGGCATACCCTTTGCTTTTTAAATGATAACAACGATAAATTTAAGTATTGGCTTCCCTCTGCTATAGAGAATGTTGAGAAAATAGCAGATGATAAACGCTCAATGACTTTCAAGGTCACGGTAGCTGGACATGAGCTTATCATTGACGGTAACCTGAAACTCTTTAATTGCTTTATCTCTGACCAAAGTAAAGATGGCGGAGGTAAGTCTCCCCTCATAAGCCATAAAGCGGGTGGCGGTAAGATAAGTCCTTGGCTTTGGGCGGTGCTTGTAATCGGTATTATCATCGCCATAGCGCCTAAAGATGATAAACCAAAGCCTGTACCAGCTTCACAACAAACAAGAGCCACGCTTCCTCAGAATTCAATTCCTTCACAGCCAACAAGTTTAGCACCGGAATTAAATTACGTTGTACTCAGCGAAGGTGTCTCTAATCAGGCGGGAGAATTATCAATTGACCAAAGACTTCAGGTAAATTCCAAAGCCACTCGCGAAGAACTTGAGGAATGGCTGACTTCGATATGGAGCAACCTTAAGTCCAACGGGTACCAGAAAATCCATCTCTACGCCTACCCGCCGGAAGAAATAAACACATCAAAACTCAACTGGGCAGGAATGCTAAGCTGGAGAGAAGTTACTGGTGCACCAAAGCTAACATTTAAAGATGAGCAGATTACTTTGCTTCAAAATATATCTACTCCAGCGCAGGAAATAGCAAACACAGGAAACTGGGCAACGCGTAGCGAAGTTTCACCCATTGATGATAGTACGAATGTCACGATCGGGATGGAGGCCTGGGAAAGCTTCCGAAATGACTATGGACAAATGATTACACCAGTTCTTTTGATCAGGTGCAAAGAAAATACAACCGATGTTATCGTGCAATGGGGGACATATCTTGGAATTGATGAAACAGCCGTTTTAATGCGTTTAGGCAAAGACAAAGCAAAGGAACGTTCATGGACTATCTCCACTAATTACGAAGCAGTCTTCGCTCCCTCACCCATTAACCTTACCAAGGAAATGATGAAACATAACAGCATACTATTGAATGTAACGCCCCATGGTTCCAATCCTGTCACAGCCGAGTTTGACCTTATTGGACTTCAGGATGCAGTAAAGCCACTGAAAGAAGCGTGCGGGTGGTAGTAATTTAGAATTTTGTAAATTGTTGTATTTACAGATATTTTCTGCTTTTATATTTTGAATGTTATACAGGTCATCAGATTATGCAGAAATATTTTAAATTTAGTAACGTCCTTTTGTTTTTTCTAACTCTCGCCGTATTGTGGTTAATAGGCGAGGTCACTTATCAAGGGTTAGTAGATGATGCAAACTTTCTCCAAAATTCTGATGGGGGCTATGTCACGTTAGCAACCAAATTTGGTCGGTTTCCTATTGTCGTTGATGACACTGTTACTGGTGATGCCGGAACAAAAATTACATTTAATATTATTAACCCTGTAACTATACATTTTAAAGAAGCCGGCATTTCACTAATCGTAAATGGTACATTAGAAAAAAAGAGCGTTGATCTCTCGCCAGGCTTAAATAGAGTTGAATTTGATGTATCCCCTATGGATCGAGGTGAAACTTTCCAAATGTACATCGACTTGGATAAAATTTATCAGAGATAAGACTTAATTATTAAAACGAATAAAATTAAACAGTGGTGAAACAAATATGTCTATAAATAAGAAAAAACTTCCAGAATTTTTGGCAACTGGTGAGCAAGCTCGTCTTATCCCAGTAGGTTCAGAGGGAAAAAAAGAAGGCAGGGCGACTTCTGTTTTATTGGCAAATTTGTCAGCGGTACATGAATTTGCACAGGTTATGTTCGGAGCGGTTGGTCTACGAATTGGTTCCCGCGCTAATATCGAGGTTTTCACGGAAATTGTATTCAAAGATAAAGACGACAGCAAGAAATTACGTCCTGACGGACTGATCATCGTCAATACCGGTCGCAGTCAATGGAAAGCTCTTGTTGAAGCTAAGATTGGCAATGCTGAACTAGATGAACAGCAGATAAAAGATTATCTGGCCCTTGCCAAAAAATACAAAATTGACGCGGTTATAACGCTGTCTAATCAATATTCCGCAATTCCGTCACATCACCCGATCAGCTTTAAAAAATCGGACTTAAAGGGTGTCGGTCTATTTCACTTCTCATGGATGTACATCCTAACGGAGGCTATCCTTCTTTTGAAATCAATGAGCGTGGATGATGAAGACCAGCGTTTTCTTTTGAATGAAATGGTTCGCTATTACGATCATGACAGCGTAGGCGTATCAGAGTTTACAAGTATGAATAAGGAATGGAAAGACATTACTACAGCCGTGCGGAGTGGCTCAACGCTCTCCAAAACTTCTGATGACGTACAAAACACCGTTATAAGCTGGCATCAGGAAGCACGGGATTTATGCTTGATAATGAGCCGAACCTTGGCTGTGCCTGTGTCCTTGCGTTTAAACCGCAAACATACAAACGATCCCGTAGCTCGTGTAAAGAAAGATTGTGAAGATTTAGTCAAAACACTTGCCCTGACTTGTGAGCTTGATATTCCCAATGCTGTTTCACCACTTAAAGTCACGGCTGATCTTCAAAGACGCACGTTAGATTGCTCCATGTCTCTTAATGCACCGAAGGATAAGCAACGCGCTTCCTCTCGATTAAATTGGCTTTTAAGACAGCTTAAACAGACAGATGTAGAAGATGTTTTTATCCGTGCTTACACTATGGGACGGGGAAACAATCCGCAGGTAAAATTAAGTGAAGTAAGAGAAAATCCCGATGCATTATTGGTAATCGAGGGCAATCAAATTCAGCCTGTCGCTTTCGATGTTATTTTGAGCCGAGACTTAGCAGGTAAGTTTTCAGGCCGAAATACTTTTATTCAAGCTGTTGAGGAGACCGTAAAGCAATTTTATATTGCCGCAGGTCAGTGCCTCGAAGCATGGACACCTCCCGCGCCTAAAGTCAAAAAAATTCAAAGCGAAGATATTCACGAGGTTGATGAGCCAGAAGAAGTAAAGCTGGTTCAGGTTAAAGACCCGGAAAACCGTATTGAGGCTATCTCGGAAAAGTAAGAAGAGGATATAGCCATTAATGAATAACAGGCGATAAAACATTTTAATATCATCATCTAAAAATGGCATATAATAAGGTTACATACATTGGTCGCAGAACATAATTTACAAAATCAAGACGATACGCACGATAAATTCATAAAAGATAAAATCGGTGATTTGCGTATGCGGTTGCTTGATCTGACAAATCGTAATGCTCTACTCAATTTCCGGCACTCTGAAAAAGCTTTGACCCATGTTCGTATTATAGACGAGTTACCGGATTTCCTTTTCGGTGCATTAGTCGATGGTAAGAAGCTGACCTTTCTCCCTCTCCCAGAGTCAGACGACGAACCACACGATGAAAAGACGGAAGAATTTCAAACCTATTTTCGTGAAGCCACACTCACTGATGAAAAGTATCTTGAAGGTGTTGCCGAGCTTATCGACAAAGATGACAGCTTTGATGATTTAGCCGTTATTGAGCGAGCACTAAAAGATCGTGTACGAGAACGTCTTGGGATGCCGCCTGTGAAAGACTTGAAACCGCTTTCAAATGCTAAATGGGCAAGACAAAACGATCTTGAGCCTAAATATGATATGCCCGTCCCCTCGGAAGAGGACTTTGAAACAGCAGACAAGCACTACGATGAATACATTCAGACGCTTTTGAAGCCAAAAGAACTCCGCCACAAGCTTTCTGGTCTGAAACGCTACATCAATACTGATATTAACGAAACGGGCGTAAATACGTTCTATGCGGCTTTTGGTTTTCTCGAACGCTATGACAGTGAAAACTCTGAAAAAGCGTTTTATGCTCCTCTTGTGCTCCTTCAACTTGACCCGCCTATTGTAAAAAAGACTGCTGATGGTGAAGTATTTACAAGCGTTGAAGCATCCGGCGAAGACCCTCAATACAACCTTCCTCTGGCTGAAAAGTTAAAGGAGTTTGGCCTCGTACTGCCACAACTATCCGAGGATGATAGTCCCGAAAGCTACATGGATAAAGTTGAGCGTCTGATTAAAAATCAAAAAAATTGGCGCGTGAGACGTCTTATTACCTTTGGGCGTTTTCAATTTGCTCGTCTTGTTATGTATCATGACCTTGATCCCGCAAGATGGCCCGGTGACGGTGGCCTTGAAAAACATGACATTATTGGCGATCTCATCGCAGGTAAGAAAGAAGGAATGGGTAGCCCCGTCAATGATGATGCGCCAATTTACGATATTGATACCGATCCAGAGGTAGAAAAAGCCGCTCCTATTCTCATTATGGAGGCAGACTCATCACAGCACAGCGCGATTGTAGATGCCTTGAAAGGTAATAATCTTGTTATTAAAGGACCACCCGGCACTGGGAAATCGCAGACAATTACCAACCTTATTGCGAATGCGCTGGCACAAGATAAGAAGGTTTTATTTATTGCTGAAAAAATGGCTGCTTTGAATGTAGTTTACAGTCGTCTGCAAAACGCAGGTCTTGGCGATTATTGTCTTGAACTGCACTCCACCAAAGCGAAGCTGAAAGACATTAAAGAGAGCCTTTCAACCACGATAGAGAATAGAAAGACTATAACCCGTCCAAAAGACTTGGCTAAACGTGTATCTGAGATCAATGAAGCAAAAACTAGGCTGCGTGAATACTCTGATGTTTTGAACCAAACCTTTGGGGAGTCTGGTAAAACCATTCATGATATCATGTGGAGTGAGCAATCGCGCCGACATGTTGCTGAGAATCTCCCTGTTTCTATTAAAAAAATTCAAATTGAAGATCCTCTCTCTTATTCTAATCAAAAACTTGAAGCTGTCTGCGATGAACTTAAAGAGCTGGAAAAGCTTGAGCGTCAAAATGAAGAGTACAGTAAGGGCAAGCATCCATGGGCGGGCGTGCATGTCTCTAAGGCAAGCAGTCTGAAAGCACAGGAGATAATTCAAGCCTTTGAAGAAGCTGATGCTTCTCTGGATGCGTTATTAAAGCAGACCAAACGCTTTGAAGACGAATTCCAATGGATTTCCAAACAAAGTATTTCACAGTGGCAACAAGCAGCCTATGACTGCACCAAAATTCAGGGCTTTAAAGATGCTGAAATTGATTTTAACGCCCTTGAAAAATTCGGTTCACCGGATAAACGTGACATTGCCAAACGTCTTCAAGAAACGCTTGAGAGCTACGATCAGTTTATAAGCGATATAAGCGAAGATATTGGTGATCCTGAACGCTTTCTTGAAGAGAAAAATCAGGCGTTAGGTTTATGCTCTCAGGCTGAAAGCCTTGATATTGCGGATAAAACGGCAGAGGAACTAACCGGGCTTATAGAGCGTCGTGAAACGCAAATCAAACAATGGAAACAGGCTGCGCAATCATTTGAACGTGTGAGCAGCAAAATATTTGGCTCATCCACTTTAGACCCTAATGTTAGCAACCTCAGTCTTGTTATTAAAGTTGTCGGCTTTCTATCAGAAGTGGATAGGGATTTATTATTCTTACGCCACGAAAATTCTTTGAACGAGGCTCATAAGCCAGTATTTGAAAAGGCACTCGTTCAACAGGCGGCCCTGATAGAACAAAAAACGAAGTTGGAAGGGTATTTTGATCTGAACTTCCATATTCCAAGCGATATTCTTAATAAGGCTGTATATGCGCTTTCAACAGCCAATGTGTTATCGTATTTCAAGCCTCAATATTACACCGCATGGAAGACCTTGAAATCTGCTTCCCTCATACCGGAAAAAATCAGTGCGCAGGAAGCGGTAAGTCGTTTGAGGGAATTAAAATCCTATAAAAACGATAAGGTAGTTTTTGAAGAAGATATACGCTATCAGCAAGCATCTGGAACTGCATTCAGTGGGTTGGATACAGATTTTGAAGGGTTGAACAAAATCAATACCTGGGCCATTAACATTCGCCAAGAGTTTAGCGGTTTGGGTGAACGAAATGATAAAATAAAACAGTTTTTGTTGAAATCTGACGTGTCTGATTTACAAGTCGTTCAAAACGAAACCTGTCACATTGACGCATCTTTGCTTTTGGAAGGCATGAAGGATGAAGAAACCAATCTGGACGATCACATTTCCGCTCTGAGTGATGAATTGGTTCAAATACAATCTCTGCATGACTACCTTAATGGCGTACAGGCACATCCAGATTTGTCCTATGGAAAGCTTGCTAATGTTCTTGATGAAAGTGCACAAAAAGCCATTTCAAAACTGGAACTGCTTAAAACGCAGCAATCCTATTTTCAAAATGTTGTCGGCGATCTGTATCAAGGCACGGACACAAACAGGGATGTTTTAAACAAGACTTTGGCCTTGAGCGGCTATTTGGAAGCGTTAGAACTACCCGCTGGTTTGAATGATACGAGGTACTCTCCCAGATTATTTTCCTTCTCTAAAGGTTTATCTTCTCTGCTGCAAAAGTTGCTTTTGCAGATTGATGAAGCGAATAACAGCCTTACAACAATGAAGGATGTAAGCGGTCTGAATGTTAGAGAATATATGAGCGAAGAAATAATAGAGGATGCGTCCCTAGCTAAGCTCAAAGGCGCACTGCGCAAATCTCTTGATAATAAAGAATCACTTAATATGCAAATGAGCCTAATGGCGTTTTTAGAAAATGCTGCATCACAGCCCTATGCGGAATTGCTCAGAGTTCTTAAAGATGAAGGTTTTGATTACCAGCAAGCCTCCGAGATTTTTGAATACCTATATTACCGTACGATATGCCGTGAAGCTTTTGGCAAACACGACTTGCTGGATGATTATAAGCCGTATTGGCTGAACGGTCTGCGTGAAGAATTTAAATCTCTGGATCGGCAGATCATAAAGCTCAACTGTCAGGAGCTTGCCTATAAGCTGGCACAATCACGCCCACTAGAAGGTAATAGTCGAGGTCGTGTGTCAGAATATACTGAAATGGGATTGATCCGACATCAAGCATTGAAAGAAAAAACCCGCGCTATAGCGATAAGAAAGCTAATTAAGAAGGCAGGAAAGGCTCTACAGGCTTTAAAACCATGTTTTCTGATGTCCCCTCTGTCTGTTGCTCAATATATTAGTCCGCGTGGCATTAAATTCGATATGGTCGTTATTGACGAAGCATCACAGATGCGACCGGAGGATGCTTTGGGAGCTATCGGGCGTTCTGGTCAAATCGTTGTTGTTGGCGATCCCAAACAGCTTCCACCCACAGCATTTTTCAACAAACAAACAACAACGGATGATGATTACGACGATGAAGACCAGATCGACAATGAATCCATTCTTGATCTAAGTTTAGGGCGTTTCCGCCCGACCCGTGATTTACGATGGCATTATCGCTCTCGTCATGAGAGCTTGATCGCATTTTCCAATGCTCATTTTTACGATCAACGCTTGATTGTTTTTCCATCGCCGGAAGATCGAAATGCAAACTTTGGTGTTCATTACAATTATGTTGGAGGGACGTATAACGCGAGCTGTAATGTAGAAGAAGCTAAAGCAGTTATGGAAGCTGCACGGAAATTTATGAGAGATTATCCTGACAAGAGCTTGGGAATTGCCACGATGAACTCAAAGCAGCGCGACTTGATCGACGAAGAGATGTATAGGCTCTTCTATACTGACGAGGTTGCAGAAGCATACAGGCAGAAATGGGAAGGCACACTAGAGCCGTTCTTCGTCAAGAATCTTGAGAGCGTTCAGGGTGATGAGCGTGATGCTATCTTCGTTTCTACCGTTTATGGCCCAGATAAAGATGGTCGCGTCATGCAGCGTTTCGGTCCTATTAACGGCAAATTCGGCCACAGACGTTTAAATGTACTCTTTACACGAGCAAAGCATAACCTTGTGTTGTTCACGTCCCTCAAGCCGGATGACATCAAAGCAACTGAAACAAGCGCATTAGGCTTGAGAGCGTTCAAAGGATATCTGGAATACGCTTGTGACGGAAAGCTCGACGCTGGCACTTTTACTGGAAAAGAGCCGGATAGTGATTTTGAAGTGTGCGTCATGGAAAGACTTGAGAGCATTGGATGTGAGGTTTCTCCCCAAGTCGGTGTAGCTGGATATTTCATTGATCTGGGCATAAGGCATCCAGATTACCCTTATGGTTTCCTCATGGGGATTGAATGTGATGGAGCAGCCTATCATTCAAGTAAATCTGCCCGCGACCGCGATAGAATACGTCATGAGGTTCTTGAGGGGCTTGGCTGGGAGATATACCGGATATGGTCAACGGACTGGTTCCACAACCCTGCGAATGAGTTTGATAAGCTCAAAACTCATATTGAGGAAACACTGAAACGCAAGAAATCTGAACGTGAGAAGCATGAGAAAGACAGGCTTTCAAGTGTTATTGAATTTCAACAGCAGATGCAGGTAGATTTATTTACCCGCCGCGAGGAAGAGGAAAAAATTCAGCAAGAGCAAAAAAAAGAGGAGAAGCCTGTTAAATTTGCAAGTAATGATAATACTGTTGAATTATTTGATACGGTGTCTTTCCGCTTTATAGACGATCAAGAACAGGGTGAAAGAACCGTTACAATTGTCTCTTCTCAAAGCGATGTTGATACGGGCAATATCAATCAGCACTCAGCTATGGGGCGTGCTTTGGTCGGAAGCGAACTAGATGAAGAAGTTGAAGTGTCTCTTCCAAATGGTAGTAAAACGCTTCAAATTGTAAATATCCTAAAGCATAAAAAAATAGATTAAAGTTTCTCGGTGATAAAAATAAGCTCTTAAGATATTGATAACCCCTCATTATCGGAGCCAATAATTAGTTAGATGATTATAAGGTCTTCTGATATCTTTAAATTCGCAGAAATAAAAATAACACTTATATTCCTGTTAGCATGAATTTATACCTGATCGTCAAAACCATCCATATTCTAAGCTCGACAATCCTTTTCGGTACAGGGATAGGCATTGCATTCTTTATGTTCCGCTCATGGTTTACAGACAATCTGCAAGAGAAGCTTTATGCGTCTAGAAATACGGTGCTTGCTGATTATCTCTTCACCTTCCCAGCCGTTGTTATACAACCTCTATCAGGTATAGCGCTAATTCACATGGTTGGTTATGACTGGACAGACCTATGGCTAATGCTCACATACGGCATATACATTATTGCAGGACTATGCTGGCTCCCTGTCGTTTGGATACAGATACAGCTTAAAAAGATTGTTGCGGAATGTGTCCAGAATGGTACGGAATTGCCAGCGCGTTATACCAAGCTTTTCAAGATATGGTTTACGCTCGGTTGGGCAGCTTTCATTGGTTTGGTTGCTGTATTTTATCTGATGGTGGCAAAGCCAGTTTAGGGGATCAAATGTCATACAAATTTTATTTTTTAAAATTACTAATAACCAGTTTAATTACGCCATTATTAGCATCTTTTATATGCGCCTTTCCTGTTATGCTTTTACTGGATACGGAGATAACTCTACTTAATCTGCTTTTGGGTGTAGGACTAGGTTATATTTCAATATTGCCTTTTTTGCTGTTTCTCTATCTGCCAGCAATTTATTTTTTGTCCAAAAGGTACTTTAATCTTATCACCTTCATTATCACAGCAATCATTATCTCCGGTTTAGCTGGCTATATTAATTTTATGGGAATTCAAGAACCGCCTGAGTGGAATCCCGGTGCACCACCCATAACTGTGTTTCAAGTTTTGAGTTTTGTTTCAATATATGTTTGTACGGGTGTAATGGCAGCATGCATTCAATATAAGTCTTTGCTAATCTGGGCACATCGAAGAAAATGAATGAGCCTATCTTTAAATCTATATTCGACAACTCGTGGGAAGACCTACCGCCCGTTATAAAGAAGCATTATGCTATCTGTCCCTACACAAATGATAAAGTTACGGTTGAAGGACATCTTGATATTTCATGTGCCAAACATATTCAGTTTCTTGCGCCCGTGTTTTGGCTGTTTGGTACTATACCGCCGATCAATGAGGAGACTGTGCCCGTCACCGTTCACTTTGAAAGCAAGCCGAACACTAGAGAGTTCTGTTTTAACCGTATCTTTCACTTCAAGACTAGAAAGCCATACGAGTTCCGTTCTCGCATGGTGCAAGTAGAGGATGATGAGGTTATAGAAGTCATGCGCTTTGGTATCAGTTGGCGTCTTAATTATCTCTGGGAAGAAGGCAAGGTGATGTTGCGGCACAAAGGTTATGCGCTCAAGGCCTTCGGTCATTTCATTCCATTACCCATTACATGGTTACTGGGGCGTGGTAATGCCGAAGAATGGGCGGTTGATGATGATACATTCGATATGTGCGCGACAATCACGAATCCTCTATGGGGCAAAATTTATGAGTACAAAGGAAGATTCACGATAGTGAGTGAAACATAATGAAAAAAATTATATCTGTCTTTCTAATATTTATTCTCCTTATTGGGATATTTCTCCTGTGGGCACAGAAAATTCACAATGCCAATAAACCTCTTTTTTCAGAGCCCCTCGACATTAAGAAACTGCTAGAAGAAGGTCGTTCGTGTTTCGTTATGACAGGAGGCTCTTGGAAAGGAAGCACCACTAAGTGTGAATATCGTTTGTTCACTCCAAAAACAGATTTCTTTGATTCCGAAGAAGAAGAGATGCTCTTAATAATTTTTGGAGTTAATAACAATGAGAGAAACAAAGAAATTGCTTTCGAGAATTCAAATAAAAAAAATGCTTTCTATGCGTCTTATTCTACCGAAACACAGTGTATTTCAGTTTATGTAGGGCACAAATTACGTAGACCAAAAGATCGAAACAAGGTTCCCGTATTTATTTCTCCGCGCACAGGTCTTGTTTATGAAAGCATGTACACATGTCAGAAAGATTCTGCAAATCCTGAATTAGATAAAGTATTACTCAAACAATGAAGCGCATCCTTATCATTGGTGGCTATGGTAACTTTGGGCGGTTCATTGCCGGGATGCTTGGGCGTGAAGATAACATTCAACTTATAATCTCCGGACGCAATGAAAACAAAGCAAAAGCATTAGCTGTAAAACTGAATGCGAAGAACACGCCTGAAACGGCTATTCTTGATATAAACAAAGGTCTAGATCAATCTCTTGCAACCATTAAACCAGATATCGTTGTTCATACATCCGGCCCATATCAAGGGCAAAGCTATAAGGTCGCGAAAAGCTGTATTGATCAAGGCTGTCATTACGTCGATCTAGCCGATGCGCGTGAGTTTGTAGCTGGTATTGGTGAATTGGATCAAGCGTCAAAAGATAAAGGCGTGTTGGTATGCGCCGGAGCAAGTTCTGTGCCGTGCCTAACCTCTGCAATAGTAGATGAATATATTGATGAGTTTAAGAAGCTGGAAACATTGGAATACGGAATTGCTACCGCACAACTCACCAATCGTGGTCTTGCAACCACGTCGGCAGTTCTAAGTTACGCTGGAAAGCCATTCAAAACATTGATTGATGGGCAGATGAAAGATATTTATGGTTGGCTGGATTTACGTTGGCGTAGGTTTTGGGGGCTGAATTTAAGACCGCTTGGAAACTGCGACATACCCGATTTAGAGATATTCCCGAAACGTTACCCAACACTTAAAACAATCCGTTTTCAAGCCGGACTAGAGTTAAAAGTACTGCACCTCATCCTCTGGGTATTATCTAGCTTAGCACGCTTTAGACTTTTTCCACCATTGCAGCCCCTTGCCCCTACTTTGTTACGTATATCATATTTTTTCGATACGTTTGGTAAAGATGACAGTGGTTTTTACATGAAACTCAGCGGTACAGATAAGAATAATCATCCGAAAGACATCCATTTTGATCTAGTCGCCCGTCACGGTGATGGCCTCTATATCCCATCCATGCCAGCCATATTGATGGCTAAGAAACTTGCTAATGATGAGATTGCAGAAACAGGAGCTTGCCCTTGCGTTGGTTTTATAACTCTGGATGATTACCTGAACGGGCTAAAGGAATTTGGTATAACGTGGAAACACACAGGGTAAAATTCTGATAATCCCCTATTATCGGAGGTAAAAACACCTCCGATATCATCATGCCACGATCAAATTACCGTCATTAACCAGATCAGTCAGGTTTAGACCCGTCACGCCCTGTAGCTGAGCCACAGCTTTTACAGAGTGCGCCGTGCCTGTACCATCATAATCGACATTAATACGTGTGTATGACCCGCCTGTGGCTATAGACACAAAATCCGATAATGTGTCGTTCACAGGGTCAAAGTCGATGACATTCGATAGATCCAGAACGTCTCCTCCAACACCGCTTGTGAAGTCCATGATATAATCACGGGAGCCATCCAGGTCAGCATAGTCGTAATGGAAAGTATCTATGCCCGCACCACCAGTTAAAACATCCACGCCTATTCCTCCGTTTAAGAAGTCGTCGCCGTCGCCACCCTGAATATTGTCGTTTCCAGCCTCTCCATACATATAATCGTTACCAGAGCCGGCCCAACCAGGTGTAGCATCGGCATCATCACCGCGGATGTGATCGTTTCCGTCCCCACCATAGATGATGTCATCACCTTGTTCTCCACGGAGTGCATCATCATCTGCGCCGCCACGCAGTGTATCATTTCCTTCGCCACCCCAAAGATAGTCTACGCCAGCATCACCGTGAAGCTTATCATCGCCATCTTCACCGTAAACGCGGTCATCTCCAGCATTACCGAAAACAAAATCATCTTGATCCCCACCATGGACCCAGTCCTGCTGATCATTGCCAAATATCCAATCATAACCTCCATAACCATAGATAACGTCAGATCCACCTTCGCCATAGATTGTGTCATCACCATTTGTTCCGTAAAGATAATCGTCACCATTTGTTCCATGAACTGGCGCGAAGACAAAATCAGCTTCGGACCAGTTGGAAACTGATGAGTTCCATATTGTAACAGTACCGGCATATCCCGCAAAAGATATCTGCACATCATCACCTTGCTGCAAAAGAGTAATGTCTGCATAATCCTCTACGCCCGCAAGGTAATACACATCTATCCTGTCATCCCAGTGAGTAAAATCAGTAATAGTATCGTTTCCGGCGCCACCGCCGATTGTGAAATACTCGTAACCATCCCCACCGGTCAGAATATCACCATCTCCATTGGCTTGAAGATAGTCATTGCCACCCATACCATAGATCCGTTCGGCAGCCGTAGTACCACTTATGAAGTTACTGTCTTCATCTCCGTAAATTCCATTGAAATAAAAGTCGCTGTCTACCCAGCTGGACGCATCGTGATTTGCGACACGAAGACTATCTCCCCCAAAGTCAAATACAGTGTCTGACCCACCTGTATAATAAGTTAAATCCGCAAGTGTCATAACCGATGTAAAGGATAGAAGGTGTATTTTATCTTCACCCCGGGCAAAATCAATTATTGTGTCATGATTGTCTCCAGGCTGAAAATCGAAAAAGTCATTTCCATGACCGCCTTCCAATAAATCCATACCATTACCACCATGCAGAAAATCTATACCATCACCTCCATAAAGATAGTCATCACCACCATTTCCGAACAATGTGTCATTTCCGTTGTAACCAAAAATGCTTTCATCTCTATATGTGCCGATTAACACATCGTCGTCTGAAGTGCCTTCTGTAACAGTAGGATCCCGAAATATAAAATCATCAGCTGTCCAGGTGTCAAATTTTTGATTAGCTACATCTATATAGCCATTGCTGCCTAAATCTATAATACTATCCTTTTCGTAATCTAGAA
>Ga0066376_10001571_pt1 | contig 22077 bp, 19 predicted proteins | sample Knorr_S15_td_Bot_FD_77009 | JGI IMG/M metagenome (GOLD analysis project Ga0066376, IMG submission 77009) | Marine microbial communities from Southern Atlantic Ocean transect - Knorr_S15_td_Bottom_ad_5009_LV_A | ecosystem: Environmental > Aquatic > Marine > Oceanic | place: Southern Atlantic...
CATAGCGGAGCAATTTCATTTTTTTTGGAGACCTTCTATTAAAGAGACATCGCGCCATCGATGACGAATTCCTGACCTGTTGTAAAACCAGATTCGTCTGATGCGAGATAAATGATGAGAGCGGACAATTCTTCGGTGGAGCCAACACGTCCCATTGGCTGGCGGGCAATAAAGTCAACGCGCGCCTGAACCGGATCGTCAAATGCATTGATACGATCATCAAGGGACGGCGTTTGCACGGTGCCGGGGCAAATACAATTACAGCGGATGTTATCGCCAACAAAATCTTTTGCCACTGACTTGGTCATGCCGATAACGGCGGCTTTTGACGCCCCGTAGATAAAGCGCGCCGGTACACCCATGATGCTGGAAGCCACCGATGACATATTGATCACGCTGCCGCCGCCACTTTTAATCATTGCCGGCAGAAAAGCTTTCATAACCCGGTATTGTGCTTTGGCATTCAAATTAAATGAAAAATCCCATGACTCCTCATCGCATTCCAAAATCGTTCCGTGATCGACAAATCCGGTGCAATTGAACAACACGTCAACAGCTCCAACCCGCGCACCTGCCGCCTGGATCGCAGATAAATCCAGCGCATCCATTTGAAAAACTTCTATGTCGACATTTTCTTGTGCGAGTGTATCAAGGGCGTCCTGATTAATATCAGTAGCAACCACATCTGCGCCCTCTGCCGCCATTGCTAACGCCGCAGCGCGGCCGATACCCTGCCCTGCTGCCGTCAAAAAAACTTTCTTATCCGCCAATCTATTCATTTCTTTTAGTATCCTATGCGTTTACCTGTTTTGCTTTGTCTGTAATGAACTGCCAATTACCAGCCATCATATCTTCGTTGGTAGCGACCCAGGATCCACCGACGCAGAAAACATTCTTGAGCGCACGATAATCGGCCACATTCTCTGCACTTATTCCGCCGGTCGGACAAAAAGAAACGTCGCCAAATGGCGAGATAAAACTTTTGAGCATGGCCGTGCCACCAGCCGCCTCAGCAGGGAAAAATTTCAATGTTTTGAGTCCAAGCGCCCTCGCCTGCATCACTTCTGATGGTGTTGCCACACCGGGCATATAAAAAAGATCAAGCTCCTGAGCACATTCTACGAGACCCGGATCAAAGCCGGGGCTGACAGCAAAGACCGCCCCCATATCCTTTGCGCGCTTCATTTGGTCCCGGCCCAACACTGTGCCAACGCCTGTCACGGCATTTGGATATTGCGTCATAATTTGATCAAAGGCGTCCCAGGAAGCTTCTGTTCGAAGGGTCACTTCCAACACATCAAGACCACCATCAATCAAAGCTCCTGCGGTCGATGCTGCGTGGTCGGCGTTTTCAAAAATCAAAACCGGTATGACACTGACAGATTCAAATTTTGATTTCATAAAATGACCTCCGGCATGGCATTTTTGGGAATGATGGCTCCGGGATGCATGATCACCTCTCCGGCAATCACATGGGCAAAAGTGGCGGCGTCTGATGGCGTTCGTCCGTTCAACCGGGCTGCCAAAAAACCCGCATTAAAGGAATCCCCTGCGCCGGTTGTATCTTTGGCAGTTCGCCGTTCTAGAAGCGGGATGTGAGTGCGGTCACCATCCTTCGAGACATAACAGCCTTCTGCGCCCATTTTTACGACAACTTCTGCAACACCCATTTCGTGGTGGCGGGCACAACAAGCTTCAGCATCCGCATCGCCAAAGATCAATTGGTCATCGTCAAGCGTCGGCAGCGATAAATCTACCCGCTTGAGCATCTCATCGTAGGTTTCACGGGCCTCATCAATATCTCGCCAGCGATTGGCACGATAGTTTGAATCAAACATAACTTTTCCGCCGCGCGCGCGCTGCCCATCCAGCAGTTCAAAGAGTGCCGTAATATCCTTTTCTGAATACAGCGATAACGTAATTCCGCTCACATAGATAAAATCCATATCGAGAAGACGGTCACTTATCGCCGAAAATTCAGAGAATTCCAGCAAGTCTCTTGCCGGTGCATGATCACGCCAATAATAAAAACTGCGCTCGCCCTGATCGTCCGTTCGAATGGCATAGAGCCCCGGCATCCTACCTTTAGCTTGGATGACAAATTCAGTACCGACGCCTTCAGACTGCCACGCAGTCATCATTTCGCCGCTATAAGGATCATCACCAAGCGCGGTCACATACTCCACATCAAGGCCAAGACGCGACATGTAGACTGCAGTGTTCAAGGTATCGCCGCCGTAAGACAATCCCATCCCGCCATCTTCCCTATGGGTCAGTTCCATCATTCCTTCACCGATGCATGCTATTTTCTTGGCTATTTTCTTGGCTATCTTCATTTATTATTACCAATTCCACATCGTGCCGTCTTCGAGACGATTTACCGGCAGATAAGCCCGTTGATAGGGATATTTGGCCGCCAGTTCTTCGTCAATATCGACGCCATGGCCAGGCGTTTCTCCGGCATAGAGATAGCCGTCTTTAAAGCTATAAGCATGGGGGAAAACGGCGTCGGTCTCTTCAGTATGGCGCATATATTCCTGCACACCAAAATTTGGCACCCATGTGTCAAAGTGGAGAGCGGTGCCCAAGCACACCGGCGACAGATCGGTGGCACCATGACAGCCGGTGCGGATTTGATAGAGTGCGGCCAAATCTGCAATGCGCCTTAACTGAGTTATCCCGCCAGCATGGACGACCGTCGTGCGAATAAAATCGATCAACTGTTCCTGTATCAACGTATGACAATCGAAGATCGAGTTAAAAATTTCTCCGACAGCTATCGGCGTTGTAGTGTGCTGACGAATGAGACGAAAGGCTTCTTGATTTTCGGCAGGCGTCGGGTCTTCCATCCAAAACAATTTGTATGGCTCCAAGCTTTTTCCAAGTCGTCCAGCTTCTATCGGGGTTAGGCGGTGATGGACATCATGGAGCAACCGAATATCCTCGCCGAATTTTTCTCGCAATGTCTCAAATAGTTGCGGCACATGGTTGAGGTACTTGTCGGTCGACCAGACATTTTCTGATGGCAGGTCGGCATCCGCCGGCTCGTAATACATTTTTTCTTTGGCGACACCGTAGGTGCTGTCGAGGCCCGGAATACCGCTTTGTGCCCGAATTGCTTTGTAGCCGAGATCAATATATTTAGCGACCTCATCAACGGTTTCTGCAATGTCGCTGCCATTTGCATGGCCGTAGACCATCACGCTATCCCGGCTGCGTCCGCCCAGCAATTGATAGAGCGGCATATTAGCAGTCTTGGCTTTGATATCCCAAAGCGCCGTATCGACGGCGGCAATGGCCGCCATTGTGACGGGGCCGCGCCGCCAATACGCGCCGCGATAAAGATATTGCCAAATGTCTTCCACTTGATGCGCATCGCGGCCAATCAAGCACGGCACCACATGATCTTCGAGATAAGAGACCACGGCCAATTCGCGGCCATTTAAAGTCGCGTCGCCAATTCCATAGAGCCCCTCATCCGTTTCGATTTTAAGAGTGACAAAATTTCGTCCCGGACAGCTAACAATGACGCGTGCGTTGGTTATTTTCATATTAAGTATTCCTGATTAAAGTACTGCACCCATATTCCAAGGCACGATTTCTGCTTCGCCGTAGCCCAGCAATTCACTTTTGCTCGGTGCGCCGGAGGCACAGGCGATAATGTCTTCAAATATTTCAGCGCCCATCTGTTGCACATCAATTTCGCCGTCGAGGATGCGCCCGCAATTGATATCCATATCGCCGGTCATGCGGTGATACATGTCAGAATTAGTGGCGAGTTTGAGGCTGGGCACAGGCTTGCAGCCAAAGCAGGAGCCGCGGCCAGTTGTAAAGCAAATGACGTTGGCACCACTGGCAACCTGACCGGTCGCCGATACAGGATCATAGCCGGGGCTATCCATGAATACGAAACCCGGCTCAGTAATGGGTTCGGCGTATTTATAGACGGCGCGAAGATCAGTGGAGCCTCCCTTGGCGGCGGCGCCCAATGATTTTTCAAAAATTGTCGTCAACCCGCCCGCTTTGTTGCCGGGCGACGGATTATTGTCCATCGCTGTATTGTTGCGGGCAGTATAATCTTTCCACCATTCCAGGAGTTCCAGAAAGTCCCGCCCAACTTTTTCGCTTTCTGCCCGGCGCAACAACAAATGCTCCGCGCCATAAATTTCAGAGGTTTCGCTTAAGATTCCTGTGCCGCCTTGCTGGACTAAAAGATCAACTGCAACGCCCAAAGCGGGATTTGCAGTAATCGCGGAAAAACCGTCCGACCCGCCACATTGTAAGCCAAGTTTTAGATGAGAGATTGGCAGTGAAATCCGCGAAAAGTCATTAGCCTCACCGAGCATGTCATTAACGATTTCAACGCCTGCCTCAACCGCCGCAGCTGTGCCGCCTTCCTCCTGCATGACAAGTGTGCGAACTTGATCTCCAACTTCAATGCCTTCAACTTCTAGCAGCGTTGAAATTTGATTGGCTTCACAGCCGAGCCCAACGATCAACACACCCGCAAAATTCGCATGGTTGATGTAGCCCGCAAGGGTGCGCCTCAGCACATCCATGGATTCCCCTTCCGAGGACATGCCACAGCCAGAGCCATGGGTGACGGCAACGACACCATCTACGTTCGGGAAAGCATCAAGAGCTGGTCCTCTGAATCGATCAGAGATCAGCCGGGCGACAGTGACAGCGCAATTAACCGAGGTGATAACGCCGATGTAATTACGCGTCGCAATAACACCATTTGCTCGCATTATACCGTCGAAGGTCCGCCGGTCAGCCTCGGGCACCATGTCGATTTTCTTACGATCTGTGCCGAACTCGTACTCCAGATTTTGAAGATCGGTTTCTAGATTGTGGGAATGAACATGATCACCGGGCGCAATGTCCATCGTTGCAAATCCAATGACCTGGCCGAATTTTCGCACCGGCGCACCCTTGGCAACAGGCCGCACCGCTAGTTTATGTCCATTTGGAACAGCCGCCTGAAGGCTTACCTCCTCCACAACCAATCCCACGTCCAAGTCAGCAAGCGCGATCACCACATCATCATCGGGATGCAGACTGAGGTAGGGCTTCGATGTCGATAGATTAGTCAAATTGGAACCCACCATTCATATCGATAATCTCGCCAGTGATAAATGCGGACAACGGTGAGACCAAAAAGCGTACAGCATGGGCGACCTCATCGGGCTCAGAAAAACGCCGGACTGGGATAGCCGCCATACGTTCTTGGCGTTGTTCTTCTGACAATTGTTCCGTCACCATCGGCGACATCACATAAGCCGGTGCAATACCGTTGACGGTTACGCCGAACTCGGCGACTTCCTTAGCAACCGTAAACGTCAATCCAACCATGCCGGCTTTTGACGATGAATACGCCGTTCCCGAGGTCATGCCGCCAGATTTCCAGGCATAGGAGCAAATATTAACAATGCGCCCCCAACCCTGCTCTTTCATATGCGGCACGGTCATTTGACTGAGATAAAATGGCCCATCAAGATTTACTTCGTGGATGCGCTTCCATTCTGCAGCATCGGTTTGCAACAATTTGTTATTAGATAATATACCCGCGACATTGACCAGCACATCTGCCTGCCCGAATTCGGCAAAAGCCTTGTTGCAACCTGCCGCGACGGCTTCATAGTTTGATACATCCAACGCCAATACATAGGTTTCCACATCCAGCTCATCTGCTATCTTTTGGATGCCGTCTTGATCGACATCGACCAAGATCAAGCGCAAGCCATCCTCCGCCAAAAACCGGCAGATTGCGCCGCCGATTGCGCCTGCAACGCCGGTGACCAATGCCGTTTTTCCTTTAATATTCATTCTAGTTTTCCTCAGATTCTATCTTGTTGTTATTGTGTGTTTCTCCAGGTGCCAGCGCCCAGGGATCTCGTGCTTCTTTTAAATGAGTTCGCATAGCAGCCTCGGCGCGGTCTGGATCGTTATCGGCAATGGCTGCAAAAACTTTGGTGTGGGCGATGTGGGCTTTGCGGTCATGCACCTCATCTATATTGAGATAGAGCCCTTCCCGGGTCATCCAATCGCGGGACGCCGTATACATATTAAGCAAAACCGGATTGCCGGACATTTCTGAGATGCAAATGTGAAACGCAAGATCGCTATCTTGGAATTCTTTTGGCTGACCAATAGCCGCACCGTTCCGAGTTAGAACTTCAGAAAGCTGTTCAATTTGTTCAGGCGTTGCGAATTCAGCAGCATGGCGCGCCAATCCGGTTTCCATGAAAAACCGAACCCCCTCAAACTGAGCCACCCATTCCGGTTGGTTCATCATATAACGGATCGGTTTAGCGAGTTCCTCAAACAAACCTTCTGCCGTTGGCATACGCACTTGAGCACGCCCGCCATTGCGAATTTCAATCAGCTTCATACGGTCCAGCACAAATAAGGCCTGGCGCACAGAGGGGCGGCCGACACCAAAATGATCCGAAAGATCGCGTTCAGACATCAACAAATCGCCGGGCTCAAGCTCGCCGCGCTGTATCATAGCCTGAATACCATCCACCACGTCATGATAAAGACTGCGGTTGCTTGACTGTGTTTGAGTATCGTTCATCTACCTATCATACCAAATTAATGGATAATATACATTATTATTTATGGATTAATTGAAAATAACGCCCATAATGGACCCGAAAATAAATCAACCTATCATACCACGAGTAAAATGACTGAAATTAAACGATTAAATGCAGCCAATTTGGCGGGCCTTGGATCCGAAATTCGCCGATCTGACTTCAATCCAAGCACACTATTGCCCGGCATTATGCATCTCGGCATCGGCGCTTTCCATCGGGCGCATATGGCCTTTCATACCCAGCGTGCCATCAACAATGACCCGGAAAACGCAGCCTGGGGCATTCGCGGTGTGAGTTTTCGGAGCCCGGCAATCCGTGACACGCTCGCGGATCAGGATTATCTTTATGCACTCTCGTCCAGAGAAAATGAGAACGAAGAACTGGAGATCATCGGCACGGTGCGGGACGTCATTTTTACCGGCGATGGTCCTGGAATTTGCCCGGCCCTCATTGGCGACGAAACGACTAAGATCGTTTCTATGACAATTACCGAGAAAGGCTATTGCCACGATCCGGCAACCGGGCAACTTGATGAAACCCACTCCGGCATCGTGGCTGATCTCAAGAATATCAATCAGCCGACGACAGCAATTGGCGCAATTGTTCAGGGACTACGCCTTAGGCGCGATGCCCATGGCGGGCCCGTCACCTTGCTCTCCTGTGACAATCTGCCATCTAATGGGGCGATGTTGGAACGTATTATCCGGCGCTACACCGAACTCGCGGACCCCAGCTTAATCAGCTGGATGGATGACACTGTCAGCTTCCCAAAATGCATGGTCGATCGCATTGTACCCGCAACCACAAATGACGACCGGGTTCATATCGAAAAAGCTCTTGGCCTACGTGATCAATCCCCGGTGATCGCTGAAGCGTTTTCCCAATGGGTAATTGAAGACAATTTTAAAGCGGGTCGACCCAGCTGGGAAAATGCAGGTGTCGAAATGGTGGGCGAAGTTGAAGACTATGAAACCATGAAGCTCCGCCTCCTCAACGGACCACATTCGGCCAGTGCGTATCTTGGCTACCTTGCGGGATTTGAGACGGTCTCAGACCTGATGAGCCATGAAGTCTTTCCAAAATTTCTGCGCCGCATGATGGATGAAGAAATAAATCCCGGACTGAGCGTGCCGGTTGGCGTTAATATCGAAGCCTATAAATCATCTGTTCTCGAACGTTTTGCCAATCGAGCGCTGGCCCACCGAACGCATCAGATTGCCATGGATGGCTCGCAGAAACTGCCGCAACGTCTGCTCGGAAGTGTGCGATCTGCTTTAAAAAATAACTTACCGCTCGACTGTTTGGCATTAAGTGTTGCGGCATGGATGCGCTACGTTACCGGCATCGACGAACAGGGGAAAACCATTGAGGTTTCTGACCCGCTGGCTTCTGAATTGGCTAGCATTGCGGAGACTTCCACAGGTGACATAGCAAAATTAGTTGAAAATTATCTTCATGTATCGGAGATTTTTGAAAACGATTTGCCGCAGTCTAAAAAATTCAAAGATGCAGTCACAAAAGCGCTCGAAAGTCTCACCAACAAAGGCGCGCTACAATCGGTCGCCGACTACGCGCGCAAATGACACGCGACCCAATGACCAGGTTCAACCTCTTTAAACTCTGGAACTTCCGAGCGGCAGCGATCTTCGGCGAGGGGGCACCGCGTATGAAAACGACAGCCTGAAGGCGGATTACTAGGACTTGGAATATCACCACTAATAACATTTTCGGCTGAGGGTCTTATCTCGGGGTTTGGGACTGGGATCGATACCAATAGAGCCTGAGTATAGGGATGAAGTGGATTTTTAAATAACGTTGTCCGGTCCGCCAACTCAACCAGCCCGCCGAGATACATCACCGCAATTCGGTGACAAATTTGCGCAACAACCGCCAGATCATGGGCGATGAACAAATAGGAAAGCCCAAATTCTTCCTGCAAATCCATGAACAGATTAATCACCTGCGCTTGGACGGACACATCAAGCGCGGACACCGGCTCATCGGCGATGATCAAACTGGGATTGAGCGCCAGCGCGCGCGCAATACCGATCCGTTGGCGCTGCCCGCCAGAAAACTCATTGGCATAATTTCGCGTTTGGGACGCGCGCAAACCTACTTTGGCAAATATATCCTGAACTCTTTCATCGGCCTCTTTGCCCGAAGCCAGGCCGTGGACTGCCATTGCTTCAGCAACAACTTTGCCAACAGGGATGCGCGGATTGAGCGACGAATACGGGTCTTGAAAAACCATCTGAACTTCCCGTCGATAGGGAAACATCTCAGATTTCGAAAGTTTTGTTATTTCATCGCCGCGGATTTTAATCTCGCCTGACGTTGGCTCAACCAGACGCAAAATAGATTTACCAAGCGTTGATTTGCCGGAACCACTTTCTCCAACAAGGCCCAAGGTTTCGCCGTCTTTGATCGTAAGCGAGACGCCGTCAACAGCGTAGACGTAGCCCTGAACTTTAGAAAACACACCTTTTCGAATTGGAAAATGCGTTTTGAGGTTTTTGACTTCCAGCAACGGAGCATCAGATTTTTGCGCATCTAGTGGCATCAATTGATCTCCTCAAAACACGCCGCCCAATGGCCGGGCGATTTTTCCTCAAATTCAGGTTTTTCGGTGCGGCAATGATCGGTCGCAAGAGAACAGCGGCTGGCAAAGGCACAGCCTTGCGGCAAATCATAGAGCGGCGGAACAACGCCCGGAATTTCGGTCAGTCTCTCAACGCTATAGTCATCACTGGTAATTTTATCGAGCCTCGGAATTGCCGTCATCAGGCCCACGGTGTAGGGATGGCGCGGATTGGCGAAAAGATCCTTAACGTTTGCCTCCTCGACTTTGCGCCCGGCATACATGACAACGACCCGGTCCGCCGTCTCAGCAATTACGCCAAGATCATGCGTGATCATAACGACAGCGGTTCCCATCTTTTCCTGCAACTCGCGGATCAATTTAAGAACTTGGGATTGGATCGTCACATCAAGCGCCGTCGTCGGCTCATCGGCAATGAGGACTTTTGGATCACATGCCAAGGCCATCGCGATCATAACCCGCTGGCGCATGCCACCAGACATTTCATGCGGATACCCGGTGAGCCACTTTCCGGCATCCGGAATATGCACCAGGTGGAGCATTTCTTCGGCTTTCTCAATGGCGGCCTTTTTTGATAATCCCCGATGGCGAATAAGCGGTTCAGCAATTTGTTTGCCGACGCTCATCATGGGGTTGAGCGACGTCATAGGCTCTTGAAAGATCATCGATATTTCGTTGCCGCGAATTTCTCGAATGCGCGTCTCAGACACTTTTGTTAAGTCTTCGCCGCCATATAATATTTCGCCGCCAGCAATGCGTCCCGGTGGATTGGGAATGAGACGCAAGATCGACAACGAGGCGACACTTTTACCGCAGCCAGATTCGCCGACCACGCCAAGCGTCTCGCCTTTGCCAACGGCGTAACTCACTTTATCAACCGCCCGAACGATCCCGTCCCGAGTATCGAACTCGGTTTCCAGCTCTTTCAATTCCAACACAGCGCCGGTCATGCCATACCAACCTGTTCCAAATTAGGCCCGGCATCATCCGGACGGCTGTTGATCATATCGAGCAATTCTTTTTGCAGGCTCCTATAGCCTGGGTCATTAAATAGGTTATCCATTTCATGAGGATCATTAGCGAGGTTATAAAGCTCTCCCTCGCCGGAAATTTCTTCAAATGTGAGCTTGGCCTCTTTTGTTCGGGCGGTGCGTAGATTAAGCTCCAATCCTGTTCGAGATGGGCGCAAATCCCATTCACTAAAGGCAAAATCACGCGCCTCATCGGTTTCAACCAACCCCCGCAAGCTTTGACTGTTGAGTTCCATCGGCGCGGTCACACCGGCATAATCATAGAATGTCGCTGCCAGATCGAGCGTTGAAACCGGATCGTCGATAATTTTACCAACCGGCACGCCCGGGCCGTTCACGATGCAGCCAACTCGGAGCAGCCCCTCATAAAACATCGGCCCTTTGAGCAGCAAGCCGTGATCACCCAGCCATTCACCGTGATCAGCCGTGAAAATCACAAGGGTGTTCTCACTCAGCCCCATTTCATCCAAGGTCGTCAGAATACGGCCGACATTGTGGTCGATCAAAGAGATCATGCCGTAATAATTGGCAATCAGATGGCGCAGTTTTTCTTCGCCCGGCGGCGTCACCCGAGAATAGGTTGCCCTGTGCTTTTGTAGAACAGGGTCTTTCAGTTGCGGCACACCCTCAAGACTCTTTTTATGCCACCAAGGGCGGCGCTCGAAATCCCGCTCCATGTGATAGGGCAAGTCAATTTCATCTGGATTATGAAGTCGGCTCCACGGTTCCGGGCAGTCAAACGGCGTATGCGGATCAGGGAACGACGCCCAAAGAACAAACGGCTCGTCTTTATTTTTCTCGATATAGCGCACCGACTGATTGCCGACCCAGGTCGAGGTATGCCACGCCGCCGGCATGCCGGAATTCCAAGTATGCGGCGCATCGACGTCCGGCGGCAAATGCGTTTGCCACAATCCGACTTTCTCCTCGCCGCGCCCATCTTCAAAAAGCCAGCGTTCATAATGCAGGGCATCGGGCGGTGGAAAGGGACGCGTTCGCGCATAATGCCCAAGGACCATGGTCTCAACATGATCAAAGCCCATATAGGGACCGAACCAATCGGCTCCGAGTTTTGGGATTGTTGATTTACATTCCGGCGTGCCGGTAGGCTCAAATGTATGATGGGTCGAGAAATGTGCTTTGCCGACAAAACCGCTTTTGTAGCCCGCATTTGCCAAGGTGCGGCCAAATCCTTTTTCGCCCAGGCCGACATCAAGATCGATGCCATTGTCACTCACACCGTGAGTTCGCGGCAGCAGGCCAGTCAAAAGGGATGACCGGGCAGGCTGGCAGACAACATTCGGCGTGATGCAATTGGCAAACCGCGCGCCCTCTTTGGCCATGCGATCAAGATGAGGCGTCTTAATGTTCCTGCCTTCAAAACCGAAACAATCGCCGCGATGTTGATCGGATGTGATGAGAACAATATTTGGTTTATTGCTCATCTAAACCACACTGCCGCCGCGCGGATCCAAATGATCGCGGAGGCCATCACCCAAAAGATTAAAAGCAATCATGGTGAGAAAAAGAAAGGCACCCGGAAAGATCGAGAGCCAGGGCGCAAAGGTCAGAAACTCGTTGCCTTGCGCAATCATCGTGCCCCAGCTTGGTGTCGGCTCCTGAATGCCCATACCGAGGAAACTTAACGTCGATTCCGTCAAGATAACGTTGCCCAATAACACCGTCGCCAGAACGATAATAGGCCCGATGCAATTCGGCAGCACATGTCCAAAAACAATCCGCATATTGCTCATGCCGATGGCATGACACGCTGTCACATAATCTTGCGTCTTCACGCTTAAGACCGCCCCTCTCGCAACCCGAGAGAATTGGGTAATTCGTCTTATAGAAAGTGCCAATATAATAAACGGCGGGCTCGGCCCCAGCACACTCACCAAGGCGAGCGCCATAACGATGCCGGGGATAGACATAAAAACTTCAACAATGCGCATGATCACTTCGTCGACCATGCCACCAACGTAGCCCGAGAGTGCACCAATAAAGACGCCGATGATCAGCCCGAATACGACCGTGATAATACCAATCGACAGCGAAGTTTGAGCACCTATCAGAACCCGCGACAAGATGTCCCGCCCTGCATTATCCGTGCCCATCAGATGATCCCAACTCGGAGCCGTAAGACCGAGAGAAGGATTAACTTGGTCATAGGGAAAGGGTGCCAACCACGGCGCCGCCAATGCTAAGGAGAGCAGAAAAACCGTGAGACCAAGGCTCATTCGATTGAGTTTGAACGATAAAAATCGCTTGAAGCTTTCTTTGAAAAGCACCCAGCCGCCTTTTGGCATTTCCCTGACGTCGCTCATACCCTGATCCTCGGATCGACCATCATATAGAGCACATCAACGAGGAGATTAGAGAGTGCAAAGGCAACGCCGATTACCAAAACCGCACCTTGGATAACGAGAATGTCTTTTTCGTAAATGCCTTCGATGAGCAAACTGCCAAGACCAGGTAGCGAAAAGATAAACTCCACCGCCACAGCGCCGCCCATCAAATTTGCAAACTGGAAGCCGATGACCGTGATAACCGGATTGATCGCATTACGGAGAGCATGAACCATAAAAACGCGCCATCGGCTGAGCCCCTTGGCGGTCGCCGTTCTCACCATGTCATGGGATAATACTTCGAGCATGCTGGAACGCATCATGCGTGCGATCAAGGCAGCGGGGTGCAGTGCGATCGCTGCCGTTGGCAGAACCATTGCGATAAAACCGTGCTCGTCAATCGAGCCTGTTACAGGGAAGATCGGAAAGACAAAGGCGAACATCAATATAAGGATGATGGCAAACCAGAAAGTCGGCGTACTAACACCGATGATAGCGATCATTCTCGCGATATAGTCACCGGTTTTTCCTTGATTAACAGCAGAAATAATACCGAGCGCAATCCCGATGACTGTCGCCGATGACATTGTCATAATCAAAAGCAACATCGTCGTCGGCAAGGCTGCAAATACAAGATCAGCAACTTCCGAGGAACTCACATAGGACGTCCCAAAATCACCTTGTATGGCTTTGCCGAGCCATTGCACATATTGCACCACGACAGGTTTATTAAGACCGAGCTCTTCGCGCACCCGCTCCAACTCGCCGGGTTCAACCGTGGAGTATCCTTCGAGGTCCAGCCCCATGGCCGCAATCGCTGGATCGCCAGGCGATAAATGGCCGAGAATAAAGGCAAGTGTAGCAACGCCGAGAATTGTCGGGATGGAAAATAATAATCTTCTGACGAGAACGGTGGTCAGCATATCTAACTAATACAACTTAAATTATGAGAAATAAAGAAACCCGCTGAGCCGGCAAATTGGCGCCGGCCCAGCGGGGACAAAGTGAGGTATTATTTATCCATCCAAACGCGGCGGATATCTTCACGGCCTTTGAGTTTGCCGGTCTTAAAGTTTTTTACATAGGTACGACGCGCTGTCCTATGATTCCGATAGTTGAGGAAAATGTAGGGAACATCATCAAACACCATTTTTTGCAGTGCTTTGATTTTGTCTTGGACCTTGCTTGGGTCTTCAGTTTTGACAATTTCGTTCGCCAATGCGTTTGCTTTGGCGTTCTGGTAGCCACCTTCTTTGTTATAAAAGGTAACGTTGTTGCCACCGCCAGAAGAATAAAGGTTCCAAGCATAATCCTTCATATTCGGCCCCCCAAGCATCTGCCACAAGGCGAGCTGATAGTTACCAGACCGCATGTTGGCAAACATCTGGCCACCCGAAATATTTCTGACTTTAAGATCAATACCAACCGCTTTGAGTTGGGCTTGTAGCAAAACACCGCGTTGAACGTGCGCGCCGCCTGATCCTGTTTCGAGCGTTAGAACCAGTTTCTTACCACCAGGACCATACCCTGCAGCTTTCAACAAGGCCTTGGCTTTACCTATATCCTGACGAATCGGAGATAAATCGGCGGCTTTGGTGAAGGCAGGATGCCAAGATGGGAAAATACTCTCGATCATCACGCCCGCGCCGCGATAAACGTTATCGATCAACTCTTGACCGTTCACCGCATATTGGATGGCTTGGCGAACACGTTTGTCCTTAAGTGCAGGAATTTTGGTGTTCATTGGCAGCAATGTCAGGGTAGAGGATTTGCCTTCCTGGACTGTGATGGTTTTCTCTTTAGCCAATTGTGGAAATTGAGATTCTGGGAAAGTGTTGATGACATCCAGATCGCCTTTTTTGAGCGATAAAATACGAACACTACCTGATTTAATGGTGCGAGCCTGGAATCCATCGAGGCACGGCTCACCTTTGCGGTAATAATTCGGGTTACGTTTGAGGCCCAGCATTTTTTTCGGCTGAAACTTATCAAACATGAACGGCCCGGTACCTGCCGCACCTTTAATGCCATAGCTCTTGCCGAGTTTCTTGATCAGTGTCGGAGAAGCGATACCGAGTGAACTCGCAACGCCCCAAAGGAACGACGGCCACTCTTCTTTAAGCTCAAACTTGACCGTGTGGGCATCGACTGCCGTCACAGCTTTGGTGAATTTCCGCCATGTACCGGTATAAGGTGATTTAACTTTTCCGGCAATAATCCGCTCTACATTGAACTTAACGGCTGCCGCATTAAAATCAGTGCCGTCATGAAATTTTACGCCTTTGCGTAATTTGAAAACATAGGTTTTGTTATCGACTTTTTGCGGCATTGCCGTCGCAAGTCCTGGCGCCAAACTTAAATCAAATTGAATGTCTAAGAGAGAATCATACACCAACCGCATAAAATAAATCGGATTGGCGCGCTGGGTCGGATCGACCATCTTGTAGTGCATGTCCACTGTTTTCAGAACGCCGCCTTGTTTGGGGCAAACGCTCTGAGCATAGGATGTTTCAGGCACTACCAAACTGGCAAATGCTGTCACGGCCAATGCGCCGGACGCAGAATATAAAAGCGTCCGCAATAGCGACCGCGATTTACGCGTATTGGGTCTGTTATTCATTGCATGTGTCTCCTTGTTTGAATTCGCTGTCCCCTTCGTGGTGAAAGCGATTAATTATTTCAGGCTTAATGCCATTTTTGTGGCCCGTAGGTGGGCGATTGAGGTCGATAATTTCACATCATCGACCAAAAATATATTCAAACCTTATGCCTCTCCCATAACCATATGGAATGCATACTGAATGCGCTAAAATTTTCCTACACGTTCGATCCCCGCTGAACTGGTCGCCATTACTGCGTCCAAATGACGGTGAAGAAGTCCGAGCTTCAGCTCTTGAAAATCCGTATTGTCCCAAAGATTGTTGAACTCACCAGGGTCTTCCTGGAGATCAAAAATTTCACCGAGATTAAGCCCGTGATAGACAATCGTCTTATAGCGCCCATCAAAATTCATCGTTCCATGCGTTGGCATGGAATGTTTTGCTGAACCAAGTGCATCATTAAATTCCGTGACGACGCTTTTTTTATGGTGGCTGGGATCGGCTTCACCCCGCAGCATGCTGTTCAAAGATTTGCCTTGCATAAAATAAGGCACTTCTAATCCGGCCGCCTCTAGAAGCGTCGGTGCGACGTCGACTATTTCGACCAATGCATCACTGACCTGACCGGATTTAAACTGGCCTTTCCAGAAAAACATCAGCGGCACATGAACCAGTCCTTCGAAGAACCGGCAGCCTTTATAAAGCAAACCATGATCGCCCAGCATCTCACCGTGATCACTGTGGAATACAATCAATGTATTTTCGAGTTGGCCAATGTTGTCGAGATAGTCGACCAGGCGACCAAATTGGTCATCCAGCAACTCAATCATGGCGTAATAGGCTGCCTTTATCTCGCGTCCATTGAACGTGCTGGGCGGCAGGGTCGCTGTATCTTTGTAACTTTCTCCGACGGGCGGATCGATATTGACGCCATTTGGGTCCACTGCATCAATAGATTGCTGGCAGACTTGGCGGAACATTTTTTGGCGCTCTAAATCCGAGTCTTGAAACAATGGCCCTGGTAAATCTTCGACGTTATATTTGTCCAAATATTCCTGCGGCGGATCAAAAGGCGGGTGAGGGTCAAACGGATTGATCGACAAAAGCCACGGCCCATCTCGTTTCTCGTCGATGAAGCGAATTGCCATCTCCGTGCACCAGGTCGATTGATGATATTCAGCCGGCACGCCCGCACCGCAGAAACTTCTGATCGAGGAGAAGAGTTCCACAGGATCGACCTTCTTTTCTTCATCCAGCCATTGGTGATACGCATGATGCTCCGGATCAAGATTGGGCATCGGATGATGGCTCCACTGAAAAAAGCGATAGCCGTCATCGGTCCGTCTTTCCGAACCCCTTGCTGCACTTGCTAAATGAAGTTTTCCGATTAACCCACAATCGTAGCCCGCATCGGCAAACATTTTGGTGACCAGCACTTCATTGTCCGGAAAATACGCATTACCGTTACGATGCACATGGTTTGTCGCAGGATAGCGTCCCGTCAAAAACGAAGCCCGACTCGGCGTGCAAATCTGGCTTTGGACATAGGCTTGTTTAAAAGCAGAACCCCCAGTGACGAGACGATCAATATTGGGCGTTCGAATGTATTCATTTCCCAATGCCTGAATTGTATCGAAGCGTTGTTGGTCCGTGCAGTACCATAAAAAATTTGGACGATCAGCGCTCATAGATATTCCCTGGGATATTCCCTGAATGGTCTTATAACTATTATTGTTGGTCATAGGGTGGCATAGCGTATATGTAACTACTAATCATATATGGAACCTTACCCAAAACTATTTGGAATACCTCTGAGGGGTACGATATGGACTTAAGGCAGCTGCAATATTTCTTGGCAACGGTCGAAAACAGAAGCTTCGGACGCGCCGCCGAACAGCTCCACGTCACGCAGCCTGCACTCAGCAAAGCAGTGCGCCGTCTCGAACTCAGTCTAGGCGTCAAATTATTGGATCGCCTGCCGCGCGGTGTCAGTCCGACCATTTACGGCGAAGCCCTGGCCGCCCACGCCAACCTTATAAAAGGAGAAATTGGCCGGGCAGAGGACGCCATCCTTGCGTTGAAAGAAGGCAATACCGGCCGGGTCGTTGTCGGAGCCGGCTCCAGCATGCGACTTGAATTGTTACCGGAAGCCTGCGTTCGCCTGCAAAAACGCCACCCCGATGTTGAGATTAAAATGATCGGTAAATTGTATGATGATTTGATCCCAGATTTGGAACGCGGAGAAATTGATCTCGCGATTTCGATGATTCCGGAGCATGACAAAGATCCTGAGCTAAAGCGCGTGCCACTTTATCGTGATCAAACACATCCCACCGTTCGCGTCGGACATCCTTTACTCAAAAAGAAGCGGATCACCGCAAAAGATTGTCTCGACTATGACTGGATATTGCCGAGCCAGGATAATCTCGGACGCCGTCATCTCGATTCATACTACCTCGCTAAAAATCTCTCCGCGCCAGAGCCAATTATCGAATCCAACTCAACGCTTTTCGCCATTAACGCGATCCGGAAAAGCGACCTCATTGGCTGGCACCCCACCCAGGTGATTGGCGATGGAAAGGAAACAGGATTGATGGCATTGCCAGTTTCTGACATTACGCTGACCCGTACTGACGGTATAAGCTATCGGCGGTCGAGTGTATTGTCTCCGGCTGCTTTGCTATTGATAGATGAATTAAAGAACGTCGGCACCGAGATGATCAAAAGCAAACTGGTCATGTCCCTTTCTAAAAGCAATCAAAGATGACATTCCAATTAGTTATTGCTTTGGCTTAAGGTGTGAATTGTCGGACCGCCCTTCTCGTGCCAGGATGACTTAATAAAATGAGGAACCCAACCATTGAGCTCTGATCGTCCAAATATTGTTTTCATCCTGTCTGACCAGCACGCAGCGAACGTCCTCGGCTGCTACGGCGACGAAATAGTGCAAACCCCTAATTTAGATAAACTCGCCGCCGAAGGTGTTGTGTTTGATAATACCTACACGCCCTCTCCCATTTGCGTGCCCGCCCGCATGTCGCTTTTGACGGGTAGATACCCCTACCGGCAAAGTTGCTGGACGAATAGCGATGCTTTAAATTCAGATATCCCAACAACAGCGCATGCGCTTGGCGCGGCGGGATATTATCCCGCGCTCATTGGCCGGATGCATGCGATTGGGCCTGACCAACTGCACGGCTATGCCCGGCGCGAGATTGGTGATCATCTTACCGATTGGTATGGCGGTTTTGCCTATTCACTTGGCGTATTGGATAAAGCTCAGCGGCCGTTCAAAGAAAGCTTGGTTAATTCAGGCCCGGGACAAATGAGCTATGAATTGGTCGACCGCGAAGTCACCAAGAACAGCCTGGCCTATCTGGACGAGATTGCCGAAAAGCGTAAAAATGGCGACAATGCGCCTTTTTCGTTAAACGTTGGCTACATGCTGCCGCACCAGCCCTATGTTGCGGATCCTGAAATTTATAAGTTATATGAGGGCAAAATTGCCCCGCCAAAATTATCTCGACCAGAAGATGAGGGTGACGACACCTACCTCGCCTGGTGGCGCGCACAAACCGGCCTCAATGAGATTACCGAAGAAGATGAAATTCGCGCCCGAACCGCCTATTACGCTCTAGTCGATACAATGGACCGTGAGATCGGCAAAATTTTGGATAAACTCGAAGAACATAATTTGTTGGAAAACACGCTGATCATCTACTCCTCCGACCACGGCGATCAATTGGGCGAGCGCGATCTCTGGTGGAAGCAGACATTTTACGATGAATCCGCAAAAGTCCCCTTGATAATGAAATGGGCGGGTGAACTCAAATCCGGCGAACGCCGGGATCAAATCGTCAATCTGGTGGATGTATCCGCCGCCATCGTTGAGGCTGGGGGGTGCGAGCCTTTGCCGGGCATCGATGGTAAAAGTCTTTTGCCGGTAGCGCGCAATGGCGAGGCGGAATGGGGCGACACAACTTATTCGGAGTATTGCACAGATGGCCTGCTGGCCTGGTCCGGCGGACGCGTATTGCAATCCCGGATGATCCGCCAAGGCCAGTGGAAATTCAATTATTATCACGGTTGTCCAAGCCAGCTGTTTGATCTAAATAATGATCCAAATGAAATGACAAATCTCACCGAAGACCCGGATCATCAAGAAATCAAAAATAAACTTGAAGCCCTGCTTCTGGCGGATTGGAACCCAGAGGAAATCGATAAAGACATTCAGTCTCGCAACAAAGAAAAGGCCATTCTCAAAGCCTGGGCACAATCGGTAAAACCAGCGGACACCTTTCGCTGGGAAACCAAAATGGAAGATAATTGGCTGGTTTCTGATTAAGCCGGCTTAGAAGGCAATACAATGAGCAACACGCGACCCAATATAATTTTCATCATCACAGATCAGCAACGCTACGACACCATAGCTGGGCTCGGCTTTCCGTTTATGGATACACCCAATTTGGATCGGCTGGTGTCAGAAGGCAGCAGTTTTACCAATTGCCATGTTTCCGGAGCCTCCTGCGCACCAGCGCGCGCCAGCCTGTTTTCCGGCTACTACCCTCACACAACAGGTATAGTAAAAAACGCTGACAACTGGACCCGCACTTGGATCGAGCACCTCAATACCGCGGGCTATCACTGCGTCAACATCGGCAAGATGCATACCTGGCCGTTTAATACGCCGGCAGGATTTCATGAACGCTACAATGTCGAAAATAAAGACCGCTATATGGAAGGCCGCTATTATTTTGATGAATGGGACAAAGCACTGGCTGCGCGCGGATTGGTCAAGCAACAACGAGAACTCTATCGCCAACTTCCCGACTATGCCGACCGGATGGGTGCTTTTGATTGGGAACTGCCAGAGGACATGCAGTCCGACATGTTTGTCGGTAACCTCGCAAAATGGTGGATTGATACCTATCCCAAAGATGGCTGGATGAACGCATATGATCCGGTCGAGCCTTTGTTCCTGCAAATCGGGTTTCCCGGTCCGCACCCGCCGTTTGATCCGTCAACTCGGTTTAGTGAGCCCTATATGGACAAAGATCTGCCCATTGAAGAAGTCCTGTCAACAGACACGGATACTCAACCGGAACCGTTTAAACTAAAGCGTATTCATGATTCTGAAGTTGACCATGATTCAGTTCTCCAGGCGATCCATCCGACCGACGCGCAACGTCACCGGCAACGGGCCTATTACCTCGCCAATATTACGATGATTGATCAGAAAGTCGGTGAGATTTTAGAAAGCTTGGAGCAAAAAGGTTATCTTGAGAATGCCATTGTCGTCTTTACCTCCGACCACGGCGATTGCCTCGGTGATCACGGATTGGCTCATAAATGGTCAATGTATGAGCAAGTTACACGGGTTCCGATGATTGTCTGGGCTCCGGGCAGAGCTGATTCCGGAAAGTCTCATGATGGTTTGATGCAGCAGTTCGATGTCGTGCCTGCTCTTTTTGATTATGCCGGAATAGATGTACCTAAAACTTTCGAATGCGAGAATATTCGCCCTGCATTAGAAGGCAAAGAGTGGTTGGCCCGCGACTTTGTCTATGCCGAGCAAGCAAGAGATGGCAACTTCCGGGATACCGACTTCATGACCATGGTGCGCAGCGAAGAATGGAAACTCGTGCATTTCCTCAATGAAGATTTTGGTCAGCTATTTAACCTAAAAGATGACCCCAAGGAAAACGTCGATCTCTGGAACGATCCTTCTGCAGTGGTCGAAAAATCGCAAATGCTAGATCAATTGCGTAATTGGCGCATCGAAAGTCAATTTCATACCAGCGACTGGACGAAAGACTTTAGGTAATCGGTATTTAATTTTAAATGGAAATAATCTCAAGTCATTGATAATAAATAATTAATTGGCGGTGGACGCAGTCTGGTGCGAACCTGTCTCGAGAGACTTTCCCTGTTGAACCGGGAAAATACAGGGAAATTCTTTAATTCGACAGGCTAAACATGCCGACGCTTGCACAAATTCCCCGGGGTTGCGCCAACTTTATTCAAATTCCCTGAAAAAGTATCAAGGAATTTATTAGAAATAACAGGGAAATCTATTTCAAGAACAGTGATTTCTTTTGGTTCAAATCGAGGGCCAGCAACAATAAAGCGCCTATTATAAAAAAGCGCATATGACTGTGTGATGTATGTTTTTGAAAAACGCGGATTTTACGAAAATTCGCTTAGATGCATTCAGCTATCTCCAACCACCTCAACAAATAACGCTACCCAAACACCAATGGCGCATTGATGGGTTATGGATCACATGAGACCTATGATGAAGGCTCATATTACTCGCACAAATGACTCTCGATTGGCTCAACTCGAAATGGATGGAACCCTTTATCAGTTTAAGAGCGCTGTATCAGTTCGGGCCTAATCCAATTCGTACCTCCAAAGTCGCAAAGCAGGTAGCAAAAACACTTGAGGAACACGGATGGCTCTCTCGGGTTAAGCAACCTGTTTTTTTAGGGGAGCATAAGACAAATGAAGCATGGCAAGTTATCAGAGCGGAGAACATTCTATGCATCGGTCTTGGCCCTGCAAGTCGGCGATGGCGCAGAGGACGAAAGAATAAATAAAGCTGTTTCAAACATCGAGAGGGAATTATTCGCCCAAGTTTCAGGACTAGAAATATTTGCAGAGCGTGTTGGCCTGTCCTTAGAACGGTTGCTGGCATTTTCCATGGCTTTGGAAAATGATCTAGTCAAAACCTACCCCGCGACTGTAAACACCGAATGACCGGCAAGACTGTCCCACAAATCATCGTTCATCCAGACATCTTGCTGGGAAGGGTAGCGGCCACTCAGCAAAGACATGCGGCTCGGCACGCAAAGCGGCGACGGACAATAGGCGTTGGTAAAGGTTACGCCACTTGCCGCG